>Ga0209979_1000208_pt1 | contig 91609 bp, 74 predicted proteins | sample AnhtaG_FD_183114 | JGI IMG/M metagenome (GOLD analysis project Ga0209979, IMG submission 183114) | Deep subsurface microbial communities from Anholt, Denmark to uncover new lineages of life (NeLLi) - Anholt_01485 metaG (SPAdes) (version 2) | ecosystem: Environmental > Aquatic > Marine > Oceanic... | reverse complement strand
ATCCGATATACCTGCCGCTGACTCAATCCTAAAATCTCGGCAGCCTCTTTAATCTTAAGATAACCCTCATTCACTTCTGAGATCACTTTCCCAGACGGGTCTCCGTATATCTTTGCGCCTCTTCCATTGTCAGGCTAAACAAAACTCATCACCCATATGGGCGATTATAACCTGACACTTTCTATTTGCAAACTACTGACATTATTATATTGCGAAGACATAATCGACGGAGACCCGTCTGGGAGCAATGGTGTTGCGTTACTTAGGACTTCCTTTTAAGATTTGTATTGGTATAATAGAAGTTAGCAAATAAAACCAAAAGCAAACCTTAAGGAGGAAGCCCGTATGTATAATAATACTAAACTTTTTACTAAAATGCTACGATTTATTTCAAAACCTAAGTTCAACGCTTTTGTTAAAAAGTTTCAATCAGATAAACATTATCGAAAATTCTTTAGTTATCAGCATTTTCTTGCTTTTGTGTTTGCCCAGTTTAATAACACCACCAGCCTTAGAGAACTTAACTCTGCTATGAATGTGAATTGTAATCTTAAAAAAGTTTTGCCTTTTGACTCCATAAATCTCTCTTCACTTTCTCGAGCCAACAACCATAGACCATATCAACTCTTTGAAAATTCGTATGAATGCATACGCATCTCTTCTTTTATCTACTTAATAGACATGCCTCAAATTTATCCAACTCGGAGGGAGCTCTTTTTAAGATCATTGATGGCACTTTTCTCACATTATCTTCCAAATTATTCAGCTGGGCTAATTTTAGCCCGGATACTAAAGCGGTTAAACTGACCTTCTGTATAGATTGGTCTAAAGAAATTCCAGAACAAGTAATCATCAATGTTGGAGAAGCTGACGATAACAAGGAAATTATAAAATTAAATCTCATACCTGGTTTCACCTACATATTTGACCGAGGATATTGCAGCCATGAAGTTTATTCACATTTTAATGAGAAGGGTAAATTCTTCATCACCCGCCTTCCTCCTTCCTGGTCATATGAAACTAAAGAAGAATTTAAACCAGAAAAAGGAACAAACATTGTCTCAGATAAGCTAATAAAATTGGGCAAAAACCAAGAGGAGGTAAAAGGGAATTTAAGATTGGTCACTCTAATCAATGCCAAAAATGAAATCATACAGTTTTTAACCAACCGTTTTGATTTAAAAGCCGAAGAGATAGCAGAAATATATAGAAAAAGATGGAAAATAGAATTATTTTTCAGATGGGTGAAGCAATATTTGAGGATAAAAAGATGCGTATGCATTCATACGAATTTTTGGGAACCAGTCCCAACGCTGTATGCTCACAAATATACATAGCTTTGATTACTTATCTGCTAACCGTTATGTTCAAATTAAGACTAAATAGCAAATTATCCAATTTAGAAACATTTAGAATTATAAAATACAATCTTTTTCAATCCATTAAGAATGTTTGCCTATATGGCTACGATTAACGCAACATTATTGGTCTGGGAGGGCTGGAGGGTAAGAATTTGGAATTGATTATCTGTGATGGTTCCCCTGGTTTGGTGGAGGCGATAAGCTGGATTTATCCTAAAGTTAAAAGGCAAAACTGTAGTGTGCACAAGTTGAGGAACATAAGCAAATATATAAAAAACAAGAAAGCGCATCGGAGAGATTTATATCGAGATGCTTCCGCGGTGTATGAAGCCAAAGGCTATATGGATGCGATTGATAGGATTGAGACATTTATTCGCAAGTGGCAATCCAAAGAGCCTAAGGCAGTTAAGAACTTCATCGCCAACATTGATGATACCTTGAGATTTTTTGAGTTTGAAAAGAATTTATGGAGTTTTTTAAAGTCTACTAATCCCCTAGAGAGTTACTTAAAAGAGATTCATCGCCGGGTTCGGTTAGTGGATTCCTTTAGAGATGAAAGAAGCTGTGAGACTTTAATCTTTGCTTTAGTTAAAAGATATAACAACCAAGGCAGAACTGTACCCTTATTCAAAAAAACCAAATCTACACAATTTACTTGACACACCCAATCAGAGATTACAATTGACATCTGTAACTAAATCAGCTAACATATGACGTAACAAGAAAAAAGTATTGCATGAGATTGACCGCTGGTTGACCAAGGTGTGCGTGCAAAAAGAGGGAGGCTATAAGGGCAGTTAATTTGGTTAGTTTTTTGGCAGGGGTTTGATATTTAATGCACAATAAGACTACGAATTCAAAGAAGCCAGCGAGGCTCGCTCTTGCAGTTGCTTTAAAGGCAGGCGAAACAAAGTGAATAACCGACCTGATCTTAAAGATATTCGGGCAGCTCATCAACGAATCCGTCCATACATACTTAAGACCCCGGTTCTGACCAGCACTGCACTGGATCGGATGGTTAGAACGAAGCTCTTTTTTAAATGTGAGAATTTTCAAAAAACTGGCGCTTTCAAGTTTCGCGGTGCTTGTAATGCAGTATTCTCCTTATCTGATGAAGAGGCTTCGCCTGGAGTTGTGACCCACTCATCAGGTAATTTCGCTGCGGCGCTGGCATTGGCAGCCCACAAACGGGGAATTGCTGCAAGAATTGTAATGCCCTCCAACGCACCTGCAGTAAAAATTGAGGCGGTAAGAAGCTATGGTGGAATTATCACTTTTTGTGAGCCGACTCTGGCTTCGCGAGAAAGTGTGGCAGCACAGGTTATCAAAGAAACCGGCGCTACATTTATCCATCCTTACAATGATTATCGCATCATCGCCGGACAGGGTACTGCGGCTTTGGAGCTTCTTGAGGAGATCCCTGATCTCGATTTCCTCCTTGCTCCTGTGGGAGGAGGAGGCCTGCTAAGCGGAACCGCAATTGCGGCAAAGGAACTTAATCCGCTAATAAAGGTGATCGGCTGCGAGCCAAAGAATGCCGATGATGCCTACCGTTCGATGAAAGCAGGACGTATTATCCCCTCTGAAAATCCGAACACCATTGCCGACGGCCTGAGAACCTCTCTTGGCGACAAAACCTTCCCCATCATCCGGGATCTGGTGAACCAAATCCTCCTGGCTACAGAGGAGGAAATCATGACTGCCATGCGGCTTATCTTCGAACGAATGAAGATCGTGGCGGAGCCGTCCGCCGCGGTGCCGCTGGCTGTGTTGCTGTCCAACCAACTCGACGTAGCAGGCAAAAAGGTCGGAGTCATCCTATCTGGCGGAAACATGGATTTCAGTAGGTTCTTCGAGGGACTACGCTAACGACCAAGCTCACCTGCCGCTATGGAGCGCAGCGGAATAGCGGTCAGGTGCAGCGCCTGGTTAGCCGTTTATTTGAATCAATGCTTCCTGCAGTACATTTGCCGCACCTATTCTCAATCGATGTCCAGCAGACCCCAAAATGGCTTTCAGCATTTCAGCATAGGACATACCAGTGATCTTAGCCATCTTGGCAAGATGCCCATCCCAGCACCAGCCGGGATTGGGATTGACCTCAAGCAGTTTTGGATTACCTTTTGAATCAAGCCTCCAATCAAAGCGACAATAATCTTTGACTTCTAATCTTTCCCACAACATCAAGCAGCATTCAATGATAAATTTTTCCGTTTCTTCCGGGAGTGCGGCAGGAATAGATGTTAGATTCCAGTAAGGTGAGTCCGGTAGCCACTTGGCTTCATAGCCACATATCCTTGGAAGTTCTGGTGGAAGGGAAGAGTAATCTTCCTCAATAATGGGTAGAATCTTGTAATCTTCTGGGAGATTGCCTATGATCCCCACACTCAAGTCTTTTCCCGTAAGGAATTCCTCTACTAAGATAGGCTTTTCATATCCAAATTTCTCCCTTATTTCCAAAATGGCATTTGTAAGTTCTTCAATGCCGTTGGCAACGCTTCTTTGTGTAATCCCAAAACTTGAATCGCCAAAGTTAGGCTTTACAATAACGGGAAAACCGAATGGCAGTTCATATTTGCTGTCTTCTGGTTTGATGAAGAAGGCCGAGGGCACAGGAACTCCCATCTCTTTTGCAACACCGCGCACAAGGGATTTATCATAACAATAGGCAAGGCACTGCGGCACTGAACCCGTATACGTAATGCCGAGCATTTCCAGCAGTGCTGGCACATGGAGTTCCTTTCTGGCCTCATTGTTATAACCCTCATCACACAGATTGAAGACAAAGTCCATCTTCGGTTTCAGTTTCAACAGATCAGTAACAAGAGTGTCGTGATTATTAAGATATGTAAACCGATAGCCATCCAATTCGTTCAGTGCCCCTTTCAACTGATCAATCGTGTAGAGATCATCATCATCAAAGATAGAGAAGGGCTTCAGTGGGTCTGGCTTTCCAGGATCTCCAAGGACTACCACAACATTCCTGACTGTCTCCTTTTTGCTTTTCTTGACAGGTGTCCATTCTTTTCTCGCGACAGCTGTCAGGATGATTCTCCTTTCCATCATTCCAAGATCCTGATTCCTTTGTGAATCAGGGGAAATCTCTCCATGAAAAGTAATTTCGCTAAAGCTGGCGGTTTTTAAAAGTTCTGTCAGGCTCTCCTTGCTGTAAAGTCTCTCCGCATAGAATTGGTCCACGATAACACCTTTTTCCACATGGGTGATTAGTTCTCGTGATATGAGACGCTGTTTATCCAAGGAAAGAGTGCGTTCCCGGCACACAAAATGCTTTTTGTCTATCCATTCCCAGGACCTTGGTCGAAAATTCTCCCTTAAGTATTCTCCATCAGCAACATCAAGAAGAATTCGTCCCCAGGGCTTGAGCACTCTAAATACTTCATTCAGAACCCTTAAATCATCTTGGATGGTTTCAAAATAGCCAAAACTGTTTCCCAATATCATAACAACATCAAAGGTATCCGGCATGAACGGGAGTTTTCGAGCATCTCCTTCTCTAAATTTAACATTTAAACCTTCTCTTTTTGCCTTTTGAATTAGATAGTGGGAGCGGTCTAATCCTTCCACATTTTGAAATCCTTGTCTTGCCAGTTCTAGTGAATGCCTTCCTTGCCCGCAGCACAAATCCAAAATTTTGTCTTCCGGTTTTAAATTCAAGATTCTTGAGAAAGCGTCCAGCTCCGTCCTAGTGATGCGCAGGTCTTCTACGACATCGGCATCGGTTTTCAGATAGAGAGAATTGAAGATTCGCCGCCACCAATCGGGTTGCAGGTGCTGCTCCAGACTGGATACAGGTCCAAAACTTCTGATACAAGTCTTGAGCGTTTTACTCTCTTGAGGGTGATTGAGTTTAGACATGTTGTTCTACTGCTCCTTGTTTTTGGAATCGTGTTTCACTACATTCGGCTAACGTTTGAGCTCAGCCGCAAAAACCGCAGGTTTTTGTCGGCTGGAGCGAATTGTTAGGCTTTTTTATTCCATAATTTCCATTCCCATTTGGCAATTGTTTCATTGTTATTTATGTGGTTACGAATTTTAGAGATGATTTTTTTGTATTCTACAATTGATTTTAAATCAGTCCATTTCTGATTATCTTTGATTTCTTTCAATACTATCCCATCAATAGGGCAATGCTTTGGTTCCATTGCTTTATCTAAGCACCAAAGAAATTTGATATAGACATTTAATAATTTCTGTGCGGTACCAATTCTCAAACGGCCATTTTTTAATTTTTTACTATGATTTTGTGTAATTGTTAGTGAAAGATGTTCTATATTCTTTATATGGGCTGCCTCAGAAACATTTTTGATATAGTTATTGGCTATTTTCTCTAATTCACCTTTAATACTGTTTTTAAGATCGTTTTTATCCTTTTTGCTTAAGTTAGGAGCATACACATTTCCTCTTTGGAATGCTGCTTGAATAGTTCTTCCGAGAATGATTTTTTTTATAAATTCATCCATTATTTTTTAGCCTAACTATGTTTATATTGATCCGTATAACACTCCAAACATGGCTTTGAGTGCCGTATAAGATACCTGCGAAAAAGGTATCTCTTCAGGCATAACCACTGAAAGTTCAAGCTGTTGCGTTGTTGTGCTGTTTTTATCGTGGTGTTTTAGGCGGCTCGGCATAAGACCCTCCATGACAACTTCAAAGCGCATCCCAGACGGGCCGTCCGGCGACGGGGCTGCGAACGCCAGCTAGCCCGCGGTTGAGGACGTGGGTGTAAATCATGGTTGTCTTCACGTCGTTATGCCCCAGGAGTTGTTGAACTGTCCGAATATCGTAACCGCTTTCTAACAGGTGCGTGGCGAATGAATGCCTGAAAGTATGGCAGGTGGCACGCTTGGTCAATCCGGCCTTGGCGACGGCATCTCTCACCGCTTTTTGAACCAGCGATTCATCCACATGATGGCGTCCTTCTTCGCCGGTTTTCCTATTCTTCCAGCGGTTTTCTTGGGGACACGTTGGTTCGGGGTACCTTACCCTGAACCATAACAGTTGCGGGGTGGGGGCACCCCGCAACAACAATGTTCATAGTTCATGGTTCATAGTTGATGGCAAAAGCTTTAACCACGAACCATGAACTGATAACTACTTCCTGGGAACTGGCAACTCCTCACATTTCTGTTATCATTCTGTCAGGAGTAGCTCCTGACAGAACAAGAAATGATCGTAGGGGCAGCCCTTGTGGCTGTCCGCCGTAGAGTTAGGACAGGGACAAGCCCTGTCCCTACGAAAAAACTTCGCTAAAAAACCGCTTTTTCAACAAGCCCTTAACGGTAAGAGCCTAACTATGAACCATGAACTACGAACCATCAACCGCTTTTACGTCTCCGCTACGATCTTCTTAATCGTGTCGGTGGTCAGGGATTTTGGTCGTTCGATGGCAAGACCTAAGGCTCTATCCCAGATCAGTTGGGCCAGAACGCCCATGGCACGGGAGACGCCGAAGAGCACGGTGTAGAAGTCATACTCTCTTACGCCATAATACCACTGGAGAACTCCTGAATGTGCATCCACGTTGGGCCAGGGATTCTTGGCTTTGCCGTGTTCTTTTAAGATGTCAGGTGCGGTCTCATATATCATACTGCACAGTTTGAAAAGATCATCATCCGGCATATGTTTTAAGGCGAACTCCCGCTGAGCCGTGTATCGGGGATCGGTCTGTCTTAAGACCGCGTGCCCGTATCCGGGGATAACCTGTCCGCTGTTTAGAGTATCCCACAGGGCTTTGGATAACTCATCCTTGCTGGGGACTCTTCCTCCCAGTTTTTCCATCAGGTTCTGAATCCAGCGCAGAACCTCCTGATTTGCCAGACCATGCAAAGGACCTGCCAATCCATCCATACCCGCAGAGAGGGAGTAAAAGGCATCGGATAGAGCAGAGCCGACCAAATGAGTGGTGTGAGCAGAAACGTTTCCACCCTCATGGTCGCAATGCAGAACCAGATACAACCTCATCAATTCATAGTATTCAGGATTGTCGATGCCCATCATATGGGCAAAGTTGGCGCCCCAATCCAACCTCTTAATACCCCGAATCCTTTTTCCATCCTTATAAGTTCGGCGATAGATATAGGCGGCAATGGCAGGAAGTTTTGCCAACAGATTCATCACATCTTCATACATGGGATCCCAGTATTCTGTCTTGGGAATGCCTTCATTGTACTTCTTTACAAACTCAGAGGTGGACTGGAGAGAGAGAATCCCAATGGCGAATTGAGTCATGGGATGCATATCCGTGGGGAGAGCCTTCAGAGTCTTCCAGGTGTTTTGGGGTACCTCTCCCCGGCTGTGCCACTCTTTTGTAACCTCTTTGACATCTTTCTTTGTGGGAAGTTCGCCGGTTAAAAGTAACCAGAAGATTCCTTCGGGTAGAGGCTCCTCTCCGCCGTGCGCCTTGGGGAGTTTGTCTCGGAGCTCCGGGATATTATATCCACGGAATCTTATTCCTTCCATGGGGTCCAAAAGCGAAGTCTCCCAAACCATGCATTTTATGCCCCTCATACCACCATAAGCTTGTTGGACAGTTGCCTGAGAGATAACCTTGTCACCATGTTCTTTCACCAGAGATTTGATTTCTCCTCTTAGCTCTGGAATCTTGTTAGCCAGTTTTTCTTTTAGAGACATATTGTTCCCTCCTATCTGATTAATGTGAATTATTTCACAAGTTTTAGACTCAAAAAAAGAATTTCGATTCGAATCTGAAATTGGGTGCAGAATCCGAAGCATGCACCGCATTTTTTGTCACGTTTGTGGCAAGGTCATGTCGGATGGTTCCTCTCTTCGCCTCTTTCGGATCGGTGGCGCCAACAATCTCTCTGAGTTTCTTCACCGCATCTCTTCTGGTGAGCAGAACTCCGACCACCCTGCCCGAGGAGACGAACTTTACCAGCTTCTCAAAAAAAGGTTTCCCTTCATGAACCTGATAGAACTTTCTTGCCTTCGTGGGTGAGAGGTTGGCTACCTTCAGATCCACTATCTTGAATCCGGCATCCTCTGTCCTCTTTAGGATTTCCCCGATCAAGTCTTTTCTCACCGCATCCGGCTTGATCATCAAGAAGGTCTTTTCCAACTTTTTGTCCTGACCTCCGCCAAAAGAGGGTGAAAAAACTTAAACTTTGCCTAATTTTAAATATAAAAATCGGGATTACCTCAACCCACAGCAATCAGCTTCGCTTTTGTTTTCTTGGTCGCCCTCTTCTATGAACTAATTCAAACCCCATCTCTGCCGCCTTCAAATTTTTCTCCTCGGTTCCTTTAGGGGCTCTTCTTTTAACAGCCTCTAAAAATCCCTTTTTTGAAACTATCTTGGTTAAGGCGGCGATAGCTCCTAAGGCAATTATGTTAGCTACCATGGGGGTGCCGAGCTTATCCCGGGCGAGTTGGGTGAAAGGAAAACCATGCACTTTATGATCCGGAAGCTGGTCCACTAATCCGGAATCTACGATTAAAACCCCCTCCTCTTTCAATGCCGGGAAATAGGTATCGCATGCTTCCTGGGTTAAAGCTAAAAGCAGATCCAGCTTGAGCGGCTTGGGATAATAGATTTCCTCAGAGCTGACCACCAGATCGGATCTGCTGGCGCCACCCCGTGCCTCCGGACCATAGCTCTGGGTCTGGCACACATTCTTGCCATCCTCCACTCCAATAGCTTCAGCCAAGACGGTTCCAGCAAAGATCATCCCCTGCCCTCCAGACCCGGAGAGTCTTATCTCGTATCTATCTTCATCTTCTTTGGAGATTTTTTTTGTTCTGTTCATCTTCTTATTATTGAGTTACGCGTAAGCAATGGAAAATCTTTCTTTTCTCCTTTAATCCCCCTTTGTCCCCCTTTATAAAAGGGGGATTGAGGGGGATTATAAAAAAGAGGAGATTGTGGTCGATGAAAATTTTTTCCATTATTTATACGAAGATCAATAATTCAAACGCACTAAATGTTTTTACATTATCACCGTGTGGTCCCGCCAACGGCGGGACTTCGTTTCACCTGCAATGACATTTTATTTAACGCGTTTGTATTAGTAGTTAGTCTTGGTTGCAGTCCTCTGCCATCTATATCTTACCCTGAGCATCAGCAATCACTTTATCGTATTCCTCACAATATTCAGGAAAATCTATGTCCCACAAAACTCCGATGAGGAACTTGCCCCTCAATTTCTCTGGAGGAACTTTTCCGGCGGCACTGATGGGGATGGCATGTTCTTTTTGCCATTTCAACATCTCTATCGCTCCCCCCTCCTTGTTCAGCCTTCCATACAAAGTGTGACAATGACTGATCACCTCCACCAGGGAGAATCCCTTTTTAAGGATGGCTTCTTCGATCAGCTTTCGCAGTTGCACCATGTGATAAACTGTTCCTCGTGCCACGAAGGGCGCTCCCGCAGCAATGGCCAGTTTAGCAATGTCGAAGCCCCTCTCCCGGTTTCCATAAGGGGCGGTGGTGCCGATCTTCATGAAAGGAGTGGTGGGAGCCACCTGACCTCCGGTCATACCATAGGTGGAGTTGTTAACCAAAATTGTGGTCAGGTCGATGTTACGTCGACAGGCATGGATGAAATGATTCCCCCCGATACCCAGAGCATCCCCGTCGCCGGTGATCACCAGCACCTTCAAGCTGGGCTGGGCTAACTTCACCCCGGTTGCAAAAGCTAATGGTCGTCCATGAGTGGTATGAAGGGTGTTGAAGTCCACATATACCGGCATTCGGCTGGAACAGCCGATGCCCGATACCATCACCACATCATCCTGGGGGAGCTTTAAGTTATCTATCGCCCGGATGATGGCACCCATAATAGTACCAATGCCGCATCCGGCACACCATACATTGGGAAACTGTTTTTTGGTCCTCAAATATTGATGCGTTACCTTGGATAGCAAAGCCACGTTATTTTTCCTCCCTTATTTTTCGAAAGATCTGATCCGGGGTGATCAATTCTGAGTCGTAACGGTTGAGACCACGCACCCGGGTTTTCCCCCGGTTAACTCTCATCACCTCTCTGATCAACTGTCCCTGGTTGAGCTCGGCTACGATGACTAAATCCAACTGTTCCAGCATGTGCTCCATATAAACGTCCGGGAAGGGCCAGACGGTTAAGGGCTGTATTAGTCCTGCCTTGATTCTTTTCTCTCGCGCCATGCGAACCGCCTGTCTGGCGGCTCGCGCTACAATTCCGTAGGCGAAGACCGCTATATGGGCATCCTCCATGAATTCCTCTCTTATCTCAACGATATCATTCACGTTATGGGTGATCTTGTTTTTTAATTTATCCAACTTTTCTTTGATAGCTACCGGTCTGGCAGTAGGGAACCCGTCCGGGTTGTGAGTCAGGCCGGTGATATTGTATCTGTATCCCTCTCCGAAACTGGCCATGGGGGAGACAAAATGAGGATTTACCTCAAAATGCTGATACCATCCCGGGTGAACCGTGGGCTTCATCCGGTTTATTATCCTTATCTTTTCCGGATCGGGCAGTTCGACCTTTTCCCGCATATGCCCCACCACCTCGTCGGTCAACACTATCACCGGGGTGCGATATTTTTCTGAGAGATTAAAAGCTCTGATGGTGAAATGGAAGCATTCTGCCACTGTGGAGGGAGCTAAGGCTATTGCTTGATAATCTCCGTGGGTTCCCCAGCGAGCCTGCATGGTATCGGCCTGGGCAACCTTGGTGGGCAGGCCGGTTGAGGGTCCCCCTCTCTGCACGTCCACGATCACACAGGGCACCTCCGCCATGTAGGCGTAACCTATATGTTCCTGCATCAGGGAGAATCCGGGTCCGCTGGTGGCGGTCATGGATTTCACCCCGGCCACCGATGCCCCGATCACCGCCGCTAAGCTGGCGATTTCGTCTTCCATCTGAATGAATTTCCCTCCCACCTTTGGCAGCTCCCGTGCCAGGACTTCGGCGATCTCGGTGGAGGGGGTGATGGGATATCCAGCAAAGAAACGACAACCAGCCGCAATAGCACCCTCTGCGCAAGCTCTGTTTCCCAGAATCAATCTCTCTTTCCTTTGGGTGGTAGCTTTGGTCATTCGGGCTCCTTAAGAGGGGTCTTTTTTTGACTCCCTTTTTTCTCGAGGTCTCACCGCTATGGCAAAATCCGGACACCTGAGCTCACACATGCCGCACTGAGTGCATTTTTCCGGATAGGTTAATATGGGGAAGCCATCTTTGTCCGAGGTCAAAGCCCCGGTAGGACAGAAAGCCACACAGATGCCGCATCTTTTACACCAGGCTTCGAATACGTGAACTTTCTCCTCTTCGGTTTCCAGCTTGGTGTCCAATCGAGTTTTAGCCGCTTGATCTCCCAATTGTTTCCTTTCAGCTTGTCAAATTAGAGCTTGACTTTATGAGTATATATAATAAACTAAATACGAGGAAAGTCAAGTTTTTTGGGAAAACTTTGTGACTTTTTTCACTAACAATAGATGCCCATAAAATCAATAAATTACCGGTTCAAGAAAAAACTTAACTCCACCTTGGGTGGGGAGGCGCACAACTTTTGTTACCAATGCGGCGCCTGTGTGGGAGATTGTCCGGCGGCCATGTATTCTGAAGATTTCAACCCCCGAGAGATACTTCTGCAGGCGCTTTTGGGGGATGAGGAGGCTCTGACCGGAGAGGATTCCCCTATCTGGAATTGCACCAATTGTTATACCTGTTATGAGAGATGTCCCCAGGCGGTGAGACCGGTGGAGGTGATAATCGCCTTGAAGAACATTTGCTATCAGAAGATGACCGCCGCACCTGAGGTCAGTCAGATCGTGCAAAGTGTTCAGAGTTCTGGTAGAACGGTGAAGATCACCTCTCTGTCTGACAGAAGGAGAAAAGAGCTGGGCTTGCCGGAAATAAAAACCGTCCCCATGGATGAGTTGAAGGAACTTTTTGAACCGTAGAGAGATGTTACCCCCTCCATGTCCCACGTTTAGTTTTAGGATACATGTGCATGAAAAAGAGTTTAGGATATTTGAGCAAAAAAGAGAGAAAGGTTATTGAATCCTTTGTAAAAGACCTTAGGACCCAATTAGGTGACCAAATAGTTTCTATTACCCTTTTTGGGTCCAAGATACGAGGTGATTCTGGCAAAGAATCAGATATAGATGTATTGGTCTTAATAAAAAAGAAGAATCAAAGGATTCGCAAAAAGGTGGCAGAAATATTGACGGATTATTTGATAGAATACGATTTGCCTCTTTCTCCTGTATTATATGACCTCTATGAATGTGAAAAGAACAAAGAAATCGGCTCTTTTTTCTTTAAAGAGGTAGAAAAAGAGGGGATTCTTTTGTGAAAGAAGGGACCAAAGAGGACTTAGCCAAGCATCGCATAGAAAAAGCAAAGGAGCGCTTAAAGATTTCTAAGGAACTGTTAGATTTAGGTCATTCTGCAGATTCGTTAAGCAAAAGCTATTATGCAATGTTTTCAGCAGCCAAAGCCCTTTTAGCTCTAAAGGAATTGGATAGTAGTAAACATTCTGGGGTTATTTCTCTTTTTAATAGATATATTGTTAAGGAGGGACTTTTTTCAAAGGAATCCAGCCGATTGCTTTCTGAAACTAAACTCGAAAGGGAAGAAGCAGACTACGAAGATTTCGTTACTGTTACTCAAGAGGATGCCAAACTTCAACTTAAAAATGCGATAAAGTTTGTCAAAGAAGCCCAGAAAGTATTGATTAAAATTATTAAAGAAAGATAACCTATTTTCTCTGCTCTGTGTGGATGTTATCCATGGCTGGCAAGCATCCACAAGGAATAGATTGTCGAGGATGACGGAGACCCCCACCCGTACGGGCGGGCGTATGGGATAACATCCTCGATGAGCAGAAAACCTATTTTCGGACTGTAATATGAAGTATGCTCCCTTTTTCGGATGCATGATCGAAGTGAAATATCCGCAGATGGAGGCAGCGGTGCGAAAGACGGCAAAGAATCTGGGGATGGAGTTGGTGGATCTGGATGGCTTCTCCTGCTGTCCTGATCCCATCTATTTTAAAGCCACAGATAAGCTCACCTGGCTCACCATTGCGGCAAGAAACATCTCCATCGCCGAGGAGGCAGGACTGGATCTGGTAACCATGTGCTCTGGCTGTACCGCCACACTCTCTGAAGCTAATTTCCACCTCTCCTCCGAACCGGAGCTGAAGGAAAAAGTGAATCAACGCTTGAAAAGAATCGGAAGGGAGTATAAAGGAACAATATCCGTCCGTCACATCGTGACGGTTCTGCGTGACGATCTGGGAATCGAGAGGGTAAGAGAGTCGGTCAAAAGACCTCTGGGTGGTATCAAGGTGGGAATTCATTACGGCTGTCATCTGCTCAAGCCTTCAGAGATAATGCGGGTGGATGACCCGGACTATCCCACCATACTGGAGAAACTTTTCTCAGCCATCGGCGCCCAGATAGTTCACCATGACAAACAAGCCCTCTGCTGTGGGAAAGCCTGTATGAGTGAGAGCATACCAGAAAAAATGACCTATGACGTCTTAACTTCTCTCAAGAAATCCGGCGCCGACTTAATGGGCTTGATCTGTCCCACCTGCTTTGATGAATTCGATCTGGGGCAAATAAAACTCTCCAGAAAGTTCAATCAGGATTTGACCATTCCAATTCTGTACTATTTCCAACTGTTAGGCTTAGCTCAGGGGCTTTCCCCTCAAGAGGTGGGGCTTCATATGCACAAAACCAAGCCCGACCAGATAATGAAGAAGTTAGGTAGTTCTAAATAGCTCTACATACCTCAAAAGAGACTTTGGGGGGAGAAGCAGAGGAAATTATAAGAAATTTTGATGCATCGAAACAGAAATCAAAACTTTTCCAAAATAATAATTTTTTAAAAGAAAAATGATCAAAGATTTGAATCATCTAAACCCGAAAGAACTCGGCGCTATAAAGGAGCTGAAAAGAAAATTAAAAAGCACCTATGGAGAAAAGCTGAAGGAGATCACACTCTTTGGTTCCAAAGCAAGGGGAGATTTTGACTCAGAATCTGATATTGATATTTTTCTAATCTTCAATTATGATGTCGACTGGAAATTTGAGAAGGAAGTATGGGAATTGGCTTACGAAATTGATCTTCAATTTGGCGTATTATTTAACGTAATCATTTTCTCCACCAAGCAGGTTGAGGATCCCAAAATGAAGATTCTCCCCTTTCTTAAATCGGTGAGAAAAGAGGGGGTGGAAGTTTGAATCAAGATAAAAAAGAGTTAATCAGGCACAGATTTCGAACAGCGGTCCAAACAAAGGAAGAAGTGAGCACCCTGTTGGAGAAAGGTCATATAAGGGGAGCTATTAATAGAATCTATTATTCTATGTTTTACGCTACTAAAGCCCTTTTGGCTACAAAGGATTTGGATGCCTCCAAACACTCTGGCGTGATTGCCCTTTTTCATAAAGAATTTATTCGTACTGGAGAGATCGAAAAAGAATATGGCGTAATGCTTCAGGAAGCTTTTGAGAGAAGAAGCAAGAGTGATTATATTGATTTTACAACTTTTGATAATGAGATGGTGAAAAGTCTTTTCGGAAACTGTGAAGCTTTTTTGGAAAGAATCAAAAGTTTTCTTAAAGAATCCATCGGCATGATATAAGTTTTCCTCAGCGTTATATGAGCAGAGATAACCCTTATTTTACGCCCAATAAAACGATTCAACAAAAAAATCAAAGAGTATCTTGGTTAGAAAAAAATCTCAGCAAGGTAGATGAAGTATCCCCTCGGGTGCTTGATAAAATCTTCGAAAGGAAAAGCTATGGGCAGGGTTAATAGAATCTTCTTGACAACCTTCATAATTGTGGCAATTCTTCTTTTGTCCGCATGCAGTAAGAAAAAGCCCCCCGAACCTGAGCTTCCTAAATACAAATGGACCATCTTGGGTTACTTTGATGGTAACAATTCTGAAGACCAGACACCTGATGGTCACTCTTATGTGATCCAGGACCTGCAAGAACTGGAGCAGATCGATTCAACCGAGGAGGTGCAGATTCTGGTGATGCTGGGTTCCTTCAAAACCGATGGAGATTGCAAATATTATCACGTAGAGACGCATCTGAACGAACCCCCGGACGTTATAAGCTCTGAGGTATTGCTCGATGTGGGCAAGCCGGATATGTCTTATCCTACAACCTTAAGAGACTTCATCAGCTACACTGTTCGAAACTATCCGGCAGAACATTACATGTTGATAATCAACGATCACGGCGGAGGGTGGAAAGGTGTTTGCTCGGATAACGTAAATGGTAATGGCAACTGGATGAGTCTGCCAGACCTTTCCTTCGCTCTTTCCGGGTTTGGGTTCGACATAATCTGGTTTTACACTCCTTCCATGGCTACGGCGGAGGTGGCTTATCAGATAAAGGATCGAGCGGAATATATGATCGCCTCTCAGTTCAAGTGGTATCCGGATAATATCATGGGCTCGAGCATATGGCTTCCCAGTTTGACTGATAACCCGGATATAGACGTCAGAGGTTTCGCTATGAAAGTCAACGAGGCAATCGACAGCGCCGCTCAGATTATATCGCCAAAAAGGCGCTTTCAATCTGTTCTTATCCATCTCCCCAAGATATCAAAGGTTGCCACAGATGTTTCTAATCTGGGCAGAAATCTTATAGACAGTACCGGATCTTATTGGGCTGAAGTATGGTATGCGTGGGAGGCTTCAGACATCTCTTATGACTGTGACTCCGCCTTTGTTGATCTCCGGGAGTTTGCCCGCCAAATTCAAATCCAACCTAATTTAAACTCAGCCATAAAAAACAATGCTGATGCTCTGGAGACTTCTGTTAACGACGCTGTCCTCGCGGAATTCATGTGGCCCGCTGAATATACTAAGCACAGCGGCATTTCCATCTATTTCCCATGGAAACGGGATGATTTCGATTCCACCGATTATGCCCCGCTTGATTTTTCCGTAACCACCGAATGGCATAATTTTATCTCGGTCTTCATTCAATCATTTTCAGGCAGTTATGCTGGAGCGATCAACATTATGAGCAAACCTACCGGAGCGAGAGTGTATCTCAACGACGTGGATACCGGTGATACGACTAATGTGATAATTGGAGGTCTCCTTCCGGGGAGTTATGATATCAAGCTGGTAAAATCCGGTTATCCAGTTAGGATACGAGAGGGCATAAGGGTATATCCTCAACAGACCACACCGGTCTTTATCAACCTTATATATGGGTCCCCTAATACCATGAGCTTATAGGGTGGCACCATACAGCTGAATTGACTCCAATGAGCTTCAGCGAGAAGGTATTAAAAGTTTAGGTCAACCTCCGTAAAATTTTACTTGACAGCAATAGAGTCCCCCCTTAAATTTTGACTGTTACAGATCAACTCGGATATCCGTATGGATGCTTCGCAAATGTCTCTTAAGAGATGGATTCTTCCTGTAGACAAAAATGAAATTCAAAAACCTCTTTTTTCCTTCAATCCCCGCATTCTGCGGGATTTTCAACAGGAGGTGGGAATATGAAAAGCCCTCAATTACGAAGATTGACACTTCTGCTCTTCTTTGTGTTTTTCGTGTTGTTCAATTCATCCCTTGCTCAGCATTTCGTTAAGATGACCGACCAACAGTGGGTTGAATTGGCTCTGGATATGATAAGAAAGGGGATTCAACAACAAGACACCACCAAAGTGTTTATGGTCGTTGCCCCAGAAGTTATGGTTAAAGGCAAAGGAATAGAATCAAAAGCCATTCTTAGCAGAAAGCTTCAAACCATCTTTAACAACTCTTACAAGAGAAACAATCAACTTGAGAAACCATCATTCCCCAGAGAGGATAATCCTTTGCATCTTTCTAATTTCTGGGATTTTGACATTCTTGACCCTCAGATAAAAATAGTCGGAGATCCCGCCGAAGGCGGGAATGGCGATTCCGCAGTTGTGGATTGTGAATTGGTATTGTGGGGCGCATCAGCGGCTAAGGGCAGCGACCGGACAGTCGGAGATCCCGCCAGAGGCGGGAGCAGAAGAACAAAGGAGAGATTTGTTTTCCAAACGCCCCTTCGGCAAGCTCAGGGTGGTGAGCAAAGTCGAACCACACCTGAAGTGGAAAAGGCACCACCTTCAGGCGATTACCGTAAGTGGCCAGCTGCACCCTCAGGAAAAAAGCGGATAAGCTCCATAAGAAGCTGGAAACTGGTGAGTTTTGAGAATCTTTTGGATTTCTTGAATGGAGAAGCGGTAGATTCAAATAAACAAGACAAGCAAAGGGAGGGGAAATGAAAAACCAGGTTAAAAGAAATATTGGTAAATATATAAATCTAATTCTTTTATGCCTCCTTTTCACATTTGGGAGTGTATGTACAGACAAAATTGATGTTGATCAGGCCACGACCTGTGGAGTAGGAACAAGCGATTACCATGTCTCCGCAGTAGGAACTGTTGACACCTCCTTCGATTGTAATGCCGTGGGACTCTTTGTGATAAATCTACAGCCACACGTCGAGCCAGACTATCTTGGGTTTTGCCGCCTCTGGTTTGAGGTTAGGCGAGATTGGGAGGTCTATCGTACTAACTATGTGGAGTTTTATCCAGGTAATTATGCCACTCAACAGTTGGAGTGGGGTGGCTCATTGCCGACTGAGATGTATGAGATGAACGCGATAATGCAAAACATTCAGCTTACTTCGACATGCCCAGACAGCGTATATTGGGAACTCGTATGTTGGCTAGGTGATATTTCCATCACCGAATTTTCTAATCCTGAGAAGGTGATGGAGATTGAATATGATTGCCAGTTAGCCGACACACTTTTTTATAGATACGACGTTTTCGAACATGGCTGGGATTTAGAAGAATATATGCATATTGCTTTCAACATAGCCAATACCACATATAACATAATCGAGGATAATAAGAATTTACCCTGTTTACTTGTATTGAACACTACCCAAGAAATAGCAAAATACATTAATGGCCATAAACAATATGATGACGAAATGTATCTTTGCGGGATAAAGGGTTTTAAGGATGACCAGGGCAATTTGGTCGAGAAGGCAGGGACAACCATTTGGACAGATACCATAAATTTTATTCCAAGTGGCTATAGCGGAAGTTTGGTGGCAGTGAAATCGATAATAAATCAGTGCGTGCCTCTATATAACGTATATTACAACGAGATTATTACAGCTACGACCATTCATGAATTAGGTCATCAGAGAGCAATCCTCCATCACCACGATGACTTTGGCAATCCACCCAGACCATTTTGCATAATGAATGAACGTCTTATATATTCATTATTATTTAACCTTTATTCTAATCCCCATTTTTGTAACGAATGCATAAATAAAATAGAAAATATTAACTGGTAAGGAGGTTATAGATGTTCCGGCAAAAAAGTTCCATTATATTCCAAGTATTGCTATGGGCGCTTCTTCTTGTGAATTTCTCTTTTCAAAAAAGCGCAAGCGCTGTCTGTCCCTTTGAGATAAAAATCCACAGTGATAAGGCAGAATACTTGACCAGAGAACCTATCATAGTCCACTATGAAGTTAAAAACGTTAGCGACTCAGCTATTTGCTTTGCCTTTGACAATGTGAAAGAGTTCTTCAATATCAAGGATCAACTGGGGAGAGGATATGCAAATATAGAGCACGGCGATTATTTCATCTGTCCTGATACTATCCATCCGAATGAAGTGTTTAAAGGCAGTGAAGATATAGATTTTAGATATAGAATTATTCAACCGGGTGAATATACCTGCTTTATAGAGTTCTTTGGTTGCAAATCTAATATTTTGAAAATAAAGGTTAAAGAGCCAACAGGCGATGAGAAAGAAGCTTTGGACCTTTTTAGGGAGGCTGAAAAACTGAGTTGGTGTAAAGATAAAGATCCCCAAAAATGGGAGAAGGCTTTTTACAAATATTCAGGCTTGGTGAAGAAGTATCCGAAAAGCGTTTATGCTCCGCTTGCCCTTAGGTCAGCTCTACTCGATGCTCACGTCATAAAAGATAAAAATGAGGTTATCTCCGTTTGCAAAAAATTGATCGAGGATTATCCAGATTCCTACTATATGGGGGTGGCATTTCTCTATTTAGTTGAAAACTACAAAACGCTTGAGGATAAAGCTAGAGCCATAGAATACATGAAAGAGCTTATAAGGAAATATCCTAACACCAAGATTTCGGAGCGGGCGGAGTATTGGTTGGGAAAGATTGAAAAGTGGGAATTTAAATAGTCTTATTGCTCCCTGGCGGATGTTATCAACCGCCAACTTCTCCGCTGGATGATAACATCCAGCGGGAGCATGGAGACTTAGGCTGGATTCACATCATCCAATTTGCTGATTCTGAAAAGGTGATGGAGATTGAATATGACTGCCAGTTATCCGACACACTTTTTTATAGATACGACGTTTTCGAACATGGCTGGGATTTAGAAGAATATATGCATATTGCTTTTAACATAGCCAATACCACATATAACATAATCGAGGATAATAAGGATTTACCCTGTTCTATGCTTGTTTGGAACGAGCCTGTTTTCCCAGAGTGTAGAGATTATATCCTAAACAATAAAGCAAATTCTACAAAAATGTATTTGTGTAGTATAAAAGGGTTTCATGATGGATACGGAAACTTCCTTCCTCAACACCGTGGGCTATCACTCCTCAGAGATACTACCACATTTCTACCCAGTCCAAGAAGTGGAAGCCTAATTGCAATAAAGGCGATCATAAATACTGCAGCCCTTTTCTATAAAGTTTATTACGAGGAGATAATTACGGCTGTAACTATTCATGAGTTAGGACACCAAAGGGGGATACCGGGACATGAAGGATGTAGTTCACAATTCTGTATCATGAGCGGTCCTACGATTCAGGCTTATCATAATACCTATTCCAATCCACATTTTTGCGAAAACTGTATTTACAGGATAAAGAACATAACTTGGTAGAAAGGAGTCAAACATGGTAACTAAAAAATCGAAATCTCTGATGTTTTGGGGGGTGGTTTTTATAATCTTTAATCATTTATTCCTCCAAAATATAATAGCAAGTGATCAGATTCAAATAAAAATCTGGACGGATAAAAAACTGTATCTTACAAGAGAACCTTTATTTGTTCATTTGGAGGTTGAAAATATCAGTGATAGCACAATTTGTTTGAATTGTGACCAGTTGACGCACTATTTCAGAATTACTGACCAAAAAGGGAAAATATACAGTTGCTATGTTATAACCGAGAGTTGGGGATGTGGCGACACATTGGAACCTAGGGAAAAGTGTCATTATGCTGGTGATATAGCTGGGGGATATGGGATTTTAGATGACCACAGTAAATCGTTTTCCAATTATTTCCCTGCGGGAGAATATACTTTCTTTATTGAGATGCCGAAAAGTTCCTTTTCGCCTAGAACTAAGTCTAATACTCTAAAAATAAAGGTGGATGAACCGAAAGGTGATGAGAAAAAAGCAATGGAACTTTTTATTAAAGCAGATACGCTTCATGGTAGTAAAAGAAGAGAAGGGGCTTTTTCAACATACTTGATGTTAGGTGAAAAATATCCTAATTCTGTCTATGCCCCCCACTCACTTCGCCTTGCCCTTCTCTTCAGCGATGTTATAAAAGACAATAAGAAGATGATTTCAATGTGCAAAAAATTGATCGAGGATTATCCAGATTCCCACTATATGGGGGTGGCATTTCTCTATCTGGTTGAAAACTACAAAACGGTTGAAGACAAAGCTGGGGCTATAGAATATATGAAAGAACTCATAAAAAAGCACCCCAACACCAAGGTTTCGGAGCGGGCGGAGTATTGGCTGGAAAAGATTGAAAAGTGGGAATTTAAGTAAAGGTTCTGCTCCCAAGCGGATGTTATCATCCGCTTGCTTGCACGCTGGATGATAACATCCAGCGGGAGCATGGAGACTTAGGCTGGATTCACATCATCCAATTTGCTGATTCTGAAAAGGTGATGGAGATTGAATATGACTGCCAGTTATCCGACACACTTTTTTATAGATACGACGTTTTCGAACATGGCTGGGATTTAGAAGAATATATGAACATTGCTTTCAACATAGCCAATACTACATATAACATAATCGAGGATAATAAGAATTTACCCTGTTTACTTGTATTGAACACTACCCAAGAAATAGCAAAATACATTAATGGCCATAAACAATATGATGACGAAATGTATCTTTGCGGGATAAAGGGTTTTAAGGATGACCAGGGCAATTTGGTCGAGAAGGCAGGGACAACCATTTGGACAGATACCATAAATTTTATTCCAAGTGGCTATAGCGGAAGTTTGGTGGCAGTGAAATCGATAATAAATCAGTGCGTGCCTCTATATAACGTATATTACAACGAGATTATTACAGCTACGACCATTCATGAGTTAGGGCATCAAAGAGCAATTTATCCGGGGCACACGCCAGGATTAGGTCCAAAATTCTGCATTATGAACGAGGCGGTTATTATAAACCCACCTCACCCTTATGATGCAATTACGTTTGCTAATCCGCATTTTTGCGAGGAGTGCATTAACAAAATCAAGAATGCAAACTGGTAGAAAGGAGATAAGCTATGCTAACTAAAAAAATTGAAACAGTAATAATCAGTACGGCATTTCTGGTATTCTGGATTTTTGTTGCTTCGATCTGTTATGCGTCGGACCGTCTTGAAATAAAAATCTGGACAGATAAAAGTGAATATTTAATCCGAGAACCTGTATTTGTTCATTATGAGGTTAAAAACATTACAGACTCCACAATAGCTCTGAACTTCAGAGGCTTAAAGGAATATTTTGTAATCAAAGACAAAGATGACCGAACATTTAGGAACAGGCTTACCTCCTTTTATGCAGTTCTGAATCCTAATTCCTTGAAACCCAATGCCTCATATCACGATAGAGAAGAGATAAGTGCCAGATATGGAATGATGGAACTGGGAGAATATTCTTGTTATATTCAATTGCCACCTGGCCCTTTTTCACCTTCAGCTGAGACAAAATCTAATCTCATAAAGATAAAGGTCAATGTGCCAAAAGGAGAGGAGAAGAAAGCGTTAGACCTCTTTTTAGAAGCTGAGACACTCAAGTGGTCGCCCGATAAAGATCCCGAAAAAAGAGCACTTAGCTTTTTTAAGTACCTAGAATTAGTAGATAAATTTCCCACCAGCGTATATGCCCCAAAAGCTCTTAGATCAGCTTGGGGTGTTTACATTTATTCTAAAGATTTGAAGGAGAGAAGAAAAATCATTCCGGTTTGTAAAAAATTGATCGAGAGTTACCCAAATTCTTATTATTTTGTTTTGGCTTTTACTGAAATTGTTGACACTTATAAAATTCTTAAAGACAAAGCTGGTGCAATTAAGACCATGCAAGAGCTGATCAAAAAGCACCCCGATACCAAGATTTCTGAGAGGGCGGAGTATTGGTTGGAAAAGATTGAAAAGTGGGAGTTTAAATAAAAGTTTTTCTACATGAATTAAAATAAGGGAGGGAAAATGAAGAAGGTTTTCTTTTGCATATCAGTTCTCTTTTTTCTGTTTGTTTCCACGGAGGGCACTTTTGGATATTTAGGAAAATCAATACGCATCATGGGATTTGGAGACGAGTTAGCTGGGGTGATTCAGGATGAATATACTGATATATATCGAAATCCCGCCTATCTTTCTTTTGTTGAGAGGGTAAGAGTGTTTGGGCAATATAATCTGAATCGGCGCACTGAACTAAAGATAGCAGAGCATTTCACAAATCAGAAGACCGGTTTAATGGGAATAGTTCTACCCTTAGCAGGTTACGGAAATCTGGCTCTGATGGGTGAGTTGAAACCATCTGTCACCGAGGATAACTCCACTACAGCAAATCGAAGCGAATATTATAACTACCATACTATTGATTCGCTCAAACGGTTTAGCAAAGAAACCATCCGAAATTTAAAGCTGATATACAGCTTGAAACTTTCTCCCTCTCTGCGCATAGGAATAGACTTTGTATATTTGAAAAATTATCATGAAGGCGACTCAAACAAAACAATAACCACCCAAAGATATTCAGATTTTGGGGACTTAAACTCTTATGAAAGAGATGACAGCCTCAACACTTATGATAATTCTCCAGATGCACAGAGAGGAAGCTTCGGTTTGGTATTGAGCCCTTCGCAAAAAACTAGCATTGATTTTACCCTTTATTATGAGAATCTGAGTTATACCAGCCAGACTTCATCAAAAAGAGAGTCGGAAACTACTTGGTTTAGAAGTGACACCAGCTTTAGGGAAAATTTCTCTTGGCACACAGGAGAGGCGCCCATCAAGAATCGGGCAGTTGGCCTCGATGTCAATTTCAAATATCATTTTCCGCAAAAGACAAATTTAGCCATTCTTTTAGGGGGACGGTATCAAAAAAATGAAGCTTCCTTTTCAGAGCAAAACAAAGATAGCACCTATTACAGCTGGCATTGGGTAGAGATGACCAACGGAGAGACATTTGGCCAGACTAATGATAAACTCTATAATTTTGTTATGGGGATCGGGGCTGAAAAGGATTTTTCTCCCTCCATTAAGATAGGAGTAGCACTAAAGGGATACTGGGACCGGCAAAAATTAGATCGTTTTGAGTGGCAAAAAAGTGTTAATATATCTGTAAAAGATGACTCTGTAATAAATAAATCAACTTCCTTTTGGGAAAATCGGGTGAAAAAGACCACTAATTCTTATAAACTGATCTTTCCAATTGGCTTGGAAGCAGTGCTGCATAAAATGATAAAAGCAAGGTTGGGGGGTGGGTATATTATAAAGAGAGAAGAGACGGAAACAGGATATTCGACCTCTTCAGAAGATTACTATTCTCAGGGTTTTAGCCTCTCATATGATGAGCGAATTTTCTTAGACGTCTATGTTAAGGATGAGTTAACCCCCATAGGTAATTGGATGGCCAGAGTAGAATATAGGTTTTGAACCTGGGTTGTTGGTTGATAAATTTGAAACGCAAGACAAGTTTTATTACTCCGAGAGGAGGGGAAATTATGATAAAGAGGATTAACTTTATATGGTTTATTTTACTATTTTGTCTTGTATTCTATGAGACAGGGCTATCTCAGAGTCAAAGTGAATATGCTTTGATTCCAAGGCTGGTTTGGCAGAATCCGCCCATCTGGAAGCTCACTAAAAGCGTGACAGAGAGTGCGTGGGGCACCCAGCTATTCATCAATTCTCGCTCTGAAGCCCAGGGCTATATTATGACCCCGGACTACGAGCTCTGGAGCGCTACCTCGTTCCACCTGGACAACGCCTGGAATAGAATGGTATTTCAGGAATGCTTGGCTAACTGGATCTACGCTGTCGGCGAGCGAGGAAGCGGAATCGGTCAGTTTCTCTGGCCAAGCAAGCTTGATGCTAACGCCCCTTGCGATAATGACTCGTTCAGCTATTATTACTATATTTATGTGGCAGATGCGAGTAACGACCGAATTGTTAAGCTCAGATACTATTGGCCACTTGGAGAGCAGGTCATGCTTTGGGATGGAACTATAACCGGCGGTGGTTTGTCCCTACCCCAAGATCTGGATATAAATGACGGCGGCACCCACCACCCCAATGTTGATGACTATTTATGGGTGTTGAATGGTCACGAGATCAAAAGATTCACCACCGGCGGAGTGCTGAAGAATACGTATGGGAGTTACGGCTGCGATCAGGCTGTAGGTCATTTTTGCCGACCCACGGCCGTGGTATGCGGGCGAGAGCGTTTTGCCGTTCAACCGTACTCTAACAACAATTATATCTATGTGTCGGATGATGGAAACCATCGGATAGTCTGGCTAAGTAAGCATCCATATTTTGAAAATATCACCTGGCATAAATCTCTATCTTTGCCTTCAGACGTGCGAATTGTGGATTTGGAATCAGATATTTTCGGACAGATTTGGGCGGTGGATAAAGATAACGGAAGAATCTATAAGTATACCTATGACCTTTATCCTTTATGCTACTACGGAAGCTTTGGCACCGGCGAAAATCAATTTTACTATCCGCTCAGTTTTTCCAATACCGGCGGGTATTTAGGATGCGGGAATGTTTATGTGGCTGAATCCTGGACTGATAACAGTGGAGGACAATATTTTGTTATCGGCACTGATATTGTGGACTTCGAGGTCACCTCCTCTGTGAACTACCGCTGGCATTATATAAATTATACATTGGTGGATCCATCGGACGTCACCATAGAAATCTATAATCAATGGAATACACTGGTAAAGACACTTTTTGACGCCATGGAATTATCAGGACCATGCTTGCATGTGTGGGATGGGACTAATCAATCAGGACAGCCGGTGAGTTCTGGGGCTTATCGGGTGGTTGTCACAGACTCCTCCAGGTATAAGAACATAGAAACCGGAGGACGGGTAAATGGGGTGGTCAAAGAAGCCTGGTTGCATCATGAGAGTCATCCTCTCTTTCCACCTTGGAATTTGACTGGTTACCCGTTTGGGCCGGATGAGGTTTATTTGACTTGGGAGTACCCTCCGTATCTTGGCCACTGGTTTACTGTTTACTGTGATGGGTGTCTATGTGGAGCAGTTGAACCACTTGTTCCCAGAACTTACATAGATAGTGGATTGATTCCGGATCGAAGCTATGTATACTGGGTAAGGTCGTATAGTGGAGGACTTTACTCTAATCCTTCCAATGCCGACACCATCACGTTAGAGTCGAAGCTTTTGTTTCCTACAGTCAGCAATATTTTCCCGGTTGACCAGAGCTTTGGCGATCCTACCCTTCCGTCAAAGCAGGAGGAGGACACCTGCGACATACGTATCTATTACACCACCGTCTATCCGGGGCATTTCACCGAGGTTGAGATAGCACTAAAAAACCCTGTGGCGGTCTGTGGCTTCAATTTTCTCATCAAATTATCAAATCCAAATTTGATAGATTTTCATTCAAACAGCATTTTTACGGACAGTATCTTGATAGACCCTAACTGGGTTTATTACCCTGTGCGGGAGTGCTGGATTGATACCACTGGTAGTTTGATCGGCGGGTTTAGCTCGTTAAGTTGTCGTGGGCAGGTAGCTGATACTACTTTATCCCACTGCAAATATCTCTGGGTTAAAGCCTGGGCTCCACCAGACGAATATATTCCCCCAGATCCAAATTACCGAACTCTGTTCAAATTCGGGGTAGATGCTTTTTGCATTCCAGATTCCACCGACGACAGAACTGTGAGCTTCGATCTGGCTTTTGGTCGTGTGTATAGTCGGGAATACGAAGAGATTCCATTAGAATATCACCAAGGCGACCTCACCCTCTGGTGGTCGGTGTGGGGGGATGCCAGTGGAGACAGCGTTGTCGACATGAGTGATATTCTGTGGCTAACTAATTACCTTTATAAAGGAGGACCTGCTCCGTGCATTCCCGAAACCGGAGACCCCAGCGGGGATTGCATTGTTGACCTGAGTGATATTCTCTATTTAATTAGCTACCTTTATAAGGGAGGACCTCCTCCATTGCCAGGATGCTGGTATGGCAAAAAATAATGGCTGGATATAAACCTTTTGGTTAAATTAACCAAAACTCAGGCATAGCAAGTTACCCACAAAACCAACTACTTCATCTATTCAGACTTGAATTTGCCTGATGAATCAGGCAACTACAAGTTTCTGCCAAAACAAAACGATTTATTTTTGTATCTGTTTTTTTGAATCTTAACCAGATTTATCCATAGCATCTGGTGATTGAGTAGCTGGCATATTTTCTTGCACTTCCAAACCTCTCCAAAGGACCAGACTCACAAAGGACGGTCAAAGCCCCCAAAACTACGGTTTTTTTAAACCTCACCCCTTTTTGTTTCGTTCAGGGTGAACGCTACAGGATTGGGGAGAAGATTTCTGGCTATCGGCCTCGTTAGGTTCTTAAGATTTTTTGTGAAGAATTTTAGCCCCTAAAGTAAAAAAAGAACTATATTTGTTAAGTTCAGATGAAAGATAAGACTTTCCAAAAAACCAGAGACGACTCCGATCAGAGTCAGAGAATAGTTGCGCTTTACACCGATATCGGGAGAGGACATCCGAATTACTTAGATAGCCTGCTTTACCCGCTGAAGAAAAAGTGCCCTCAGTTAGTTACCCGAACTGTTTTTTCCGAATTTGGACCCTGCGGGCAGGAAAGCAAAGGAGTCTCGCTTCTTTGCTGGAAATTTTTATCATGGCTTTATAGCATAAGTGGAAAAGGCGGGGTTCAAACAAAATTTTACAACTTAATCCGTAAAAGATCACAAAAAGGCTTAAAAGATTCGCTGGCGACAAAAATTTTGGGACGTGACTTAAAACGGGCATACAAAAACTTCCCAGGGATTTGCCTGGTGGAACATCCCCTTGTAGCCAGATCTCTAACAGGTGTCTGTCGGGTGTGGTATGTGCATGGAGAGATCGCCGCTCCGGCGGAATGTGCCGTCAAGGGTGTGGAGAAGATATTGGCTCCTCTAAATGAAACTAAAGAGAAGCTGATCCTCCAGGGAGCAGAAAAAGAAGAGGTGGTGGTCTGCGGATTGATGATTGAGCCACCTCTGGTGGAGGGTGCAGAAAGAGCTTATCAACAAAGACTGGAAAGAATCAGCAAATCAGACCTGCCCTTAACTGTTGGATTTTTCACCTCCGGAGCTTATCCCAAAGAGCATATGGAAAAGATCATGCTGGGTGCTTTCTCGGTTATTCAAAATAAAATGAAAGCCATCATCTTCTGCGGGACAAATCCACACAGGTTTGAATGGGTGAAAAATAAAGTAAGAAATTGGGGAGCAAAGATAATTGAGGACAAAGAACAAACTTCCCACCAGAATGAGGAATTCGATCTGAAGCTGGTCACAAGACACACCAGACAGGAAGATACCCAGAGCGCTGTTCAGGCTATCCCCCATCTGGATGTTTTCCTAGCGGCTTCCCACGAAAGGACCAACTGGGCAATCGGTCTGGGCTTACCCATGTTCATTCTTTTTCCTTTAATCGGAACTTACGCCTTTCAAAATTTCGAATTTGCACAAAGACAGAAAGTGGTTTATCCTTTAGACTCACCAGAAAAAGCCAAAAACCTGGGAGAGATTTTATCTGGATTAAGGGAAAGTGGTGAATTGCTCCAGATGGCACAAAATGGCTTTGGAGTGCATAGTATAAACGGCATAGACAAAGCAGTGTCATATTTTATGAAATACCTCAGACATTAGTCGATTAATCCCACAATTGACTCTGAAAATCTTGATAGCACGGAGGACTAATAAACGAAGCTGGGCTCATATTAATGCAGTTGGTTTGTGCGTATGGACTTAACGAGAGGGACATTTTTTTTATAAAATTTTGAAAATTTAACTTAACAAAAAGCGATCTGCGCTTTATATTAAAATTGTGATAAGTTAACTAGTTTTTCAAGCGAGTTCTCTTCTTATGGACAAAGAAGAAGCTCAAAAACCTCGTTTTCTTCTCGAATCTGGAGGTGGGAATATGGGAAGTTCTCGATTATCAGTATTAACTCTTCTGGCGCTCCTCATCCCTTTCATCTTGTTCAATTCATCTCTTGCTCAATACGTGGTGAGATTGAATGACCAGCAGTGGATTGAATTGGCTCTGGACATGATCAGGAAGGGCATTCAGCAACAGGATACCACTAAGGTCTTTATGGTTTTTGCTCCGCAGGTTTCGGTCAAAGGCAAGAACAGCGAAGTAAGAGGGAATCTGACCACGAAACTTCAAGCCGTATTTGACAATTCCTCTAAAAGGAAGCTGTTACTCAAAAAGCCATCTTTCCCCAGAGAGGACAATCCATTGCACTTTTCCGATTTGTGGGATTTTGATATTCTCGATCCGGAAATAAAGATAGAAGGGGATTCGGCCATAGTGGATTGTGAACTGGTCTTGTGGGGAACACCACCTCTTAAGGGAAGTAAGCAGGCTGGGAGGAGAACAAAAGAGAGGTTCATTTTCAAATCTCCACCTAAAATCAAACATACACCGTTTTCGGGCGACTCGAATAAGTGGCCAACTCGAACTTGGGGAGAAAACGAGCGAAGAACTATAAGAACCTGGCAACTGGTGGGATTTGAAAGTCTTTTGGATTTTTTGACTAATTATGGAGACATGAACACTGTCCCCAAGGAAAAAGAATGAGGAGAGGAAGATGAGAAAACCATTCATTTACAAGGTTAAGTGTGTACTCCTTTGTGCGTTGCTTATTGGCACGATGGCTTGACCGATATGTTGTCCTCCTAAACCAGAGGATATCGTGCCACCGGAGGACGAGTGTCCCAGTTGGGACACGGATTGTGACGGCATAAGCAATGCTGTCGAGACAAACGATGCCAATTCATATCTAAACCTGGACCCGGACACACCTGATGATAATCCGAGCATCGCCCACGGTAATCCTTGCGATGGATGGCTTGAAAATGCGCTAAACTTGCCAAATGAAGGCACAGGATATAAACATTACTTGGGAATTGATACAATTGACCATGACGACTGGGGTGTACTACATTTGATTAACATGATTGAAGGAGCGGGTAGAGATTGGTACAACGACATATTCTATTCGGTAAGAATGGGGGTAGGTGATTTGAGTTGGGGGAATCAGTACACACAGCAATTTGGGGGATACTGGTGGCCCCATGATTGCCATCAGAATGGACTCGAAGTGGATATGAGGTATGTTAGAAATGATGGCATCTGGGGCAGCTTGAATGTGTATACGCAACCGAGCCTATACGATCAGGATGCTACTGTTAGATTGATGAACTTCTTGTATTGGAATGGGGATGTTGTAGAAATCATAGTAAGTCGATATGCATGGGTAGGTGGAGAGGTAATCACAGTGGACACAACTACGGAACATGATGATCATTTTCACGTTAGGATTGAAGACCCTGACGGGACAGGTAACTAGAAACTAACCTAATCAAAAAAGGAGAATAAGAAAATGAGAAGAAAAGTTTTACTTCCACTATTGGGGATATCTGTAGTCCTAATACTCACTTTAGCTTTCAAGCTGCTTTCCTCTGTGAGCGTCAGTGCACTCGTCCGAGAAGATGAAATCGTTCTTGGGGGTGTTAAATACTACCATGAATCGAAGAAAGAGCTTGACAAGAGAAATATCTACATTTTTAACAAGGCAACAAGTGAGAAAAAAATCATATACCAAACTCCTAAGAGTTACGTTGACCAAATATCCATTTCTCCAAACAGGGAATTCATAGCTGCTATTGAAACAGACGAGAAGGCGAAGAATAACCTCGTCGTAATTAAAGCTAATGGTGAGTTGGTCAAAGCAATAAACCAAGATGTTAGGAAATACTGCTGGAGCCCTGAGGGGAACAAGATTGCTTTCATCACGGGTGGATATTCAGAAGACGGCAAAGGTTTCCTATCTGATGGTGTATACGTTTTCGATATCGCCAGCAGCCAACTGAAACAAATTGCGCCAAGAGCCTACTATATAAACTGGGTGGCCTTTGACAGTTCCATTTACTACTACGAATCGAAGAATGTCTTCAGATACGATCCTGTCGCGGCAGAAACGGAAGAGACCCCTTATCGTGGCGTAAACTTCTCGCCTGATGGTCAATACTATACAACATCTTCGCCGGAACAACCTTATCAGGTTTATTCTACTAAAACAAATCAAGCCGTGACCGACCGTTTATTCGCAACGTTCAAAGACTCGACAATCAGACCGAGCTGGGTCCCCGACCAAAAGCACCAATTGCTAGTAGTAAGAACCGATTATGAATTAGCGCCAAGTGATAGCGGAGAACAAAAGGTAAAGAAGATTCTAGGTATAAAACAGGCGAGGTACGCCATCTATGATATAGAAGAGGATGAAATAATAAAGGAGTGGATTGAGAAACCATGAACACTAAACTCTTCCTAACTTCAGATTGGATTTCCCGTTTTGCGGGAGGAAAGTATAATGATAAGAAAGATTAGTCTTGTTTTGTGCACTCTGTTGCTGGTGTTCGCGTGGCACCGTATCGGCCAAGCGCAATCTCAAAGTGAATATGCGCTAATCAGCAGGCCAATTTTCCAGAATCCGCCCATTTACAGATTGACCAAAAGCGCAACTAATAGCTTTTGGGGAATCGATCTTTTTGGCGAGCTGCAAGCCCTGGGTGGATCTTACATAATAAGCCCAGATCTGGAACCTTACAGCAGCGTCGGATTCTTTTTGGACCAAGATTGGGACAGAATGCTCTACATTGAGTGTTACGATACCTGGATTAGAGCCTATGGTCAAAGTGGGGTCGGTGCAGGTGAGTTTTTCTGGCCAAGAAGTCTTGACGCTCTAGCCGCTTGCGACGAGGAGTGGTTCAGCTACTATTATCGGATCTACATAGCGGACACGGAAAACGACCGAATTGTCAAGCTTAAATACGATTGGCGTCCGGGGTATCAATCGATGACCTATGACGGTGCTATAACTGGCGGAGGCTTGGACCGACCTGTTGATCTTGATTTGAATAATAACTTCGATTTCTGGCCTGATACAAATGACTATCTCTGGGTGCTTAACGGTTCAAGCCAGATAAAAAGATTCACCATGGATGGTATTCTGCACAATACTTACGGCACCTTTGGATGCGATTATCTGGAAGGGCATTTTTGCCATCCCACTGCTGTTGTCAGCGGGCGCAGCCCCTGGCTATCCGACCCTCATGACCCGTTTGCTAATACTGATCATATTTACGTGGCTGATGCCGGAAATCATAGGATAGTCTGGCTCATAAAGTGGCATGGGGCCGAACAAATCGAGTGGTGGGATAAGATCCCTGCCAGCTCTTCAATTGTGGACTTAGAGGTGGACAACTTCGGCCAACTCTGGGCGGTGGATGGTGAATTCGGGCAATTGACCAAATATAGTTACGATCTCTACCCTCTCTGCACCTTTGGAAGTTTAGGCACGGGTGAGAATCAGTTCTGGAAACCCATCAGCATGTCTAATTCTGGAGGGTACTTGGGTTTTGGGGATACTCACATAGCAGAAGCGTGGACTGACTCCAGCGGCGCCCAGCTTTTTGTTATAGGGACCGATATCTTAGATTTGTTTATTAGCTCGTCTAGTGATCATTATTGGCATTTTATTAACTACACTCTTATTGAGCCCTCGAAAATGAGCATAAAGATCTATAACCATACGGGAGATTTCGTAAAAACTCTTTTCCATGAGGTTCAGTTTTCTGGTTCGTGTGCCTTCACATGGGATGGTTCGGACCAGTTCGGAGAACAGGTACCTACGGGTGAATATAGGATCGTTTTAACCGACTCCTCTTTATATCGGAGCATTACGACTGGGGCTCCGGCGAATGTAGTGACCAAAGAGGGTTGGGTCCACCACGAGTATAATCCGAATCCTCATACCTATATTCCAGGCGATGCCAATGGGGACGGGCTGCTAGATATTGGCGATGTGCTTTATTTAATAAACTATTTGTATAAAGGGGGCCCCGCTCCTGATCCCTTGGAAGCCGGAGAATGTAATTGTGACGGAGTGATTGACCTTGGCGATTTGCTCTATCTTATCAGCTACCTATACAAAGGAGGACCGCCGCCTTGTAGTGAATAACAAGAATCTCCCGTTGGTCACGGACGCCCTCGTCCGTTGCGAAGCATCCATACGGATCTCCCCCGCCTCTGGCGGGATCAGGATGAATCCGTGACGTTTTATGGTAACCAACAGGGTGTCCGACCAGACAACCAGTCGTCTGACCGTTACCTACCCAGAGGTAATTTCTCTGATACCTAACCCGTGGTCTCTCTTACCACCAGAAGCAAATTCGCAATAATTTCAATGGTGAAAAGGATAGCTCCCTTATTTATAGGAAACTGAATATATTGCAAATTCACTTTTACCGAGTTTATTGGTTGCGTAATTTTGAATCTTGAACTTTGAATTCTTCAAACTCAAGATCTAATGTATTAAACCTAAATCACTTGCGATGAAAATGAAAAAAAATTAAAAACAACCACCAGAAACGCCAGATCCTCCAGAACCTCCAGAACCACCAGTCCGCTATACCCTCTGGTATGAACGGCACAGCCCATACTGCAGGATGGCTGAAAAAAATTAAAAAACGATCCCCCGCAAGTCCAGCATGTCCAGTAAGTCCAGTAAGTTCAGAAATGCCAATTTCGCAGGTTGTCGGTCAAGTGCCCTGCGCTCCTGACACTTATTTTTTAAGACGGACTTGCATGTAGCGGTTCGATTCATCGAACATACAAGGTCGCATAAATGCCCAGACGGGCACGTCCGTGCGACCCTTACAAAAGATCAATCCAAGAGATTCAATGGAGGCGGGAATTCCCAGACGAGCAGACGCCCACCCATACCCGTTCGGGCGGGGGTTGAACCCCCGCCCGAACACCGAGCTCCCGTCCGGGGGTCTCCGTCATCCCGCCCCTCTTTTTGTTCCGTTTTTTCCCCACCTCTTTACATAACAAATGAAAATACGTATATTTTCTATATGTCAAAAGGAAAAGTAGCCAGCGCTTCAACGCTTGAGGATACTATTGCCGCCATCTCCACACCCTTAGGTGAGGGAGGCATAGGGATCGTTCGCATCTCCGGCAAGGATTCAATTAAGATCGCCGAAAAAATCTTCAAAGGGGAAAAGCCACTTAACCAGCTCCCTTCTCATCGGGTCAACTACGGGGAGATAGTCGACTTCCAGACCGGAGAGGTCATCGATCAAGTTCTTCTCACCAAGTTTCTTGCTCCCAAAAGCTACACGGCAGAAGACTTAGTCGAGATCAGTTGTCATGGCGGGCAACTGGTTTTAACAAAAGTTCTCCAGCAGGCATTAAAATGTGGAACCCGTCTGGCAGAACCGGGGGAATTCACCTTGCGAGCTTTCGTCAATGGGAAGATCGATCTTTCTCAGGCAGAGGCAGTGGCAGAGGTGATCCGGGCTAAGACCGATCTGGGACTCAAACTGGCGCTAAAGCATCTGAAAGGTGATCTTTCGGAAAAGATCAACTCGTATCGAGACAGGCTGATCGACATCTTGGCCAGGCTGGAGGTGGAGATAGATTTTTCCGAAGAGGATATAGAGCCTTTGGACAGAGACAAAATTCTTCAGGAGATTGAAGCAATTGAGAAAAATCTGGGAGATTTGCTTGCCACTTACGATGAGGGGAAAATCCTCAAGGAGGGGTTGAATGTTGTCATCATTGGCAAAACCAATGTGGGGAAATCCAGCCTGCTCAATGCTCTTTTAAAGGAGGATCGTGCTATCGTGACCCCCATCCCCGGAACCACCCGGGATGTCATCTCAGAGTTTGCCAATTTGAAAGGAGTTCCGGTGAGATTGGTGGATACTGCTGGCTACCGTATTTCCAAAGATAGGATCGAACTGGAGGGGATCAGAAGGACAAAGATCGAGATAAGTGAAGCAGACCTGCTTCTTCTGGTTATTGATACTTCTTCAGAAATTGACGAAGAGGACCTGGATCTAAAAAAACAGGTTGAAAAAAGAAAATATCTGATCGTATTTAACAAAATTGATATAGCTTCACCGGATTTGATCAGGAAGAACGAGGGAAGACTTAAAGAGGGATCGATCGAAGAGGGTGAGCCCTTCAACTTCGTTCAGGATAAACGGAGTCGAACTGTTGTCAAAGTATCAGCTTTAAAGGGAGATGGGCTGGAGAGGCTAAAGGAGATGATCGTTTCAAGTTCTATGATTTTATCAAAGGATCGGACACAAGGAGTCCTCCTTTCCAGCGTAAGACATAAAGATGCCCTGATGAGAGCAAAAAGAAGTTTGTCCCTGGCTAAAAACAGCTTAAAGAAGGAGATGAGTCCGGAGTTTGTGGCGCTGGATGTGAAAGCTTCGCTGGATGCAATCGGTGAGGTGATTGGAAAAACAGTGACCGATGACATCTTGAACAAGATCTTTTCTGAATTCTGTATCGGAAAATGAGTTTCTTTCTCTTTTTTAAATGTAGGGGCGAACCTTTAAGACTTGGTGAAAAAGCTATTTTATGGAGATGTTTTTATGTAGGGACAGGGCTTGTCCTTCAGGATGAATCCCTGTCCTAACCATAAAGAGGACAGCCACAAGGGCTGTCCCTACGACAATCCAATCTCACCGATTACGGAGACCCGCCTGGAAAAGCGTCTGAGATACCTTTTCAACAGTCCCTGAAGTTCTACTTCTACGTTAAACAATTCTTAAAGGGAAAGTGCTATGGTGTTAGCTGAGATTCTGAAATCAACAGATACTTCTGAAAGTTTTCAAAAAATCAAAAACCTCTTAGCATCCGACAAGAAGAAGATTTTAGTCTCAGGTCTGGCTGGGTCAGGCAAATCTCTACTTTTAGCTTATCTAAAAAAAGAACTTAACTTTCCCTTTCTGATTATAACCTCAAGTCCTGAGGAGAGCTGGAAAATATATGAGGATCTGATCTCTCTTATGGGGAAGGAGAAGGTAAAGCTTTTTCCCAGTTGGGAGATTCTCCCCTATGAGTTGAAAATCCCTCACAGCGAAGTTATCGGAAGGAGATTGGAGAGCTTATATGATCTGGTCATGGGAAAAAATCCCATCGTGGTTACCACCATCCGGGCATGCATGGAGAAGACCATCTCCCCAGAGGAATTGAAGAAAAAGAGTATTACACTCAAAGTTGGTGAAAGTAACGATATCGAGCATCTTTCCCAAAAACTTTGCGATTTAGGGTTCAAACGATTTCCTCAGGTGGAGGAGATTGGCACCTATAGCATAAGGGGAGGAATACTGGACGTATTTCCCTATTCCTCCTCTGATCCGATAAGAATTGAGTTCTTTGGAGACAGGATCGAATCGGTCCGCACATTTGCCGTCTCAGATCAGAGATCTATCCAGAAGATCGGCTCCGCTTTGATTCTGCCCAAAAGGGAGGTTTTGATCAGCGATGAAAAGCTGGAGGAGTCTCTTTCAAAATTGAGGTCGGATCAGGCAGAAGGCTTAAGAGAAAAAATGCAGTTCCATGAAGAGGTGCCCGGACTGGAGTGGCTGGCCAGCCTGTTCGGTCTCCCACAAGCTCAGATTTTAGATTACCTCAACCCAGAATCCATCATTTTTCTGGATGAGCCTTCCATAATTGAAGGCGATCTGGAGCAGATCTATGAGGAGACTGAAAGGCTCTTCGGTGAGGCGCAGGACAAAGGAGAGGCTATTCCGAAGCCTTTTGACCTGTGGGGCAAACCAGAAAGCTTTTTTGAGAAGACAAACCAATTTAAAACCATCGACTACCTTTCCCTGGGAGAAAAAAAAGATGCTCTTGATCTGGGAATGAGAGAGCCGGAGGTCTTCGGGGGAAATATGGATCTGCTCAAAAGGTCGATCAAAGGCTACAAGTCTGAAAAACAGAAGGTTTTCATCTTTTGTGACAATGTAGGACAGAAAGACCGATTGGTGGAGCTTTTAGACAGGTGGGCGGATGGGATAGCCTGGCAGGTCAAAAATCTTTCCGGCGGTTTTAGCTTTCCCCAGATAGGTTTGGTGGCCCTAACCGATCATCAGATTTTTTCTCGATATTTCTGGCGTCGACGCAAAAGACGATTCAACGAAGGGATCGCCCTATCCTCCTATTCTGCTCTTTCGGTGGGGGATTTTGTGGTTCACATCGATCATGGGATCGGCAGATATGCCGGACTCGAGACCCTAAAGGTAGATAAAAGAAAACGAGAGTGCCTGAAGCTCATCTATCAGGGAGATGACAAGCTATATGTTCCCATTGAGGAGTTCAATCGGGTGAATAAATTTATAGGGAAGGAAGGTGCGTCCACCTTATCCAAGTTAGGCGGAACCTCATGGGAGAGGCTGAAAAAGAGGACCAAAAAGGCTATTCAGGATATGGCGCAGGAGTTGATTCAGCTTTATGCGGAAAGAAAAGCCAAGCCCGGCTTTGCCTTCTCCGGTGACACCATCTGGCAAAAGGAGCTGGAAGCCTCCTTTATCTATGAGGAGACCCCGGATCAGTTGGTTGCAATCGATGCTATAAAAAAGGATATGGAGCAAAGCACTCCTGCCGATCGTCTGATCTGTGGGGATGTGGGATATGGCAAGACCGAGGTGGCGATAAGAGCGGCATTCAAGGCAGTGATGGACGGAAAGCAGGTGGCTGTTTTGGTCCCTACCACCATCCTGGCTCAACAGCACTTTGTCACCTTTTGCGAAAGGCTAAAAAGTTTCCCGGTGAGCGTGGAAATGCTTTCCCGATTTAAAAGCAGGAAAGAACAAAAGGAGATTGTGCGGGGCTTGAAAGAGGGAAAAGTGGATGTGATTATCGGCACCCACCGCCTCATCCAGAAGGATATCCAGTTTAAGGACTTAGGACTTTTGATCATCGATGAGGAGCAAAGGTTTGGAGTGACGCACAAGGAGAAGATTAAAAAATTGCGCCGGCTGGTTGACGTCATCACCTTAACTGCGACCCCCATCCCTCGGACTCTCCAGCTCTCCCTTTTGGGCGCCAGAGACATGTCCATCATCAACACCCCACCAAAGGATCGGCTCCCCATCCATACCGAGATCGTAGGGTTTGACAAAAAACTCATCGCCGATGCTATCTTAAGAGAGGTGGATCGGGGAGGGCAGGTATATTTTGTCCACAATCGGGTGCAAACCATAGAGGCCATGTATAGATTCTTACAGGATTTGGTTCCACAGATCAGAGTTGCCATCGCTCACGGACAGATGGAGGAGAACCTTTTAGAAAAGGTGATGCTGGATTTTTTGGACCATCGATATGACCTTCTTCTGGTCACCTCCATCATCGAGTCGGGGATAGATATTCCCAGTGTAAACACCATCCTAACAGACCGGGCAGATCGGTTTGGACTGGCTCAGCTCTATCAACTGAGGGGAAGGGTGGGAAGATCCAACGTGAGAGCATATGCCTATCTTTTGATACCGAAAGTGAAATTGTTAACCCAAACCGCACGAAAAAGACTCAAAGCATTAGAGCAGTTCACCCAGCTTGGTTCCGGTTTTCATCTGGCATTAAGGGATTTGGAGATCAGGGGAGCGGGAAACCTCTTGGGAGCCCAGCAACATGGCTTCATCCAAGAGGTGGGTTTTGACCTTTACTGTCGGCTTTTGGATGAGGCGGTTAGGGAACTCAAAGGAGAGAAGATTGAAAGGCTTCCGGAGGTAAAAATGGAATTTGATCTGGATATCTATATTCCAAAATCCTATGTCTCTGACAGTCAGCAGAGGGTGGAAATCTACAAGAAACTTTCGGAAGCTAAATCTGTAGAAGAGGTAAAAGAGGTGGGGGCAGAAATGATTGATCGATTCGGAAATCCACCACAGGAGGTGGAAGATCTTTTAAATTTCACCTGCGCCAAGATCATAGCCTCCCATCTGGGAATTTTCAGGCTCTCTTTGAAAAAGGATGTTCTTATGCTGCAGTTCTCCGAGGAGAAAAAGTTAGGAAAAAAAGAGATAGAGAGTTTCAGACAGAAGATCAACCTGCCTTTAGAATTTGCAGTTGACAAAACACTTAAACTTTTCGTTTATCTAAAGGGAGTAAGGCAGAAAAAAGCTCTGTTTGTGAAAAATCTCTTGCAAAGATTGTGAGATAGTCTTATATTAATATGAATTTGGATGGTAAGCTGAAAAAAATGTGGATTTCCGTAAACGGAGATCTTTCCTTTTAACCCAAGGAGGAGTGACGTGAAGAAGGCGACTTTGTTTTTGCTTGCGGGGGTGTTGGTTTTAGCTTTATTCTGGGGGTGTGCTACCAAGAAGGAGGAGGGAAAAATTGTAGCCAAGGTGGGGGATCGGGAAATCACGGTGGAGGATCTGGAAAATGAATGGAGGGCGGCATCCCGACTGATCATCCAGGGTATGTCTGAACTTCAGCGAAAAAGGGAATTAGTGGACAAGTTGATCGCTGATCAGGTGGTGATTATGGAGGCATATAAGGAGGGCATTGATAACCAGGTGGAAGCCGACACCAATTTTGCAGAACAGAAAGAGCGCTTACTTTCGAGGGTGCTGTATATAAAGGAGATCGCGGATAAGGCTAAAGCCACTGAGTCGGAGATGAAAAAGGAGTATCGGATGATGCAGGAGGAGGTGCATGCCTGGCATATCCTGATGGAAACCAAAGAGCAGGCAGATAGCATCTATCAGATGTTGAAAGAAGAGGCGGATTTCGCCCAGCTGGCTAAGGAGAGAAGCATCGATCCTTCTGCCAAGGATAACGCCGGAGATTTAGGATTCTTCCGCTGGGGAAAGATGGTGCCTGAGTTTCAAGAGGTGGCTTTTAAGATGAAAGAGGGGGAAATCTCCAGACCGGTCGAGACCAGCTTTGGATGGCACATTATCAAGTTGATTGAACGGAGAAAAGTGGAACAGCCCCCTTATGAGGAGGCAAAAGGATTGATTCAATCTAAGCTGGAGCAAGGAAAAAAAGAAAGAAGGGTGAAAGAATATTTCCAGCAACTGAGGAAGAAAGTGGGGTTCAAGATAAATGAGGCGGCTTTGGATCTTCTGATGTCGAAAAAGGAAGAGTTGCCGCCGGACACCTTGGGCTTGAGGAGAACGGGTGATTTTCTGGATCTAAGCAAATTTACACCGGAAGAAAAAGAGATGACGCTCTTCGCCTATAAGAATGGAGAAGTCACAGTGGAGGAGTTTGCCCGGCAATTCAATGAGATTCCTCAACGCTATCGTCCCCGGTTATCTGATCGGGAGAAGATTAAAGAGTTCGCTTTTCAAAGCCTGGTAAAGGACCTCATTCTGGAGGTAGCAAGAGAAGAGAACTTAGAGGAAAGCGAGGAATTCAAAAAGGAGTGGACGGGGGTGAAAGAGCAGGAGATGGCTAAAAAGATGAAAAGCGAGGTTATCCTGAAAGGAGTAGAGATATCGGATGACGAGATCAAAAGCTACTACGATAGATATAAGGACAGATTCTCCATTCAGCCCCAGGTTAAAGTCAGGGAGATATTGGTTAAAAATAAGGAAGAGGCAGAGGACATTCTCAAACAACTGAAAAAGGGAGCTGACTTCGCCACCTTAGCCATGGAGAAGACCATCAGAACCTACACCAAAAACTCAGGCGGAGATTTAGGAAGTTTCACCCGCAGCCGTTATCCGGAGCTTTTTGACGCCGCTACGGAAATGAAGAAAGGAAGCCTTGGTGGACCCATTAAGATAAGGGATCGGCAATTCGGCGAAGGATATGCGGTAATAAAATTGGAAGAGAAGACCGAGGGGAAACTCCAACCTCTGGAGGAGGTAAAAGATAAAGTAATTTCGATGGCACGTCGGGAGAAAGATAATACCATTTATAACAATTGGGTGGAAAATGCCAAGGCTCGATACAAAATAGAAATCTATGATGAGGTGATAGAGTCCACGGTGAAAGAAGAAGTGGAAACACCCGCAGAGAAAGGTTAAGCCATTCGCCTTAACCAAAAAACGGGAAGGCTCAAAGGTCGCCCAGTTGCTCTTCATAATTCAAAGATGATCAAAAAGCTTTACTTTTACATCATTCTGCTTTTAGCTTTTCTTTTGAGTGGCATGAGGTGTGGCGAGGCAGAGAAAAAAAGCAGACCAAGAGATGCATTGGTCTGCATTAACCACGAATGTTTGACCGAAAGGGATATACAATACCAGATTCCGGATGCCTACCGGGGCTCTGTCACACCTGAGGAAAAAAAAGAATATGTGAAAAGGTGGATCAGAAACGAAATTATCTATCAAGAGGCAAAAAGGCAAAAGGTGGATCAGGACAAGGAAGTAAAATCTCTGGTAAAGCAAGGGATCAAGGATATAGTGGTCAAGGAGTTCATCGACCAGAAGCTGAAAGATAAACTAAAGGTGACGGAAGAAGAAGCCAGAAGATATTACCAGCAGAACCGACAACAGTTTGTATGGGAAGATGACTATGTGCGCATCAGTCACATCTTCATCCAAGGGATGAGCGGGGCTACCCTGGCTGATCTTCTGCTCAAGGAGGGGAACAAGTTTGAGGATATAGCTCTAAAAATGAGTGAGGATGAGACCACCAAAAAGAAGGGCGGGGATTTAGGTTTTGTAAGAACTCAAGATCTGTCACCGGAGATTGCCGAATTTGCCTCAAAGCTCAAGGAGGGAGAGATCTCTCCTCCTATCCAAACATCCTACGGATATGAGATCATACAGGTAACCGATAGAAGAGGGAAAGGAAGCCCCAAAGAATTCGAATGGGCTAAACAGGAGATCATGAACACGCTCACCCTTCAATACAGGCAAAGGGAAATAGAGAACATCCTTAATCAACTACGGGAAAAGGTAGAAATCGAAACATTTGACTGGGCATCTGACATTACTCCACTTGAAACTAAATAATTTTGTGATGCTTCGGTAATAGGAGGAGCTGTTTCTCAAATAAGAATTGGTGCTCGCTGGGGATGTTATCATCCCCAGCCCTGACGAAGCGTCCATACGGATCTCCTTTAAGAGTCAGTCCCTTGTGGATGATAACATCCACAAGGAGCTGTAAATAGATTTCCCGTTCATGGTGGACCATCCACGCTGAACCATTTTCTTTTTTAAGAAATTGAATAATATCTATTAGGTTCTAAGAATTGGTCCTTCTCCACTTTAAAGGACTAACAAGTAGAATGTATCGTTTTCTTGTTGTCGTTGAAAAGGCAGATGGTAATTATTCAGCGTATTCGCCAGACTTGCCAGGCTGTGTGGCTACCGGTGTTACCCGTGAAGAGGTAGAACGGAATATGCATGAAGCCATTGAAATGCATGTGAGGGGACTTCTGGAAGATAACTTACCTGTTCCTGAGTCCCATTCTTTCGCAGAATATATTGTTGTTAGATAAAAATTTTCAGGCACTCTTGCTACTATCGCACAAATGGCTAAAGCCCAAAATCGGTTCGCACTGCGTTTAATAACTGCAAGATGAAAGAATTTTGTATAAAAATGAAAACCCATATATTGAAACCTCTGATTTCTGCGCTAAGGCTGATCCTTCTCCTTATCTGTCTTTTTCATCTATTCTTTGGCTTATCATCTGCCCAGGAGGTTGTGGATCGAATTGTGGCAGTGGTGGGTAACCAGATCATCTTGGAGTCCGAGCTTAAGATGCAGATGGAATTATATGTCAACCAGATGGGGATTGAGCTGAAAAGCGAAGGCCAAAAAAGACAGCTCAAAAGAGAGCTTTTGGAACAGACGATCAACAACAAGTTGCTCTTGATTGCGGCGCAGAAGGATACCACCATCAAGGTGATCTCCAAGGAGGTGGAGGCGGCGGTGAAGGATCAATTGAAAAAAGTAAAATCTGAGTTCTCGGAAGAAGCATTCCAAGCTCAACTTAAAGCTGAGGGTTTGACCGAAAGCGAGCTAAAGAAAAAATACAGAGAACAAATAAGAAACCAGATGATGACTGATCGGCTGGTAGCCTCCAAGCTTTCAAAGGTATCGGTGTCGACCAAAGAAGTTAAAGATTTTTACGAGATATACAAAGACAGCATACCGGATCAACCGGAAGCTGTAAAGTTAAGCCACATCCTTCTGGAAATAAAACCCTCTCAGGAAACCTTGGATTCTTTGAAAAAGAAAGCAGAGATGATATTAAAACTGGCTAAGAAGGGGCAAGACTTCGCCCAACTGGCATCTTCCTATTCTGACGATCCCACCGGCAAGGAGGGAGGCAATCTGGGATTTTTCAGGAAGGGAGATATGATTCCGACATTCGAGGAGGTGGCATTTGCTTTAAAGCCAGGAGAGATCAGCCAGGTTGTGGAGACCGAATTTGGCTATCATATCATAAAGGTGGAAGAAAAAAAGGATGATTTGGTGCATGCCCGACACATACTTATTCTGGTCCATCCATTACAAAAAGATACCTTACTAATAAAAGAGTTGGCAGATAGCCTCTATCACCAACTGCTTGAGGGTGCGGATTTTGGGGAACTGGCAAAAGAGTTCTCCTCAGATGAGGAGTCAAAAAAGTTGGGGGGAGAGTTGGGTTGGTATCCCGTAGCTCAGATGAGCCCGGAATTCAGAGAAGGGGTGAAAGATTTGCAGATCGGCAATGTCAGCCCCCCTCTTGAAAGCCAGTTCGGCGTTCATATCCTCAAGGTGCTGGATAAAAGAGAACAAAGAAAGCTAACTTTAGAAGATGACTGGGACGCCCTAAAGGATATGGTCCGCCGCAAAAAGACCAATGAGCTTGTGGCCAAATGGGTGAAGAAGATGCGCCAGGATACCTATGTGGAGATAAGATTGTAGAATGTCCGCCGTCCGCCGCACAAAAAAACCCTTGACATGCGTTTGGATAGTTACCTTTCTGATACCCGGTTGATAAAGAGACGCACCCAGGCGAAAAAAGCGTGTGAAGGGGGGGCGATTTTATTGGATGGGAAAGTGGCTAAACCTGGAAAAGAGGTGAAACCAGGACAGATCATAACCATAAACTTTGCCAACAGAATCTTGGAAGTGGAGGTGCTGGAAATTCCGTGGCGGAACGTGAGAAAAGAGGAAGCAAAAAATTTTTACAAAATAATAAGGCAAGAAAGAAGAAAAGAAGAACTATTTTAATTGTGGTCGATTTTTGAAGTATCTCTGAAAAACTGCTTGCAGAACTGAACTTGGAGTGTTCACCTTTAGGTGAACCAGAAAAAGTTCTTTTGTTTTGGAGGGTTTCGGGTCAAGCTGAAGCTTGACACTCCATAAACGTCCCCACAGCGGACGCTTGTTCGTTTAAGAGATTTTAGCTTTTCAAAGCTTTTTTGGAAATCGGTCCTTTGGACTAACCTTCAACCCACAGGTTGAAATCATATGATACCGTTAAAAGACGACATTCCCTCCTACAGACCGCCGATCATTACCGTGGCATTGATCTCGGTCAACTGTTTGATCTATTTCTATCTTTTGTCCTGGGGAGAAGGATTTCAGTTGGGTTTGGTCAAGTGGGGAACTATCCCCTTTGAGGTAACCCACGGACAGGAGCTTACCCCCGAGCTTTCTTTCTCCATCCCCTTGTCATTGTTTTCATCCATGTTCCTGCATGGAGGTTTTTTTCACTTAGCCGGGAACATGCTTTATCTGTGGATTTTTGGCGACAATGTGGAAGACCAGCTCGGACATGTTAAATTTTTCGTTTTTTATATTCTGGCTGGATTGGCGGCAAGCCTCTTGCATATCTTTTCTGCACCCAATTCCCAAGTCCCCATGGTGGGGGCATCCGGTGCCATCGCCGGAGTTCTGGGTGCTTATATGATCAGATTTCCCAAGGCAAGAATCTTGACTTTAATATTCTTTGGATTTTTCATCCGGGTGGTGAGGGTGCCGGCTTTGTTCGTTTTAGGATTCTGGTTCATACTTCAACTGCTTTACGCCCTTCCGTCCATCGGCTCCACCTCAGGTGGCGTGGCCTGGTTTGCCCATGTGGGTGGGTTTTTAGCCGGGATTGTTCTTTTCAAGCTTTTTGTGCTTTTTCGCAGAAAAAGATATTCTTATGAATGAGAAATCCTCGTCCTCAAAGACCAAGCTTCGCTGTGACCTCTGTGGAAGGCGCTTCAAGAAGGGCGGCACGAGATATCGCATCAATTTGGAGATAATCTCAGATTTTGATGGATATATCGAAGATTTCTCCAAAAAACCTGAAGATTATTTGGAGAAAAAGATTGAAAAGACTCTGGATGAGACCAAGAACAAGACGGAAAAAGAATTGGAAGAGGAGATATATTTGAAGCGGAACTGGCTGGTATGCATAAACTGCCGGGAAAAATTTCTGAGAAGACTTTTGGAATAGGTCGGGTTGCGACCCGTCCAGACGAGCGGACGCTCCCGCCTGGGCGGAGGGGAGCTACACGACTTGTCGAATGTGAATTGGCGGAACCTTCGTTAAATTCAAACCACAGCTATAAAGAGTATCGAGGAATCGAAGAATATACTGATTCTCTGAAAGGATCGGCATTTTTGTTTTTCGGGATCATGTTAAATTTCTGTTGCATTTTACCTGAAAGTGTATTAATTAAAATAATAAGAGAGCAATATACCTTAAAGATCAAACTCGGAGGTAAACATGTCCGGACACTCTAAATGGAGCAGCATAAAACACAAAAAGGGCAAGGCAGATGCGGCACGGGGAAAGATCTTCACCAAGTTGATCAAGGAGCTCACCGTTGCCGCAAGAGAAAGGGGAGGCGATCCAGACGCCAATCCCCGGCTCCGGACTGCTATCCAGGCGGCTAAAGCCGCAAACATGCCCGCCGCCAATATCGAAAGAGCCATAAAGAAAGGAACCGGCGAGCTTCCCGGTGTTTCTTACGAGGAGATCAAATACGAAGGTTATGGTCCCGGTGGAGTGGCAGTGCTGGTGGAGGGGTTGACCGACAACAAAAATCGAGCCGTCTCCGACATCAGGCACATCTTCGCCATGCACGGGGGAAACTTGGGCGAGGTGGGCTGTGTGGGATGGATGTTCGAAAGAAAGGGTATAATTCAGGTGGACAAAGGAAAGGTGGATGAGGAGGAGCTGATGATGACCGTGCTGGATACCGGTGCTCTGGATATGAACTCAGAGGAGGATTATTTCGAAATCATCACCCCCTTCGATAAATTTGAGGCGGTCAAAGGTGCCCTGGATGAGAAGAAAATCCCTTATAGTCAGGCGGAATTGACCATGATTCCCCAAACCACCATAAAATTGGAGAGCAAGCAGGCGGAACAGATGCTCAAACTTATGGAGGCTTTGGAGGATCACGACGACGTGCAAAAAGTTTATGCCAACTTCGATATCGCCACGGAGATAATGGAGAAGATAAGCGCGTAGTCAGTTTGCAGTTGACAGCTCGTATGAGTGCATACGCATTTTCAGTTTACAGAGACAATGCAGAAAGAAAGCGGAGTGATAATCCTGGGTGTGGATCCGGGGAGTAATATTACCGGATATGGTCTAATAAACTCTAATGGAGAAAAGAATACCTTGATAGAGAGTGGAGTCATCCAGCCCAGTCCCCATGACCCTCTTCCAGAAAAATTGAAAGAAATTTTTAAAGGGTTAGTGAAAATAATAAAGAATAACCATCCCCACCAATTCGCCATCGAGCAAGCTTTTTACAGCAAAAATGCCAGGTCGGCACTGATAATGGGACATGCTCGGGGAGTAGCAATTCTGGCAGCCGCTAAATCTAACCTCCCAGTAGGAGAATACTCTCCCAAAGAGGTAAAGTGCGCCATCGTAGGAACTGGAAACGCATCCAAGTCTCAAGTGCAATACATGGTGAAAAAACTCCTGAATCTAAAAGAGTTGCCCCAACCATCGGATGCGGCTGACGCACTGGCAATAGCTCTTTGTCATGCTCAAAGAATTAGATATAATTACATAATGACAACCAGAGTATCTACTGATTGATATATCCTGTGGTCAATCAAAAATTGTTACATACTTTCATGCAGACGGCAGACTCCAGACACCAGTATGCAGACAAAAACTTTAATCTGGCGTCTGCAGTAACATAGGTCATATATCTTGAGGAGAGAAAGTTGATCGCTTATCTGGAAGGAAAATTAATTGAGAAAAGCCCCACCCATTTGATCCTGGAGGTAGGTGGGGTGGGATATTCTGTAAATATCCCGGTCTCGACTTATAGCAATTTAGGGGAGACCGGCGGGATGGTGAAGGTTTTGACCTATCAACATGTGCGGGAGGATGAGCTTAAGCTTTATGGGTTCTCATCCAAGCCAGAGAAGGAGCTTTTTGAGTTATTAATCTTAGTGAATGGTGTGGGACCAAGGCTGGCTTTAAGCATTCTCTCCTGCGTCTCGGTGAATCAGTTCCAGAGGTCAATTCTCCAGGAGGATTTAGATGTTTTGACCACCATCGCCGGTGTAGGCAAGAAAAAAGCCCAGCGGCTGATTGTGGAATTAAAGGAGAAACTGAGCAAGGTGGACTTGGGTGAGAAGAAGGATTTGAAGGAAAAGGAAGCGGTTTCTGTTCCTGCGCAAGACGAGGCAGTTATGGCTTTGGTTTCTTTAGGATACACCAGACCTGATGCTAAAAAAGCGCTGGAAAGAGTGATAAAAGACATAGATGAAGTTCTGCCGGTAGAGGAACTGATAAAAAGAGCGCTTAAATATGCCAGATGAAAAATGTCGGGCGTATTTAATGAAGTGGGAATAGGAAAGAGAAAGCGAGAGGAAGATTTTGCCACAGAGAGTCACGGTTCCAGATAGGTTGGAAGATGAATTAGAATATGATCTCACTTTACGACCTACGAAGTTTGATGAGTTTGTGGGGCAGAAGAAGATTAAGGAGAATTTAAAGATCTTCATCCAGGCGGCTTTAAAAAGGGGTGAGCCTTTGGATCATGTTTTATTCTACGGACCACCTGGTTTGGGAAAAACCACCTTAGCACATATACTTTCCAAAGAGCTGGAGACAAACATCAAATCCACTTCTGGTCCGGTGATAGAACGGCCGGCAGATTTAGCCGGGCTTTTGACCAATCTGGGCAAAAAGGAGATTCTATTCATCGATGAGATTCACCGACTCAACCATGTGGTGGAGGAGTATCTGTATCCTGCCATGGAAGATTTCAAGATAGATATAATGATCGAAAGGGGTCCATCTGCCCGGTCGGTGAAGATTGATCTGCAACCTTTCACCCTGGTGGGAGCCACCACCAGGGCAGGTCTTCTCACTTCACCTTTGCGGGCAAGATTCGGAGTGGTGGGGAGGCTGGATTTCTATCAGCCGGAAGATCTGTATAAGATCGTCTTGAGATCGGCTAAGATATTAAACGTTAGCATAGACAGGGAGGGAGCTTTTGAGATAGCAAGAAGATCCAGAGGCACTCCCCGGGTGGCAAACCGGATTCTTCGTCGGGTGAGAGATTATGCTGAGGTGAAGGCAAAAGGGAAAATAGATCTTCAGGTTGCTCACGATGCTTTATTGATGTTGGATGTGGACGAGCTGGGTTTGGATGATATGGATAAGAAGATAATGGAGGTGATCATTCACAAATTCAAAGGCGGGCCAGTGGGGATCAACACCCTGGCGGTGGCAGTAGGAGAGGAGGGGGAGACCATCGAGGAGATATATGAGCCATTTTTAATTCAAGAGGGACTTTTGAATCGCACACCACGGGGCAGAACCGCCACCGAGTTGGCATACAAGCATCTGGGGATAAGTAAGGAAAAAGGGGCACAGGAAAGCCTATTATGATTCGGGATTCAATGGGACGACGAAAACAGTTGCGGTCGGCGGACGGCCGACGGCGGACTTGTGGGAGGTGGAGCGGATGAGAATTCTCCTACATGTCTGCTGTACCAACTGCGCCATCTATCCGCTTAAAACGCTTTCAGAGGAGGGGCATCAGGTTTTTGGATTTTGGTATAATCCCAACATTCATCCTTTCACCGAATATCAAAACAGACTGGATGCGGTGAAATTCCTTGAACAGAAGAGGTCTTTTCCTGTATTTTACAATGATTCCTATGATCTGGAAAAATTCCTGAAGGTGGCAATACAGGATGTGGAGAATCGTTGTGTTTTCTGTTATAAAATAAGGCTGATAAAGACCGCTAATTTCGCTAAAGAGCAAAACTTCGATGGTTTCACCACCACCCTTCTGGTCAGTCCTTATCAGAAGCACGAATTGATCAAAGAGATAGGTGAGAAGATCGGGGCGGATTTAGGAACCAAATTTTTCTACTCCGATTTCCGCCCGGGTTTCTACGAAGGAAAAAATGAAGCGAAAAGTTTAGAGCTTTACAGTCAAAAATACTGTGGCTGCATCTTCAGCGAAAAGGAACGGTATTTAAAGAAAATAGAAGCGAAAAACTTGAAAAAAGCGTGAAAGGAACCGTAAAGAAACCCATCGACAGAGCCAACTGCTTTTCCTTGCGAGGATGAACAATTGTCCCCTATAGGGGCGGGAATTTTCGCATGAATGCATACGCATATCCCACCCCAAAGTGTAGCTTTTTCCATAAGCGCATAAAGAAGACCAAATTCAAACCGTATGTATTATACTTTTGCAAAAATACTGATCGCCTTCGGGGTTTTGCTGATCTTAATTGGCGTGCTCCTGCTTGTTTTTGGCAAGATCGGCTTTTTGGGAGAATTTCCCGGAGATATTCATATTCAGAAGAAAATTTTTGAATTCCATTTTCCCATAGCTACCTGTATCATCATCAGCATCCTGCTTTCTCTTTTGCTCTCAGCCTTTTTCTTTTGGTTTAAAAAATGATTATTTTCTCAAGAACTCTTTGAACCTCTCCCCCTTGTTCCCCCTCTCCATTTCATGGAGAGGGGGATAGGGGGTGAGGTCTTTAAAACAATGAGCATCTCTTTAAAAGATTTCGACTATCCACTCCCCAAAGACTTGATCGCTCAATATCCAACCCAAAAGAGGGATCAATCCCGGCTTTTGGTTCTGGATAGAAAAAGCGGGAAGATGGAGCATAAGCTTTTTTACCAGGTGATTGATTATCTAAAGGAGGGTGATGGTCTTATCATCAATCAGACCAGGGTTTTCCCCGCCCGGATCTTCGGGAAAAGTGCGAAAAATGGCCGAAAAGTGGAAGTCTTCTTCCTGAAAAGGTTAGATGACAAACTGTGGGAAGTTTTGGTCAAGCCGTCCAAAAGGGTTCCAGAAGGTTCTTTGATCTCTTTCGAACAGGATGGCTTGACCTGCGAGATATTAAAACACACCGAATCGGGAAGTCGACTGGCAAAGGTTAACTCCAATGGTGATTTCTTTGAGATACTTGAAAAAATCGGGAAAGTGCCCCTTCCTCCATATATAAGAAGAGAACCGGAAGCAGATGATAAGAATACCTACCAGACTGTCTATGCCAAAGAGACCGGAGCGGTGGCGGCTCCCACTGCCGGGCTTCACTTTACCCAGGAGTTATTAAAAAGAATCCAGGACAAAGGTGTGCACAAGATCGCCATAATCCTGCATGTGGGATGGGATAGCTTCAGACCGGTTCGAGCAGACGATCCCAAAAACCACACTCTGGCATCAGAATATTTCAAGATCGATTCTTCAGTCGCTGAAAGGATAAATAAAATCAAAATGAGCGGAAAAAGGATCGTGGCGGTGGGAACCACCACGGTGAGGGCTTTGGAGACAGCGGCAGATTCAGGGGAGGGAAGAAAGATAAAAGCACAATCAGGATGGACAAAAAAGTTTATTTATCCTCCCTATCAGTTCAAGGTAGTCGATTCTATGATTACCAATTTCCACCTTCCTCGCTCAACTCTGCTCCTCTTGGTCTCTGCCTTCGCTTCAAGGGAGTTAATTCTTGATGCCTATTGGGAGGCGATCAAAAGAAAATATAGATTTTACAGCTATGGAGATGCAATGTTGATAATTTAGTCAACGGATTGAGCGGATTCCTGTTGGGTCGGGGTACCTTACCCCGAACCAGATGAATTGCGGGGTGAGGGCACCCCGCAACAACACTAAGCGGATGGGTCAACGGATGGAACGGATTGGTCAACGGATGAAACGGATTAAACGGATGAAATTCGTAGGGGTCGGATTTATCCGATCCAAAAAAGGAGAGATTTTTTGAAAGTGGTTGCCATCATAGTAGCAGGCGGGGTGGGAAAAAGAATTGTCGGAGATCCCCCCACGGGCAGGGAGGAGAATTTGCCCAAACAGTTCTTGACCTTGGGAGACAAGCCTATCCTGGCGCATACCATAGATAAATTTGAAAGATGTGAGTTGATCGATGAAATCATTTTAGTTGTGCCTGAAGATTATCTGGAATATTGCTCTCAGGCGATAGTGAATAAGTATTCTTTTAAAAAGATCAAAAAAATTATATGTGGAGGCAAGGAAAGACAAGATTCAGTTTATCTGGGACTTAAAACGTGCCCCAAAAGCACCTCTATCGTTGTTATCCATGATGCGGTTAGACCATTGATTTCGCCGGAGAAGATTTCGGAGTCGATCAAATTGTGTCAGCAGAAGAAGGCTGTTATCTTAGCTATTCCGGCTAAAGACACCATAAAAAGGGTGGAAGATGGTTTGGTGATAACCACACTGGATCGAAAGAAACTGTGGCTGATACAAACACCGCAGGTATTTGAATACGGACTAATCCTGGATGCATATGAAAAAGCCAGAGAGGATGACTTTACCGGCACTGATGATTCTATCTTGGTGGAAAGATTAGGACATGACGTTGCGGTTCTGGAAGGAGAATATGAAAATATAAAGATCACCACGGCTGAGGATTTGATCCTAACTGAGAAGCTTCTGGAGATGAGCAACGTAAAAAGAAAAGTTTTTAATGAGAAGGTATGAAGAAGATCCGAATCGACTTCATTCCCCCTCACCCTACCCTCTCCCCCAGGGGAGAGGTGTTTAGAAACTCTACTTGAGGTAACTATGTTTAGGATAGGTTTTGGTTACGATGCACATAGATTGACAGATGGAAGGGATTTGATTCTAGGTGGTGTAAGAATCCCACATGAGAAGGGGCTTTTGGGGCATTCAGATGCGGACGTTCTGTCTCACGCCATTGGCGAGGCGATCCTGGGTGCATTATCTTTAGGCGATCTGGGAAAACATTTTCCGGATACCGATCAAAAATACAAGAACATTTCCAGTTTGAAAATTTTGTCCATGATTAATGACACGGCAAAGAAGGAAAACGCTAAGATCATAAACATAGATTCGACCATCGTGGCGGAAGAACCGAAATTGTCTGGTCACATCCCAAAGATGAGAGAAAATATCTCTGATGTTCTGAATATTAATATGGATCAGATTTCGGTGAAAGCGACCACCACAGAAGGAATGGGATTTGTCGGGAAAAAAGAAGGGATGGCCGCCTATGCGGTAGTTCTTATGGACAAAAAGTAGTGCGGCAAGATGGATGTTATCTCCTCAAATCGAAAATTGATATAAGCGCCTCTGAGCAAAAAACGAAGCAGTTGTAGGTCCGAAATGCCCCGCCAGAGGTGGGGCTTTCGGACAAATGAATTACCCCTCCATTTCATGTTGAAAAGCCCGCCAGAGGCGGGGGAGAGGGGGTAGGGGTGAGGTTTCAACCAATGGGTTTATCATTATGTGATCTTTATTAAATTTTCATTCCTTTACATGACTTCAGCCCCGCCAAAGGCGGGGAGAGGAACTCAAGATCGACATGAGTGAACTTTTCTGGACCAAAGTTGAAAATATTTTAAACTTAGCTCTGACCCTTGGAGCTTTCTGGTTTTATATCTTTATATTTTTAAGTAACCTTTTTGAAAATTTTTTCCCTCCCTATCCGGGGGACACGGTCACCTTTGTAGGAGGATATTTAGCCGGGACCAGCCATCTGACCTTCCCGTTAGTTTTTCTCTCCGCCTATCTGGGATGCTTGAGCGGTGCCATGATACTTTACCTTTTAGGTAAAAATAAGGGAAGAAAGATCTTTTTGAAAAACGGAAAGGGAATTTTTGATAGGGCGCATTTAGAAAAGGTGGAGAGATGGTTCAGAAAATATGGGGAGAAGGTTCTCGTCTTGAGCCGGTTTTTGACCGGGGTAAGATCTGTCATCGCACTGACTGCAGGGTTGGGAAACGTGAATCTGAAGAAAATGACAGTCTACACCTCCATAAGCATCCTCCTTTGGAACAGCATAATTTTGTTTTCCGCTTTCAAGATACAAGAAAAATGGCGGGAAATTTTGGGAATGATCCAAGTTTATAACAAAGTGGTGTTGACGATCGTAATATTAATTGTTATCATCTGGCTTTTAAAAATTCTAAAGGGTAAATTTGTCAAAAGCTAAACCGAGTGGGAACGCAATTATAAGAGAATATCTTTTTGTAATTTTATGAAAGGCGACCTCCTTGGATTGTTTTAGATTATATTTTGAAAAAAGGTAGAGCCATTTCAAGCTGCCGTAATTATTATTTAGATGATGAATCATTGATCAAAATTGACAAAGATTGGTTTTAGCTCTTCGTCACGAACAAGGTGTCCGTTCTCCCGCCAAAGGGATGAACCGTATGGTTCGCCCCAAAGGCGGGATCAGGATGAATCCGTGACGAACGGAGGAGGGGTCAACGGATTAAACGGATGAAGCGGATGATATGAGGCGATTCAATGTATCCGCTTCATCCGTTGACGAACCAGAGAAGAGTCAACGGATCAAACGGATGGAACGGATGATATGACCTAATCCAGTGTTTCCGTTTAATCCGCTCCATCCGTTGACTGTGAAGCTTTTTTCGTCACGGACAGGGTATCCATGACGAACGGAGGAGGGGTCAACGGATTAAACGGATGGAACGGATGATATGAGGCGATTCAATGTATCCGCTTCATCCGTTGACGAACCAGAGAAGAGTCAACGGATCAAACGGATGGAACGGATGATATGACCTAATCCAGTGTTTCCGTTTAATCCGCTCCATCCGTTGACTGTGAAGCTTTTTTCGTCACGGACAGGGTATCCATGACGAACGAAAAACGAAGAGACGAGTGAAATATGAAACACGCTGATTTCGTTCATCTACACGTTCATACCCAATATAGCCTTTTGGATGGAGCCATCAAGCTGGATGATCTGATGGCGCAGGCAAAAGAATTCAGGATGCCCGCCTTAGCCATCACCGATCATGGAAACATGTTCGGGGCTGTCGAATTTTACCAAAGATGTATGGCTTCCGGGATCAAGCCCTTAATCGGCTGTGAGGTGTATGTGGCGCCCCAGGATAGAAGAAAAAAGGAGCCGATAAGGGGACTGCCTGATGCAGGCTATCATCTTATCCTTTTGATCAGAAATCAATCCGGATATAAAAACCTGATGAAGTTGTCCAGCATCGGATATTTAGAGGGGTTCTATCACAAGCCTCGCATAGACAAAGAAACGTTGAAACAGCATAGTGAAGGTCTCTTAGCCCTCTCCAGTTGTCTTCACGGAGAAATTCCCAGCCTTCTTTTGGAGGGGAAATATAATAAAGCCAGAGAGGTGACTGAAGAATACAAAAACATATTCGGTGAAGGAAACTTCTTCTTAGAGATACAGAATCACCAGATCGAAGAGGAGAAAAAGGCGATTCCCCTTCTGGCGAAATTAGCAGAAGAAGCGAAGGTGGGATTGGTAGCCACCAATGATTGCCATTATCTGAAAAGAGAACACGCTCCTGCTCACGATGCCCTTCTGTGCATTCAAACCGGAAAGAAGCTAACGGACACAGATCGGCTCAAGTTTGCCAACGATCAGATGTATTTCAAATCCCCTGATGAGATGAAAAGACTTTTTGCTGACTTCCCTTCCGCTGTGGAGAACACCCTGCGGATCGCTGAGGCATGCAATTTGGATTTAGAGTTCGGAAAGACTCATCTGCCCGAATTCCCCCCACCTCCCGGCTTTGATGACCTAGACTCCTATCTAGACTTTCTGGCTAACAAAGGTTTGGCGCAAAGATACTCCAAGGTCACCCCTGGCTTGGAGGACAGATTGAATTATGAGCTCAAGGTGATAAATCAGATGGGGTTTGCCGGATATTTTCTTATCGTCAAGGACTTCATCGACTATGCTAAAAACAAGGGTATTCGGGTAGGGCCGGGAAGAGGCTCGGTGGGAGGCAGTCTGGTGGCTTATTGTCTGGGAATCACCAACATGGACCCTATCAAATATGGGCTTCTGTTTGAGAGATTTCTCAATCCGGAAAGAATTTCCCTGCCGGATATTGACATAGATTTTTCGGATCGTGAGAGGGACAAAATCATCCGATATGTCATCAACAAATACGGTGAAAACAACGTTGCCCAGATCATCACTTTCGGAACCATGGCCGCCCGGGCAGTGGTCCGGGACGTGGGAAGGGTTTTGGATATCTCCTACTCTGAGGTGGATCGGATAGCCAAGATGATCCCCTGGGTTCCCGACATGACCCTGAAAAGAGCCTTAGAGCAAAGAGGGGAACTTCGCACTCTGGTCAAAAGCGATCCCCGAATAGAAAAGTTGATGTCCTATTCGAAGACACTGGAAGGCTTGTGTCGACACGCCTCCACTCACGCCGCCGGCGTGGTGATCGCCCCCAGAGCTTTGACCGAATATGTTCCTCTCTATAAGGGCAGTAAGGGGGAGATAACCACTCAATATGACATGAAGGGCATCGAGGAGATCGGTCTTTTGAAGATGGATTTTTTAGGCCTTCGAACTTTGACCGTGATCGATGATACTCTAAAGATGTTGAGGGAAGATCAAAACACCATTTTGGACATAGATTCCATCCCTTTAGACGACGAAAAAACCTTCCAGCTTTTTTCCAATGGGGAGACGGTGGGCATCTTTCAGTTTGAGAGCTCCGGGATGAGAGAGTATCTGACCAAGCTCAGGCCGGAAAGCATAGAGGAGCTGACCGCCATGAATGCCCTTTACCGTCCCGGACCTTTAGACAGTAGAATGACAGATGAATATATCGATAGAAAAAGAGGTTTAAAAAAGATCGTTTATGGGCATTCCTTGCTGGAACCAATTCTCAAAGAGACCTACGGTGTGATCGTGTATCAGGAACAGGTTTTAAAAATCGCCAGCGATTTAGCCGGATACAGCCTGGGCAAGGCGGACATCTTGAGAAAGGCAATGGGAAAGAAAAAGGCAGAACTGATGGTTCAACAGAGGGAGGAGTTCAAGAAAGGGGCTAAAGCTACGGGGATAAAGCAGGAGACGGCGGATAAGATATTCGATCTGATGGCCACATTTGGAAGATACGGTTTCAACAAGGCTCACTCCGCTGGATATGCTTATGTAGCATATCAGACCGCCTATCTTAAGGCTCATTATCCGGTGCAGTTTATGGCCGCCAGCATGTCTTCAGAAATAGGGAACACGGATAGAATTGTGATCTTGATGGAGGAATGCAAGAGAATGGGAATCGAGGTCCTGCCGCCGGATGTAAATGAGAGCGTGGGGAAGTTCAAGGTGAAGGGAGACCAGATACGATTTGGATTGGAGGCGGTGAAGAACGTGGGACATGGTGCCATCCAAGCCATAGTAAAAGCCAGAGAGAAGGTGGGTAAATTCAATAATCTGTTTCAATTTTGCGCGGAGGTGGATCTGGGTGCGGCCAATAAGCGGATGTTGGAAAGTTTGATTCAGGCGGGGGCATTCGATTCGGTATCCAGACACAGAGCACAACTGATGGTCTCCTTAGATGTAGCTACCAACTATGGACAAACCCTCCAGGAGGACAAAAAAAGAGGGCAAACCTCCCTGTTTGATCTTGCCGGGAAGACCAAAACCATGCCGGCTCCCAGGATACCAGATGTTCCGGAATGGCCCATAAGAGAGATTCTGTCCAAGGAAAAGGAGATGCTCGGATTCTACGTCTCCGGACACCCCTTAACCCGATACGAGGAAGAGTTGAATACCTTTGTTACCAAGAACACCCAGACCATAGAAAATGCCAAGGATGGGGAGGAACTCTACATTGGGGGAGTAATCACTCATGTCAAGACCAGCATTGACCGCAAAAAAAAGCAGATGGCTTTTGCCACCCTGGAGGATTTCGTGGGCACGGTGGAGGTGGTGATCTTCTCCGATTCTTATGAGAAGAGCCGCCGGATCATAAGATCTGACTCCATGGTTTTGGTTAAGGGAAGAGCCTCCACCAGGGAGGGAGAGAAAGCCAAAGTGGTGGCATCGGACATTATAAGTTTAAGCAAAGTATATCAGAAGATGAAACCCCCTCTGCATCTCCTTCTGTTCTCATCCGGAACCAGCCAAGATATCATCTCCGAGTTGAAAGAGATTCTCTCCGCCCATCCAGGCAAATCGTCGGTGATCCTCCACGTTAGAACAGACGATGAGGAACTGAAAATGAGGTTGAAAAACACAGAGGTGGAGGTATCTAAAGAACTTCTGGAGAAATTGAAGTCCCTCTGCGGGAAGAAGAATGTATACGTGAATCGTAGCTGAAAAAGTGTATGTCTGTTGGTTCGGGTGCCCACACCCCGAACCTCCATTCATTCGATAAAGAAGCTTTTTGTGTAGGGACAGGGCTCGTCCCTGTCCCAACTATGGGGAAGACAGCCACAAGGGCTGTCCCTACGAAAATCTTTGTTGGAACGGGTCACTCTGTCCGTTATCATAAACCGTCACGGACGAGGGCATCCGTGATGAACGAGAGGCTCTTTTACCTCTGCCCCTATCTCCCTCTCCATAAAATGCAGAGGGGGAACAAAAGGGGGTGAGGTAAACAATCCCCCCCCTTTTACTGACCAAATCGGTTAGACCATGTAAACGCATAAAATTACTGGCTGTTTTTGCTTGACTCATCAGAAAATTGTGTTAAGTTATTAAGTGGAATAGCGAGTGGCAACTTGATAAGTCTTGAACGGGTGCCGACCCTCAAAAAATCTGGGGCTGGAAGGAACAAAAAGTCTTTGCAGAAAAAAAGAAAAGATATCTTTGGCGTTAATCTTTTCAGAAGGAGTTTGAGATGAGAAGTTGCAGAATTATCAATTGTGCCTTTCTTTTCTTGGTGCTCATCTTCTTTATATCTGGCTCTGCAATTCCAAAGGACAAAGTCGACCAGGAAATAGAAGAAGTTCAGAAGATGATTGAGGAGCATGGCTATAATTGGACCGCGGGCAGAACTTCAGTTTCCGAACTTTCAGAAGAAGAAAGACAGAAGCTTTTGGGTTTGGAGGTGCCTGAATGGTATGATGAGTGGTTCAGAAACGCCAAAAAACTACAAGCTCCACCCATAGTGGACTTCCCTGTGGTTTTTGACTGGCGCGATTCGGCTGGGGTCACCCCGGTTAAGGATCAAAGGAGTTGTGGGAGCTGTTGGGCTTTTGGTGCTCTGGGAGCTTTGGAGGCGATGGCGAAAATCTATGGAGGAAGAGAACTCGATCTTTCTGAACAACAGATTCTCTCCTGCAGAGCCTATGGCTGGGGATGCGACGGAGGCTGGATGAGCTACTGCTACGAATTGTTCCAGGAGTTTGGCTCCGTGGGCGAAGAATGCATGCCCTACCACGCTAACGATACCGATCCCTGTATACAGGAATCGTGCGACGTTTTCGCCAAGATAACTGGATGGACTCCGGTGGCTAACAATGTGGACGCCATCAAAACCGCCCTTCTTACCGGACCGGTATCTTGCGCCATGACCGTCTACAACGATTTTTTCAGCTACAGCGGAGGATGTTACGAACACATCGGCTTCGAACCAGTGAACCACGCCATTTTGCTTATTGGATGGAACGACACCTTATGTGGTGACGATGGCGCCTGGATTGGGAAAAACAGTTGGGGTCCTGGCTGGGGCATGAACGGCTACTTTTACATAAAATATAACACCTGTTATATCGGATATGCTACCGATCTGATACATTACATCCCTCCCGGTCCCTTCGTCGAGCTGGAGGATTTCTGTGTAGACGACTCTTCTGGTGGCAATGGAAACCAAAGACCGGAACCAGAAGAAACTGTTAACATCTATCTGACTTTCTCCAATATATGGGCTCCACTGAATGGAGCGCAAGTTACAGCTTGGGCTGATACGGATGGCATACTTTTCATAAATGACCGTTCCGATTTTGGGGATATGTTAGTACACGACACGGTGGACAATTATTCGAATCCGATTCAATTCTGGGTTCCCTCGGATTTCCCTCAAAAAAGGGTAAACTTCACCTTCGAGATTGCTGGAAATGGAGGCACCTACACCAAGAGCTGGACAAAAGAGATCTGGATAGGTCGATCCAGCATCCTTCTGGTGGATGATGATTGTGGTTCCAACATAGAAAAATATTATACCGAAGTTCTGGATCTGTTAGGTCCTTTGTATGATATTTGGGATAAGACCACGCCACCGGAGGGGAGTTATGATTTGTCTGATTATGAGGTGGTGGTCTGGTTTACTGGCGATCACAGAGATTCGATTTTTTCAGATGAGGATATTTTGAGTTTGACGGGATTTTTGGACAATGGCGGCAGGCTGTTCTTAACCAGCCAGGATGCAGTGGAGGTTCTCTCCAACTCATCTGATCCCCTGGACACACTGTTTTTAAACAACTATCTACATGTAGGCTACAACGGAAACAACGACAAATACCTGGTGATAGGTCGCCCGGGAGATGAGCTTGGAGAGGATCTGTATATCTTCCCCAACTATGAAGTCACCAATCAGGACTCTAAGGACAATCTGGTTCCCGACTCTGAGGCTGATACGGTTTTATTCTACACCATTGGTGGTGCGGGTCAATGGTGGACTCCCTCGGACTTATTTGCCGGCACTAAATTTCAAAACGATCTCTTCAGGGTGGTGGTGTTTGGATTTGGCTTTGAGTCCATACGAGCAGACGGAGGGCTATTCCACGGCGAATACACCACTGAACAGCACGTTGTCATGCAGAAGGTGCTGGATTGGTTGAACAAGCCTGGTCCATATCTCTATGGAGATGCCACTGGTGACGACACCATAGATTTAGAAGATGTCCTTTTTTTGACAAATTACCTTTTCAGGGACGGATCTCCCCCCGAGCCTCTGGAAGCAGGGGATGCCAATGGTGATTGTGTGGTGGATTTGGGAGATATGCTTTTTCTGATAAACTATCTATATAGAGGAGGTCCACCTCCTGTGGAGGGCTGTACCTGAACCGGTAGGGACAGAGTGTTGGCAGGGCTAAATGCCCTTCAGGGTGAATCCCTTCAGGATGAACCCTGCCCTATGGATGATAAGCCATTGTTTACCATAGGGGCAGGAATTCCCAGACGGGTCTCCGTCATCCTGCCCCAAAGCGCAGCTTTTTCAACAAACTCGCATGGTTCTTTGATGCTTCGGGAGTGTCTCAAGATTCCCCGCAAAATGCGGGGGAGAACTCCCGAAGCTTTTTGGCATTGGCATTTCCTTCAGGATGAGTCCTTTCCTTCTCCCGCCAAAGGCGGGATCAGGACCGAAGGGCAGGATGAATCCTAATGCCGATGCATCAGAGAGAAAATCAGTACAAAACCCGCCCTTTGTCTTCAAAATTAAACCCACAATTGGAAAAAGATATTATATTTAGATAGAGAATGCAAAAATGATTCAATCATATTCCTGTGAGTTATGAAGCTTTTCCAGAAACGCGAAGTCAATCTTTTAGCCATAGCTTTAAACACCTTTTGCCTCTACTTCGGATTCACCGTGTGGAGGGTGATATTCAACAACTTCGCCAAAGAGGTTTTAGACATCTCCCCCGCTCAGATAGGAATTATTCAATCGGTTCGGGAGATTCCGGGGCTTCTGGGCTTCATGGTGGGAGCTTTGGCCATTTATTTAGCTGAGGTTAAGATCGCCACCTTGAGCATTGTGCTTTCTGGCCTGGGATTGATACTGGTGGGACATGCCGACTCGGTCTTTATGCTGGGGGTGGGCACGCTGGTGATGAGCATTGGTTTCCACGGTTTTCTCTCCTCCAACAATGCACTCCTACTTCACTTTATCAAGACCAAAGAATCGGGAAAAGCGCAGGGGAAAATAAAAAGCACCGAATCTGTCGCTGGAGTGATCGCCACCATCTGTGTCCTTATCACCACACTGTATTTCGGCTATCGCGAGGTATTGACTTTTTTTGGAGCCATCGTTATCCTGATGGGAATTTATTTCACCTTTACACTTAAGTCCAACCGGAGAGATGGGGAAGAAAGAAAGGTTAGCTTAAAAAGAAAATACTCTCTTTACTATCTTTTAAGTTTTCTGAGGGGCTGTCGTCGCCACATCTTCACCACCTTTGCCATTTTCCTTTTAGTGGCAAACTATCATATCAGCATCTCCACTGCCGCTCTTCTGTTCTTCGTCTCCAATGTGGTCACCATCTACACCAACAGCTTGATGGGGAATCTTGTGGAGAAATGGGGGGAAAGGGTGGTGCTGGCAGGAAGCTCGTTTTTGCTCATATTCATCTTTTCAGGTTACGCTTATATAAGCTGGCTTCCCCTTCTGGCTGTTTTCTTCGTGGTGGATAATGTTCTCTTCGGGTCCTCAATAGCACTCCACTCCTATGTGAGAAAGATCTCGGATAAGTCTGATCTGACCAGTTGCATATCCTTCAGCGTAACGGCAAACCATATCTCCGCAGTGATTCTCCCGATTTTAGGCGGCGTGATCTGGGAACTTCTGGGTTTCAAAAGCACCTTCCTTTTCGGAGCCGCTATCGTCTTCATCGATATGCTCGTTTCTTTGAGGGTTAAAACCAGGTGAGGTCTTTGAAAAACTATTTGAAGAGGCGAATTTGGAGTGTCCGCCTTTAGGGTTTGTTGAAAAAGCCACACTTCGGGGCGGGATGACGGAGACCCGTCTGGGAATTCCCGCCCCTATGAGCAACAACGACTTGCAACCCATAGGGCAGGGTTCACCCTGAAGGGATTCACCCTGAAGGGCATTTAGCCCTGCCAATAGAGTCTTTCAACAGTGCCTTTAGGTAGGCCAACTTGTCGCCTTTTAACTTTGGAGTTTAAAAGCTGGTTCAGCCTGAGGGAGAAAAGCTTTCCTTTCGTCATATGCAGGCAGTTTGATGACAAACAAAGTATATGTTCCCTCATCACTATACACTTGGATGCCGCCACCATGGTTCTTCACTATCTGAGCAACCGATAATAACCTTAAACCCGTTCCACTTCTTTTGGTGGTGAAACGTTTTTTGAACACTTTTGAAAGGTCAGATACGCTTATACCGATCCCGTTATCCGAGATCTGAATCTGTACCTCTTGCTTTTGGTTTACCCCGCACACCTCTATGGTGATGGTCCGTGTGCGATCCGAGACCGGCTGTAAGGCGGAGGCGGCGTTGTCTAAAATGGCATAAAGCAACTGTTGCAGTTGCCGTTTGTTTGCTTTCACTTTTGGGATATCTTCTTCAAAATGGGTGGCAAAGATGATATCACGGAATTTCTCGTGCGATTTCAGTAAAAGCAATTCTTCCCCGAAAAAACTTACCAAATCGAGGGGCTCTTTGTTAACCTCCAACGCAGGCGATGCGGTCAAATCTGAGATTAAGCCTTTGATATTATCCAAGGCATTTCTTATATGGGTCAACGTCTTCAGTGATTTGCTCAAATTAATTTCGTCCAGTTCAAGCGGCAGGGTCTCAAAGGCGTCAGACAGCATTTTGACTTCCCTTCCCATGGTATTAGCTATCTCTTCTATTATTTGTCGCCTTGAGGCTAACTCCTCCTGTACTCTCTCTTCTTGCTCTTGTCTTCTTTTTTGGGTCACATTCTGGCTTATATAAAGCTTGCCGTCATTTTTTCCCTGGGTGTCAAGAATTTCAGCGATGGCGGTGAAAGATAGGAAATGTTCTCCATTCTTTTTCTTCGCTATAATCTCACCCCTCCACATACTTCTATTTCTCAATTTTTCTTGAATGGCTGGAGAAAGCCGAGCCCAGGAAACCTCATTCCATAGTATCTTGACAGGTTTCCCCTTTATCTCTTCGCTTTTGTAGCCAAATTCCTTTTCCGCCGCTTTATTGAAAAAGAAGATGACATCATCTTCCCGTGTGCACACCACCGGATAAGGAACAGAAGAGAGCAACCGATTGGAAAAGCTTTCCCTTTCTCCTATTGATCCTGAAGATTCGTCCGACCATTCCTGGCTTTTTACCATCTTGACCGTCTCCTGCAAGGCACGGTATGCTTGCTGAAGCTGTTCGTTTTTCTCCTTCAATTCCTCAATCACCCGCAGGTCAGATTGCTTCAGGCGCGAGCTTAAAACTTTGACGATCTGATAGGCGATTAAAGGATGGTCGTTGAGGATGGTGAGAAAATCTGACCTGGATAGTTGTAACACCTTAGTTATCTTGGTTGCTTGAGCCGTTGCAGGACGAGGCGACTCGTCAAGAAAACCCGATTCTCCAAAAATATCCCCTTCTCTCCTTAAAGTTCGACTGATTTCCTCCTCTCCCTCCTTGGCTGCCTGGGAGATCTTTATCGTCCCCTGCTTGATAATGTATAGAGTGTCCCCCAGGGTTCCTTCTTTAAAAAGTGTTTCCCCCGAAGAATAGCTCTTCTCTTTAAAAAACCCAGAGATTTTCTTTAAGCTGGAAGATTCGAGTGTTGAAAAGATTGGCGTTTTGCGCAATAACTTAATTATCTCAGCAGACATATTTCCCCCTCTAACTTAAGGAAGCCTCGCTTTTTATATCGTCATCTACTCAGGCAAGCTGAAACGTTTTTTGAATAAACACAACTGGAATACGTCTTTGAAAAAGAAAAGCCCCAGCCCCGCCTTTGGCGAGGGAAAAATCTCAAAGAAAAGATGCTTCGCTTCCCAGACGGGAGAGCAGACGCCCCAGTCCGGGCGTCCGCTCGTTCAGCATGACAAATCGGGGCTCAGCATGACAGGCTGGGTTTCACACGCTGGTTCAGGGTGTCCTTCCCTTGGACCGAGTCCTTCCTTTGACAATGAATTTTCCTTCTCCCGCCAAAGGCGGGATCAGGACCGAAGTGCGGGACGAAGTCAGGGTGAATCTCTTCAGGATGAACTCGGATGCTACATTCTTTCCTGAATGCAGTTTTCTCTCATGCTAACGCAAAAATTTTTTGTTGCTATTTTTGAAAAAATCTATAATATTTGCTTTCACATCACCCCGCTAAATGCGGAGGATCTTCGAAAAAAGGATTGGTATGAAAGCAGAAATTACAAAGCTTTTCCCCGAGATTGAACAGATAAAGGATAAAGGCTTAAAAGATCAGGTGGTATCCACCTGGGAGGAGGCGATAGAAAAGGGTGGCTGGCGAATTGAACAGCTTGAGACTATTCCTTTCACCTTGTTGATACCCGATTGTAGGATCAATCTGGTTACCCACACCAGAGCAGTTACCCACACCGCCTTACAGATCGCAGGTGTGCTTTCAGACTTCTACAAGGATAAGTTAGAAATCAATTTTGATTTTCTGATCGCCGGGGCGATTCTGCACGATGTGGGAAAACTCTTGGAATATGCCAAAGATCAGGGAAAGGTAGTCAAAAGCAAAACCGGAACGTTTTTGAGGCATCCTTTTTCCGGCTCCGCTTTAGCATATAAGCATAGTTTGCCGGAAGAGGTCATTCATATGATTGCCACTCATGCCCGGGAAGGGGATGGGGGATACCGTTCTACCGAGGCGATGATTATTCATTATGCCGATTATATCAACTTTGAGAGCTTGGGCGGGAAAATGTAAAATTAAAAAAGTAAAATTTAAAATTACAATATTAAAAGCGCGTAGCCAAGGCTCCATGCCTTGGCACACAAGCCGTAAAGGCTTGCCTACGCGTAATTTGTCCAGAGAGGCAAAAGTTCTTAATTTTTAATTTACTTTGGAATCAAAGAAATTTAGATTAACCTATAGGAGAAAAGAAATGCCCACCAAACAAAGACAAGTAAATTTGGACGTAAAAGAGATGCCTACCCAGTGGTATAACATACTTCCTGATCTGCCGGAACCGCTTCCTCCTCCTCAAGATCCTGAAGAAGGGGAATCGAGGATTAAAAAATTGCCAGAGATATTGATCGGCGAATGCTTAAAACAGGAGTTCTCCTCGGAAAGATGGATCGATATACCGGAAGAGCTTCAGGAAGTATATCATCAAGCTGGCAGACCCAGACCCCTGTTCAGAGCCTTGAATCTGGAAAAGAAATTGGACACCCCGGCTCGACTTTACTACAAAGCCGAATTTCAAAGCCCCACCGGAAGCCACAAAGTTAACACTGCCTTAGCCCAGACATATTATGCCAAGAAGGAGGGCTATAAAAGAGTCACCACTGAGACCGGAGCAGGACAATGGGGAACTGCTCTTTCCTATGGCGCAGCTTTGGCCGGTTTGGAGTGCACCGTCTTTTGGGTTAGAGCGGTCTACAGTTGGAAACAGGATCGGAGAAGCCTGATGGAATTATTTGGAGCGGAGGTGCATGCATCACCCAGCGATAAGACCGAATTCGGAAAAACCTTATATGAGAAGGATCCGAATCATCCAGGCTCTCTGGGAATTGCCATCTCCGAAGGGATGGAGGATGCCATAAAAGATCCCGAAGCCATCTATTGTTTGGGGTCAGTCTTAAATCACGTATTGATGCACCAAAGCATAATAGGTCTGGAGACCAAAAAGCAGTTTGAAAAATTTGAAGACTACCCGGATTTAGTTATATCCTGTATAGGAGGAGGGAGCAATTTTGGAGGATTTGCCCTGCCCTTTGTGCACGATGTGCTAAAAGAGGGAAAAAAGATCAAATTCATCGCCGCTCAGAGCAAAGTTGCTCCCAACCTGCAAGGAGATTACAGATATGACTTCGCTGATTATGCTGAGCAAACTCCCTTATTGAAGATGTATACTTTGGGGCACCGGGTAGAGATGGGTCCTATCAGAGGGGATGGATTGAGATACCATGGATGTTCCCCCATCCTGAGTCTCTTGAGGGATAAGGGATATATTGACACCATTGCCTATCCCCAAGATGAAAAATATGTCTTTGAAAAAGCCAAGTTGTTTATTCAAAGCGAAGGCTATCTGCCTGCTCCTGAATCTGCATACAGCATTGCCTGTGCCATAGATGAGGCGATTAAGTGTAAAGAAGCTGGTGAAGAAAAGGTGATCGCCTTCAACGTGAGCGGGCATGGCTTTTTGGACATTGTGGGATACCGGGCGGTTTTAGGATTGAAATGAGAATGGAGGAGATATCGATATGAGGCTGGATGATGTGGTCATCACCAAAGCCATCGTAGAAAGCTTTTATAAGAAATTTTTGGAATATTCGGAGGTAGATGTCGCCATTGCTGGAGCGGGTCCGGCCGGACTTTGCGCCGCTTATTATTTGGCAAAAGAAGAAGTGAAGGTGGCTGTGTATGAAAGAAAGCTTTCCATTGGTGGAGGTATGTGGGGTGGAGGGATGATGTTCAACGAGCTGGTGGTGGGAGAAGAAGGAAAAGGGATTTTGGATGAGCTTGGAGTTAATTACAAAGCCTACCAAAAAGGATACTTCACCGCCGATGCTGTCGAATGCACCTCCACCTTGTGCTCAAAGGCGACAAAGGTAGGAGCAAAAGTATTTAATTTGATCGGCGTGGAAGATGTGATGCTGGAGGAAGAAAAAGTTTGCGGGCTGGTATTGAACTGGTCCGCGGTCCAGATGGCAAATCTGCACGTGGATCCATTGACCATCCGGGCAAAATATCTGGTGGAGGCAACTGGACATCCTGCCGAGCTGGTCAAAATAATTGTCAAAAAAATTGGACCAAAGCTTTTCACCTCCACCGGAGATATAGTGGGAGAGGGGCCCATGTGGGCGGATATGGGAGAAAAAGAGGTGGTGAAAAATTCGAAGGAGGTTTTTCCCAACGTGTATGTGGTGGGGATGGCGGCTAATGCGGTCTATGGCGCCCACCGCATGGGTCCGATCTTCGGCGGCATGCTTCTGTCCGGGAAAAAAGTGGCAAAAGAAATTTTGGAAAAATTAAAAAGTCAAAGATAAAAGTTCAAAATTACAAATAAAAATTCAAAAATCTATCAGTTGAAGCAATCAGAAACAGTGGATAAAGATGCCGAGGATTCTGTGTCTTTAGTGCATATCAACTTAGCCGATCTAAACCCAACCCTACAATCGAGTTTTTGCTCTATGATCATCCACCCATATCGAAAAGAATAAAGTTTGCGGAAGAGTATGAGTCAGGGACAAAGTGACTTTTACGAGGATAATGTAGTATATCGAAAATTCAAACCATTCTTTGATTTAGGGAAGACAATTTTTGACTTTGGTAATCAATCCCAAGATGACGTCAAACCCTGGAATAAGGATGAATCATTAGAATCGCATCTTCGGGATGTTGTGTCTCGTTTGTATTGCAGTAGCCTGAAAACATTTCTTAGTGTTTTAATTTTATGTAACAAGGGACATGGTGAGGATGCAATGAGTTTGGCGCGAACGACTTTCGATAACTATCTGACTCTCAGGTATATCCAGCAGAACCCTTCAGACAGCATATACAAATTTATGAACTACCCTTTTCTTGAGAAGAAATTCATGTTGGATAAGGCAAAACGCCCAGATGGCAAGCTGCGTCCAGACGTGAAGGTTCTATTTTTAAAAAAGGAGATGGAAATCTTACGCCAGTACCACCAAGTCAAGGTATTTTATGTTAAACAGGGACAAGACGAAGAGAATTGCCTGAAGAAGTTCAAATCTGGGAAATGGGCGGGAGTTAACCGGCGGCAGATGGCTGAGGATACATGTTTAGCATTTGATTATGACTACGTTTTTCATTTTCATTCCCATTTCACGCATCCGCATCCAGTGGGCTTAAGTGGCTTTTGCGAGGAAACCGAGTCAGAAGTGCGATATCGTGTCAAGCTAAGCGCAAAAGAAGTTTTTCCAGCTTTACTTGTAAGTATTAAATATTTCTTGCTTACTCTGCAGGAATGGGGTAAGGAATTTAAGATGGGTAAGGAAGAAGCAATAAATTCTTTTTTGAATCAGTTAGGCAAATTAGAACACGATTATCTGAGAGAAGTAGGATTTTACAATGAGTAAAGGAAAAACTATAATCGAAAAAATCTTATCTAAGGCGTCGGGAAAAGATGTTTTTGCCAACGACCGGGTCTGGGCGGAGGTGGATTTGGCGGTGATCAGGGATTTTGGGGGACCTAATGCGGTTTTGGAGTTTGACAAGTTCACCAACAAGAGCAAGGTAAAAGACCCCGATAAAATCGCGCTCACCTTCGACTATCAGGCTCCAGCCAAGGACATGAAGGTGGCACAGAATCAGGTTCTGTGTCGGGAGTTTGCAAAGAGACAGGGGATAAAAAATCTGTTTGACGTCAACTGGGGAATAGGACAACACGTGCTTTTGGAAAGAGGAATGATCAAGCCCGGCTCGGTGGTGATCGGAACGGATAGCCATATGAATCTTTTAGGATCAGTGGGGTCATTCGCCTCAGGAGTTGGAAATACAGACATCGTAGCCGCCTGGTATTCAGGAAAGCTATGGTTCCGGGTGCCGGAAACTCTCAAAGTCATTTTCAAGGGGAAATATAAAGAGCCGGTTTCAGCGAAGGATCTAACCCTTAAATTTGTCAAAGAGATAGGGACAGACAAACCAAATTATAAATCTCTGGAGCTTTGTGGTGAGCCTGTCGACAATCTCTCTTTAGCTGGACGGCTCACCCTGGGAAGCATGATGACCGAAGTTAATGCCAAAATCGCATTCATCCAGCTGAACGGTGAGCCTCTGGAATTTTTGAGGCAAAGATGCGGAGATGAACTTGAAATCGTCACCTCAGATGAAGATGCACAGTTCGCAGATGAAGTGGAGATCAACGTGGATAAGTTAGTCCCCCAGATCGCCTGCCCTCACAGCCCAGATAACGTCAAGCCGGTGGAGGAGGTTGAAGGAACGCCCTTCAATGAAGGGTTTGTTGGCTCCTGCACCAACGGCAGGTTGGAGGATTTTAAGGCGGCGGCAAAAATTTTAAAAAAAGCGGGAAAGATCCATCCGGAGGTTAGATTAATCATCGTGCCTGCCACTAGGGAAGTCGCCATGGGAATGCTTGATTCCGGGCTTTATCAAATTTTTATGAACGTGGGAGCTATGGTGACCAATCCGGGATGTAGCCTGTGCACCTCCGGACATCATGGAGTTTTAGGAAAGGGAGATGTGCTTTTGTCCACCTCCAACAGAAACTTTTTGGGGAAATTGGGAAAAGGAGGAGAAGTCTATTTGTGCAGTCCCGCTACGGTGGCGGCTTCGGCGGTTGAAGGAAAGATCACGGATCCCAGGAAATACTGGTAAAACAGAGTTCAAGGGTTCAAAAGTTCAAAGGTTCAATGAACTATGAAGGTAGAAAGTTTTGAAGATTTAGTCGCTTGGAAGAAAGCAAGAGAGTTGGTAAATAAGGTTTACGCCATTACAAAGAAGGAGAAATTCTGTAAGGATAGGGCGTTGGTTGATCAAATAAGACGAGCGGCAATATCAGTTATGTCAAACATCTCAGAAGGTTTTGAGAGGGGATCAAATACAGAGTTAGTTCAATTTCTGTATATTGCCAAAGCTTCGTGTGGGGAAGTGAGATGCCAGCTTACCGTGGCTTTTGATCAAGGTTACATTGATAAAGAGGAATTTGAGGAAACCCATAATTTAGCCAGAAAAGTATCAGGGATAATTGGGAATTTCATCAATTACCTGAGAACGTCCAAGATGAAAGGTTTAAAATTTAAGCCCAAGCCAAGGAAGTCTTGGGCAGAGGAGTGGAAAGAAATTCTAGCCAAGATTGATACAATTAAACCTTTGAACCCTTGAACCTTTGAACCCCTGAACTTTTGAACCGTTGAGCCTTTAAACTCTTTAATGTTCGAACTCTTGAACCAAAATATTGCCGCTTACTTTTCTGTCACATACATGGAGAAATTTCTGTCGTGAAGGGAACTTTGGTTAATACTGCCACCGTTATAGTGGGAAGTTCGCTGGGTCTTCTGATAGGAGCAAGATTTTCCGAAAAGATCAACACCGTAGTGATGCATGCCCTGGGCCTTTCGACCCTTTTGATTGGCTTTAAGATGGCATTCAAAACAGACAATATCCTCCTGGTCATCGGGAGTTTGGCTATCGGAGGAATCATTGGCGAGTTCATTAAATTGGAGCAGGGGTTGGAGAGCCTGGGAGAGTTTATTAAACGAAAGGTAAAATCGAAATCGGGTAACTTCGTTTTGGGATTTGTCACCTCCAGTCTGGTCTTCTGTATCGGCCCCATGACCATCGTGGGTTCGATTCAGGATGGGGTAAGTGGAGATGCCAGCGTGCTTTATGCCAAATCCCTTTTAGATGGCTTTGCCTCAGTGGTGTTCGCCTCAAGCTTAGGAATCGGCGTCATCTTCTCTTCTCTAACCGTGCTCATTTTTCAAGGGAGTTTGACCCTTCTGGGTGGGGAGCTTTCGTTCCTTTTGAAACCGGAAGTTTTAAATGAATTGGTCGCCACGGGAGGTTTGATCATCGTGGGGATAGGAATCTACCTTTTAGGTATCAAGAAAATCAAGGTGGGCAGTTTTTTGCCTGCTCTGGTGGTGGCGGTAATCTTAGCCCTGTTATTCAAATAGCTCAAAATAAGAACAATCTTAAGCTTTCAAGCTTTCGTATAAGAAAAAACCTTTCTTCAGGGAGGGTCTCCTATGTCAGCCGTAACTGCGGATACCAAAATACTGGATTTGAGACCTGAACATATCCGGGAGAAGTTAGGAAGTAAAAGCAAGGTATGTCTTCTTAACTCTCATGACATCTTCAGGGTATTAAGAGACGAAAAGATAATCGTGATGGCATGTAACGCCCGCATAAGACATGTGATTCCGGGCATAATGAGGGCGGCAGAAGAGCTGGATTCGGTGGTGGCATTTGAATTAGCCAAATCGGAAGGTGACGTGGATGGTGGCTACACCGGGCAAACTCCAGAGATCTATTTCCAGACCATTGTGGAATATGCGGAAGAAAGAAAATTTTCCAAGCCCTTCTTCATACATGGCGATCATACCACGGTAAAGGATACCAGCCCGGAGGCTTTTCAATCTGCTAAAGAACAGATTGAGGCGGAGATCGAAGGCGGGTATACCTCAATAGCCATCGACGCCTCTTTTAACGAACTGGAGGATAACATCCGCATCACCAGCCAGCTTGCGAATCTTATTCATCTCTATGGGCTGGGGTTAGAGGTAGAGGTGGGGGAAGTAAAATCAGCCGGACAGGAGGCGGTTTTAACCACAGTAGAGGAAGCTACCACTTTTATCGTTGGCTTGGCAGACAATAAAGTCCATCCCGATCTTTTAGCCATCAACAATGGCTCCAAGCACGGCAATTATCTGGCAGGAGAGGAGATATTTATCGATTTAGAAAGGACCAAAGAGATATTTGATGCCATTAGACCAAAAGGAGTCTGCATAGCCCAGCATGGGATCACCGGAACTCCTTTGAAGGTGGTGGGCAAATTTGCCGATTACGGGATTCGTAAAGGGAATGTGGGCACCGAATGGCAAAACATCGCCCACCAGTTTCTGCCCAAAGATCTTTTGGATCAGATGAAAGAATGGGCAGAGGATAAAGGGAAGGATATAAAATTTACCACCAGAGAGTTCAAAAAGGAGATAGATTCCATCCCTCAGAAGAACATCCAAGAGATTGAGCAAAAAGCGTATGAGGTAGCTTATTCCTTTATAAAAGCTTTCAGAGCAGAGAGGCTGGCCAGTCTGGTCAAGACGAAACTTCTGGAATAGGCTTGTGAAAAGAACGTATTCTGAAAATAGGCCGGGCAAGGGTGTCCACCCTAGGGGATAGTGTTAGCTTACACCATGTAGAAAGGGCTCCCAGCCCCGTGTCGAGATCACGCAATGGGATGAGCTTTCGAAAAGCTTAGATTAAAAACTCTTGACAAAATTGATTCTTCAGATATATTGTTAACTAAAATAAATAGAGGTGAGCCTATAGAAATAATAGTTGAAGGGTTTGTTTTTTTGCAAGCGTAAGATCGTCTGGCGCTTGACACTAAAGGTTGAATAAAGCAAGCGCAACCGAAAGGATTAAGAAGAATAGTTGTCGGCTTGTACCTGATCTTATGGGAAAGTTAATTCAAAAGCCCTTTAACTGGAAAGACCATGGGCCCTACCGCCGAGTTGTTCGCCCCTGAAGCTTTCTGCTAAGGGTTTTTGCATTATCAGAACTTGCTCGGCTTTTTTATTTATGATGCGTTTCCTTTTTTCAAGAATCTCCAGGATCTGGTTCGTGCCTTTTTTTATATTCTATTTGTCCACCTGGACAGACGCACTTACTGTTTATGAATATGATGATATGGAGATTTTAAAATCAGATGAAGGGGGGGTAACTTTCAGGTATCTGGTGCCGGAGCTTGCCCAAAGCAAGATTGAGCTTTCAGGACAGGTCTTCGATCTTATAAATATTGACAAGTGTGCTCTCTCCAACCTTCCGGAAAGACCTCAACTTCCGGTAAGAAGGGTGGTGATTGCAGTCCCAATGGAGGCGGGAATCTCGGTGGAAATTTTGGAAGAAGAAGGGACCGAACTATCGGGGATAAATCTGGCTTACGCTCTCAGAGTAGAACCTGACGAAAAAAATCCGGTGGGCTACAATCTCATCCCCTCAAAAACGAAGGAGACGCTGGATCAGTACTATCCCCCTGAAATAGTCTCCTTTGATTCTCCCACTTTCTTGAGAAATCAAAGAATAATCGAGCTTGAGATTTTTCCGGTTCAGTATAACTCAGTCCGAAAAAGCGTAACATACTATTCTCAGATCACTGTAAAGGTGCGTTTCTCCGGGGGCAGGAGTGGAACTTTTAAAGGCGAAAAGGACCTCTTCGAGAATATATACCGGAATGTTTTGCTAAATTATGATGAGTCGAAAGGGTGGAGGAAAACAGCCGAAGAAAGAGGTTTTTTGAAGCCGGGAAGGGCCTATCCGTTCGGTTATTCTGACAACTGGTATAAGGTGATAGTAAGGGAAAATGGTATTTACAAACTCGACCGAACCATGCTGATTCAGGCAGGGGTTCCGGTAAGCTCTCTGGATCCAAAAACCTTGCGAATGTTCTCGGGTGGAGGAAAAGTTTTGCCTCTGGACAATTCCAATCCATTCCTGGAACTCAAGGAGATTGCCATATTCGTATCCGGAGAGGAAGACGGCAAATTCGATTCGGGTGATTTCATCCTATTCTTTGGTTGGTCTGCAAACGACTGGGACTATGACTCTACCGGAAAAGTGGTGGGCTTTCACACCAATCCTTTCACCAACGACAACGTGTTCTGGCTGACCTTCGACTCCACCTCTTCGAGAAGGATGCAGGTAAAAGACGGAAGTCTGGTGGAACAAAATCCCATCACCCCACAGAAATTTGAGTCGAGAATTCATGAAGAAGTTGACTATACCCTGACTGTGGCGGATTACTTTCACTGGTTTTGGATGGAGACCGCATCCTTCCAAAGGGTTGTGAGCCTTCCGGGTGCGTTCCCCCAGGATGCATGTCTGATCAAGGTGAAACATACTTATTCTTATCCCAGTTTATGGGTAAACGGTGAGGTGGCTGAAGTTTTGGATTCGCTCTCCTCGGCTTCCTTAACGGTAGCCAGAAGCTTTGACTTTCACGGTGGTATGGTGGACACTCTGGATATCTTATTTCCGGGCATGACCTTTCTGGATTGGTATGAGATAGAATACTTCCGCCAATTTGAGTGCCATGATAGACAACTGTTCTTTGAAAGTCCGGAGACTACCGGGGTAGTTCAATTCAATATCTCCAACCTATTCTCTTCCCAGATATATTTGTTTGACGTAACAGATTATTTTGATGTTAAGAGGTTTGAGGGGTTACAAATAGAAGGTGAATTTGCCATATTTCAGGATATTACATCTGCGGATGCCAAAACCAGATATTTTCTGGTGGATGAAAGCAGAATCAAAAGGCCGACAAAATTTTTCCAGGATGAGAAATCCAATTGGAAAGATGTTTCTAATCGAGCGGATTTTCTGATAATCACCCATTCAGATTTTTATGATCAAATCCAGAGTCTGAAAAGTTTCCGGGAGTCATACAACCAGATGTCGGTTTTGGTGGTTAAAGTTCAGGATGTGTATGATGAGTTCTCCGGCGGGCTTTTTGACCCGGTGGCTATAAGGGATTTTTTGAAATTTGCTTATAAGAACTGGGAAAAACCGGCACCCGCATTTGCTTTGCTTTTGGGGGATGGACATTACGATTATAAAAACAATCTGGGAACCGGGGCAAAAAGCTTTATCCCACCCTTTGCCCCCATCTGGGAAGGAGACCGCTCAGTATCGGATGATAATTATATTTATTTCGGTAAGTATGGCTATCTGGATTCAGATTCCACCTATGGACCTTTAGACAGGAGGTTGGATATGGTGATCAGTCGATGGCCGGTGAGGACAAAGGATGAGGTGGACGTGGTGCTGGACAAGGTGATAGGCTATGAAAAAAACCCTGAATTTGGCACCTGGAGAAACCTGATCACCCTGGTGGCAGACGACGAATTTACCAGTCATTCAAGTGCCGAAGCCTTTCACACTCAGGACACGGAGAAGCTGGCCAAACTTCACATCCCCTCTGCTTTCAATCTGTCCAAGATATATCTGATGGAATATCCCTTTGACTTCAGGCGAGAAAAGCCGGAGGCAGAGGAGGCAGTCATAAATGCCTTCAACTCTGGTAGCCTTATAATCAACTTCATGGGACATGGCAATCCGGATGTATGGACACATGAGGAGGTGTTCAAGCGCAGTCAGGATATTCCCCGGCTGAACAACAAACGGAAGCTCCCTTTAGTTTACGGCTCTACCTGCAGTATTGGACTTTTCTTCATGCCCATTCGTGAAGGGATGGCAGAGGAGCTCTTGAGGGCGGAGGATAAAGGCGCCGTCGCCACCATCTCCGCCACCTGGCTGGTATATCCGGATCCAAATGCCGCCTTGAACTATAAAGTTTACGATCTTCTTTTGAACCAGAATTCCCTTTCCATAGGTGAGGCACTCTTCACTGCCAAGCTTTTAAGGCAGCCCAATTCCAACGATCGCCATTATGTGCTTTTCGGCGACCCGGTGATGAAGCTGGGCACACCCCGCTTAAAAGTGGAGCTGACCGAGGTATCCCCGGACACTCTTTCCGCCTTGAGCTTGATAAATTTAAAAGGGGAAGTTAGAGATGACGAAGGTCATTTGATGACCGGTTTTAATGGAATCGCAAAGATCTTAGCTCTCGACTCCCAGAGAAAGAGGACTCACACCATCGTCGCCAACGGGTCGAAAGTGAACTATGATCTACCTGGTCTGGTCATGTTTAAAGGTGGTGCTGAAGTGGAGGGAGGAGAATTTCGAACAAGGTTTGTGGTACCCAAGGATATAAGTTATGGAGGCAATACCGGGAGGATCAGCGTATATCTGGAAGGTCAAGATCAAGATGGAGTGGGGGTGCGGGATTCTTTGGTAATCAGAGGATCGGACACCACGGTGATAGATACCATCGGACCTCAGATAACCGTAAGCTTCGATGACAGGGAAAGTTTTGCTGACGGTGAGACCATCTTGCCCCACTCAATGCTCAAACTTTCCATCTTTGATGAGCACGGAATAAACGTCACCGGAGAGGTGGGACACGGAATCACTCTGGTGATAGATCAGGATTTTCAGCATCAGATCGATCTCACCGGAGATTTTGAGTATGATATAGGAAGTTACCAAAGAGGTTCGCTTTCATACCAATTGTCCGGTCTCTCCGAGGCTGATCATGTTTTAGACATCAAAGCTTGGGATAATGCCAACAACTCCTCGGTGATTTCGGCAAACGTGAAGGTGAGCGCCCAAAGGGAGCTTGAGCTCACCGGAGTGATGAACTATCCCAACCCTTTCCCGGACGTGACCAGTTTCTATTATCATCTGTCGCAAGATGCGGATAGAGTGGAGATAAAGATATTTACCTTAGCAGGGAAGATGATTCGACATATCCCCTTCGCCTCCTCCCTAGCGGGGACTGACTACTCCACTCCACCCACCTGGGATGGAAAAGATCAGGAGGGAGATGACGTCGCCAATGGTGTCTATATATATAAAATCATAGCGGAGGGGATGGTGAATGGAGAAAGGAAAAAGAAGGAAGCTTTTGGCAAGGCAGTGGTGGTGCGGTAAGAGATAAATTAACTTTTCAAAAGAAAGGCGCCTCCAACCCAGAAGAGTTATCTTTATAAAATTCTTGCCGATTTTAAAGGAGAAGATATATTTTTATGGTAAGCATAAAATATTTTGAAAGTTGGACAAAAAAGTTGAGTCTATTAAATCAGAGCACATCAAGGAGGAAGACAAGAAAGGAACTTAAGGAGGTTTCAAGATGAAGAAAACAATTTCTGTATGTTTGATCTTGGGTTTGACCATGTTTTTTATTAGCTCCGTTTGCCGGGCAGACGTGAGCCGATCCGGAGTTTTATTCTTAAGGATTGCGGCTGGAGCCAGAGCAGCAGGGATGGGGGAGGCTTTTGTGGCAATCTCTGACGATGCCACCGCCACCCACTGGAATCCAGCCGGATTGGGACTCTATCCCTTGACCTCCACCTGGCTGGAATATCCATTACCTTCTTATTATGAATTGAGGGACAAATATGAGCAATTTGGACCTGGATGGGAGGATTACTGGTATGAGCCCCACCAATTTGACGTTAAATCGATAGCCTTACTGAGAAACGATATACCGGAGCTAAACTACAAGCGATATGATGTCTGGGCCATCAGTGACTTCGAGTTATTTCGGCTGTATAGGTCAAAATGGTTTAACTACGAGGAGTATCCCACCTCAGCCGGAGAGTCATTGGAAAGCATCCTCAGAAAATATTCGCAGGTGACAGATGAGGAAAAAATCAAGAGGATGAAGGAGATCACCGCTTGGTTTAACCAGCCGGTGAGCAAAGATTCTTTGGTGGTCTTGAAGGAAAGGATCCTGAGGTGGAGCAGCGAAGCTGAGGGAGAAATATCTTCTCTGTGGGGGGAAGTCCTTTCCGCCTGGGACGGGTGTCTTTTAATGCCGGAAGACCTTTTGAATCTGGTTAATCGAATAACTAACTTTTTGAGCGACGATAGCCTCACATCCGGAGAAATGGAAAGGAGCCGTTCTCTTCTCTCCAGGGTTATCATGAAAAGACTGCCAGAAAAGGTCAGAATTCCCTACCGAGTGTTGTTCACCGATACGCTGACCGCCATTGGTTCGGAAGGAAAACTGCTCTGGTTGGGAACAAGAGACGGACTTCTTTCGTTTGATGGAAAGAGGTGGAAGAGGTATTCTATGGAAGATGGGCTCCCTTCAAACCACATAACCGCAGCTCTCCCCATCTCCAAACGATATGTATGGGTGGGGACGGACCGGGGCACAGTTAAATTCGATGGATCCAATTGGACTAAGGTTCCTTTGGGAAGTGAGGTTGAGGATATACAGGTGATTGACTTCGCCCACCGCGGGGAACGGGAGATCTGGACCGCCACCAAAACGAAACTTTTCAAATTCGATGGAGAGTTTTGGCAACCTCATGAGAGGTATACATTCAAAATCGGCGACAACTTAGAAAAGGTGATCAGAAAATTTGTGGGAAGCGAAAATGAAAGGGTCATTCTTCAAGCCATAGAAAGGGTTAAAGCTTACAATGCCCTTACAGATACTGCGGTGGCTGCAGGTCAAACAGTTAACCTTCCCTTTGAGCTGGGACTGAATGGACAGATCACCGCCTTAACCGTAGACGATCGGCGGAATCTGTGGGTGGGGACCGATCGAGGTCTGAAAAGATATACAGAAAATCAATGGTTCACCTATGGATATGGGGTATACACTGCGGTGGAAGGAGACCATGCCAGAGAAGTGGCGCAAAATTTCTTGAAATCTGAAGATGAGGATAAGATTTCAAGACTTTCTCAGATGATTATAGATTACAACCATCTGGATTCCAGCGGAAAGCTTGAGCCGGGAGAAAAGGTATATGTATATTATAATGCTACCGGAAACCCAATCCTCTCCTTGGCCGGGGCGGGGAAAGATAAACTCTTCGTGGGAACACAGTATGGAACCATAAGATGGGATGGAGAAAGCTGGGGAAGATATTATCATGCTGGACTGGAGAGGTCGAAGACTAAAAAGATCATCTACAAGGATGGGGAGCTATGGTTCGCCACTTCACAGAAGGTGGTGATATATGCTCATGCCAAAAAGGAGATAACCTTCATGCATGCCAACTGGCTGCCTGAGTTGGCTTCAGATCTATACTATGATTATCTTTCCTATGTCCAACACATGGAGGGATGGGGAACTGTGGGAGCAAACCTCACCTACCTATCCTTGGGAAGAAACGTCCGCACGGATGAATTTGGAGGGATAAAAGGTGAGTTTGACAGCTTTGAGATGGCTTTCGCCTTCTCCTATGGCACCCGGCTTAGCCCCAGCTTAGCCACCGGCCTTTCCGCCAAGATAATTTATAGCCATCTGGCTGATCAAGGGGCAGGACTGGAGAAGGGAAAAGGATCGGGATCATCTTTTGCTTTAGATGCCGGACTTTTATATAAAACCTTCATAAAAAGACTTACTTTGGGAACCGCTTTAACCAACTTAGGTCCGAACATCGCTTATATTGACTTAAACCAATCCGATCCACTACCCCGCAATTTGGCAGTTGGTCTGGCTTACAGAATTGTGGACACCCCCTTCAATCGTCTGACTGCCACGTTTGAAGTGAACAAGGAGCTGGTGGGTCTGGATGATCCCTTAAGCACCGAGATAAAGGAAGCTATAGAAAATATAGGAATAGAGTATCGGTATGGAACCTATGTTTCCTTAAGAACTGGCTATATCTACGATCAGGTAGGAGATATAAAGACCGCCACCTTCGGTGCCGGACTGCAATACGGTCTTTTCCGCTTCGATTTCGCCTACATCCCCTCCACCAAGGATTTAGCCTTAGCCAACACCATGCGGTTCTCCATGACCGGAAGGTTTTGAGTTGGCAGTATACAGTAAGCAGTATACAGTTGCCAGATAGCAGTTGTTTATTCTTAATATGGGGAATATTTTGAGCCTTTTGAGATCTGTAGCTTTAGCAGGTGTCTTGCTTTTATTCTTGACCAGCTTAACCCGGGCAGGCTCGGAGAAGATTCTAAAAATTAAGGATAAAAAATCTCTCATGTTGAGTGAAAAGTTACTCATACAAAGAGATAATTTGGGCTTCAAAAGTGATGTGTCGCGTAAAAATCTGCTTGGGTTGAAAAGAGAGACCCCTTATTCTCTTCCTTTTCTTCCGAAGTTAGTTCCTTCACAAACCAAGACCTTGAGAATATTAGCAATAAGGGTGGAGTTTCAGGAGGAGATTCCCGACGATCCCCGAACCACAGGCAACGGTCTTTTTGACATGAGAACCCAGGATGAGTTTGAACTACAAGAAGGTCATCTGATAGATCCATCCCCACACGACACCTTGTTTTTTAAGAAACACATTGATGCATTGCATAACTACTGGTGGGTCGTGTCTGAGGAGCAGTTGGCTTTGGAAGGAGAGGTGTTCCCCAAAAGCGAAAGTTTAGCTTACCGCTTGCCTCATCCAATGGTTCACTATGGAGCTCCAGATTCATCTCTCTCTGTTAAGGTGGAGATGCTGAGACAGTTCTTTCATGACAGTTTCAATCTGGCGGATTCTTTCTCAGTTCATGGAGACCCGCAAATTTATCATATAGATTTCTCCCGGTATGATTGCTTTGTGATCTTTCATGCCGGTTCAGACCTGCAAAGCGATCTGGGGGAGCTGGTGAATCCTACCCCGGGTGATCTTTTCTCCGGCTTCATCATGTTAGGTGATACCGTATGGGTAAATGACGGCACCTTTCCCATAACCGAAGGGCTCTTTATGCCGGAGACCCGGTCTCAGGACAATCGCATCACCGCCTTAAATGCGGTATTCGCCCATGAGTTCGGGCATCAGTTAGGCTTGGTGGATCTATATAACTCCCAGACCTTCATGACCCAGGTGGGAGATTTCGCCCTGATGGATAACAATGCTCAGAATGTGGGGGTGGATGTGGGATATGGGATTTACGTGTCCGGAGTTTTGCCGGTTTATCCCTGTGCCTGGAGCAGAGCGTATCTGGGTTTTGTTGAGCCGGTCAAGATCACAAGCCAGGAGAATATAGAGCTTTTTGCCGCAGAGATGTTGACCGACCAACTTCAACTCATCAAGATACCTATAAGCCCAGAGGAGTATTTTCTTTTGGAAAATCGACAGGTGGATCTGGATGGGGATCATTTCAGCGGTCTTCGGGCAGACAGCGCTACCAACGTGATCTTAGGTCCGGTGGATTGGGAGCGAAACTATAACCGGGAATATGATTGGCTCCTGCCCGGTTCGGGAATTCTGATCTGGCACGTGGACGAAGAGGTGGCATATTGGGATTATGATGGAGACGGCTTGAACAATTTCTGGGATAACGATCTGCAATTGGACAAGGATAGGCGTTTTCTCACCCTGGTGGAGGCAGATGGAATCATAGACTTCGGCGGGAATTATTATACCGGATTTGGACGAAAAGAGGACATGTTTTACAAAGGCAACAACACGGCCTTGACTCCTTATACCTTTCCCTCCTCAAAAAGCAGAAACAAATCCAACACCCATGTCTGGATCACAGATATCAGCCTCTCCGATACCTTGATGACTTTAGATATTTCACAGGATTGGGTTCAATATGGTTTCCCTCAGAAATTTGTTCCTGAAAATAGGATAAGTTCGTTGGTCTACGCAGATGTCAACAATGATGATACTCTTGAGATCTTTGCTTGTTCAGACAGCTTTGTATTTGCCTGGCGTCCGGAAAGAACGAGGTTGATTCCCAACAACCATGTTGTTAGGATCCTTAAATTCGATGGCGATACTATCTATTTGCCTTTAGCTATATTTGTTGGGAGTGGTGATTCAGTCTTCGTTGGTCCACCTTCCTTAGAAGATTTGGATGGAGACGACACTTTGGAGGTAGTAGCCGTAACCGTGGACGGCAGAGTTTTTGCCTGGCATCCTTATGACCTGGATCAAGACGGAAAAGCAGATGTTTTGGATGGTTTCCCGGTTCAACTTGGAGAAAGAATCTCCATGACTCCGGTGATAGCTAATTTTGATGCTGATGAATCAGATTTGGAGATATTTGTGGGAGGGGAAAATGGAAAAGCGAAGGTGTTTACGTATCAGGGCCATGTAAAATACCAGAGAGATTATCAAAAAAGCCTGGTCGGGTTGGCTATGGATAAAACCCCCAGCTTCTTCATTCTGACCGAGGACGAAGCTAAGGGATATATCCAATGGGAAAGTTTCTTCAACCCGCCTATGCCTCCCCTTTTTATAGCCGAGATTTCAGCAACCGGGAATTCCTTACCGGTGTGTGGTGACATAAATAGAGACGAGAACTTAGAAGTGGTGGTAGTTGGTGGTGATGGGAAAATTTACGCCTGGGATGGTTACCTAAATCTCCTGCCCGGCTTTCCCGTGGAAACGAATATGAATATGGTCAGAGCAAATCCTGTTTTAGGGGATTTAGATAAGGATGGCTATTTGGAGATAGTGGTGGCTTATCAAGATAAAATCTTTGCCTACAATTTCAACGGCACCCCGGTGAGCAATTTCCCTATCACCATAGGTCACTCAGGTGAACCAACTGATTTAATAGACTCTTCCCCGATCTTAGGAGACGTGGATGGAGATGGTTTTCCGGATATAATCGTCGGCACTAAGAATAGACAGATTTTAGCTTACAACAAGGATGGAAGATTGGTGGATGGTTTCCCTCTAACCGTTGGCGGAGCGGTAACTTCATCTCCGATTTTGATGAATTTAGATAAGGATCTTAACGCGGAGCTTTTGGCTGCCAGCGATGATGGCTTTATTTATGCTTGGGATTTGCCGGGAGAGTATAAGGAAGAAAACTTCCCCTGGGTCATGTTTGGCTATGATGCCGGGCACACTAATTATTTCCCAAAGGAGAACCTGTTGCCCATTCCTCCTGTGGCAGGAGACCTATTGCCCGCAAACATGGCTTTTAATTACCCCAATCCAGCCAAAAGTCAAACTAAGATCAGATATTTCTTAAAAGAGGATGCGGAGGTAAACATAAGGATTTATGATCTTTCCGGAATGCTGGTGGATGATTTCCCCGGTCCCGGCGTGGGACACACGCATAATGAGCGCCTGTGGGACTCTTCCAAATTTGCCAGCGGAGTGTACCTGTGCAGGGTGGAGGCGAAATCAGAAAATAAAAATCAGGTGGTGTTTTTTAAGATGGCGATAGTCAAATAGGTCAACGGATGAAACGGACTAAGGGTCAACGGATGAAACGCCCAGACGGGCGTCCGTCTGGACGGATTGAGCGGATGAAATCCGTTGAATCCGCTGAATCCGTTGACAGCTTTTTTAAGGAGGGAAAGATGAGAATAAGATGTCTTCAAACAGTTGGATTTTTTCTGTTGTTTGTGTTCGTTCTATTTTCTTTTGGCAATGGAAGCACCCTGATTGAGAACAGGGATCAACCGGTCTCCTTTCAGAACTCTCTTGCGGAAGGCGACTTTGAACACTCCCAAAAGATATTCAGATTGACCCACGCCTCCTATCTTGCCTATCAGAGCGATTCGATGAAAGCAGAAGAGATCACGGATGTATATGGCTTTAAGGGGAAATCGGTAAAGAAGGCTTTTGTTTACTCTTTGATCGTTCCCGGCTTAGGAGAATTCTACGCCGGCTCCAAAATAAAGGCAGTTCTCTTTTTCGGACTGGATGTTACCTTCTGGGCTCTATATTCTAACTATCACGGCAAGGGAAAGGACGAGGAGAAGAGATACAAAGTCTTTGCAGACACGACCTGGTTTGAGGATGACTATAAGCAGTGGCTTTATGACAGTGTGCATACTCAGACTATCCCCTATGACATCGTCTCCGACACTTTCCCATACTGGAATAATGAGAAGCAGGAATGGGAATATTTTTCACATCGTCTGCCGGATAAGAAAACCCAACAGTATTATGAAATGATAGGCAAATATGAACAGTTCACGGCAGGATGGGGGGACAACCTCGAGAATAGGGACAAGTATCTGGAAAAGCGCCGTATCTCCAACGATTGGCTGAATAAAGCCAAGTATTCCGCCATGTTCTCGGTGGCTAACCACATACTCTCTGCCTTCGACGCCGCCATTTCGGTGAAAAAATACAATAAGAAGGGAGAGAGGTTCAGCCAGATACAGTTCAAGATGAGACTTGTGGAAAGGGATCAGGAGATTATTCCCCGGCTGTCGGTAAGCATGCGGTTTTAAAGAGGTTTCTGAAAAATACTCGGAGATAGGAATTTGGAGTGTTCACCTTTAGGTGAACTAGGTTAAAACTCTTCGTCTTTTCCCCGCCAAAGGCGGGACACTCCATCAACTCCTTTTCCAATTAGAGTTTTTAGAGCTCTCTTAAAGTTACGTTAGAATGATAAAATAATAGGAATTGAAATGAGAAAGACAGTTTTCACCTGTTTATTTTTCCTTATCCTTTCTGGTATCTCTTTTGCCGAGATCGACACGGCGAAGAGGAGCCTGGTGAGCTTTAGCCCCTCGTCCAGGAAGATATTGTGTCCTCAAGAGTATGGATCTTTATTTTATAATCTGGCGGAAAAGGATTTCTCCCTTCGGTATTATGCATCCGAGGAGTCAGATGATTTTTTCGAGATGCCAGGAGAGTTTGGCGAGAAAAAGAAGGGTTTAAAATCGGTGACCAAAGCCGCCATGCTTTCACTTCTTTTACCCGGCGCTGGGGAAATCTACGGAGGCTCCAAAACCAAGGGCAAAATCTTCATCTTCTCTGAAGCTTCCCTATGGGTGGGATTTTTTGGTTTTAGAACTTATGGGGCGTGGCTTAAAAAAGATTACAAGGTTTATGCGGCTTCACATGCAAAGGTAAATTTAGATGAAAAGTCTGATGATTTTTTCGATGAGTTAGCTTTTTATGACAGCCGGGATCAGTATAACCAGTTTGCGCCATTATATCATCGAGAAGAGAAAAAACCTTATCCGGAGAATGATTTCTGGAACTGGGAATGGGATATCAGGGAGTCCAGATATTACTATAGAGATCTTAAGAATCGGAGCAAGAGCGCATCCCGAAAAGCCCTGTATATGGTGGGGCTTTCCATCGTGAACCGAATAGTGTCGGTGGTGGATGCCATGAAGACGGTGCGAACTTACAATCGCAAGAAAAGCCTTGAATTCTCCCAGATAAAGTTTGACCTCAAAGCCAATCCACTGGGTCACAATCCCACGGTTATGCTCTATATCTCCCGAAGATGGTGAAGGTAAAACTTGCTATCGGAAAAAATCTTATATCCTCTGAGTGGCACCAATTAAGAATCCGATTTTAGATTTTCTCATTTCATATGTTTCCTTCAACTTGTGTGGAATATGGGCTTATTGAAAAACTTGTTTTGCCAAGAAGGTATTACGTAGGGACAGGGCTTGTCCCTGTCCTAACTTCAATGCGGACAGCCACAAGGGCTGTCCCTACAATAACCCCTTTTTTTCAATCGAACGCCATCAGACATTTTTTCAACAGTCCCATATTTTATGCAATTCTATTTACAAAACCTCACCCTCTGTCTCTCCGTCTCCACCTTGTGGAGAGGGGTGATGGGGGCGAGGTAGAAGATGGTTCAAATGTAGCTGCCCGATTCATCGGGCTCTCTGAAAAAGACAACAGTCAGGTGATTGGCTTAAGAACTCTGAAAAAGTCAAATAGGAAAGCTTTTGCTGGAGTGTCCCGCCTTTGGCGGGACCTAAAACTTCTTGAAGGACAAAAAGGTTTAATCTGGTTCACCTAAAGGTGAACACTCCAAATTCTCATCCCGGTATTTCAGAGGTCTCGGCTTAATACCAGCATAGAAAGGAATTCAGGCGAGAAGGAGATAAAAATTGAAAACCGGCAAGTTCCTCCCTATCATCCTTCTTCTTTGTCTTGCTTGCGCCTCCTACGGAGTGAAGAAAAATACCGGACAGCAGCAATTTATTTCTCCGGGTTTGGTGAAAGGTCTCAAACCGGTGGAGATCATCGGAGAGGGCAAGTTGGGCTCCTCTTCTCTTTATCTCCCTACCGGAATTGCCATCGATCTTCTGGGAAACCTATTTATTACCGACACCGGCAATGATCGGGTGCTCAAGTGTGACAGAGAGGGAAGGTTTCTTGCGGAGACCGGGGGCTTTGGATGGGAAGCCGGAGAGTTCAATCGCCCCACCTATGTCGCCACGGATAATGGGCTGAATGTCTACGTGGTGGATGCCCAGAACAAACGAATACAGAGATTCGATCACAACCTTAACTTCGTCTCCACTATCGAAATCAAAGAAGAAGGCGATTTTTCAGGATTCGGCTTGCCGGAGGGGATAGCAATCACCTCCTCCGGTGAAATACTTGTATCCGATATCGAAGGGGACTTTCTCATCAAATTGGACAGCTTCTTCGAATATGAGAGAACCATAGGAGGTTTCGGAAGTGTAGAGGGAGGCTTGCGTGATCCCAAGGGAATTTTTGTAAGCCCGGATGGAAACGTTTACGTGGCAGACTCACAGAACGATCGGGTGGTGGTTTTCGATACTTTTGGAAATTTCTTGAAAAGTTTCGGAGAAAAAATCCTAAAGAACCCTAACGGAGTAACAGTTGATCAGGATCAACTTATTTATGTGGCTAATACTGGTAAAAGCAGCGTGGCTATTTTTGGTGCAGAGGGAAATTTGATATTAGAATATGGAAACTCCGGACCGGGAATGTGGAATTTGTCCAGCCCTACTGACCTTAAGTTGGAAAGAGAGAACAAACTTTTCGTTGTAGATTCAGGAAACAATAGAATTTTAGTTTTTGAGCTTCTCAGATAAAGGCTTTGGTTCTTCTTCAAAATGGTTGCTTGAGCGTTATCTTGTGATGTGGATATTAATATCAGGGCACTGTGGAAAATCAGAACCACGGCGGTTTCTTACCTCACCCTCTTTGTCCCCCTCTCCATATAATGGAGAGGGGGAAAGGTTTGAGATTATCGAACTGCTCCTGTGGCTTCTAAGAACCTTGTTAATCTTTACCTTTTCTTTATTTTTCGCAAATCCTTGCCTTGCTCAGGTTGCCGAAGAGTCAAATCTCACCACTGAAGTCGTAACTTATCTTGTAGGCAATGGAACCCCTGGTTCCTATCAGCTTAAGGATTACTTCATCTTGGAAGGGACAGAGAGAATTAAGAAAAACGGCCTTCTGCTTGAACGGGATCATCACTATTCACTTGACTACAATCGTGGTCAAATCACCTTCTACGCTCCTCTTTATCCTGATGACACTCTTCAGATAAGGTATGAAAAGCTTAATCTCAACTTGAGAAGAAAATATTTCCATCGGGAGCTGGTATATCGGGGTGGTGAGTACCAAAAAGCTGGATTTGACTTATCCGGAGGAAAAAGCGCTGCCGGGTTGAAAAGCAAGGGGTGGAGCTTTTTGCCCAAAAAAAGCTCTTCAGATTTGGTTCTCTCCGGAAGCAAAACCTTTTCACTCGAAGTTGGCTCTGCACAGGATCTTTCGCTGAAACAGGGCTTGTGGCTTTCGGCAAAGGGAAAGGCTACCCAGGACCTGGAGATTTCGCTCCAACTTTCCGATCAAAATATGCCGGCTACTTCAGAAGGAACCACCAAAAGGTTGGAGGAGCTGGATAAAGTCCAAATTTTAGTCAAATCTCCCAACTTCTCCGGCACATTGGGAGATTATTACCTTAAGCCTTCAGGATCTGGGTTGTCCTTCTATGAAAAGAAACTTCAAGGGATCATGGCAGAAGCCACAGCCGGGAAAAATTCTGTTTCTTTTGCCCTGGCTTCATCCAGAGGGGAGTATTTCACCAACAAGTTCTTTGGCGAGGAGAAAAAACAGGGTCCTTATCGGCTAAGGGGCAAGAACGGAGAGACAAACATAATGATTTTGCCCGGAACTGAACGGGTGTGGGTGGACGGAGAAAAGATGCAACGCGGATCTAATAACGATTATACCATTGATTATAACCGGGGGACCATCCAGTTTACCCCCAAAAGGTTGATCACCTCAGATTCACGCGTAACCGTGGATTTTGAATACTCGGTGGATAATTACAAAAGAGATTTTTACAGCGGGAATCTGGCCACCAACCTTCTGGGCGGAAAGACAGAATTTAAAGCTTCGGGAATTTTTGAAAACGATAACCGGAGCCACCCCTCCTCTTTTACCTTATCCTCAGAGGACAAATATATTCTGAGCCAGGCGGGCAATGATAGACTTTTGGCTTCAAAAGAGGGGGCAACCTTTGTGGGAAAAGGAGAGGGGGATTACGATTTGGCCTACGATTCCTCAGGAAACCCATATTATCAATATGCAGGAAGCGACTCAGGCTCCTATAAGGTTTCATTTTCTTGGGTGGGAGAGAAAAAAGGAAGCTACCAATACAAAGGTGGAGGAGTTTATCAATATGTTTATCCGGGCAATGGAGACTTTTTGCCCCTAATGCTTTTGCCTTTGCCCGAGAGCCATTCTCTTTTCGATTTGAGTCTATCCTTTCTTCCCACCGATGCCTTAAAAACTCAAATAGAATGGGCAAAAAGCAAAAGAGATAAAAATACCTTCTCTGAAAAAGACGATGAACACATTTGGGGCGATGCGGTTTCTCTTAAATCGGTTTATCAGAATACCGACTTCCATTTCTTAAAACCAAATTTTCACAGATTGGAGCTTAAGGGTGAGTATAGATTGCTCAAGAGAGATTTTGCGCCTTTTGGTAGGATGGATCTGGTGGAAAAGGAAAGAAGATGGGATCTTCCACAACAATCCCTTCCTTCAGATGAAAGAACCTATCAGCTCAGCGGGATCATCTCACCTTCTAAGTTTTTTCTTCTGGATTTCGATTATGGAAAACTAAAAACAGAAGAAAACTTCACTTCCCATAGGAGAAGTCTGGCAGCGGAGATTTCTCCTGTAAGCTGGATTTCCGCAAAAGGAAAAAGCGAAAAAATAAAAAGCCAAAAGATCACCCCGGAGAATCTAAAAGAGAATGGCGAGTGGACAAGAAATCTGGTGGTTTTGAATAACAAACTCAAAAGGCTCTCCACCACCCTCTCCTGGGAGCAGGAGAGGAGAAGCTCTTCTATATCCGGTTTAACACACGTGAAGGAGAGTTTTGATCAGCTCAGCGGCAAGGTAAGTCTTGAATTATCAAACGTGATAAAGACCAGCACTCAGCTTTCCTATCGGGAGGATGACCGATTCAGTGAAGGAGAGCCCGATAAGTCCTTTTCTTATACCTGGCAAAATCGACTCTCCGTGCGCAATTATAGAGGTATGCTTTCTTCTGATTTAGAGTTCGCTCGAAGGATCAAAGAACACCGGCATTCTCCGGGTGGGGACAGCAAGCAAGATCTGCTGATTTCCCGCATAGACTTTTATCCCCCCAGCCAGCTTTTAAATCTCAAATTTTACCACTCTCAAAACCAGATTCACTCTGCCCGGAGGGTGGATACTTATCTGGAGGTGGAAGAGGGGAGGGGGGATTACGTTTTCGAAGATGGAGAATATGTTCCGCATCCGGAGGGGAACTTTATCCGGTTATCGGAATGGGTGGGAGACACACAACCATCTTTGGATTTAAACAAAAGCATGCGGGTGATCTTCTCGCCTCATAAGGTCTCATCCCGGGGGAAGGGAAAATCCTTCTGGTCGCAGGTGGGAAAGATCTTCTCCACCGACTCCTTCATCAATCTTCGGGGCAAATTTGTAGATGAAAAAGCATTGGGTTTTTATTTTCTCTATCCCTTGACCCAACTGCCCGATGAAAGCATCCTCTCCCAGAGGATCACCATCAGACATGACCTCTATCTTCTGCCTGCCTCCAGGCCGCTTAATTTCCGATTCAGATGGGAAAAGACCGAAGATGAAGATAACCTGTCCGCAGGTCATTTGACTCAACTGAGATCCAAAGTCGGACTTTCGGGCGGAGGAAGGCAAGAAAGAAGGCTCAAACAGGAGCTTCTTTTGAAGTCCTATATTTCCTCCAAACATTCTTTTGAGTCCCGAATAGGAAAGGAAAAAATCAAAAGTAAGTGGGGAGGAGAACCCAGAAATTTCATTAAGGGCAAAAGCCTGACAGTTGGTTTTACCAGAAGGCAAGCACAGGCGCTGGAATTTAAAATTTCTACGGAATACAAAAAGAAAGAGGAGCAAATTCAAAGCACGAAAGCGGAGTTTTTCTCCATATCACCTGAGCTTTTATGGTCGCTTTTATCACAAGGAAGGTTAAAAGTCCAATTTCAGTGGACCCATCTGAGATCCGCTCCAGAGAAGAAAAGTCTGCCCTATGCTCTGAGTGAAGGAAAAAGAGGAGGAGAAAACTACGGGTGGCGATTCTTCTTTGATTATAGGTTGAATCAATATCTCACCACCTCTGTGGTCTATTCCGGGGAGTCGGTGCCAGATAAAAAAGCTAAACACACGGCAAGGATGGAGTTGAAGGCTTATTTTTAGCATGGATCCAAAAGAAATATGATCTAAAAAGAGGTTAGTGTCTTCAGCTATTTAAAGCATTTCTTGCTTCAGGGACAAAAGGAGTCCTTAAGTAAAATGTTAAAGAGAACAAAAAAGTGCTTTGAAGAAGAAAGTTATGCGGGGCTGGGAGCCCCGCCTACGTGGGGTAACCCCTCATTGTCTGGTAGGGTGGGCATCTCTGTCTGCCTAAATTTCGCTTCTTTTCAAAAACACCTGAAGTTCTTCTTGACGATTTTATTTACCTGTCTTCTGGGTGTTTTGAGCCTTCCCTCTTCTGCAGACCAACGCATCAACCAGCTTAATATGCTGTGCATTTCTGATAACATTAAGATTGAGGGGAATAAGTTCTTCGACAGTGAAGAGCTTTTATCTGAAATCAAACTGAAACCTAATTCTCCTTACAGCGTGAACCTGTTAGAAAGGGGCATAGACAAAATTTTGACTTTATATGAAGAAAACGGATTTCCCTACTGCCAGATTTCGCCTTCTCGTTTCAAGATTTCAGAGGGGAGAGGGCTTTCGTTTTCCTTTCTGGTAGAGGAAGGTCCCCGAGTGAAGATAAGGGAAGTCCAGCTTGTGGGTTTGAAAACCACCAAAAAGAAGATGATCTTGAGGGAGTTGAAAACAGGCATTTTGGGCTTTTTTTCCCAGAGCCGTCTGAACACAAGCCTGAAGAGAATTAAACGACTTTCATATATAGAAGAGGTAAAGGAGACAGAGCTCCTGACAAAAGATAATCCGGAGGAAGGCATATTGAGAATCACCATAGTAGAAAGGAAAAACAACACTTTTAGTGGTATATTAGGTTATGCGCCTTCGGTGGGCGATCGAAAGGGGAATCTTTTTGGCAGTGTGGATTTGGTTTTTGACAATATCTTTGGCACGGGAAGAAAGATAGGGTGGAGCTGGTCCAGAAAAGATCCCTACTCATCTGAGTTTTTCTTTCTTTACCGAGAGCCCTGGGTTCTCGGCTTTCCCCCCACTTTGGAGTTGAAACTGAGCCAACTGGATTATGACTCCACCTTTCTTCAACTCTCTTTTTCTGCCAAACTTCTGTTTAATTCGACGAGCAAACTCTCCTGGGCGGTGGAGGGAGGGTGGGAAAAGGTGGTTCCTGGTTCGGCGGGAAAGACCTATCTTCCGGATAGCAGAAAATACAGGATGGGGATTATCTTTTCGGTTGACCTTCTGGATCAACCGAACAATCCCAGAGGGGGACTTCTCTATCAGACGGAGATTAGTTATGCTCAAAAGAAAAACTATCCCACATCTTTTTTCATTCCTGAAAAACAAAAAACATACTTGATCAACTTTTCTTTGGACTTAAATCATTTCATCCCTACTTTAAAAAAGCAAACGTTCCTGGTAGGATTACATTTTAAGGGTCTAAACACAGATGAGGATCAGGTCCCCATCTCTGATCAATTCAAATTGGGAGGAATAAATAGCATCAGAGGCTATCGGGAAGAGGAGTTTTTCGGAACTCAAATAGCATGGACCAACTTAGAATATCGATTTCTTTTGGATCAGAATTCGAGATTTTTCCTCTTCGGTGACTATGGCTTTTTCCAGAGAAAGGTTCTATCCGGAACAGACAAGGATTTAAAGAAAATCTCCGGTAAGAAATTAGGTTATGGTTTTGGTTTGCGGATAGATTCAAAGGCAGGACTGTTGGGAATCGATTATGGCTTGGGAGAGGATGATAGCTTCAGCCAGGGGAAGATCCATTTTGGAGTGACGAACAGATTCTAACAAAGGTTGCAACAAAGACGGAAGTATCTCTTATTATAAATTCATTTTCTGATGAACTATAGCAAACGAACAAAATAAGTTGACACATTGTCCGCAGGATCCATAGGGCATGTCATGTTGAGCGAGCGGACGCTCCCGTCTGGGAAGCGAACCATCTCTTTGTATGTTTGCCTGGCTTAAAGCCTTCTCATCTGGCTGGGCGTTACACGCAGACAGACTCAGGTAGATATGCAAAAATGGTGGAAGTCAGATTCTTCCCCCGCCAAAGGCGGGGTCAGAATGGGCATAATGCTCAAAAGGTATTGGTTTTTTAACGAGGACAAAGATGTAGATACCATGTGAAATACGGATGACGATGTTGTTTAACCAATCCTCGGTGTTGGTAATATTTTTGTTTCAGACGGGCAT
>Ga0209979_1000207_pt1 | contig 91664 bp, 68 predicted proteins | sample AnhtaG_FD_183114 | JGI IMG/M metagenome (GOLD analysis project Ga0209979, IMG submission 183114) | Deep subsurface microbial communities from Anholt, Denmark to uncover new lineages of life (NeLLi) - Anholt_01485 metaG (SPAdes) (version 2) | ecosystem: Environmental > Aquatic > Marine > Oceanic... | reverse complement strand
TATCAGTTGTCAAGCAAAAAAAGAAGCTGCACTAAAAAAAATATTTTAGGCCGCTTTTCGTTAGCTCATAACCTTTTAAGAATTAACAAGTTATCCTATGGGCCACTCTTACTGTCTGAATCACTGTATCAGAATAAGTAACTTCTCAATAAGTGTGGGTAGTAGCTATGGATTCCCGCCTCCACGGGAATGACGATTGAGTGTAAGTGTCTGTCATTCCTGCGAAAGCAGGAATCCAGTGATTAGTCACAAATATAATCTACCCCCAATTATTGAGAACTTACCAGAATAACTCAAAACTCAAATCTCAAATCTCAAAACTTGTGAAGAGAATATATAATATAATGCAAAAACTCAATCAACGATACTTTATCTAATTATATAACAGGTTTGGTTCTTCTCCCGATTAGTTGATGCAAAGGGTTCGAGGATTCAAGGATTCAAGGGGTCAAGTGCTTTTCTTTCTAACGAAGTGCTTTGAGCATCCTCTCAACCTCTCCTATCCCCTCCTGTAGTATCTCTAATTTACCAGTCTCAATATAAGACCCATTAGGGAATCTTTTTGTTATTTTGTAAATTTCTAAACATAGCTGATAGAACCTTTGCCAAACGTTCTGCTCTTTGTAACTTTTCAGCACGTCACTCGAACCCCTGACCCCTTGACCCCTTGAATCCTTATGATCCTACCAACTCTTTTGGAGAAGAGCCACAAATTTTAATTATTCCCTCAAAGGCTTTTCTAGAATGCGTTGTCAAATTTATGAAAAAGATGGTTGGTCAGTTGATTCAGTTTTGTCCGTTATTCATCTTAGAACTGATAAAACAGACTCAACGGTCTAAACGCACAGAAATATATATTGTGTCTTGCCACGAAGGTTGTCTTGCCTTTTTGTCTTGCCTGTCTTGCTCATTTTTGCCAGTCTTGACATAGATCTAAATGAGGAGTACTTTTTAACTATAATGTCCAGGTCAAAAGTCGTCATTGTCAAAGCAAAAGGAGTCCTAACACGGGATGAAGTAAACCAAAAGAAACTCATACATATGTTTAATCGAGGACTTTGCATCTTAACAGGACAAAGAAACTTGAAGGAAAGCCTTCGCATCCTTTTTAATGAAAGGGACAGAGTCGGAATAAAAATCAATACACTGAGCGGAAAAATGCTCTCTACACGCCCAGAGATCCCTCTCTCTTTAGCAAAATTTTTAGAAGATTGCGGAATCCATCAAAAAAACATCATTATCTGGGACCGCACCAACCGCGAATTAAAGAATGCAAAATATCGCATAAATATTAATCGCAACAGCATTAAGATTTTGGGAACAGATACGCAGGGTTTTGGCTACAATAGTAAACTTATATCACATCTTAACATAGGTAGTCTTTTCTCCTCAATCCAATCTGACTTTATAACTTCTTCTATCAGCCTGGCGGTTCTAAAAGATCACGGCTTGGCTGGAGTGACTGCAAGCATGAAGAACTATTTCGGAGCCATCCATAACCCAAACAAATACCATGATTCTAATTGTAATCCCTTTGTGGCTGAACTTTTCGATACGATTTTTATCAAGAAAAAACATAAAATTTCCATCCTGGACGGTCTAATCGTTCAATATCATCGAGGCCCCTCCTACCACTCTAAATGGGCAGAAAAATGTGAAACCCTCATTTTTAGCCTGGACCCAGTAGCTGCTGATTTTGTGGGATGGCAGGTCATTGAAAAGCTGAGAGCCAAGCATGGCATTCCTTCCTTGAAAGAAGAAAAAAGGGAACCTATCTATTTAAAAACTGCCGAGAAAATGAGATTAGGAAAAGCAAATATGGACGAGATTGAAATTATTGAGGAGGAAATTTAAAAGTAAGGAGTAAGGAGTGAGGAGTAAGGAGTAAAGAGAAAAAAATGAATCGACGACAATTTTTCAAAACAACTGGAGGTGCCAGTATTTTAGCCTGTTCCGGAATGTCCTCTTTGCTCATAGATATGTATGCTTTCCAAGAGAAGGCAAATCTTTCCAAGGTCGAAGCTCTCTTCTACAAAAAGCACCCGGACAGGGAAATTGAATGTGTTCTGTGCCCCCGTTTCTGCAAACTGGGTGATAAAGAAAGAGGTTACTGTGGCGTTAGAGAAAACATAGGCGGGACATATTACACACTGGTCTATGGAAAAGCCTGTTCTATACATGTCGATCCTATAGAAAAAAAACCCCTCTTTCACTTCCTCCCAAAAAGCCAAGCTCTATCCATTGCTACAGCTGGGTGTAATGTTAACTGCAAGTTCTGCCAGAATTGGGAGATCTCCCAAGTAAGGCCTGAACAGATTCATCATATAGACTTTCCTCCTGACTCAGTCGTAAAATCAGCCAAAAAAAACAACTGCCCTGTAATTGCTTATACCTACTCCGAGCCTATTGTCTTTTATGAATACATGGTTGACACTTCTAAAGAAGCACGTAAAAAAGGCATTAAAAATGTTGTCATTACTGGAGGGCATATAAATCCTGAGCCTCTCGAAAAGTTGATTGAAGTTGTGGATAGCATAAAAATAGATTTAAAAGCTTTCTCCCAGAATTTTTACACAAATTATGTCAGAGGGGAACTACAGCCTGTTCTTGAGGCTATAAAAATAGTTGCGACGAGCAATGTTTGGCTCGAAATTGTTTATCTAGTCATTCCAACACTTAACGATAGCCCTAAGGAAATCCGGAAAATGTGCAAGTGGATATTGAGAGAGGTCGGGTCTGACATCCCGCTTCATTTTTCCCGCTTCCATCCCATGTATCTTATGAAAAATCTTCCTCCAACGCCTATATCAACACTAATAAAAGTTCGAGACATTGCTCTTGAAGAAGGCATTCATTACGTCTACATAGGAAATGTCCCCGGTCATATGGCCGAAAACACTTTCTGTCCCAACTGCAAGAAAATAGTTATAGAGAGAAGAGGCTATCAAATTCAAAAAAACAATTTAAAGGACGGGAGATGTAAATATTGCAATCATACTATTCCAGGAGTTTGGGTCTGAAAACATAGTAAGGAGTGAGAAGTGAGGAGTAATATATTTTTATTCCTGTTTACTCCTTACTACTTACTCCTTACTCCTCACTCTTCTTTTACAATATAGAAAGGAGCCAGTTTGAATAAATGGATTCCCCCTTTCTTGTTGGGATTTTTAGCCCTTTCCTGTCAAATCTTTCTTCTGAGAGAGTTTTCTGTTCATTTCTACGGAAACGAAATCACATTTGGCCTCCTCCTTGCAACATGGCTTCTATGGGGTGGTGTGGGAAGCATTTCTGCATCAAAATTAAAGTTTAACCTTATAAGATTTCCTCAAGCCTATTATGCCATTATTCTTCTGTTTCATCTTTGCCTTATCTGTCTCAGGTTTTCACGTTTTTTCTTAAAAATCCTTCCTGGAGAAATTACAGGAACGATTCCAATGCTGATTTCTAGCCTTGTATTCTCCTTTTTTATTAGCTTTCCCCTGGGAATACTTTTTGTATTCAATGCTCACTTTTTAAAAGGGAATCTCACTCAAGTTTATTTACTGGAATCTATCGGGGCATCAACAGCAGGTCTAGCTGTCTATTTTTTACTGATTCCTATTTTTTCAAACTGGCAGGCCACATCCATTGTCGGGGTATTTATTTCTCTCATTATTTTCTTTTCAATTGGGAAAAGGAAACAAGTACTTCTTCTCATCTTCACCATTGTCTTCCTCGCAACTTTCTTTGCCTTTGATTTTCCCACCCAAAAACTTTACTGGAAACCTTTTCATCTCATTCAGAGTAAAGACACTCCTTATGGTAAACTTCAGGTACTTAAAACAGAAGAGCAGGTTTCTCTCTTCAATAACAGCCTTTTGATATATTCTTACCCAGATTTAGCTTCATCAGAGGAATCTGTCCATTTTGCCCTCTTGCAAAATCCGAGCGCGAGCAATGTGCTACTGGTAGGAGGAGGAGCTGGAGGAAGCCTGGAGCAAATTTTAAAATATCCTCAGACTGAAGTGGATTATGTTGAGCTTGACCCCGAAATAATCCGATTCTCTCTCCAATATCTCCCTAAAGAAGGAAAAAAGTATTTTCACAACAAACGAATCCACATTTTCTATCAGGACGGAAGGGCTTTTTTAAACAAAACAAAAAAAATATACGACATTATCATCCTTAATCTCCCTGATCCAGCAACTGCTCAGATAAACCGTTTTTACACCAAAGAATTTTTTCTCACAGTCAAAGAAAAGATGACCAGGCAAGGAATCTTCTCTTTCCGAATCTCTTCTGCTGAGAATTATATCAGTCCTGAACTGCAAAACTTCCTTGCATCGCTTTATTATACTCTTAAAGAAGTATTTCCTGTGATTGAAGTCGTCCCTGGAGATACAAACATATTCTTGGCATCTTCCAATCTTGTTCCTTTGAATTTTGAAGAAATCAGCCAAAAAATTGAACGCCTAAGCCTTGAAAACCTTTATGTTAGTCCCGAGCTCCTTTTCTCTCGCCTCAATCCACGTAGAATTGAATTTTTAAAAGAAAGGATAACTTCAGGAGAAAAAGTATTAAACCTTGATTTAACTCCCATAACCTATTTCTACAATTCTGTACTCTGGAGCACACAGTTTAAAGGATTAGAGACAAAGATTTTTTCCTTCTTCTCCAAAATTGGCTCTTTCTGGTTGCTCGGTTTTCCTCTAATTCTGTTTATTGCTTTACTATCTATCCTGGGGCTTAAGCGAAAAAAATCATCTTTCTACCTTGTACCTCTTACAGTAATGGGATTCACTACAATAGTGGTCGAAATAATCATGATCATCTCCTTTCAAACTTTCTTCGGTTACCTCTACAATAGAATAGCTCTTCTTTTTGCTTCTTTCATGATCGGGCTGTGTTTAGGTTCCTTTTATGGAAAAAAAAGGAGGAAAATTGACTTTAGACAAATTCTTCTCATCCAGTTTGGGTTTATTCTCCTTCTCTTTCTTCTCAATGTTGCACTGGAAGCTCACGCCTCAGAATTTTTATTTTTTGTTTTTCTACTTGCCATGGGCTTTTTAGGAGGAGATCTATTTGTCGTTTCCAATCATCTTTTTTTGCAGGAAAGAAAGAACTATGGTTTGGGTTATGGTTTAGACCTTTTGGGCTCTTTTCTTGGAGCACTCGCCGCATCCTCTTTTCTTATCCCGATAGTAGGGCTTTCCCTGCTCCTGCGATATATTTTTCTCTTAAACTCCTTTTGTTTTATTTTTCTCCTACTTGGACTAAAAAGAAAAGTGTAACAAATTCCAAATTACAATTTCCAAATACCAAACAAGCACCAAAATCTCAATGACCGAAACTAAAAAAAAGATAATTAGATTTGTTTTGTGATTTTGGCAATTGAAATTTTTTTGGAATATTCTTGACAGATTTTTTCTATTATGTTTTACTGTAATGTAGTTTTTTCCTTTATAAATCCTATAGTATCTATAGATTATAGAAATCACTATATTAAAGAGTAATTCAAATGCGAATCAATATATCCCAAAGAAAAATCAAGGACCCTTTTGTGGTCAAAGTCCAGGAGTTAAGCGGCCAAAATCTTCTTGCTTGTTATCAATGCGGCAAATGCTCCGCAGGCTGCCCTGCAGTCTCTCAGATGGATATCCTTCCCAATCAAATTATCCGTTATGCTCAGCTTGGCTTAAAGGATGAACTCTTACAGTCGAAGTCAATCTGGATTTGTGCCTCTTGCATGACTTGTAATGCCCGATGCCCCAAAGGTATCAACATTGCTGAAGTCATCGAAGCTATTCGCCAAATTCTGTTGCGCAAAAGAGAGGACTATCTCAAGATTGAAGAGCTTTCAGACGAAGAAAAAACAAAACTCCCTCCTATAGCAATGGTTAGCAGTATGAGGAAATTCACATCGTAAATTTTATATTATGATATATAATATTTTTAATCCTAAAAATCCAAGGAATCATAATGAAAATAAGCTATTATCCTGGTTGCACTCTGAAAAACAATGCAAAAAATTTTGAAGAATCAGCCTTATGTTCTTTAAATTCCATCGGAGTGGAAGTTGAAGAACTTCCCAGATGGAATTGTTGCGGAACAGTTTTCTCTCTTGCCACAGATGATTTAATTCACCACGTAGCTCCTATCCGGAATCTTATTCGAGTCAAAGAATCCAATACTGATAGAGTTATGACTCTTTGTGCCATGTGCTACAATACCCTGAAAAGAGCTAACGAACGTGTGAAAGCAGACTCTGAAAGCCTTGATAAAATTAATCAATTTATGTATAGAGAGAAAATCGACTACGAGGGTGATGTCAAAATCCTCCATCTTTTAGAGTTATTGAGAGATGAAATTAAATTCGAAAACATTTCCAAAAAAGTAACAAAACCCTTAAAAAATTTAAAAGTAGCCAATTACTACGGCTGCCTTTTAGTACGCCCTAAAGAAATTGGCCTCGATGATGTTGAAAACCCTACTATTCTAGATAATCTAATGACTGCTATGGGAGCAGATTCAATAGATTTCCCTTATAAAACAGAATGCTGTGGAGCCTACCAGACTGTTAACAATCTTGAAATCATAGCTGAGCGAACATACCATATCCTTACATCTGCACAATCGCAGGGTGCTGAGGTTGTCACTGTCAGCTGCCCACTCTGTGCTTTTAACCTTGACCATCGCCAGGAAGAAACCGTCCAAAAATTTCCGGAATTCAAGAATATCCCCATCCTCTATTTTACTCAGCTCATGGCTATAGCCTTGGGCTGCCCTGAAAAAAGCCTAAGGTTTGACCTTAATTCTATAGACCCAAAGCCCATTTTAAAAGAAAAAGGATTAATTTGAGGGACACATGGTTTATTTTGGCGATTTAAAAGAAAAAAAGGGCAAAATTCACATAAACAAAGACAGATGTAAAGGATGTGGATTCTGCGTGGAATATTGCCCAAAAGATGTACTAGAGATGTCAGATGAATTTAATATAAAGGGCTATCATCCTCCATACATTAAAAACGAGGATGAATGCTGTTATTGCCAACTCTGTGAGACTATATGCCCTGAATTTGCCATATTTGTCACTCTCAAGGAAGAGGAGGAGCAAGGTGAAAAAGGTGAAAGCAGACCCTAAAGGAGTTTTAACCGGAGCTCATTATTTAGACGGAGACCACTCTCTTGCCGAAGGAGGTCTGGCAGCTGGATGCCGTTTCTTTGCAGGTTATCCTATCACTCCCTCTACTGAAACAGCTGAAAGATTTTCAGAGAGAATTCCCACTGTAGGAGGCGTTTTCATACAGATGGAAGATGAGCTCGGCTCTATTGCTGCATTGATAGGCGCTTCCTGGGCAGGGAAAAAAGTCATGACTGTGACTTCTGGCCCTGGTTTTTCATTGATGATGGAAAATATAGGATTAGCCTGTATGATGGAAACTCCTATTGTCATTGCCAATGTTCAGAGAGGAGGACCTTCCACAGGACTTCCCACACTAACCGGCCAACAAGACATGATGCAGGCCAGATGGGGGTCTCATGGCGATTATGAAATAATCGCGCTTTCCCCTGATTCTCCACAAGAATGTTTTGACCTTACCATCGAGGCTTTTAATCTAGCCGAGATGTTTCGAGTTCCTACTTTTGTAATGACGGATGAGTGTATCGGACATATGCACGAGAAAGTTGTCATCCCTCCAGCTGAAGAGATAGAGCTTGTTGAAAGAAAATGGTACAAGGGTCCAAAGGATAAATATTTACCCTACAAGCCTGATAAAGACATGGTACCTTTTATGGTAAAGGCAGGCGACGGATATCGCTTCCATACAACTGGATTAACTCGCGACGAACGGGGATATCCAGTCATTAATGCAGAATGTCAAGATGTCTGTGTCCGTCATTTAGTAGATAAAATCAATAAGAATGCCGATAAAATCATCAAACTAGAAGAAGAGGAAATAGACAACGCTGAAATTGTCGTCATTTCCTATGGCATCACATCAAGAGTCGCTATAAAAGCAGTACAAAAAGCAAGAAAAGCCGGGATAAAAGTAGGAACTCTCAGGCTAATTACTGTCTGGCCTTTTCCAGAGAAGCGAATTAAAGAACTTGCAAAAAAAATTAAAGCATTTGTCTTTCCTGAGATCAATTTGGGTCAGGTCGTCTTAGAAGTGGAGCGATGCTCTTGGGGCCAAACTCAAGTTGTCCGCGTCCCCCATTGTGGAGGCTGGGTGCACGACCCGGATGATATTTTCCATGCTATCAAGGAGGCTGCAAAATGAAAAAGGAAGATCAACTAGAAGAAAAAAACCCTATGGAAGACTTGTTGAGAATGGACAGAATCCCTCACATCTGGTGTCCTGGCTGCGGAATTGGAACAGTAGTTACCTCCTTTACCGAAGCCTTGAAAAAAAGCAAACTCGATTTGGATAAGGTTGTTGTTGTTTCTGGAATCGGGTGCACAGGAAGAGTTGCAGGCTATGTCAAACTGGATTCTTTCCATACCACTCATGGTCGGGCTGTTCCTTTTGCAACAGGATTAAAGCTGGCTAACCCAGAATTAAATGTGGTTGTATTCAGCGGAGACGGAGATATCGCAGGAATCGGAGGAAATCACTTCATCCATGCAGCCAGGAGAAATATGGATATTACCATTATCTGTGTGAATAACTTCAATTATGCCATGACAGGAGGTCAGGTCGCAGCCACAACTCCTCTTGGGGCCAACGCTTCCACTGCTCCTTACGGCAATTTCGAATTTCCTTTTAGTCTTCCTTATCTTGCCGATGCTGCAGGTGCAACTTATATCGCTCGATGGACTGCCCTTCACCTGAGAAGAGTCACCAAATCAATCCAGGAAGCTCTTTCCAGGCGAGGTTTTTCTTTCATCGAAGTCATTACTCCCTGTGTAACACTGTATGCCCGCAGGAACCGCCTCGGTGATGGGTTGAACCTGCTGAAATATTATTACGACAATTCTGAAATCCATCACGGCGCAGACACAAGAACACTTGATATCAGCTACCAAGGAAAACTTGTTGTCGGCAAATTTGTAGATAAAGAAAAACCAACTTTTCTTGATGCTATGAATGAACATCTCGGCAAGGTCTTGGGAGATAAATATGTATTATATGGGAGAATAAACGATGACAGAGATTAGGTTTTCTGGTTTCGGCGGACAGGGAATTATCCGTTGTGGCCTTATTGCGGGAAAGGCCCTTGCCCTCTTTGACAATAAACATTCCACAATGACCCAGAGCTTTGGACCTGAAGCACGAGGAAGCGCCTGTAGCTCTCAGCTCGTTGTCTCTGATGACAGAGTTCTCTATCCTTACATCACAATCCCGGAAATCCTTATTTCCATGTCACAGGAAGCCTATGATAAATACGAGACAGAGCTTCGTGATGACGGAATCCTCATCATTGACAAGGACTTAGTGAAGCCAAAGCCTCTGCGAGGAAAAATAAAAATGTATGCCATCCCTTCAACCAGGTTTGCAGAAGAGTTGGGAAACCGCATCTTTGCAAACCTCGTAATGATGGGATTCTTCACTGCCATAACAAAGATCGTTTCTCCCGAAGCAATGAAAAAAGCACTCCCAGGTTTAGTCCCTGATAGATTCCTTGACCTTAATATAAAGGCCTTTGACATGGGATACGACTACGGAGAGAAAATATTAAAAGAAAAGAAACAACGTAAAACGTAAAACGGAAGGGGTCTGTTCTTAAAACAGCCCTTAGGTTGAAATGAAAAAAAACGCAAAAAACATCATTTTTAAGGAAAAAAAATGAAGAAACGGACTGGAGTCTTTGTCTGCCACTGCGGTATAAATATCGCAGGAACAGTGGATGTCAAGAAGGTTACCGAAGAGCTCTCCAAACACCCAGGCGTCGTCCACTCAGAAGATTATGTCTATATGTGTTCTGACCCTGGTCAGAACCTCATCATAGATGCTATCAAGGAAAAGAATCTGGACAAAGTAATTGTTGCTTGCTGTTCACCAACTCTTCATGAAACAACATTCAGAAATACTATAAAATCAGCCGGACTCAACACTTTTCAGTGTGAAATTGCAAATATACGCGAACAGTGCAGTTGGGTTCACAAAGACATGGAAAAAGCGACAGAAAAAGCAATTAAAATCTCTAAAAGTACTGTGGAGAGAGTGCTTCGGAATGAATCTTTAGACCCAATAAGTATCCCTGTAACGAGGAGAGCTTTGGTTATAGGCGGTGGAATCGCCGGCATCCAATCTGCACTAGACTTAGCCAACAGTGATTTTGAGGTCGTTTTAGTTGAAAGGTCTCCTTCTATCGGTGGCCACATGATCCAGCTGTCTGAAACTTTTCCTACTCTCGATTGTTCACAGTGTATATTAACCCCAAAAATGGTAGAAGTTTCCAAACACCCAAACATAAAACTTATGACCTTCAGTGAAGTTCAAGACATCTCTGGCTATATAGGCAATTTTAAAGTTAAAATTCTCAAAAAACCCACATATGTCGATTCGAATAAATGCACACTCTGCGACGAATGTACCAAGGTCTGCCCAGTAGTCGTCCCCAATGAGTTTGATCTTGGTTTGACAGGACGCCGGGCAATCTATATTCCCTTTCCTCAAGCTATACCAGCAACTTACACACTTGACATAAATTCCTGTCCTGGCCTTCTTCCCATTGCTTGCGGCAAGTGTGCAGATGTATGTGAGCCAAACGCCATTGATTTTGATATGAAACCTGAAATTATCGAAGAAGAAATAGGAGCGATTATCGTTGCGTCCGGATACGATCAATATGACAAAGAGCTGATGGCTGAATACGGGTATGGAAAATATCCAGATGTCCTGGACGGCCTTCAATTTGAAAGACTCCTCTCTGCTTCAGGCCCAACAATGGGAAAAATCCTCAGGCCTTCAGACCATAAAGAACCCAAAGAAGTTGTTTTTATCCAATGCGTGGGTTCCCGGGATCCTGAACTCCACTGTGAATACTGTTCTAAAATATGCTGCATGTACACAGCAAAACATGCCATGCTCTACAAACATCATGTGCATGACGGCCAGGCCTATATTTTCTATATCGATATCAGGTCAGGAGGAAAAGGCTACGAGGAATTTGTTCAGAGAGCTGTAGAAGAAGATGGAGTTCTTTACCTTAGAGGAAAAGTCTCAAAAGTTTTTGAAGATAAAGGAAAACTCAAAGTCTGGGGTATTGACACGCTCATAGGAAAAGATATCGAAATAGATGCTGATATGGTTGTTCTTGCCATGGCCACTAGGCCCTCTAATGGAGCAGAGGAACTAGCTAGGAAACTAAAAATTGCGTTGGATAAAGATGGTTTTCTCGCAGAAGCCCACCCGAAACTCAGGCCTGTAGAGAGTGTTACATCTGGGATGTTCCTTGCAGGAGCTGCCCAAGCCCCCAAAGATATTCCAGAAGCTGTGGCTCAAGCAAGCGGTGCCGCCGCCAAAGCAATTTCCATCCTATGCCAAGAAAGACTTTACCATGCTCCAACAGTAGCCAATGTCAACATTAACCTTTGCACAGGCTGCGGAATGTGTGTCGATGTCTGCCCATATGATGCTCTCTCCTTGAAAAATGGCAAAGCTGAAGTAAACGAAGTCCTGTGCGAAGGATGCGGGACTTGCTCAGCAACCTGTTTAAGAGCAGCCATACAAGTAAAGAATATTACTCCATTACAAGTTCATGAAATGATAAATGCATGCCTCGGAGGCTGATAATGACAGATGAATTTGAACCAAGAATAGTTGCTTTCCTTTGCAAGTGGTGTTCTTCGGCTGGAAGTGACCTTGCAGGTGTCTCCCGAATGGAATATCCATCCAATGTCCTTCCTATTACTGTCATGTGCTCAGGGAGCGTCTCCCCTCTTTATATTTTTTCTGCATTTAATAAAGGAGCCGATGGTGTCCTGGTCTCAGGCTGCCATCCAGGTGACTGCCACTATTTAAAAGGGAACTATTATGCACGGCGGAGAATAGCTCTAGTAAAGAAGCTTTTGGAGTTTATCGGACTTGAATCCCAGCGGTTCCAGATGTCATGGGTCTCAGCAGCAGAAGGAAAAAAGTATACACAAGTAATTAAAGATTTTGTTAAAGAAATCAAACCACTCGGACCTCAAACAAAGTTGAGGAGAAATCAATAATGGTAAATGTCGAAGACATCAAGAAAGAAGCTATAAGAATCTTGAAGGAAGGAAAAGTTAAATACATCATCGGTTATAAAAAAAGCACAAACGGCTCGATGTCAGTCCCAGCATTTATCGAAAGTTCCGAAGATGTTGAGAATTTGATATGGGATCCAACATGTGTCTATAACCTCACTCGTTTCCTCGTGGATGAAAAAAGAAGAAAAGCAAGAGAAAAGAACCCGGATGAAAGGCCCGTAGGAATAATTGTAAAAGGCTGTGACAGTCGAGCCATTATTGTTCTGCTTCAAGAAAAATTCATAAACCGAGACGACGTTTATATTTTGGGAATCTCTTGTGAAACCACTGGCGTTCTGGATGAAAAAAAGCTTTCAAAAAAGCTTAATGGGAAAAAAGCCGAAAAAGTCGAATATGACGAAAAAAATAACTTTGCCATCACTACTGCGGACGGAAAAATAAAAGTTCCTGCTGATGAGATTCTAGCAGAAAGGTGCCTGGAATGCAGGGCTAATTTTCCTGCCATTAATGATGTGCTCTTTGGAGAAAAAGTTGAACGAAAATCAGACAAGCCATTCGAGTCCTTAGAAAAAATTGAATCATTATCCAAAGAAAAAAGATGGAGCTTCTGGAAAGAGCAGCTAGACAAATGTATCCGCTGCTACGCATGCCGATCTGTTTGCCCGATGTGCTATTGTGACGAATGCGTAGTGGATACAATAAACTTTGCTGTTACAGCAGACACCACTGCAGAAGAAAAAGCACAAAGAATAAAATGGGTCGAAAAATCCCCTGCCACTTCAGAGAATTTTGTCTATCATTTGGTCAGAGCCATTCATCTTGCGGGCCGCTGCATTGACTGTGGAGAATGTGAAAGAGTTTGTCCTATGGATATTCCTCTCCGCTTCTTGAACAAAAAAATGGAAAAAGAAGCTAAAGAGCTTTTCGATTATGATGCCGGATTTGATCCTGACCAGCCTTCCCTCGTTTCCTGCTTTAAGGACGAAGACCCAGAAGATTTTATCAGGTGATTCTATGGAAAAAATACTAACAAAAAAATCCTTCTCGAAATGGGTGAAGAAACTTGAGTCTTATAAAATTTACGCACCTGTTAAGAATGACGATCTCTGGAACTACGAAATCATAGACATACCAGAAAGCATTCAACTAGATTATCCAAATACTGTCTTATCCCCCAAAACAATCATCTTCCCTCAAAGAGAAATTTTTTTAGAGTTTAAAGCCTCAAACGAAGAAGGTCTTGAAGTCAAAGAGATTCTCCCTGAAGAAAAGCCAGCTGTTATCTTTGGTGTGAGGCCTTGCGATGCAATAGCCCTTACCTTGACTGACAATGTTTTTAAAGGTGACTTTGAGGACCCTTATTATTGGAAAAGAAGGAATCAAACGATTCTGATCGGGCTTACTTGCAATATCCCTCCTTCTTTCGATTGCTTCTGTCTCTCTGTTGACGGATCCCCTCATTCAAAAGACGGGCTGGATATTCTGATGACGGATTTGGGGGATAAATATTACATAGAATCCTTGACAAAAAAAGGGAATCAACTCATAAATCTAGCAAAAGACTGTTTTGAAGAACCAAAAGTAACGGACAAAAAAGATTTAGAAGAGATCCATGCAAATTCCGAGAAACAAATCAAACGGCAAATCAAAGATATAAAAAAAATCCCTAAAAAACTCAAAGGAATGTTTGATACTCCCTTCTGGGATAAGGAGTCCCTAAGCTGTATCCAATGCGGCATATGCACTTATCTTTGTCCCACATGCCATTGCTTCGACATCAATGATGAAGTCGCCTCTTCTGCCCCTCTCAAAGGGAAAAGGGTGAGGACCTGGGATAACTGTCAGTTTCCTGATTTTACCATGCATTCTTCAGGACATAACCCTAGGCCTGATAAATCCTCTCGGTTACGGCAGAGAATCTTACATAAATTCCAATATTTTGTCGAACTATACGAGAATTTTCAATGTGTTGGATGTGGAAGGTGCATCTCCAAATGCCCAGTGGGGATAGATATTATAGAAGTTCTCGATAAGGTGAGAGATTATGGATCATAACGTCTATATCCCAAAACTTGCCAAAATAATTGAAATAAAAGAAGAAGTCGGTGGTTCAAGGCCTATAAAATCCTTTAGAACTCATTTCATCAATAAGAATGACTTTTCCCACCGTTGCGGACAGTCTGCTATGATTTCGGTGCTCGGAAAAGGTGAATCAATGATTTCAATCTCCTCATCTCCTTTCGTCAAGGATTACCTTCAATTCAGCATCCTAAAAATGGGAAGGGTCACTACTGCCCTTCATGAAATGCAGGTTGGAAATGTCATCGGAATCAGAGGGCCCTATGGTAACGGCTTCCCGATTGAAGAGTGGAAAGGAAAAAATTTGGTCTTTATTGGAGGGGGAATTGGTCTAGCCCCAATCTGGTCCGTACTCAACACAGCCTTGGGCAAAAGAGAAGATTATGGAGACCTCATGCTCATTTATGGAGCCAGAACATCCAAGGACCTGGTTTTTAATGATGAGCTAAAAGATCTTAAGAAGAAAATAACAGTGTTTCTTTCAGTGGATGTGGAGGAAGAAGGCTGGAAAGAGTTTGTCGGGTTTGTCCCTCAAAATGTTACAGACAAAAAGCCTTCACCAAAAAATTCCATAACCGTAACCTGCGGCCCTCCAATAATGATTAAATTTGTTATCAAAGCCCTTAAAGACCTCGGTTTTGAAGATGAACAAATCTACACCACTGTCGAGAACAAGATGAAATGTGGCATCGGCAAATGCGGGAGATGTAACATCGGCAAACATTATGTGTGTAAAGATGGTCCTGTTTATTCATGGGCCCAACTTAAAAATTTGCCCCAAGAATATTAACAAAAGCTCAAAGATGAAAAAAACGGTTCAAAAATTCGGAAATTTAAGCCCGATTAATCCAAAATATCGGCATAGGGATTCAAATCGTTATCTTTTTGAATCACAATTTTTTCCTCTACATCGTAATTTTGCACATGGGTCTTTGATTCTTACTTTGAGGAGGTCACTTTGAAAGAGAAAAAGAGCATTATGGACAGAATCGCAGAGTCAAATAAGTCTGTTACTACAGGAATCGACGAAAAGGATATTGAGTTTTGGGTGATAATCTACATAATGGGAAAGGCATATAAGGTTCCAGCTGGGCTGACAATTATGCAGGCCATGGAGTATGCTGGTTATAGGTTTGTTAGATCTGCAGGATGTAGGTCAGGATTTTGCGGCGCCTGTGCCACAGTCTATAGAAAAGCCGGCGATTATAAGCTCCAGACTGCAATGGCGTGCCAAACAAGGGTTGAGGATGGAATGTTTTTGGTTCAGATACCGTTTGCACCGGGAAATAAAGCCATTTACGATATTAATAAAGAAAAATACAATGTCGGTGTATTGCTTAAACACTACCCTGAGCTTGCGAGGTGTTTATCCTGCAATACTTGTACAAAAGCGTGCCCTCAGGATCTCGAGGTCATGGATTATATCCAAGAAGCAATCAAAGGTGATTTTAAGGCAGTCGCCCGGGAATCCTTTGATTGTATTCAGTGCGGGCTTTGTGCCATAAGATGTCCTGCAGAGCTTGTCCAATATCATATTGCTCAGCTAGCAAGAAGAATGTATGGAAGGTACGGATGCCAAGAGCCGGATCATCTTAAAATTAGGTTAAAAGAGATAGAAAAGGCTAAATTTAAGAAAGGCTGGAATAAGCTTCTAAAGGCCTCTATCAAAGAAATTGAAAAACTGTATGCTGAAAGAGAGAGGGAACCCGATTAATAAAGGAGAGAAAAATGACTGAAATAAAATTTATCAGAGGATATCCAGAGTACTTGCGTGAGCTTATAGATATAGTCAATAAGACGAGGATGAAGAGAAAAGACTATGAGCCTCCTGCCATGAGTATAGAAGAAAGAGAAGAGGTGCTCAAGCTCCATCCAGACTATGCTCCTGGAGGTAAAAGAAAAATATCAATAGGTCAGAATAAAGGCGATATAGGACCTAATGAAGTTGTGGATCTAATTGAGGCTTATCCTCTCATAGAAGAGGAAGAAATTGATCTTTCCAAAATTGATTACAATGTAGATATTTTGATAATTGGTGGTGGGTTAGCTGGGACATCTGCAGCTATCTGGGCAAATAATCAAGGTATTCCACCCGAAAAAATTCTTCTTACAAACAAACTAAGGCATGGTGATGCAAATTCAATGATGGCTGAGGGGGGGACTCAGGCCGCAGATCGTCCAAATGATTCACCACTTCTGCATTTCTTAGATGCTATGGGAGGAGGACATTTTACTAACAAGCCAGATGTCGTTAAAGCATTAGTCGAAGATGCTCCTTTAATTATGCACTGGCTCCTCGAATTAGGCGCAATGATTGATATAGAGGAAAATGGAGAGTTTACAGAAAAATGGGGTGGCGGCACATGCAGAAAGAGAATGCATGCCTGCAGAGATTATACAGGTCTTGAGGAATTGAGAGTAATAAGGGATGAGTTCAGGAACAGGAAAATTCAGTGCCTAGAATATTATCCCGCAATTGAGCTTCTTAAAGATGGCAAAGGAAGGGTTGCAGGAGCAGTCCTTTGGAATTTTGAAACAGGCGACTATATAATTGTAAAAGCCAAAGCTACAATTCTTGCAACAGGTGGCTTTGGGAGACTACATATAAGAGGTTTCCCAACCACAAATCATTATGGTGCTACATGCGATGGGGTTATTCTAGCTTATCGCGCTGGAGCTAAACTGAGGGATGTGGATACAGTACAGTATCACCCAACTGGAGCAGCTTATCCACAACAGATAATAGGTCTTCTTTTAACTGAAAAACTCAGGAGTATGGGTGCTCAACCTGTCAATAAAGACGGAGAAGCGTTTGTCTTTCCTCTTGAGCCAAGAGATGTCGAAGCTTCTTCATTTATAAGAGAGTGTTATATAAGAGAAAAAGGAGTTATAACTACTACAGGGATGAGAGGTGTCTGGCTTGATACTCCACTCATTGAACTTAAAAATGGTGAAGGAACCATAGAAAATGCTTTTCCTGGAATGCACAGAATGTTCACCAGATTTGATATCGACATACGAAAGGATCCTGTTCTTGTATTTCCTACTCTTCATTATCAAAACGGAGGTGTAGAAACAGATTCTGAAGGAAGAACAAATGTAGAAGGATTATACGTCGCGGGCGAAATTTCTGGTGGAGTACATGGTAAAAATAGACTTATGGGAAATTCAACACTTGATTGCATGGTTTTTGGAAGGAGATCTGGAATCCATGCTGCAGAATATGTGAAAAGCGCTAAAAGGAACGGAAAACTATTGTTGGAGCATATGAAAAAATATGTAAACATGCTTAAAGAAGCTGGAATAAAACCTGAGAGAAGAGCTCCAATACTTCTGCCAGAATACAGAGGCAAAGCAGTATTAGCAAGGATGATTGACGTATTTTAATTGTATCCTATCGTAAAACTATCTTTTCATCAGCCCTGTTTATTAATATATCAATATGTTTTTTGTTTCTTGAAACCTTTCACATCTTATATTCCAGGTAATCCATCTTCCTCTGTTGACTTAAATTTGCTTGGTTTCGGAAAAATATGTTGCAAACATCATGTCTAAACTGGCAAAATAGAAAAACAAACCTAAAAATCAAAATAAGTGTATAATGAAGAAATGAAAATTAAGCGGGAAAAATTTGCCAAAATCTTCCTAACCTTTATCCTGCTTTTAACAATTTCCATTGCACATGCTATCTCAAACAAAGACAACAAAATATCACTCCGTTTATTGAATTTAATCAGTCAAAGAGGCGACCAGAGTGAATTCACCGCATGGATCTATTTTAAGGATAAAGGGCCGAATCTGCACCAGAAGATGGAAGCTGTTCGGATGTCATTAAATCCCCGGGCCTTGCAAAGACGGCTGCGCCATCAGAGATTTGATCACTTGATCGATAAATATGATGTGCCAGTGAGTAAATCGTATGTAGAAAAAACCAGAATATATGTCAGCCGGATTCGACATGTATCCCGATGGCTGAATGCTGTCTCGGTTGAAGCCAGAGGTTATGATTTAAAGGAGATTGCACAATTTCCTTTTGTCATAAGAATCGATAAAGTGCGGACCTACACTTTCCGTGAGCCTGTCATTGACAGGATAACTCAGACGGTTAAATCATTCCAAATACCTGGAGAACATACTTTTGATTATGGACCCTCTTTTTCTCAGTTAGAGCAATTGAATGTGCCGATCTTGCATGATATGGGATATAGTGGTAATGGCGTTTTGATATGTATGCTGGATTCCGGTTTTAATAACTTAACTCATGAGGCATTGAATCATCTCGATATTGTTACGACCTGGGATTTTGTCAATAATGATCCCAATGTTTTTGATGAGTTCGATCAGATGGGAAACGGGAACCATGGCACCAATACCTTAGGAACCATAGCTGGCTACAAACCTGGGCAATTGATCGGGCCTGCTTATGGTGCCAGTTTTCTCCTGGGTAAAACAGAAAATACTGCGTGGGAACGCCATATAGAGGAGGATCACTGGATTGCCGGAGCCGAATGGGCTGATGATTTGGGGGCTGATATTATCAGCAGTTCTCTGGGCTACAGATACTGTTTTACTCATGGAGAAAGGGATTACACCTGGGAAGAGATGGACGGAAAAACGGCCAATGTAACCCAGGGTGCAAATATAGCCGCAAGCAAAGGAATTCTGGTGGTCAATTCTGCAGGGAACGAAGGCGCAGCTCTCCCACCTGAAAACACTCTGATAGCCCCAGCCGACAGTTCTCAGGTTATTGCCGTAGGAGCTGTAGATTCAGTGGGTGCAAAGGTATCTTTCAGTTCCATGGGGCCAACGGCTGACGGCAGGATAAAACCAGATATTATGGCAAAAGGGGTCGAGGTTTATACATCGGATACACAAGGCATGGATGATTATGATTTTGTCAACGGAACATCATTCTCCTGTCCTTTGGTTGCAGGTGTGGCAGCACTCATTTTGGAAATCAACCCGAGCTGGACGAACATGAATATAATGGATGCATTGAAACTAACAGCTAACAATTCAACAATTCCAAATAACCGTGTCGGTTGGGGAATCGTGGATGCATTTAAAGCAACTTTTTACAATTTAAAAAACATTTTTCCACCGAGCAACTTTTCTGTAAAAAGAATTGAAAACAATTATGTTTTTTTTGTTCAATATGTTGATAGGCTCTCTTGGACATCCAATCCCAGAAATATGTCACAAGTGAAATATTACCACATATATGCCAGGCGATTGAGTGCACAGAATCAGACGTTTGAGCTTATTGCTGAACTGAACAATCAGACTTTCAGCTTTGAAAGGCGGGGCTTGTTGTCAGATGAAACCTTTCTCTACAAAATCACATCCGCAAATGAAGCTGGGGAGGAAAGTGATCCTGATTTTGCTAGAGAATGATCGATAATTGAATACATTTTTTATGTCTCCAAACTGTAGGAACAAAGAAAAAATGAACAGAACAAAAGTAAAGATAGTGAAAAAATTAATAACATTTCTCCTTTTCAGTGCTTTCTTCATTCATGTAGGTCTTGCAATCGAAATTGATATAGGACTTAATTATGGAAAACTGCAACTCAAAGACTCCGCTTTAAAAGATATATACGGAGATGGATATGTTTTCAATACCTATGTGAGACTTACTCCCCACAATTTTTTCTCCATTGAAGCCTCTTATGAAGGCGGCTATAAAAAAGACGGCCTGGTTGGTATTTATAATGAAAACAGTACTCTTGAGATCAACGGATGGGAATTATGCGGGATTTTCCACTATCGTTTTAAACAGTTTATGCCTTATGTGAAATTTGGATATGGGTATTATACCTATAAACAGGATATTGACAGCGACTTTATTCGCTTCAAAGTTGATCATCATAAATCGACATATGTCGTTGGGGCAGGGTTGAATATCTATCTGATTAAAGGATTCTTTTTCATAGCTGAAGTGAAGCATGTGCCCCTTAAAGTCAAGCCATTTGATATTGAGAAGGACTTAAGCGGTCTGCGTTACCTCCTCGGTCTTGGCTTCGAATTCGAATTATAACCACAAAACTGAATAGACTGAACAGACTGTAATGTTGTTTGACATTTGAAGCAAATTTGATATATTCTATTCGATGATATATAAATAATCTCTTGTGGGGAGCTAAAGTGGAGGTTTATCATGGAGTATGAAGGAATAGAAAAAAGAGCATGTATACGGTTTGAAATTCCAGGAGCAACAGTCAATTATAAGCTAAAAAAACCTCTTTTTACAAAAGAGAGTTATGGGGAAGAATTTTGTCCTGTTTTAGATATGAGCCGTGGGGGGCTTCGATTTCTCTCTCAGGGCTCTTGTAAAATTGGTTCCCTCATAGACTTGAAATTATCTATTCCTGGCGAGAGAGTTCCCTTAGTCATTAATGGACGAGTACGTTGGGCAGCTCCAAGCGCCGGAAAAAGTTATAAATACCAAATCGGAATTCAATTTAACCCTTATGGAGAAAAGAAAGGGCAGAATTATCCAGGTGCTCTCGTCAAAATTATTGCCTTAGAACAAAAATTTTCTCCAACAGAAAAGTCTAAATTTGGGAAATCTCTTACTGATGAATTTGAGACTGACGGCTAATTAAAAAACAAACCAAATCATAATCAAATCCTTCATCTCTTTTATCCTAACTTATCACAATGTAAAACAGATTAACATACTATCAGAGAATGGAAGGGTTCTATCCAAATTGAGTGGTTGCAGAAAACCATATACTCTTAAGCTAGATTTTATTGAAATGACAATATCTATATTTCCCTGTTATACACACAAATGGGAGAAGAGCTAAATAGGGTATCTTATCCCTCAACGACTATTCGAGAATAATCAGCAATCTGAATTAAAAGTTTGCTGATTGCCTGAAGAAGAGCCAAACGATTTCGCCTAATCCTCTTATCATCAACCATAACCAGCACATTGTCAAAAAAATTGTTAATGGATGATCTCAACCGAAAAATAAATCTTTGAGCCTTGGAGAAATCTCCTGTTGAAATCATAGAACGAATGTTTTCTTTAATTATGGAAAATGTAGTAAACAATTCCCTCTCTTCCTTTTCTAAAAAGAGTTCTTCATTGATTTTATAGTGTGGCTGTCCAAGAAGGATGTTGTTTACACGCTTAGCGATGAGGATGAGTGGTTCAAACTGAGGGCTGTCCTTAAGACTATCCAAGGCCTTCAGCCTGAGATATGAATAATAGAGGTTATCTATCCCTGGTGCAAGAGCAGCATTAACTAAATCATACCTATATCCTTGACTTTCAAAAATGTATTGAAGGCGGTCTATAAAAAACTCCTTCATACAGTAATCTTTAATAAAAACTTTATCTTCATGGAGTTTATTATCGTAAACACTTATCACCTTGTCTAAAAGTCGTGAGAAAGAGAATGAAATTTTATTGTCCAGGATAATCTTGCAAACAGCCTGAGCAATCCGACGCAAGCCAAATGGGTCTTTAGATCCAGAGATTCGAATTCCTATTCCTAGCCCTCCTACAATAGAGTCTAATTTGTCAGCTATAGAAAGGATCACACCTGTCAATGTGGAAGGAGAAGAATCATTCAGGCTTACAGGTTGGTAGTGTTCATGGATGGCTTTCCATATGGACATTGGATATCCTTCTTTCCGTGCATAAAGCCCACCTACTTTTCCTTGAAGAGAAGGAAATTCTCTCACCATTTCTGTGAGAAGATCAGCCTTGCACAGCTCGGCAGCTTCAATAATATGCTTCTTTTCCTTTTTTTCATCTAGCTTATCTGCGAAATAAGAAACTATCTTCTTTAATCTTTGAGTTTTATCCTCGTAGTTCCCGAGGCCCTCCTGGAAGACAATCTGATTCAATCTTTTCGATTTCTCTTTTAACATCGTCTTTAAATCTTGTTCCCAGAAAAACTTGGCATCTTCCAATCGTGCTTTGAGCACTCTTTCGTTTCCTTTTCGGATTAGAGCTTTAGAATCTCTGAAAGCATCAGCCACACCCAAAAAATAAGGAAGCTGTTTTTTCCCTCTAACCACAGAAAAAAGATTCTGTCCTACTTTCATGGCTGTGCTCAAAATTTCCAAAGGCAATTTCAGATATTCCTCTGGAAACACACCCAGAAAAACATAAGGATATTCCACATCATAAACGAGCTTTTCTAAGAGCTGATCATCTGGGTAAAGCTGAGCATCCACTGTGGTCAATTTCCTCTCGATTTGCCTGAATATCATCTCCCGTCTTTCCTCCTGGTCTACTACAACTTTATTCTTCTTCAACATCGCTTTGTACTCAGAGAATGATCTTATCTTGATCTTTTGAGGAAAGTATATTTTATGGCCTGTTGTAAAATCACTTGTGGATATGTTGGCTATGGAAAAAGAAAGATACTCCTGTCCAAACAGGCATAGAATGTTCTTTATGGGCCGTGAAAACCTATAAGGATTCTCTCCCCACCTCATCATCTTAGGAAATGAAAGAGAAGAAATAACCTGAGAGAGAATCTCTTCGAGAATGTCTTTAGTGGACCTTCCTTTCATGATTTTTTTTAATCCAACATACTTTCCCTTTTCTGTTTCTATCAACTCTAGCTTTTCTACATTTATCCCCTGCGATCTGGCAAACCCTTTTGCTGCAGGGGAAGGAGAACCATCTGGTTCAAAAGCAACAGATTTTGGGGGACCTATGATTTCTTCTTCTCTATCCTTTTGTCTAGCAGCAAAATCACCCACAACAACCAGCCTGCGACAAGTGCCAAAAGCTTGGATTCTTTCTACATCAACATTTCTCTCAGTGAGTTCCTTTTTTAACTTATCCTCGAGCTGTGAAAGAGCGGTTTTGATATGGGAAGAAGGCATTTCTTCGGTGTTGATTTCCAAGAGAAATTCTATCAAGGCAAAGGCTCCCTTGAGATATATTTTTGGGCGATCTGTTTAACCAGACTTCTTATATAAGAAATCATCTTGACTCTTTCTGTAACACTTATTGCTCCCCTGGAGTCCAAAAGATTAAAAAGATGGGAGCATTTCAGACACATGTCGTAAGCTGGAAGAAGCAAATCCTTATCGACGAGCCTTTGAGCTTCCTTCTCATTCAGCGTAAAGGATTTCCGAAGCAGCTTAATGTCTGCTTGGTTGAAGTTGTAGTCAGAGAACTCTTTTTCTTCAAAAAATCTTAAATCACCGTAGGTAACATCCTTGGACCAGTTCAGATCATAAATATTATCTTTCCCTTCCAAAAACATTTCTAATCTTTCCAGGCCATATGTTATTTCGATAGGAACCGGAAAAAGGTCGATTCCTCCCGCCTGCTGAAAATAAGTGAACTGTGTTATCTCTAATCCATCCAGCAAAACCTGCCACCCCACTCCCCACGCACCAATAGTGGGTGATTCCCAGTCATCCTCATCGAAACGAATATCATGATCTTGAAGACAGATACCCAGAGAAGTCAAACTCTCGATGTAGATCTGCTGAATATCAGGAGGAGAGGGCTTTATAATAACTTGATACTGAAAGTGTTTTTGAACTCTATGAGGATTTTCTCCGTACCTCCCATCTGTCGGCCTTCGTGAGGGCTGAACATAGGCAACTTTCCACGCTCTTTTATCCAGAACTCTGAAAAAAGTATCAGGAGTCATCGTTCCAGCACCCACCTCAAGATCATAGGGTTGAGCAATATAACATCCCTGATCAGCCCAGAATTTGTGAAGGTTTATGATTAAATCTTGAATAGACATTATCTTTCTATTCTTCTATTTCTTTGTTCCATCTCAAGATAGGATTTCGAGCAGCTGCAGTTTCATCCAATCTCCGCACATATGTCGAATGAGGAGCAGATTTTAATACTTCAGGATTTTCTTTCGCCTCTCTGGATATCTGTTTCATGGCATCGACAAAAAGGTCAAGGTCCCTCTTACTCTCCGTCTCTGTCGGCTCGATCATCAGGGCACCATGAACAATCAAGGGGAAAGACATTGTAGGAGGATGGAGGCCGAAATCGATAAGTCTTTTGGCAATATCGATGTTTCCTACACCATGTTTTTTTTGAAATTTATCTGAAAAAACACATTCATGTAGTGTCGGGGCCTTGTATTCTAGGTGATACTCTTTTACCAGATTTTTACGTATGTAGTTAGAATTAAGAACAGCAATTTCAGAGACCTCTCTTAATCCTTTAGGCCCTAAAGACAAAATATAGGCAAGAGCTTTGAGAACGACTAAAAAATTCCCGTAGTGACTTCTAACTCTGCCGATGGTCTTGGGGCGATCGAAATTAAGATAATATTGATTCTCTCCCTTCTCTATAACAGGAACAGGCAGATAAGGCTCTAATTCGCGCTTAACCCCAACCGGCCCTGATCCAGGCCCACCACCTCCATGGGGCGTTGAAAAAGTTTTGTGTAAATTGAGATGGATGACATCAACATCCATGTCTCCAGGCCTACAAATCCCTAACAAAGCATTCATATTGGCCCCATCCATATAGACAAAACCACCTTTCGAATGAACAATTTCAGCGATCTTCTTTATATCAGCTTCAAAGACCCCTAGTGTATTGGGGTTAGTGATCATCAGGGCAGCCACATCTTCTGTCATAGTCCTAGCAAAATCATTCACATCAACGGTTCCCTGCTCATTTGACTTTATTTCTTGGACTCGATAACCACAGATATGGGCGCTTGAAGGATTGGTACCATGGGCAGAATCAGGCATGAGTACGATTTTTCTCGGGTCTCCTCTTTCTTCAAGACAAGCCCGGATGAGCATCATTCCCACTGACTCCCCCTGAGCTCCGGCTGAAGGCTGAAGGGAAAAGGCTTCCATTCCGGTTATCTCTGCCATGAACTCCTCTGTTGTCTTAAGGACTTCAAGATTCCCCTGGACTAAGTCCTGAGGTGCAAAAGGATGAGAAGAGATAAATCCTTCTATTGAAGCAATTTTTTCATTAATCTTGGGGTTGTACTTCATGGTACACGAACCTAAAGGATAAAAACCCAAATCTATACAGTAATTCGTCTGGGAGAGTCGGGTAAAATGCCTGACTATTTCAACCTCAGAGACTTGTGGAAATCCTTCTATCTTCTCCCTGATAGGAACACCATTAAGGATGTTTTTTTTTGAAGGAACATCAAGCTCAGGAAGAAAAAATGCCCTTTTCCCCTCATCGCTTATTTCAAAAATCAATGGTTCTCGAATCATTCCCTTATTTTCCCATATTAGGTCTGATGATGATATCTGTCCCTACATTATTTTAATGCTTCCTTTAAACTCTCAGTTAATCTATCAATCTCCTCTTTCCTAAACATTTCTGTAACATTGAACAGAGCACAATTTATGAGCTCTGGATAAAATTGCTCCAAACTCAAGCCTCCGATAATTCCCTTATTCCTGAGAAATTTATCTATCTCTGGCCAGGGTCTTTCAAATTCAAGAACAAACTCGTTAAAAATTTTCCCGTCAAACTTTGGTACTACGCCTTTCAGCCTGATAATTTCATCAAAGGCATAATTAGCTTTCTGGACATTCTGCCATGCAAGCTCTTTCAATCCTTTCTTCCCTAAAGCTTCCAAGAATATTGTAGCTCTTAGCGCACACCAAGCTTGATTTGTACAAATGTTTGAAGTAGCCCTTTCTCGTCTTATATGCTGCTCTCTTGTAGAAAAAGTCAAGACAAATCCTCTGTTTCCCTCAACGTCTTTTGTCTGTCCAACTATTCTGCCGGGTAATTGGCGAATAAACTCCTTAGCACATGCCATGAAGCCCAAATAAGGCCCTCCAAAGCTCAAAGGAATTCCAAACGATTGGCCTTCTCCTGTCACAATATCAGATCCCAGCTTACCAGGAGACTCTAAAATACCGAGTGAGACAGGCTCTGCTACAACCACTAAAAAAAGGGCTTGATGGTTATGGACAGATTCTGAAATTTTTTTGAGATCCTCTATGACTCCCATAAAATTTGGCGACTGTATGACTACAGCAGCAGTATCCTTATCCAGCTTTTTGTTTAAATCCGCAAAATCAACTCTACCAGACTCTGAATACACAATTTCTCCAATAGTAAGATCTAAGTTTTTTGTATATGTTTTGATCACCATTCTATATTGAGGATGGAGCGTATTAGCTACCAATATTTTTCGCCTGCCTTGCAAGCGATAGGCCATTAGAACTGCTTCGGCCGCACCAGAGGCTCCATCATAAAGAGAGGCATTTGCTGTATCCATGCCAGTAAGCTGACAGATGAGAGTTTGGAACTCAAAGATAACCTGCAGGGTTCCCTGACTTACTTCGGGTTGATAAGGAGTATATGGGCTTAAAAACTCTCCCCTGCTGCTCAAATAATCAACAATAGAAGGAACAACATGGCGATAAGCTCCAGCTCCTAAAAAGGAGAGATACTCTGCATATTTGTTCCGACGGGCTGTTTCTTCAAAATGATAAAGCATTTCGGGTTCAGTCAAAGCCTTAGGTAACTTAAGATCCCTTTTTAATCTTATATCGTCTGGAATCGAGCAAAGGAGTTCTTCCAGTGAAGAGGCGCCAATCTTGGCAAGCATTTCTTTTATATCTCTATCACTCAGGGAAATATAGCTCATTTTTTAATAATCCTTGTTCAAATTTCATAAAAAAACTATTCTTCGAGTCCTTCGAGAAATTTTTCATACTCAGATGCGGACATCAGTTTTTCAAGCTCTTCCTTATCTTTTATTTTAAGGTGGATAATCCACCCTTTTCCATGAGGGTCCTCGTTCAATAGTTCTGGAGAGTTATTTAATTCCTCGTTGATTTTAATTACTTCACCGGAAATTGGAGAATAAATATCTGAAACAGCTTTTACAGATTCAATCACTCCAAGAGATTGGTGAAATTCTAATTGAGCTCCGATCTTAGGAAATTCCACATAGACCACATCGCCAAGCTGTTTCTGAGCAAAATCTGTGATTCCAACAATGCCTTTATCCCCTTTTATTTTTACCCACTCATGATCTTTCGTATAATAAAAGTCATCGGAATACATATCCAACCTCCTAAAATCGTAAAGCATAAAACGTAAATCGAAAAACGGATTTACGCTTTTTCGTTTCTTTTATAGAAAGGTGCAGGAACGACTACAGCCTTGACTCTATTGCCTCTTATTTCAATCTCGAATTCTGTCCCGATCTCCGTATGTTCAATGGGGAGATAAGCCAAACCAATACTTTTTTTCAAGAATGGGGAGAAAGAACCTGAGTTCACTTCAGAAACCTTTTCACCATCTACATAGACAGGATAATGAGAACGGGCAATACCTCTACCTAGCATCTCAAAGCCAATAATTTTTCTCTTGATTCCTTCTTCCTTCTGTTTAAGAAGTGCATCTCTTCCTAAAAAATTTCCTTTTTTAAACTTAATGAGCCAGCTCAAATCTGCTTCTAAAACAGTGGTCGTTTCATCTATATCATTCCCATAAAGCATAAGTCTGGCTTCCAATCGAAGTGTATCACGAGCGCCTAATCCAACGGGAAGAACATCAAATGCTTTCCCTTCTTCTAGAATAGCATCCCAGATTTTATCAGGATTCTGAGAGAGAGTGTAAATTTCAAAGCCATCTTCTCCTGTGTATCCAGTTCGGGAGACAATAGTATCCTCACCGGCGACATTTCCCCAACTTACTCCAAAAATATTCATTTCTTCTAGATTTATCTTTGTAAGGGGCTGTAGGATTTCCATAGCTTTTGGGCCCTGTAGGGCAAGTTGAGAATAATCATCGCATTTGTTTTCTACCTGAACGTCAAAACCCCCCTTATGGCTGAGAACCCATTCATAATCCTTATCAGAATTTGCCGCATTGACAACCAACAAATATCTGTCCTCATCCAGGCAGTAAACCAACAGATCATCGATAAAAGTTCCCCGAGGAGTTGTCAAGGCTGAGTACTGTGCCTTATTGGGAGTTAAGCGCGCAGCGTTATTAGGTGTTAAATACTGTACAAAATCAAGAGCTTGTTTGCCAGAAATGACTATTTCTCCCATGTGACTGACGTCAAATAGTCCGGCTTTTTGACGGACAGCTAAATGTTCCTTAATAATTCCTGAAAATTCAACAGGCATTTCCCAACCAAAAAACCCTATTAATTTTGCTCCTAATTTTTTGTGACAGGAATTGAGACGAGTTTTTTTCATGATTGTCCTTCCATGAAAATAATTTACTACCACATAATCCCCCTTGATGCAAGAGAAATTGTCCTAAGTCTTGCCCATAAATCCAAATCTGCTATAATTAAAAGCCAATTATGATTAAATTAAAAAAATATATAAAAGAAAATATCAAAGAGAAGCTTAAAAACGAATACCCCATTGAACCTTCAATGCTAGAAATAACTTACACTCCTCAGCTTAAGATGGGAGATTTAGCCTTGACGTTCCCTTTTCAACTGTCAAAAAAGATGAATAGGAAGCCGAGAGATTTGGCCCTGGAAGTAATTCCTCTTCTTTCTTCTCTTGAAGGAGTAGAAAAGATCGATGTTGCAGGGCCAGGCTATATAAACATCTTTTTAAACAGAAAAAAATTCTTCTCTCGACAGCTCCAATCACTCAATAAACCATCACTAGTGCCTGAAGAAGAAAAAATAATAATCGAGCACACAAACATCAACCCTAATAAAGCTGCTCATATCGGCCATTTAAGGAATGCTGTTTTAGGCGATACCTTGGGACGATGCCTTAAATACAAGGGAGAAAAAGTTGAAATTCAGAACTACATAGATGATACAGGGGTCCAGGTCGTTGATGTTGCCTTCGGCTTTATGGACATGGAGAAAAAAAGCCTTGAAGACATCAAGAAAATCAAGGGAAAATTCGACTATTACTGTTGGGACCTCTATACTCGAGTCTTTTCTTTTTTTGAGAAAAACCTCCAGGCTCAAAAAAGAAGATCCGAAATCCTAAAACAGATCGAAGAAGGAAATAACCCTGAAGCTGAAATAGCAAGCTACATCTCAAACCGAATCCTCAAAGCACATCTCCGTACCATGCAAAGAATCAATGTCAGCTACGACATCCTTCCCCGTGAAAGCAGCATTCTCAGCTTAAAATTCTGGGAAAAGGCCTTCTATCTCTTGAAAGAGAAAAAAGCCATCTACCTTGTGAATGACGGTATGAATAAAGGGTGTTGGGTCATGAAACTTGAAAAAGAAGATGAAAAGGAAAAAATCATCGTCCGCTCTGATAATACAGTTACCTATGTGGGAAAAGACATAGCATACCAGCTCTGGAAATTCGGCCTCCTGGAGAAAGATTTTTATTATGAACCTCTTTTTAAAGAAAACGGCAAAACAATCTGGATTACGACCCATACGCCAAATACCCATTCTCTTCAATTTGGGAAGGGAAGCCTTGTTTATAACGTTATAGATACTAGACAGTCCTATCTTCAAAAAATAGTTTTACAGGGTTTAAAATCTTTAAAATATCTTGTTCAGGCCCAAAAATCCATACATTTCTCCTATGAGATGGTCGCTCTCTCTCAAAAAAGCCTGAAGGAGCTTAATCTGACCATTTCTGATGAAGACAAGGAAAGGAGCTTTCTTGAAGTCTCTGGAAGAAAAGGATTAGGAGTGAAGGCTGATGATTTGATAGATAGGCTTGAAGAAAAAGCCTTATCCGAAGTGAATAAAAGAAATCTGGAGCTCGCCTCGGAGCAAAAGGCAGAAATAGCGCATAAGATTGCTTGCGGAGCCCTTCGCTATTTCATGCTCAAATTTGCTCTAAATTCTATTATTGTTTTTGATTTTGAAGACGCCCTGAGTTTTGAAGGCGAAACAGGGCCCTATCTCCAGTACACTCTTGTTCGTATAAACAGCATATTTCGCAATCTGAAAGAAAGAGAAGGTTTTGACGAGAAAACTATCTTTACTTCAATATCATCTGATGAAATTTCTCTCGATGTGTTATCTGAATCAGAGCTTGTGGATTTCTGGGACATGGTTTTCCACGCTTCCCAGTTTGAAGAAGAGATACTTCATTCGATCCGGTCCCTTGAGTTTTCGCATTTGGCAAAATTCTCTTTTAACCTCTGTCAAAAATTTAACGCATATTATCACAAGTATTCAATTTTATCCGAAAAAAACATAGGAATTAAGAATATCCGCATATTAACCATTTATTATATTCAGGAAGTCCTTAAATGTGTTTTTTCGCTAATGGGAATTCCACAGCCGGAACGAATGTAAAATATAAACAGGGAGTTCAAAAATGATTGAAGTCGAACATCTTACTAAAAAATTTGGAGATTTAAAGGCTGTCCAAGACTTAAGTTTTAAAGTCGAAAAAGGAAAAATATGGGGGCTTCTTGGTCCAAATGCGGCAGGCAAAACAACAACCATGCGCATTCTCACTGGCTATCTTCCTGCTACAGATGGTAAGGCTACTGTAGCCGATTACGATGTCTTTGAACAACCCAATGAAGTTAAAAAAATCACAGGCTATCTTCCAGAAAATGTTCCTCTCTACCCTGAAATGACGGTCTCCTCTTATCTGAATTTCGTCTCTGAAATCAAACAGATCCCAACATCTAAAAGAAAGGAAGCCGTAAACAGAACAATCGAAATCAGTGGATTGGGGTCTGTTCGAAAAAGACTCATCAAGAATATATCTCGGGGATTCAAGCAGCGTGTTGGCCTTGCCCAAGCACTCATCCATGAACCTCAGATTCTCATCCTGGATGAGCCTACTACTGGCCTTGACCCAGCTCAAATCATAGAAATCAGACAGCTCATAAAATCACTGAAGGGAGAGCGCACGATTATCCTCTCCACTCATATTCTGGCAGAAGTCACACAAACCTGTGATGGAGTTGTCATCATCAATGAGGGAAAACTCATGGCCTCTGATTCCCTTGAAAAACTCACGGCATCCTATGAAGAAAGAGAGGGAATTTTCATCAGGCTTAGAGAGGGCGGAAAAGAAAAGGTTTCGCTTTTCGAAAGCATTTCTGGGGTGGAGAAAGTAAGCTTTGAAGACGATGAGTTCAAGATTGAATGGACCAAAGGGAAAGATATAAGAGATGAGATCACAAAAATAACCGTTGATAAAGAATTGGGTCTTATTGAAATGAGACCTCTTGCCATGAACATCGAAGACCTCTATCTCAAAGTTATTTCAGGAGGTGTTGACCAATGAAGAATATTTGGGCTATATGCAAGAAAGAAATAAAAACTTATTTCACTTCTCCTATTGCTTATGTGGCAATTACTGTTTTTCTTGTTCTGGTGGGATTTTTCTTCCACAGCCTTATCTGGTGGTTTAATTCGCAGTCTCTCCAAATGTCAAGAAATCCCTATTATTTCCAGCAGCTAAACATCAATCAAATGGTCTACTCCCCTCTCTTCCACAATATTAGCATAATCCTCCTCTTTATGATCCCTTTTTTAACAATGCGCCTATTTGCTGAAGAAAAAAAGATGAAAACAGATGAGCTCCTCTACACCGCCCCCATCTCCATAAACCAGATTATCCTAGGTAAATACCTTGCCTCTCTTTTTGTCTTGTTAGTAATGCTCCTCCTCACAGGAATTCTTTCTATCTTTACTTTTGCCTATGGAAATCCAGAACTTTCACCCATCTTGAGCGGTTATCTCGGATTATTCCTCATGGGAGCAGCATTTATGGCTGTTGGAATTTTTTTCTCTTCTTTGACCGAAAACCAAATTATCGCTGCTGTCTTGACGTTTGGAACCCTTCTCCTCTTTTGGGTTTTGAACTGGGCTTCCTTCTCCGCTGTAGGAATATGGAAAGATGTACTCAATTATGTGTCCTATTTTCAGCATTTTGACGATATGACTCGAGGAATCCTAGACACAACAGACGTTGTTTACTATCTCAGCTTCAGCTTCTTAGGACTCTTTTTAACCCACACTGTAATCCAATCGCGAAGGTGGAGGTAAAAAATGGAAAAAATTAAAAAATATCTAAATTATATAGCTCTAACCCTGATATTCCTGTCTATCGTCTCAATCAGAATCTGGCCTTATAAAAAAACAATTCCTTTTATTTTAGCAATCCTGGGAGTTGCAGCTTTGGCGACCTATATCATTCTCAATCTCTCTCTCCTCAAACAAGGCTTTAAACGGAAATCTTTTCTTTATTCAAGCAACTTATTTCTCATCATTATTCTGGTCATAGGAATACTGGTTATTTTCAATTATGTGTTTGCAAGGCATCACTACAGATTCGATTTTACTGAAGCTAAACTCCACAGCCTTTCTGACCAATCAGTGACAGTCTTAAAAAATCTGCAAAATGAAATCAAAATAAAATGCTTTTTCTTGGAGGGGAATTTCAACCTTCCCAAGGCGGAAAATCTTTTAAAGATATACGCCTACCATTCCAAAAAGATGAAATTCGAATTCATAGACCCCGATAAAAATCCAGGCTTAGTTAAAAGATATGAGATTTCAGAAGACGGAACCATGGTTTTCGAATATGGAGACAAAGAGAGCCGTATTACTTCCTTGTCCGAGGAGGACATCACAAACGCCATCATCAAAATCTCTCGAGAGAGCAAAAAAACCATCTACTTTCTCGAAGGCCATGGCGAGGCAAGCATCGAGGAAACCGATGAAGGAGGTTACTCATTAGCCAAGGATGAACTTGAAAAACTCGGATACGAACTCAAAAAGCTAAGCTTAGCCCTCTCTGATACGTTTCCCGAAGATTCTGCCCTTCTCATCATTCCCGGACCAAAGAAAGACCTTCTTCCGAATGAGCTTGCCACAATAAGAAATTACATCCAAAAAGGAGGCAGGGTTTTCTTTATGGTTGACCCGGAAAATGCACCGTGTTTTAAATCGTACCTTAAAGAATTTGGAATTAAACTCGAAGATGATCTAATCGTGGATACGGTTTCCCGACTTTTGGGAGGAGATTATTTCATGCCCTTAGTGAATGAGTACGAGCATCATGAAATCACAAAAAAATTCCGTTATGCCACCTTCTTCCCATACGCACGCTCAGTGGATACAACCGAGGAGAAGCCAGAGGGCATCTCTGTTGAAGTTCTCGCTAGAAGCAGCCAAAATTCCTGGTCAGAAAGGCAGCTCGATCAAATGGAAGTCTCATTCAACAAAGACTCAGATAAATCCGGACCTATTTCTCTTGCTGTTGTAGCAACTATTGAACCCAAAGGAGAAATAAAAGAGAAGGAGGATAAGGAAGAAAAACCGTCAGAAGAAAAGAAAGAAGAAGAAAGTAAACCCAAGCCAAAAGGCCGATTGGCTGTTTTTGGCGATTCAGATTTTGTTACAAATAGATACTATAACCTTTCTGGCAACGGAAATTTTTTCCTCAACACAGTCAATTGGTTAACCGAAGAGGAAGACCTAATCTCCATTCAACCCAAGACCTCTTCTCCGCGGACTATTCAACTGACTCCCTCTCAAGGCAGATTGATATTCTTTGTCTCTCTTATTATTTTGCCTCTTGTCGTACTCATCACAGGAATATCAGTCTGGCTAAGGAGAAGATCCTTATGAAATTCAAAACCACTATTATTCTCTTTGTCATTTTTTTAGTTTTAATGGCTTATATTTTTCTTTTTGAATCCAAAAGTAAAAACGATGAGCATGCTAAAGAAAAGCTGGTTGCCCTTTCTTCAGAGAGTGTCCAGAAAATCATCTACAAGAAAGAGGATGAAACACTTGAATTCCAAAAAAATGCTGAGGGAGAATGGCTTATCATTAAACCGCTTGAGGCCAATGCTGATAAATACGAGGTCAACCGATTAGCTGAGGAGTTTGCTGATCTCAGAATCGAAAGAGTCGTTGATGAAGAACCAGCAGCCCTGGAAAAATACGGCATTCCAAAAAAAGAAATATGCCTCTACTTCAAAGACAAAGAACCGCAGGTAAAAATCCTCATTGGCATGGAAAACCCTTTAGATAATACTTTTTTTGCAAAAAGAGAAAATGAGACAAGGGTAGTCCTCCTCTCAAGTTCACTTAAAAATCTGCTGGAGAAAAGCGTCTTTGATTTTCGGCAGAAAGATATTTTCAAATTCGAAACAGATGAGGCAAAAAGCATAAAACTTAGCGCCAAAAAAAATCAATGGGAGGCTTTAAAAAAAGAAGAAGAATGGTTCCTAAAAAAACCTGTCAAAGCTCTTGTCAAGAGCAGCAAGATCAATGACATCCTTTATTCTCTATCTAATTTAAAGGCAAAGGAGTTTGTTTCTGAGGAAAAGACAAAAGAAGAGATTAAAAACTACGGACTTGACCAGGCAGATTATGAAGTTTCCCTGTCCATGCCTCTTTTAAACCAGGAAGTGACTTTTTTCATCCACAAAGACGATGAAAAAGTATATGCAACCACCTCACTTTCTCCTAAAATCGTTGAAATAGAAGATTCCATCATCTCTGACCTGGAAAAAAAGGCAGAGGAATTAAGAGAGAAACAAGTCGCCAATTTTTACTCCTGGGAAGCCAATAGACTCCACATCAAGAAAGGAAACATAACCCTGACATTGGTAAAAGATGAGGAAAACATATGGCATTTTGAATCACAAGATAAAGAGGAAGCTGACAAGAATAAAATCGAAACTTTTATCCGGAAGATCGAAAACCTGGAAGCCACTGAATTCATAGATCCTCCTTTAAACTTAAAAGATTATGGACTGGAAAATCCACAAGGTGAAGTGAAAATCTGGGTTGAGGAGGAAGAAGAAAAGGTCAAAGAAATCACAATCCTTATAGGTTCAGAAGATAAAGAAGCAAATCAGATGGTGGTGAAAAACACAAGATTTGAGTATCTCTTTAAGGTGGATTCAGCCTTTCTTGAAGAATTTCCCAAAGACCTCAAAGATTGGAAGATGAAAGAAGAAAACGAACCTGTAACTTAATTTAACTAGACGAACCAGATAAACGGAATAAACCAGATAAACGGAATAAACTGAATTTGAGAGCAAAGCCATTCCCGGATATTTTCAAAATCATTAAGAGATTCTCTTAATGATAACAAGAGTCATATCGTCCATTTGATCGGTACCAGAAGTGAATGAATCGAGTTCCTCATATATATTTTTCAGAAGTTTCTGTGCAGACAATTTGGAGTGCTTCCGTAAAGCTTTTATAAGTCCTCCCTCTTCGAAATCTTTATTTTCCTTATTCCTGCTTTCAGTAATTCCATCTGTAAAAATAACAGCCGTATCTCCTGCATTTAAAGTCACTTTTCTTGCTTCATAAACTTGAGAAGGAAACATACCCAAGCATAAACCGCAGCTTTCCAAACGATGGATTTTCCCTTTTTTATCGAGTATTAATGGAGGGTTATGTCCGGCATTGATATATCTTAACTCTCCACTTTTTTTGTCAAGTTCACAAAAGAAAAACGTAATAAAACTATTGATAGAAGAACTCCGGTGGATAAAATCGTTCAGTTTTGCAGCCATTTTCTCTAATTTATATTGAGGATGGATATCCGAATGAAGAGCGGCCCTCAAAGAGGCCATGAGAAGGGAAGCACTCACTCCTTTCCCAGAAACATCAGCAACAATAATCCCCAAGCGTGAAGCATCGATAGAGATAAAATCATAATAATCCCCCCCGACTTGATAACAGGGGATGTTGTTGCCGGCAATCTTAAAGTTTTTACAACTTGGATTTTCCTTCGGAAGAAAGTCTTTCTGAATTTGGGAAGCTAAAGAAAGCTCCTTTTCCATTTTTTCTTTCTCGATGGATTGGTCGATAAGTTTAGCATTTTCAATCTTGACCGCAGCCAAATTGGACAAAAGAGTCAGAAGCCTCAGGTCCTCATCAGAGAATTTCTCAAGAATGGATATTCGGTCAGAATAGATGATTCCGATAATCTCCTTATTATTCCATAAAGGAACACACATTGCAGAATGGATATTTAATTTAATTATGCTCTCCTGAGCTTTAAAACGCGGATCAGCTTGGACATCAGAAGCCAAGACTGCAGAATGTTTATTAACAGCCATATTGATAATACTCTGGCTCACCTGAATCTTTTTATTTAAAAGCTTCTTGTTATTAATACGAACTACTTTTGAAATGAGTTGAGCAGGATTGCCTTCTTTCAGCATCATAATTCCTCTGTCCATAGGAAGATTCTCATTGATTAGATCCATGATGTGCTCTAAGAGTTCGTTTAGAGGCATATGAAGAATCAAAGCTTTACTGACTTCACTTATGGCGGAGAAAGATCTATGCTCTGATTTAATCCTTTCTATATCAAAAGGTTTTGCTGCAGCTTTTATTGTTGTACTGATATCAGGCTTCTTCAGAATTTCTTCAAGATGCATTATGGTATTAATATTTGCAGAGGAGGATGGACCATCTGTGACTTCAACATTTGTCGAAAGTTCCTTATTGAAGATAATTCTTGTAGAACCGATAAGGATTTCATCTCCTTTATTAAGTTCGGTCTCAGAAGAAATTTTATTACCGTTCAGAAAAATTCCATTTTTGCTGTTGTTATCTCGAACCACATACCCTGTTTCTGAAGGATAAATAAGGGCATGATGCCCTGAACTAAATGGATCATGAATGGAGATATCATTGTCAGCAGACCTCCCTACAGATATCTTTTTCTTTTTGAGAGGAAAACGGAAAAATTCTCCCTTTTTTGGATAAACATAAAGTATTGGCATCTGAGTTCCCTGTTTTGATTATAATCCTAAAAGGCGGAAGATTTCAAGAAAATTAAGCTTTTTCCAAAATCTTAAGCATTTTTCTACATTTCCTGACTTTATCTTCAAAAGGAATATCATCAATCAAGGGCAGGAGAGCCTCCTTTATTTCTTTTCTTAACATGTTGTCAAGAAGCTCGATAGAATAGTCAATTGATTTTTTTGTTCCAGTACAAATATTTTGATAGGCCCTAATGATATCCTCCCGGGGATATATTAAACTTATCAATTCAAAAATATGTTTGAGAGAGAGAGCTAAACTATTCTCTAAATCTGTAGCCAAATGCGCTTTTTTCTTATCTGCCATTAAATCATTCATTTCTATTAAAATCAGGTAACTTTTTTTTATTTTTTGAATTATTTCAGGCAATATTATCTTTTTCTGAAACAGGAGTTGCGAGTTTTTAGATCTCATTTTATACATAGCTTCGATGATTTCAGACTCTACATCCTTTCTCTTCTTTTTTAATTCTAAAGCCAATAAATCCACTGCTTTTTGAGAACCTATTCTGACCAGGATGTCAGGAATGACTTTTCGTATATGAATATCTTCTTCAGAGTCCCCCAAATAATCCTTTAACGTCCCTATAATCTTAACTCCATATTCTACCAAAGCCTTGCTGGCCACCCGGTAAGTAGTTGGCTTACTCAACTGTTGAATAATGAGATGTACAAGCTCCCTCCTTTTTAGCCTTCCAGCACTCTCAATTGCATAGCTAACCACTTCTGGCGATTCATCCCTAAGCAGTTTACTAAGATCATGAATAAGGTTTGAGGTTGGCTTCATCATTCCCAGGACCTTGGCTGCCTCCATCCTGGAAACTTCTGGCTCCTTGCTTGCCTCACCTACTATCCTATCGATCTTTTCCTGCATTAGCTCCTGATAAACATCCAGGGACATGATTTCCTTAATTTGAGTATCAAGGCTCTCATCTTCCAGAGCATCATCAATTTCCGGGATTAATACTTCTCCATCCAATTCTAGAAGTGAATCCATAGAACTAGCTCTTATTTCATCAGATTTGTATGAGATTATCTTTTTCAGTTCAGGGCTCATCCCTTCTCTTTTGACAAGATCAAAAAGATTCATAGCATACAAAACCGAACTTCTTTTCTTGCTCTGGAGCGTATCAAAGACCAGCTTTGTCATATCAACATCAATATTCTCACTTACAAATTTATCAGCATCTTGCCATTTAATCTTCAAGTTTTTCTTCACAATACTTACATATTCTCTGGTAATCATCAAATTGAACAGAATCCAAAAAAGGATAATAACGATCGTGATGAGACTAATTTGTTTTAAAGTAAAATGCAGGACTGAAAAAAACAGAAGAAGAAGAAGAGCTCCTAAGCCTTTAGCAAATTTGTTCACAAACATATCGATGAATACTTTCGCTCTATACTTAATGTCAGGAGGAATTGGGATATACAGCAGCTCCCTGACAGATTGGCTGAGTGAATGAGCTAGGCTTTTGTCAGTGCCTTTAATGATGACAGCCCAATAAACCAATGGAATTAGAGGTACCAAGAAAATCGCACCAGCGCCGATCAATAAAAACAATGGGGCAATCACAAGAGCGATACGGATTCCAAAATTTTTCAGGATGCGGTTGGTTAAAAAAATATGAAGTAAAGAGGAAAAAATAAGCAATACGGTAAAAAAAGTGCCCAGAAAAGCAGTCCTCAAATCTGTATTTTTATAGGCCATTTTAACGATAGTATTAAACTGAAAATCAATCAGAGTCGTTACAATAATAGCCGTAGCCATAATCCCGCTCATGATCATTAAATGACGATTCTTTCTTAACAAGTAAAAACTCTTGATGTATCCCACTTTTGGTTTTACCTTCTCAGGTGATATCTCAGGCTCTTCTCTTTTTTCTATTCGAATGACTTTATGTACAAGCTTGACGACTAACAAACAAAAGGCCAGTAAAATAGGGCAAGCTAAAAGCAGATTTTCGGTTCCAAAGCTTTTCGCAAAAAAAGTGGCAATAAGAGATCCTGCAACTCCACCCAAAAGTCCTCCACTAACTAAAAATCCAACCAATCTTTTTGCTTGTCGAGGATTATAGATATCATTGATTAAAATCCAGAATTGAGTGACTGAGGTTACAGTAAATATATCTGCCCAAAACCAGTAAATCATAGAAAGCCACGGCCACTGGAGTTTAAAGAGCAGCCAGAATAGGAGCAGATTAGAAATAAAAAAAGCCAAACTGATAGATATGTATAGCTCCCTCTTCATGACATGCAACAACTTATAGTTTAATGAGACCACAAAGCCTATAAGCAGAGCTGTTAAAAGATAGGCATAAGGAAGATCATCAGGTTTGAGCCATTGCAGAAAAAGAGAAATTTTGACAGGTTTAATGATGTAGGCAGAAGAAGTGATCAAGAAAAAATAAAAAAACAACAGCACTGAAGTAGAAGTTTCTTCAGGTCTAACATCAACAAAGCGTGATAAAATTTTATGAGCTTGGTTCTTTGCCATACTACTAATCTATAGAATTGGAAACCCTTTTAAAAGGCCTCGGCACCTCTTCACTCTTTCCTCAAGGGACAGCTCCTCAACAAGCGGAAAGATAACATCCTTTATCTCTTTCTGCAAAGTGTTATCAAGAAGTTCCACTGCATAAGCCATTGATTCCTTTGTTCCAGTCTTTATATTCTGATAAGCTTTATTGATGTCTTCATGGGGATAAATGAGTCCCAACAATTTAAAAATATTCATCAAAGAAACTGTCAGATCTTTCGGCAGGTTTTCACTCATCTTTTGCTTTTTCTCCATTAATTTTGAATCATAAAAATCAATAAGAATATGGAAGTGTTTCTTTATTAATTCAGCAATTTTAGTCGTCACGATCCCTTCTTGGAATTGAACATCAGGTCTTTCAGACCGAATCCTATCCAGAGCATCTATGAGTTCAATATCTATATCTCCCTTATCTTCTGTCAGTACCCAAGTAAGGAAATCAGCAGCCTCTTGAGTCCCGATGCGTGCCAAAACTGAGGCTGCTCCTTTTCGCAATTCAATGTCCTCTTCAGAATCTCCTAAATAGTCTGCCAGAGTACCGGTAACTCTTGAGCCGTATTTTTCAAGGGCGGCACTGGCATCTTCCCTGGTAAAAGGGCTGTGTAACTTCTGGATTAAGGCGGGAACATGCTCTCTTTTCCTCAGCCTGGCTGCGCTTTCAATAGCATATCTGCTCACCTCCGGCGATTCATCACGGAGGAATTCTTCAAGTTTCTGGGCAAGAGGAGAATGAGATTCCATCATTCCTATGGCTTTGGCCGCTTCCATCTTCGCTGTCTCAGCCTCCTTACTTTCATCGACCAAGACTTTTTCAAAATAGTCCTCCATCACTTTCTGATAAACGTCCAGGGACATTATTTCTTTAACCTCTTTTTCCAAAACCTCTTCACTGATATAATCATCAGTCTCAGGACCTAGAGATGTTTCCCCACCCTCAAAAAGCGCACCCAATGAAGATACCCTTACTTCATCTGATTTATAAGAGATTAATTTTTTAACTTCAGAGGTAAGTTTATCCTGTTTTATCAAATCGAAGAGATGCATAGCATATAAGACTGAACTTCGATTCTTGCTTTCTAAAGTATCAAAGACCAATTTTGTATAATCAAGATCCATCTTTTCAGCCACTAATCTATCTGCTCTCTCCCATTTCATCTCTAATTTTTGTTTTACAGTATTCGTGTATTCTTTGCTAACCTTCAGATTAAGGAATGCCCATGCCAAAATAAAAACAACAATAATAGCACTCACAACTTGGACTCTGACTTGCCAGTCAAGATGGAAGATGATAAAAATCAAAAGTATCAATGCTCCGATGCCCTTGGCAAACCTATTGAGAAACATATCGATGAATATTTTTGCTTTGTACTTGAATTCTGATGATATAGGTATATAGAGAAGCTCTCGAACAGACTGATTCAGGGAAAAGGAAAGGCTTTTATCGCTGCCTTTGATGATGACAGCAAATATAAGACTTGGATAAGCAGCAATTCCTAAAGAACAAATGAGTAATATCAGAGGATAAACCATGATTGCAAAACGGATACCAAAACGTTTGATAAGACTGCTTGTCATTAAAAGTTGAACAAAAAAAGGAAAAACCAACATTGCTGCATGAAAATATCCAAAAAAGGTTGTCTTATCATTAGCATGTATCTTGATGTCAATTACACTTTTATACTGCCAATCAATCAAGGTTGACACAACAAATGTTATTGTCACCACTGCTGCCAGAAGCTTTAAATAGTAATTTCTTCTTACAGTATCAAAGCAATCTTTAAAACCTACTTTAGGTGCTCCCTCCTTGTTTTCATCATCTTTTTTCTCGGCTCTATCTTCTGTAGATATCCTTTTCCTTTGCCAAATGAATATATAATTAACGATAAAAACACTGATTATAAGTATTCCGGTAGCTATAAAAAGAAGATAGTCAGAGAAATTGAAACCTAAAAAACCAGTCAGCAATCCGCCAAAAACACCTCCCAATATTCCTCCACTGCCAAAAAATCCGATTAACCTTTTGGCTTCCCTCGGATTGAAAATATCGTTAACTAATATCCAGAATTGTGTCACAAGGACTACGATAAAAATGTTCGCCCATATCCAAAAAACTAGAGGCATCCAAGGTAACCCTTTTCTGAAAAGCAATCCGAAGAGGAAACAAGTAACAATGAAAAAAATGAGGCTGGAGATTATTAAAACGTGTCTTTGAACCTTGATTTGAAGCTTGGAATAAAAAGCAACAAAAAATCCCATTATTAACGCTGTTAACAGGTAGGCAATTGGAAGTTCCTTCGATCCCTTCACAATTAAATATTGTGCATCTCTAACAGGTTTAATAATGTAGTATGGGGCCATGATTAGAAAAAAATAAAAAAAGAGGAGGAGGGAGATATTTTTTTCCCCTGGTTTGATCTCTATAATACGCGATAAAATTTTATATGGGCGATTTTTAGCCATAGAATGACTCTGGTGTTAAAGGATTGCAATGAGTATTAATCTTTAAAATAGCTATCCAATGCCATATCTTCATCATCGAAGATTTCAAAGACTTTTGTAAGCATTGTGACCTGAAAGATGATATAGAGTTTTTTCGATATTTTTGCGATCTTCAGCTTTCCCCCTAAATTATGGGTAGAAATATAGCTGGCTAAAATCTCTCCCACTCCAAAGCTGTCGATGAATTCAACATTCCTAAAATTGAGGAGGATGTTTCTTTTTCCATCATCCAATTGATCTTTGACAAGTTGATGTAGAGTCACATCAGTTAAATCCGATCTTCTGATTTCACCCTCTATGTCAAAAATAATGACATTGCTTTTTTCTCTTGCATTTATTTCCATCTTTCTTACCTTTTTTTCGCTTGTTTTAGATATCTTCCCTTCTTCATTAGCTTTTATCAAAAGAAAAATTGAAAGTCAATCAAAATTACGTCTACAATCTGTTCCTCCTTTTTAACTCAAAGCTCAAAGCTAGGTTAAATTTTAGCTGACAAATCTGCAACGGGAAACACCCTAGTGTCCTGTCATCTATGTGATGTCGCAAAGATGACCGTCATTCCCGCGGAAGCGGGAATCCAGAAGCCTGAAGTAGCCAGAAATACTGGATTCCCACCTTCGTGGGAATGACAAGTGCCTGATACGATACTTCACGCATGACACGACCCTAGCTTTTTGTAGTGTATAGGCATATAATTTGTTCAAAAGAATATTGAACAATATTAAAATCAAGGAAAAGAAAAAAATATTACTTGAAAACTCAGGAAAAATTATGAAGAGCAGCATTAATAAAAAACCAACGAAAAAATTAAAAGCAGCATTCATAATATTCTTTTTTATCTTATCCTTTCAAACAAATCTGAGCGGCACTCCAAAAAATGAACACTTGGATTTAGGGAATTCATCTGCCGCCAGTATACAATGCGTATGGAAAGGCATCGAGAAAATCGTTGCTGTAGGAGACATTCACGGCGATTACGACAATTTCGTAACGATTCTTAAGGCTACAGGTATAATTGACGAGGCACTACACTGGAAAGCAGGAAAAACACATTTCGTCCAGATAGGCGATATCATGGATAGAGGCAATGATGCAAAAAAAGTCTTTGACCTGATGATGAGATTAGAGAAAGAAGCAGAACAGACAGGAGGCAAAGTTCACATGCTGATTGGCAACCATGAAGAAATGAATATTACGGGCGTTGCCTTTCGTAGAATTGGCTATGTTACTCCAAAGCAGTTTGCTTCCTTTCTTCCTGAAAAATACAGAGAAAAAAAAGAAAAAGAATTCAAAAAAAAGATGGAAAAATCCGTCCAAGAAGGAACAAATTCCGATCCTTCCTTAGATATCAGTTTAGACAAATGTTGGGATGACTTAAAAAAAAGAGAAGGAGCTCAAAAATTGTATACAAATACCTTCAATGAAAATTATGGAAAATGGATCATCAAACACAATGCTGTGATTAAAATCAATGATATCGTATTTGTTCACGGTGGAATCAGCGAAAGATTTTCTACCAAGAAGCTGGAGGATATCAATAACAAGCTGCGAGAAGAGCTGAATATATATCGGATTGCTTATAAAAGATCCCAAATAGCCATAATCAAACCCGAAATTCTTTATGTTTCAGATGGACCGTTATGGTTCAGAGATTTAGCACAAAAAGACGAAGAGACTTATAAAGAGGATGTCGTTAGAATACTGAAAAACCTCGACGCAAAACATATGGTTATTGCGCATACCCCGCGAATTGGCAGCAAAGTCGTTGCATCAGAGGAGGAGATGAGCCGATTTGAAGGAAAAATCTGGATCATCGATACCGGGATTTCAGAATATTATGGCGGCAGTCTCAGTGCCTTGATCATAGAAAAGGGGAAATTCTCGGTATGGGGGAAGATTGATGAAGAATAAGACAACCTTTGCCCTTGTTTTATTTATGTGCTTCATTCTTAGCCAATGGAGTTATCTTCAACCTAAATCAGCCAATCAAGAAGAATGGAATCTAGAAGACCTAGAGAATTATTTAAGAACAGCGAAAATTGTCTCTGTGGAAAAAGAAAAAATACCAGGAAGAACAGAGGCTTGGAAAATAACGTTAGATGATGGAAAAATCGTAAGACGCGGTCATTTTAAGCATGTCAGAGATAATAGGCCAACACTTATACCTGACAGCTACAAATACGAAATTGCTGCATATGAGCTGCATAAACTTGTTGATCTGAAAAGAATGCCTCCTATCGTGGAGAGAGAAATTGAAGGCATAAAAGGATCTCTTCAGTTTCGTATCGAAAACTGCTTCCCATTAGATGACCTAAAGAGAAAAAAGATCGAGCCACCAGACCCTGAAGCTTTCGAGAACGACTTGGAAGAGATCAATGTTTTTGAAAATTTAACCTTCTGCGAACGCAAAGAATTAGATGATGTTTTGATCCACGAAGAGGATTGGAAAGTATATAGGGTGGATTTTTCTGAGGCCTTCTCTCCTACTCCAGAACTGATCCCAGGCCAAAAAGTTACGCGCTGTTCGAAAAAGCTTTTCCAAAACCTTCAGAAAATAGAAGACGATGCGATCAAAGCCAAACTCAAGCTCTATCTCAATGACGAGGAAATCAAAACTCTGCTGATACGAAAAAAAATCATCCTAGATAAAATCAAACAATTGATAGAAGAAAAAGGAGAAGAATCCGTCCTTTTCTAATCTCCCCTTTTTGGCATACCCAAAAATTGTGCAATATATCATAACTCTAATTAAATCAATTTATTAATAATAGAAATTTCTCACTTTTCAACACACTTTTTCACAGAAACAGCGGAAAAAAATTGCTAATTATGTTGACTTCATAGTGCTTTTTATGAAAAACTCACTTATAAAAATTCGAAGGAAGGGATGTAATGAAAGATCGGGGAAACAAAGAAATAAAGATGAGTGCAGAAAAATCACCTGGAGTCATTCACAGAATTCTTAGAATTTTTACTGTCATTCATCCAGATGAAATCCCTACAGTTTTACTCTTAACGCTTACTGTCTTTTTACTTCTTGCAGGTTATTACATCTTAAAGCCAATAAGGGAAGCTTTAATTTTAGCTGGAAAGGGAGCTGAGATTAAAAGTTATCTTAGTGGAGCTATAGCCATTTTATTTATTTTTGTGGTTAAAATATACAGTAGTATTGCTTCTAAGGTGCCACGTCAAAAATTAATTACTTGGGTAACACTCTTCTTCATTTCCAACTTAGTCATCTTTTATATGCTTAAATTATCTGGAATTTCATTAGGGACAATAGGTGTCATTTTTTACGTCTGGATTGGGATCTTTAACCTGATGATTGTTGCCCAGTTTTGGGGATTTGCCAATGACCTATACACCGAAGAAGCAGGGAAAAGGTTGTTTCCTATAATTATGTTCGGAGCAAACTTCGGAGCCCTTTGGGGCCCTAAGATTCATCTCTGGCTTCTGAGGCCCTTGGGTCTCTATGAATTGATGCTGCTAGTAGGTGGAATTCTGGGAATTTGCATTTTATTGATCTTGATCATTCATAAAAGAGACATTAAAAAACCTGAGAATACTCTAACTAAAAAAAGTGTTCAGAATGAATCGGAGAAAAAAGAGCAGGAGAAGCCCCTTAAAAAGGGAGGAGGTTTTCGCTTGGTTTTTAAGAGTAAATACCTTCTTTACATAGCTTTCCTTGTTCTGTTGCTTAATTTCGTCAACACCAATGGCGAATATGTATTAGGAAAAGTCATCATCCACGATGCCACAAGAGCTTTGGAGATGGGTACTGCTGGAGGTTTAGATAAGCCAGAACTTATCAGCAGACTATATGCAAATTTCTATTTTATCGTTAATCTTATTGCAGTGATCTTTCAGCTATTCCTGATGTCTCGAATTTTCAAGTGGTTTGGAGTCAGAGGAGCCCTCTTCATCCTGCCTTTCATTGCCCTGGGAGGGTATTTCTTTGTAGCTTTTGGAGCAACCCTGATAATAGTCAGATGGGCTAAAACAATGGAAAACAGCACGGATTACTCTGTTATGAATGCGACCCGGCATGCTCTTTTTCTTATAACTTCAAGAGAGGCCAAATACAAAGCAAAAGCAGCTATTCACACTTTCTTCTCCCGTGCAGGCGATGTATCATCATCCTTATTTGTTTTCATAGTAGTGACATTTTTTGCTGTTAAAATAGAAAACGTTGCTATATTCAATATAGCTTTAATATTGATTTGGATAATCCTTTGTATCTTAATTGCCCGGCAGCATAAAAAATTATCTACAGAAAGGATAGTTTCTCCTTCGGTCCGTTAATCCGTTTCTTAGAAATATTTACTTTAACCTTTCTTTTAAAGAATCTACAGAAGAACAGGCTAACTGAATAACTGACAAACCGACTAACAGAATAACCTGGTTATCGCAAATCTTTAACCTTAATGATTCCGCCTGAATCCTGGGCAATGTATAGATAGCCTTCATCGTCCAAGGTAATCCCCTCTTGTTCGTCCCCGAGGAAAGCATATTCATTAACTAATTTCCCCTCCAAGGTTATCTCCACAAGGATGTTATCAGCATCGCTAACAACATTTAGGAGTCTTGTCTTGGAATCATAATACATGGCTGCAGGGTCATCCATCTTAAAAGGTAAAACCCGGATAATACGAGCTTCGGCTGTCTCAGTTTGGCTCGATTTCAAAGGAACCAGAACTTCCATTATACAGGAAGGGTCCCACTGGTTGCCTATGTAAAATGTTCCTCCCTCAGGATGATTTTCATCTGAGACAAAAGCAATAGATTCAATGCCGTTATCGTAGCCTCCTTCCTGCTTTTGAAGGAAGTTGGGATCACCTTCGAATTCTCTATTCATGGGAAATTTTCGGATGACTTCCTTCTTATCCGGGTCAAACTCAAGAATAACATCCCTGCCTTCACAGACTATGTATAAAAGTCCTGATTGAGGATTTACTGTTACTCCCTCCAAATCTCCTGGAATCTTTAAATTGAAGACAGGGGTTCCATCAGTCTCGATTTCAGCAATCTCTCCCTCATCACTCACAACAAAAAGAGTTTTTCTTTGGGGATGAAAGCAGATACCAGAAGGCTCAACAAAATTTTGCTGATCAATGTCTCCGCCAAATCCCTGCACATCCAGCCATTCATAAGGAAACCGAATGCTTGGAGAGTAATTTGTCAACGAACAAGAGATTACAAAGACTAAGCTAATCAGCAAAAATAACTTTGTTTTCATTTTCTACTCCTCTCTAAAAAATGCTGAATTTCAAATTTCAACAATTGCATTTTTTATTTATGAAAAGAAAATTTATACCATAAAAGAAATTTATGTCAATTTAAACTTTGTTTTTGATTTGATTTTTAAAAAAAATAGATTTATATTATTAGCAAAATCGTAGGGACAATGACCGAATTAGGAAAAAAGAAAATGAAACAAAAAAGTTTTCTTAGTATGCTTTTGTTTCTTTTTATAGCTCAAAGCTACGTAGCTTTCGGCCAATTCACTCCTGCTGAAATTGCTCAAAGGGAAGAGCTAGAAGAATTCCTCAAAACTGCGGAAATCATAAAATCTGAAGATATAGGAGAGGGAGTTACAAAGCCATTAAAGCTCACATTAAAGAAGGGAGATGTGGAAAGATATGGGGTATGGAAAAACCCCAGCGGCATTCAGAAAGGCCAGCTTGAGGGCTGGCAGTATGAAATAGCTGCTTATGAGATGGATAAACTTCTGGGATTAAACATGGTCCCACCCACAGTCGAGAGAAAGCTCCACGGATTGCGAGGATCTCTTCAGCTCTGGATAGAGTCTCAATTCAATGATCTAGAAATGAGGGAAAAAGGAATGAGCATTCCTGATTCTGAGCTCCTGCAGTGGTCAAAAATGAAATATCTAGCAAGAGCATTTGACTGTTTGATTGCCAACGACGACAGAACCCAGCAGAATATGCGCTACACTCAGGATTGGCGGACGATTCTCATCGACCATTCCCGCTCTTTCCGCTCCTCCAAGAAATTCACGAAGAAACTTGTTTTTGGGGAAAAAGGTATAAAGGGCGTCAAGCTTATAAGATACCTCCCCAGGGCCTTTGTGGAAAAGATCAAAGCCCTGAACATTGATAACATAAAGAACGCTGTGGGCCCTTATTTGAAAGATAAAGAGATCGAAGCTATTCTCAAACGTAAAGAACTTCTCCTCAATGAAATCGAGGAAATGATAAAAGAAAAAGGCGAAAATAAGGTTTTGTATTAATATTTCATTTTATGCCTTATTTCAGATAAATTAACGAAAAAAATCTCAAATGTGAAGGAGGGAAGAATATGAAAAAAATCCTCATTGCCTTTTTTTCCTTGGTGATTATCATAGGTTTTAATCTTCAATGCTTTGCTCAGTTCACTCCAGAAGAAGTGGCCGAAAGAGCCAAATGGGAAGAATTTCTCAAGACAGCAGAAATTACTGGCCAAGAACAGATGGGTGGTCGAGAAGCAGTCACAAATCCCTGGAAACTCACCCTAGAAAAAGATGGCATCATAAGAAATGCCCTATGGAAAAATCCAGAAGGCCGGCAGAAAGGATTTCTAGAAGGCTGGAAATGGGAAATCGCTGCCTACCTCTTGGATAAGCATCTAGGGCTGAACATGGTTCCGCCCACCGTGGAAAAAAGATTTCAAGGGAATCGTGGTTCCTGCCAATTATGGGTTGAATCTAAGATGAATCTTAAGGAAAAAGTAGAGAATAAAATCAAATGCCCTCCTCGCAGAGTCTTCCACTGGAATCACGCGACTTACTTGCATCGAGCTTTTGACAACCTGATTGGAAACGAAGACCGACATCAGAAGCAAATCCTCATAACCGAGGATTGGCGCATGATCTTAATCGATCACTCCCGCAGTTTCCGGACTTCTAAAAAATTCACAAAAAAACTCATTTATTCAGAAAAACATAAAGAAGGGCCAAAGATCATGAAAGAGCTCCCCAGGGCTTTTGTCGAGAAACTAAAGACGTTGACTTTCGAATCAATAAAAGATGTCGTTGGGGAATATCTAACAGATAAAGAAATAAACGCTGTCCTTGTTCGTAGGGACTTAATTCTCAAAGAAATCGACAAGAGAATCAAGGAGTTCGGTGAGGATGAAGTTTTATACTGATTCTTAGGTTCCAGCTCCATCAATTTTAATTCTTTTATACATAGTCAGTACATTTTGCTTATTTTCGCGCTTATAATCAAATCCATCCATAAGTTTGCGCGAAATGAAGATTCCTAATCCACCCTTTTTTCCTTTCCTGATAATTTCCTCAATATCAGGTTTTTTTGATTTTCTGGGATTAAAAGGAATCCCCCAATCCCTTATTTCAAAAAATAGCCTTCCTTGTTGCTGCCAAATCTTAAGAGAAATTTCACCCTTATCCCCAGGATAAGCATACCTGGCGATATTTATGCATATCTCTAAAAGAGATAATTCAATCAAATAATATGCTTTATCAGAAAGATTCAATGCCTGGAGATTTTCTCTTAAAAAAGTTCTTATTCTCTCTACTTCTGCGAGGTCGCCTGTAACTTTTAATGTGTTCATCTTGATTTTGGTCTCTTTTTTTGACATCTATGCTTCCTTCATCTAAGCTCTTAGATAATCTATATCAAAAGGAAAAATGATGTCAAATGGGAATTCTTTGTTTCTTTGCTTCACTTGGCTAAATGAACAGATGAATCAGATAAGGAGAACTAAACAAAATTAACGTCTTTCCCATCCCTGATAAAGATACAGGATCAAACCTAAAAAAAACCTTGATGCCAATAATCGAAAAATATCCTTTGTGGCAGACTGGAATAAATATAAGCAGCAGAGGAATCGCTGATACTGTAATCGCTTCAGCTCTCGGTTATTCAGGAATAATCTTTTCCCAATTCCTTTCAGGTTTTGCAGATGGGGTTAAAAATCATAAAAAGATCTTCATTGAAAATCTTCCTACAGCAGCGGTTATGGCTGTCTCCAGGGCTTATGAGTCCTTGGAGAATCCTCGTGAAGGAACTATTTTATCAGTATTCAAGGCGTGGTTTGATGAAGTGAAAAACATATCTTCAACAACCACAGATTTTGTTCTCTTATTTAAAAAATCACTTGAGAGAGCATCTTCAGCTCTTGCATATACTCCTCATCAGCTTGAAATTTTGAGAAAAAATAAGGTTGTAGATGCAGGTGGTCAGGCTTTTATCTATTTTCTTGAAGGTGTAATACGTTTCATCAAAAAAGGGAAACTGCACTCTCTGTTGTCTCAAAAAAAACAAATACATATAAAAACAAAAGCTGCTGACACAATAAAAAAAGCTCAATTTTGTGCAGAATGTTGTGTGCGGAGAGAAAATCTAGAACGGCAGGATTTGATTAAAAGGCTAAATTCTCTTGGACAAGATTTAATTTTTTATGGCTCTTTAAATTTTGCTAAAATTCATATCAACACCAATAACCCCGAGGAGATATTTTCCTGTATGGCCCAATTCGGAAATATTACCTCAAAAAAAATCCTAAAATTTGCTCCTGATTTACCATCGCATGAGAAGAGAGCTTTAACTTTAGTACCTGATACAACATGCGACATTCCCGATGAGCATATCGAAAACAATGACCTCTATTTTGTTCCCGTGAAATTTCAAGCTATGGGCAAGGTTTTCACGGATAAAGTGAGCATTATCCCAGAAGAATTCTACCAGATATTGAGCTTATCTCCTACTCTTCCTAAAACATCCCAGCCCAGCCTAATGGATTTTACCAGGATTTATGAACATCTTCTTGTTCATTATCAATCAATAATTTCTGTACAATTATCCAAAAAACTCAGTGGCACTTTTCAGACAGCCCTTCAAGCAGCTAATAATATTGACCCTAGAAGGATTGCAGTCATTGACGGGAAAAATATCTCAGTCGGATTAGGCCTGGCAGTTATGGAAGGGATCAAAGCCATAAAAGAAGGAATGGATTATGAAGCGGTTTTAAAACGAGTTAAGAGAGCTGTTGAAAATACCAAAATTTTTATCGGTATCCCTACTTTAAAATATTTGGTCAAGGGAGGCAGGGTCACAAAAGCCAAGGGGTTTCTCGCCAGAGTTCTCAACATAAACCCAATCCTCTCTATCAACAGTGAAGGGGAACTTAAGCCTATAGGAAAGACCAGGGGCAGAAAGAAGTTGGAACAAAAAGTTTTAGATACCGCATTAGGGAAAATAAAAGAGGTAAGAGTGATTCATCACGGACTTAATCTGCCTGAAACATCTGAAGAAGATGTGGGATTTTCTATGGCCGTTGCCCATACCAATGCTCCTCAGTTGGGAAATAGAGTTGCTGAGAAAATAAGAGAAACACTAGGGATGAAAGTTGCTATGATCATGAATGCATCCCCTGTTTTAGGTGTTCATGCTGGTCCCGGTGCAATCGGGGTTGCCATCCTTAAAAAAATTTAGATAACACTTCCTGGCTTGTCTTTCTCTTTAATAAGCACGCTCACCGCACATCCGAGAGTGATTGAGGCTAAAACAGTCAGGACTGTCAGTATGCCTACATAAACCCACCCGAAGTAAGCAATCATCATCGGTAATAGAAATGGTTTAACTGCTCTGTTATAAAGAAATATGGCTATTTGGGCGTTTCCCGTTCCTCTTTTCTTCATCTCCTTCAGTAATGGATACCACACATATTGTCTACAATAGCCTGTCTATACTGAGGTACATTTGCCTTCACCAACGGGTAGTGATAGCATGGCTTTAAAATCAAAGAAAAATTAATAATGCAAATAGATATAATTGGAGCCGAATCCTTAGGGGTTCGCAGCTTATGCACTGTTGTCAAGACAAGAGACCATAATATCGTTATTGACCCAGGCATTGCGCTGGGCTTCAGGCGATACGGCTTGCTGCCTCATCCAATTCAAGTAATAGCTTCTGAAAGAACAAAGGCTGGACTATGCCTCCTCTCTTACATCTGCCATGCATAAGGTAGTTTGTGCCGCAGACTTTATGGGGGTCCGCCGCAACCTGCTTGAGCCTTTCACTTCGCCAAGGATGGAAATCCTTGTGGAGATTCTGTCGATATAGGAGCTTATGAATACCAGGGAAGCAAAAAATATGGGAGGAAACATCAAAATGAAAAAAATAAATAGATTTATTCCTGCGCTTTCTGTGCTTCTGGTCATCTTTGGCTGCAATACTACTTCCCAAGACCAGCCTTTCGGGAATAACCACACAGCATATCTTAAAGGCTTTGTAAAATCCGTTGCGGGCGAATACATTAATTACCATTCCCCTCACCCGGATGCAAAATCTGCATTATTGGTCAGGTCTTTAAAAAGGGAACAATTTATTGAATGGAAAACACAGGCTATCCCTGCGGATTATAATAAAGATTATGCCAATTTTATCTGGATTTTTGGAATAGACGTAAATAAAGAAAGCCATGATTTTGACCTGTTGATTAATGGTGAAAAATGGTTCACTTTTTCCAATCCAAAAAACACACGGAAAAAACAATGGAGTATTAAGGAAAAAAACGGGGCAGAACTTAGATTTAAAGCCACTGAAATTGATAAATACGACGATTTTATGGGCTATGCTTTCCTAAAAATTCCCATATCAAAATTTCAAAAAGGAAAACCTTTATTATTACAGGTTAAAGGAGAAAGTGCTGGAAGCAGAGCCTGGTATATGACTTTCAAATATACTATTGAATCGAAAATTGTCCTTTCTGCAGAACAAGCTATTATTCGAAAGGAAAATAAAAATTATCAAACTATCAGGTGTGAAATATCTCATTTTGGGGGGCCTGAAAAAGTTACGATTTCAACCAGTGAAAACAGAATACAGGCAAAACTGGATTTAGGATACAATTATTTTCAATTCCCTGTGCCGGCAGTTAAGGAACCAAAAGAAATTAATATTCAGATTACAATTGCCGGCAAACTTGAAAAAGAAGGAACATATCTTTTAAAGCCTGTAAAAAAGAAAGACCTGTATCTTCTTCATCATTCTCATGTCGATATCGGGTACACGCATATTCAAACAGAGGTAGAGAAAATGCATTGGTCTTTTTTGGAGCAAGCCATTGAATTAGCCAATAAAACAAAAGACTATCCTTCCGGCTCCCGATTTAAATGGAATGTCGAAGCAATGTGGGCTGTTTCAAGCTATCTGAAAAATGCCCCGCCTGAAAAACAGAAGCAGTTAATTGAAGCAATTCATGAAGGATGGATCGAACTGGATGGTCTGTACGCCAATGAGCTGACAGGATTATGCCGCCCCGAAGAATTAATGCATCTTTTTGATGCAGGCCGCAGAATATCATCAAAATGCGGCGTTTCGCTTGATGCTGCAATGATAACCGATATTCCTGGTTATACATGGGGATTAGTTCCTGCATTAGCACACAATGGAGTGAAGTATTTATCCATAGGAACAAACAGTTCTCACCGCATCGGCTACATACTTGATGAATGGAGTGATAAGCCTTTTTACTGGGTCTCTCCTTCAGGGGAGGAAAAAATATTATGCTGGGTAGCTGGCAAGGGCTATTCCTGGTTTCATACAGGGCTCGGCTTTACAAAACTCAAGAAACACCTGAACGAACAGCAAATTATTGACTATCTTAATGAATTGGAAGCATCCGATTATCCATACGATATGGTTCCTTTTCGTTATAATATAGGCTCGGATAACGGCCCGCCTGATCCCCTGCTTTCTGAAAGGGTAAAAGCATGGAACGAAAAATATATATCTCCTGAAATTATTATATCTACGACCAGCGAGGCCTTCAGTAAATTTGAGAAAAAATACGGGGATAAGCTTCCCAGTGTAAAAGGCGATTTTACAGGCTACTGGGAAGACGGAGCCGCTTCCTCTGCTCGCGAAACTGCTATTAATAGAAATGCCGCAGAGCGCCTTGTTCAGGCAGAAATTCTATGGGCTATGAATTCTCCTTCCTCTTATCCTTTCGAGAAATTCGAAGAGGCCTGGAAAAATGTTCTTCTTTTTAATGAACACACATGGGGATCATGGAACAGCATTAAAGACCCTGAGGATGATTTTACTTTACAGCAATGGAAAATAAAACAGTCATTTGCAATGGAAGCTGAGAATCTGTCAAAAGAACTTATTGATAATGCCATAAATGTAAAGGAAGATAAATTAAAAAATTATTCTGTTTTTGATGTTTACAATACAAACTCATGGCCCCGGACAGATTTAGTTCTACTTCCTGGGGACCAAAGTGCTGAAGGGAATAAAGTGAAAGATGAGAAAGGGAAAATAATCGCTTCTCAGCGTTTATCCACAGGTGAACTGGCGTTTCTAGCCGAAGATGTTCCTGCACTGGGTGCAAAGCGTTTTTTTATTTTTAAAAATGAATCAGACATTCTGGGGAAAATTAGAGTTGAGAAAAACAAACTTTCTAATGGAATTGTGAGTCTAGAAATCGATGAAAAAACAGGTGCTGTTTCGAGTTTAAGAAAAACTGGAATTCCCTCTGATCTGGCGAATTTTAAAAACGAAATTGGACTTAATTATTATTTCTATGTAAAAGGCAGGAATCCGGAAAAGCGGATGCCATGCGGAAAAGTCAAAATTACAGTCAGAGAAAACGGACCTTTAGTTGCTTCATTATTAATAGAGTCTGATGCGCCTGGCTGCAATAAATTGATACGGGAGGTCCAGATAATCGACGGATTGGACCGGGTAGATATTATTAACAAAATTGACAAGCAAAAAAATTATGAGAAAGAAAGCGTTCATTTTGCCTTCCCTTTTAATGTGCCAAAAGGGGAAATGCACATGAATATAGCATGGGGGATGTTCCGGCCTGAATTCGATCAACTGCCCGGATCCTGTAAAAACTATTTCTCTGTTCAAAGGTGGGTAGATATTTCAAATGATGACTTCGGACTCACATGGGCTACTGTAGATGCGCCATTGGTTGAAGTTGGGGATATTACTGTTGACCCTATATCTTATGGTTGGATAAAACATTTAAAACCTTCGCAAACCCTTTATTCTTATGTAATGAATAATTATTGGGAAACCAATTATCTGGCTGCCCAGGAAGGATTGACAACTTTCCGATATTCCATTTATCCCCACGGAAAATTTGATGCCGGGAATGCAGAACGGTTCGGGATTGAAAGAAGTCAACCATTGATCACTGTGCCGGGAAGTAAGAGCATTCCTGTTCATTCCTCGCTTTTTGAAATCAGCAGCAAAAAAGCAATTGTTACCTCAATACAACCTATCGAGGATGGCAAAGCTTTCATTATCAGATTGTATAATTCAGGCGAAAGTCCAGAAGAAGTGAATATTAAATGGGGAAGTTTAAATCCGGATAAAGTCTATCTCAGCAGCCCATATAAAATAAAAGGCAAGGAAATAAAAGGTGCTTTCAACATGCCTGGTTTTGGAATTCGTACTATCTTTGTAGAAATATAAGGAACTTTATTTATCCTGCTAGATTCTGATTCTTTCTGTGTATTGTTCTCAGACGAGGTGGAGGAGTTTGACCATGATCAGGCTTACGCATGTCACAACTATTGCTCCCAGTATTCCCACCACTAAAGGTTTAAACCCGAATTTTTTCACAGCTCTAAAATCTGTTCCAAAGCCTATACCGACCATTCCCATGAGGATCAGGAATTTCCCGGCACCTTTAAAAAAGCTGATTCCTTCCGGCGTAAAAAAGCCTTTGACCGCACACACAGCCATACCGATATACCCGAAGAGCACCCAAGGAAAAGCCTTGAGGATGGCCTTTTTCCCCAGCTTGCTTCTTCCCGCCTCTTTGGCTCCGAACCAGAGCGAAACCAGAAGAGCGACCAAAATCATGAACATGTTGCGGGTAAGTTTTACGACAGTAGCCACCTGTCCAGCTTCTTCGCCGAAAATATATCCAGTCCCGATCGTCTGGGGAGTGTTGTGCACCGAGGTCCCGGCCCAAATACCAAAGGAGGTCTGGGAAAGGCCTAAAAGATTTCCCAGAATGGGCAAGGTCACAAGCAGAATAAAAGCCGCGATCACTATCGTGCTGACTGAATAACTGGTCTCTTCTTCTTTGGCCTTGATCATAGGAGAAGTTATGGCAATCGCACTCCCTCCGCAGATAGTTATCCCCACCGCAAGTAAAGCGCTCAGCTTGTCCGGCAACCCGATTCGTCTCGCCAGAAAATAGACAAAGAAGAATCCGACGAGCATAGAGATTAATATTACGACCAAGCTCAGGGGCAGCTCGCTGGCTACTTTTACAGTAAATCCGGCTCCCAGCAGCATGATTCCCCACAGTAGCGGCGTTTCAAACTTTTTTAAATAGTGCTCCCATTTTTGGGGCACCAGTCCCACGTTCCGGGCGATAGCACCCAGCAAAATACCAACCAGCATAGCTTCGAGCGGATTAGTATCGTTGATCACAACCAAACGTGAAATCCATTTCGACACATAGGCAACCAGGACCATCACAATCCATCCAGCCACTATCACTTCACTTCTCCTTTCCCTTCATTTCCTAAAGCTAAGATATGTGGAAATTTGCTTTGTGCCTGATCGATAAATCTCTCACAATTTTTCCCGATTTTCACCTACAAACATCCCTAAGCTAACATATCACACGACAAATGACGTAGTCAATAATGGTAAGGCTCTATGGCAAACTGTGTGGAAATACATGGGTGAATTAGAGGGACACAATCTTATTTTTAATTACTACAACACATATTTACCAATGATAAATGAGGAAATAGGCATTGTGTCCCCTATTTTTCTATTTTTTCCAATTTGTTGACAAGGCAAATGTTTCATGTTAACCTGTTAGCGAACAGGTAGCCAATATTTAAGATGAGAACTAGTCATACCTTCAGCAATCACATCAAAACTTTGAGAATAGCAAGGAATATTGGACAAAGAAAACTAGCAAGAATGGTTGGAATTTCCCCTTCTTATCTCAATGATATCGAAAATAATAAAAGACTTCCTCCGAGAAAAGAAATCATAAAAAAGATCGCAACTATTTTAGAAGCAAATTTAGAAAATCTATATGACCTTGCCGGGAAAGCCAAAAATACAGTTCCCTCAGATGTCGCTGATATTGTCATAAAAAGAAAGGAACTCCCGTCATTGCTGAGAGCAATAGAAAAACACGGCCTAAAAGCCGGTGAAATAAAAGAAATTGAAAAAAAAATTAAGGAGTCTAACGTGAAAGCAATTATTATTGCCGCGGGCATGGGAAATCGTTTAAAGCCTTTTACTAATGATCTTCCAAAATGCATGCTTAAATTTGGAGGCAAAACACTCCTTCAACGGCAGATTGAATCATTTAAAGAAAACAACATAAAAAATATTGTAGCAATAAAGGGATATGAAGAAAAAAAGATAAATTATCCAGGAATTAAATATTATTTCAATAGTAATTATCAAAATAATAACATTTTGAATTCATTGTTCTATGCAGAAGAGGCAATAGAAGGAGAAGTTATTATTTCATATTCGGATATCCTTTTTGAAAAACAAGTTGTAGAAAGATTACTTGAATCTAAGAAGGATATTTCAATAGTAGTGGATATAGAATGGAAAAGCTACTATGTTGGGCGTAAACATCATCCTATTGAAGAGGCAGAAAATGTTATTTTTGATGCTGAAAATGACGTAGTGGAAATAGGAAAAATATTAACAGATAGGCATGATGTTCACGGTGAGTTTATTGGCATGATGAAGCTTACTTCGAGAGGCTCTGAAGTATTCAAGAAACATTATAATCGAGCGAAAAAGCTCTTCTGGGGAAAACCGTTTCAGAGAGCAGCTACTTTTGAAAAAGCTTACTTAACAGACATGATTCAGGAAATGGTTGATTTAGGAGTGCCCATCCATTGCGTAATTATTGAGCGAGGGTGGAAAGAAATTGATACTGTCGAAGATTATAAAAAAGCTATAAAAGAATTTGTAGAATAGGAGATAAAATTTATGATTAAAAACACAATTGCGTCCGAGGTTCTAAAATGAGACAAAGATTAGCATTTTTAAATATTTGGAGTTCTTATGCTACTTATTATTTTGGCAAAGTAAATCTCTCAATAGTAGTACCTGCATTGTTAGTAGCCTATAAGGACTTGTCGTTATATAATGTTGGATTAGTATCGAGCGGATTCTTTTTCGCCTATGCTATTGGACAGTTTTTACACGGGCAAATCTCCGAGAGATTCAATCCATTCATCTATGTATCGGCTGGACTATTGTTATCAGGAATAATGAATCTGCTGCTGGGATTTTATGGCGGATTCTTTGTAATGTTATTATTGATAGAGACGTTTGATGGATTTTTTCAGGCGATGGGCTGGAGTTCGATTGTAAGATCGAATTCTCTTATTCAAACAAAAGAGAAGAGAGAGGCCTCTACTACACTGCTTGGATGTTCATATCAGGTTGGTAATTCTGTGGCATGGTTAGTGTCAGCGTTTGCTGTAGGACAATGGGGATGGCGAGCAGGATTCTTTGTGGCTAGTGGGTTTTTATTACTACGTGGATTGAGTCTGTTGGCAACTAAACCAAAAATAGAGGTAGCGAAGCCTCATAAGACTAAGCAGCAGATTAAGCAGACTCTTTCAACTCCAATAGTGTTGTCAGGTATATCGCTATGTGCATTGAATATGATTCGATACGGCGTTATCACCTGGATTCCACTTTACTTTTTTGAACGAGGAGGTTTTGGAGTTGCTCAGATGGGCAAAGTAGGACTGAAAGTATTTCTTTTACCACTAGCTGGAGTAATAGGTACTTTAACCTACAATGCGTTGAAAGTGAATAGAGATAAGTTATCTATACTGTTTATAATGTTATTAGGCTGCAGTTTATTTGTTTTGCCATTTACTTCGGGTTCTTGGTCGCTGGTGTTGCTGTTAATTGGAAGCTTTTTCCTATATGGTCCCCATGTTTTTTTAGTCACTACTTGCCCTACTCGGTTTGTAGAGGAAAAAGTTGTTGCAGCTTCAACTGGCTTCATCGATGGTATGGGTTATGTAGGCACAGTTTTGATCGGAATTTTGGTGCCTTTTATTCTCACTCAAACGTCAAATAACTGGAATGTAGTGTTTTTCTTTTGGGCATGTTTATCATTTGTTGTAATGGCAACAATAGTGACTGCTTATGTTGGATATTTTAAGAATAAAACTCAATAACGATTATAGTATAGGGATTTTTATAGCGGTAGTTTAAATGTCAATTCAATGAAACTACAAGCCTAATGAAGGGAAATATAATTAAACTTTAAAGGAGAAAAAATGAAGATTCGAAATATTTTGCTACTTCTGATTATCTTTATTTTTTCAGCATATACATCTGCTCTTGGCGGTGAAGAAGTAGACACAAAATCATCTAAGCTTATAATTGGGGGAAGGCTGCAAACTCAATACCAGTATGTAGATTCCGATCCTTATACAAATAGACTTTTGCTGCGGAGGGCGCGCCTGACCTTTGAATCTAAATTTACTGATTGGGCAAGCATAAAAGTTCAGGTAGAAGCAGGGAAGCAAAAATTCACTTTAAAAGACGCCTACTTAAACATTCTTTCAAAATGGTTCAATATCTACATCGGACAGAAGCATGTTCCCTTCTCTCGGGAAGCCCTGAATTCCTCAAAATACTTGCAAATGGTAGAGCGGAGCCGTTCATCTGAATTTGCGCCTTTTCGTCAGATGGGAGTTGGCTTACATGGTTTTCTATTGAATAAAAAAATAGAGTACTCTGTAGGCGTTTATAACGGGGCAGTTGACAGCAGTTCCCTTTCTCAGCTTTCAAATAACATGCTCAATAAAGTTAAAATTTTTCATATTGATGTCGGAGCAAGCAAAGATAACAACAAATTCCTCTATGCAGGAAGAGTGGACTTCCACCCTTTTGGATACATGAAAATGCAGCAGTCTTATTTAGAAAGTCTGGAACATCCTCTCTTGAGTTTTGGAATAAATTTCTATTCTTCTGATGATTCTCCAGGTAAAGGCCATAGTGTAGGCGTTGCTGAGCTAAAAAAAACATCAGCATATGGAGGAGATGCTGCATTTAAATTCAAAGGATTTGCATGTACTTTCGAATTAATACATAGAAACCTGTCCTGGTGGAACTCTGTTGATCAAGTTCAAGATGCAGCTCAAAATACCTTTACTCTACAGGGGGGATATATGGTAATTCCCAAAAGAATTGAATTAACAGCACGGTATGAATTTGTGAATTTTGATAAAGATAAATTGCTCCTGGGACCTCACGGACAAAATAGAGATAAATGGTTAACCTTTGGCCTCAATTATTTTTTTGAGGATCATCATATGAAAATACAGCTAAACTATATTCTGAAAAATGAAGAAATGTCTCCTGCTTTTACTGAACCTCAAAATAATACTTTGTTGATCCAATTTGCCTACTATTTTTAAGAAGAATTTTTATAATCAAATACCATTTTCCCACTGAAATAACCGAGTATACCGTGTTATTTGACCTCATTTTTTTACTGTGATATAAACTAAAGACTAGATCAGTCAATTAAATTCCAATAGAAAATTGAGAAACTTGTCACAAGCCGAAAAGAAAGCTCTAATCCACAGTAGTTTTGGAACTATAGGTCAATAACATGAAGCAGAAAAAACTTTCATTATACCAGGAATATAAGGCGTCGTTGAAAGATACTTCTGCTGAGGAATTTCTAGATCTGTGTCTATTCAGGCCTTTTGCATTTATACTTGTTAAACTAATTTATCGATTCCCAGTGACACCGAACCAGATATCTTTTATTTCAATTATAACAGGAATCATAAGCGGCATTTTCTATTCCAAGGGAAATGCTGCCAGTTTTATATATGGAGGGCTTTTTTTAGGCCTGACACATATCCTGGACTGCTGTGATGGTATGGTCGCACGTTTAAAAAAGACCTGGACACCCGTCGGGCGTATCATTGATGGGATTGCGGACTATGTCAATACTATCGCTATATATACTGGATTAGGCATAGGCTTGTACAGATCAAGTTTCGAATTCCCCTTTTCACCTTTGCTACTAGTATTACTCACAGGCATTTGTCTCGCTATTCACTCTATGGTCGTTGATTATTTCAGAAACGAGTTCATGGCACATGCTCTTGGTAAAACCAAATCTATTCAGGAAGAAATAAAATTGTTTTCTTCGGAGCTGGAAAGAATGGAACAAATGAAAGGAAAATATTTCGATAAACTTCTGATCAAAGTGTACCTAAAGTATTCCAATATTCAGGCACGTACAACTCCCAGAAGAATAAAATATGATTCAAAGGAATATTATCATGCTAACAAAGGATTGCTACGTCTGTGGAACTGCTTCGGAGCAACAACTCATATCTTTATGCTAATGCTCTCTTCATTTCTCTATGAACCAGTAATCTTATTCTTCTATACCCTTGGTGTAGCCAATGTTGGGATGATTTTGCTCTGGATAATTCAAGTCAAAACAAACAAAAGAATCGCTTTAAATGCCTGTAAATAGAGAAAAGTTGCCAATTAAGTCAATTTTTAACAACTTTTTCATATAAATATGGCAATTTATCTTGTCTAAGTCTAAATTTAGTGCCATGATTATGGCCGGTTCTAGCGTCAAAATCCACTAGAAGAAAACCTTCATCAATTGCTTTTAAAAAATTATCAAAGCTAAATTCTTGCAATATTATAATATCTCTATACCAAAAATATTCATTACCTCCTTCTCTTTTTACTTCTGCGCGTATATAAAAACAATTCAAAAGTTTCGTTCCTGCTTTGTGATAAAGATCATTAAAACCCCAAAAAGGCTGAGGATTTAATTCCCCTAATCCAACCCGCTCTTCAACTGATTTAAGCCAATCAGAATGTCTGGTTGTTACAGCATCAGAATTAAAAGATATTAATATCTTCCTAGCATTACGATCTATAACAACTTTAAAACCTCGATCCGTCCTTGATAAGCCATTAATCGTCTGGCGAAAACTCATTTCATTTGGAATAGTATGGTGCTCCCAGCCATATAAAGGTAAAAATATGTTAGAAACAAATCTAAGGGCACGTGGAGATGGTTCCATGTGAAAGAGAGTTGTCAAAGAAGAGGAGCCTATTCTTTGACACTTTAATTCCCATTCGGCAGCATTAGGTATAGGAAGATTATTTTCCTCGATTCCAAGAAGATCTTCTAAAGTATTTCCAATCCCACCAACGTTTCCAGGGCGCGCGTTAGGAATCCATCCCTTTTCTTTTATTTTTTCTAAATTCTCAATAAGCTCTTCTTTAGTGTAAATCTCCATTAAGAGCTCTTATTTTTTAATTTTCATAGGCGGACGCCAAAAGTCTAATAAATATTCGAATGTCACTCCCATAGTTATATAATTACTTGGCCAACCGAAAATTCCAATCCGGTTAACAATGTTGGTTCTGTCCCATATTATTATATTTCTCAATTCATAGCCACGTTTTCTTAATTCATTTATCAATGAAACATGAATTGTAATCCTTTTATTCTCCCACCACATGTCAGGAACATTTATAACACAGTGTGCCTTTGGCCGGAGTGATGATAATAATGATTCAAAAATCTCTCCCATAGCTTTAGTATATTCATCAAGTTCCATCGTCCCAAGATCTCTTTCATCTTGAGAATATTGCTCTATTTTTCCGAGCTGTTCATTATTCCTTATTCTTCTCGACTTATTCTTTCTCTCTCTATTTAAAAGATTGGCATAAGGTGGTGATGTCCATATTAAGCTTATTGTTTCTGGTTCAAAATAAAGTGATATATTCCTAGCATCATCTTGAATCGCAATCTGTTTTGATTCGCTGAAAAGGGTGGGTTCATTTAATCTTTGTTCGCATGAATCAATATATTTTTCTTGAAGATCAAACCCAACAGCATTTCGATTAACATCTCTTGCAGCCACTAATGTAGTGCCACTGCCAACAAATGGATCTAGAACAAGTTCACCTACATGAGTAAATAATTCAATCACCCTCTTAGATAAAGATATCGGAAATGTTGCAGGATGTATTTTTTTATCGCGGACGTCTCTAGCTTCGTAGTTAAACTGCCATACACCTAGCTGGCTTTTAAGCCATTCTTTCGCGGTTAAGCAATTGATGTGGTTGAAGTTACAATCGCAATTTTTATTATAATTAATATTAAGTTTTCTTCTATAAAGCATACTGCCTTCGCGTATAACACCATCTAGTTTTTTATTTGCCAAGCTAATTTCTCTCTATTTTGCCTTTTTGTCTATGAGTTAAGACAATATATTTATTATATTATATTATATTATATTAGACTCAAAATTCTAGGTTTTTATCTCAAATTTATTTATATCATCGAAAAAAACATATGTCAAAATAACATAGGCTTTCGGAAGCATCCCCAAAACCGTGATGGAAAATAGGAGGAGGCTCACCTTATACTGTGGATTGACAAAAAAACACAGGAGGTGAGCCGTGAAGGAAATAAAATTATCCTTCGATATTAACTATTGAAACAGTTCGATGTCCACTAGATAGAAGAGCAGTGGCTGCATCTTCGGGAATTCAGTTTACCATAGAACTAGGAATTCAGTTTACCATTTCCAAATATGGATAAAGAAGCTGAAAGAGGACTATTTTCCCAAGGCTGTAGGGGTGTTGGATATCTGGTATTTAGAGAGAGAGTTGAAAAAAGCGTTGGGAGAGGAGAAGAAAGAGACCGTCGAAAAAATTCTGTCTGAAATACAAAACTATCTAAATTATATTAAAATTGGTAATTTTTCTAATGCAGTATCAGAAGCATTACAGGATGCTGAAAAAAGAAGTGAGCTTTTAAGGCAAGAGATAAAATCATTAGAATTCCAGCAACAGAATACCTTTAAGTCTCCGCCGAAAGAGTGGATAATTCACAGGCTGGAAAAGTTACATGAAACGCTGGATAAAAAACACTACTGCGTCGGCTTTAGCACTTAAGGAATTATTAGGTCAAATAAGACTTGAGCCTGTAACTGAGTCCTCTCTTTTCTATGAGATTGCCACACTCCCTTCGGGAGTTCGCAATGACATATTATTGAATGGGATTGCCACGCTTTCTTCGAAAGCTCGCAATGACAAAGGGATGGAATTCAAGCCGTTTTATATAGCACATACGAAAATTCAAACTCTTGCTCTATTGGATGATAGGTATAAAGGTTCGAATTGGTTGCACTGGCGGAGAGGGTGGGATTCGAACCCACGGTCCCGACTTTAATCGGAACAATCGCTTAGCAGGCGATCCTGATCAGCCACTCCAGCACCTCTCCACAATACTCTCAGAGCGTAGGCTATTCTATCATTTTTTTGGCGATATTCAAAATTTAAAGAAAAAATGGCCCGCTCGGAGATCAGGCCCTACCTTTTCTTTTCTTGTTACTGCTAACTGGAAAAACGGAGGGAGAGGGATTCGAACCCCCGTCACGATTTCTCGTGAAGCGATTTTCAAGACCGCCGCCTTCAGCCGCTCGGCCATCCCTCCATGACTATTCTGCAGAGAAAATATTCTATCATTTTCATTGTAATTATCAAAATGGAAGAGAACCAGTTAAGAGGGTATTCTTTCCATGCCGTCCATATAAGGGCGCAAGGCTTTTGGTATGATGACAGAGCCATCCTCCTGCTGATAACTCTCCAGGATAGCACTCACAGTCCTTCCAACAGCAACCCCTGAGCCATTCAGAGTATGGACAAACTCTGGCTTTGATTTTGGCCCCCTTCGAAAACGAATATTGGCTCTTCTTGCCTGAAATTCCTCGCAATTGGTGCAGGAAGAAATTTCCAGGTATTTCTTCCTGTGAGACATCCATAGTTCAAGATCATATGTCTTGGCTCCAGAAAAGCCCAAATCCGCGGTGCAGAGGACAACTACCCTGTAGTGAAGGCCTAATCTTTTCAAGACCTCTTCTGCATCGAGTGTCATTTTTTCCAATTCCTGATATGAGTTCTCAGGTAAAGCAAAGCTTACAAGCTCGACTTTATTGAACTGGTGCTGGCGGATCAGGCCTCTTCTGTCTTTCCCATAAGATCCGGCTTCACGCCTGAAGCAAGGCGTATAAGCAACAAATCTCTGAGGGAGTGAATCAGCATCGAGCGTTTCTCCCTGATAAAGATTGATCAAAGGGACCTCTGCAGTAGGAATCATGTACCAGTGATAACCTCTTAATTTAAAAAGGTCATTTTCAAATTTGGGAAGATTCCCCGTTCCTATAAGACTGGCCTCATTAGCAATTAATGGAGGAATAACTTCTTTATAGCCTGTTTCCTTGGTGTGTATGTCAAGCATAAAGTTGATTAAAGCCCTTTCCAACCTGGCTCCAGCCCCAAGGTAAACAGCAAACCTTGATCCTGCTATCTTTGCAGCACGCTCAAAATCCAGGATGCCCAGTTTTTTCCCTATATCCCAATGGGGTTTAGGAGCAAAGGAGAATACTGGTTTTTCTCCAAACTTGCGCACTTCAACATTCGCTTCAGGACCTTGACCTTCGGGCACAGTCTCATGTGGAATATTTGGGATGTTCAGAAGAAGATTCCGCAGTACCTCATCTATTTCTTTTAGTTTCTCTTCTAATTGTCTTATTTCCCCAGAAATTTTCTTCATTTCTGATATGATAGAGGATGGGTCTCTTCTCTCTTTTTTCATCTGACCTATGAGCTTGGAGGCCTTGTTCACCTCATAACGAAGGTTTTCGACTCTCTTTAAATATTCTTTCTTTTCCTGGGAAAGCTTCATAAATTCATCAAGGTCAATCTCTAGGCCACGGGACGCAACTTTCTTCATGACAAAATCCTGGTTTTCCTGGACAAACTTTATGTCTAACATGCCGCTGATTATAGTAAAAAAAAAAGGAAAAAAAAAGGCCCTTTTTAAAGTTGACTCATACAGGGTATTAAAATATATTAAGACAATAGTGAAAACGAATAAAAATTCTAAAAAAAATTACAAGATAAGGCAAGGTTAAGTATATGGAGAAAGAGTTCAAGGGTTATATTCAGGTATACACAGGAAATGGAAAAGGCAAAACCACTGCTGCCCTTGGACTTGCTTTAAGAGCAGCAGGCCATGGCCTTAAGACTTATATAGGCCAGTTTATTAAAGGACAAACTTACGGAGAGCTTTCTTCTGTAAAGAACCTAACTCCTCTGATTACTATCGAGCAGTTTGGCCGAAAGGGTTTTATTCATGTGACAAAAGACCCGGATGAGGAAGACATTCAAAGAGCCCACAAAGGCCTGAAGAAATGCCTCGGCGCTATGCTTTCTCAAAAATATAGAATTATCATTCTTGATGAGATAAATGTCGCAGTACATTTTAACCTTTTAACAGAAAAAGATGTCCAAACATTCCTTGATAATAAACCCGAAAATGTAGAAGTGATTCTTACAGGAAGATACGCTCCAGAATCTTTCATAAAGAGAGCTGATCTAGTCACAGAAATGAAGGAAATAAAGCATTACTACGCTGAAGGTGTTCAGGCAAGAGACGGAATCGAAAGATAAGAGAGTATTTTTTCTTTCAATGAAAAAAGAGAATTTCGAAAAACTTGTTGAAGAGGCTTTAGCCAACATTCCTAAAAAATTCAAAAAATACCTTGATAACCTGGCTGTGATTGTCGAGGAAAAGCCTTCAAGAGAAATATACGAGCGGACAGGAAGTTCCCCTCTAAGCAGCATATTAGGCCTTTACCACGGCGTGCCTTTCAAGCACCGCGGGCCATTCTATGGAAATATTCCTCCAGATGTCATTTTAATCTACCAGAGACCTATTGAAAATTTCTGTTATTCAGAAGAAGATATAAGGAAAAAAATCAGGGAGGTTGTTTTTCATGAAATCGGACACTATTTCGGGCTGAGTGAAAAAGAATTGAAAGAGATCGAGAAAGTATCATAGGAAATAAAATAACTCAAAGCTCAAAACTAGTAAGGAGTAAGGAGTAAGGAGTTAGGAGCAGGAGACAGAATATGATTGAAAGCTTTAAAGGTGTTTTTGCAGCTTTAACCACTCCTTTTGTTCAAGACGAAATCTCTCTTGAAAAATTCAGTTGCAACATCCAGAAATTCAACTCCCTCGACCTTGCGGGTTATGTGGTATTAGGTTCTACTGGCGAAGCTGTTTACCTTACAGATGAAGAATCAGAAAAAATGGTTCAAGCAGCAAAAGAAAACACTCCTTCAGACAAGAAAATCCTGGTTGGCACAGCCAGAGAATCCACAAAAATAACCCTGGAATTCACAAATCATATGGCCTCTTTAGGTGCAGATGCAGCCCTGATTCGCACACCCAGCTATTTTAAATCCCGAATAGGACATGAAGCACTTAAAAAACACTACCTGACTATTGCAGATCATTCCAAGATTCCAGTAATCATCTATAACATACCTCAATACACAGGTATCTCTATAGATCCCAGGCTCATCATTGAGCTTTCAGGACATCCCAACATCTCTGGGATAAAAGACAGCTCAGGAAATCTGGCTTTTCTTGGAGAAGTTATACTGCATCTTGATCCCAATTTTAATTTTTTGCTGGGAGCTGGAAGTTTATTTCTTCCCGGGCTTATTCTGGGTGCGTGCGGCGGAATTCTGCGCTTAGCAGATGTTGCTCCAGCCCAGTGTATCAGGCTGTACAACTTGTTTTTGGAAAAGAAGTGGGATGAAGCCCTCAAACTCCAGCTTGCCTTGATTCCCCTCAACAATGCCGTAACAAAAACATACGGCGTTCCTGGACTAAAATATGCAATGGATTTACTCGGTTATTATGGCGGTCTCCCCCGCTCGCCTCTCCTGCCCCCAGACGAGAAGGACAAGAAGGAAATAGAAAACATCCTCAATAAATTAAATCTTATTAATATTAGTAAGGAGTAAGAAGTTAGGAGTAAGAAGTTAGGAGTTAGGAGCAAGGAAAACTCAAAACTAATTTCTGTTAATCGGTTAGTCGGTTAGATAGTTAATCTGTTAGACTGTTGATCAGTTAGTCAGTTGAATATTTTAATTAAAATAACAGACTAACAGACTAACCGAATAACAGACTAACTTTTTTATTATGGCAGTTAATCTGTTATTTTAATTATTATATTTTATGTTTTTCTTGTCTTGCCTCTTTGTCTTGCCAGCAAAGCGTTGTCTTGCACTTTAGTTTGTCTTGCTTTTATAATTAACTGAATCAATTAGTTACTGGTTCAGACAAACCAAATAAACAAGATAAACCAGATAAACGTAAGAGACGGAACAGACCGAATAAACCGAAATATGGAGTTTGCGATGAAAAATAACAGCAGACGGATTTTTATGAAAAACCTTATATGCGGAGCAATTTCCACTCCTCTTGCCGCAAAAAATATTCTATCGGTGAATAAGAAACAGGAAAATCGAATACAAAAAGGCCAGATGTTTTATCGCCGTCTGGGAAGGACAAACCTTTTTGTATCAGAGATTTCACTCGGAGGGAGTCCTATCCCAGATTGGGCTCTTTTTGTTCAAATCATAGAGAGAGGTGTCAATTATATAGATACCTCACATACCTATTCGAATGGCAATAGTGAGCGTCAGATAGGCCGGCTGTTAAAGGAGGTAGGCAGAGAAAAAATATATGTAAGCACGAAATTTCACCTGAGAGGCAATTGGAGTGAGAATTCTATCATCAATTCCGTTAACAACAGTTTGCGCAGGCTTAACACAGATTATATAGATATCCTTTGTATCCATGGAGCATCAAAGGAAGAATATCTCACTGATGAGAAATTGCTCTCAGCATTCGAAAAATTAAAAAAGCAAGGAAAATACAAATTCCGGGGACTTTCCTGTCATTCAAACCACCATGAAGTCGTTAAGAAAGCGGTCGAGTGTGAATATTACGATGTGGTTCTGCTTGGATATAATGTATTCGATATTCAGGACACAGAAGAAGATATCGAAGTCTATGATGACTATCTGGGTGCAAGTGGAATCAGAAGACTTATCAGCCTGGCGAAATCAAAAGATGTAGGAATTATTGCAATAAAGACTCTCAAAGTCGGAGGGAAAAGGCAGAACCTGGAAAAATACAGAACAGATAACACATCGATTTTCCAGGCCATGCTAAAATGGGCATTGGAAAACGAAAACATATCATCGGTTGTGACTGAAATGCTGACTTTCAAACAGATGGAAGAGGACATTGGTATTGTCGGCCAATCCCTTTCAGAGCAGGAACGAAAAAACCTATTCAGATACGTTGCAGAAAATTCCAAGGACTACTGTCACATGTGCGGTCAATGCGAAAGGAACTGTTCTTCAAGCATCAAAACATCATCCATTCTGAGATATTTAGCCTATTTCGAGAGTTACAGAAAGGTTAGTGCAGCTAGAGAGGCATACTCTCAATTAAAGCCAGCACAAACGGCATTATCTTGCCAAAACTGCGGTCAATGCGAAATGGTGTGTCCATATGGAGTCTCGGTGAGGAAAAGAATCAAGGAAGCACATATGCTTTTGAGTAAGCCGTAGATAAGAACTAAAAAAGCAAAGATTTCCTTCGATTTCATTCTCCAATCCTCCATAATTTAAAAATAAGACCGTGCACCCAGCTCTGACTATACCCTCCCTGCGTTATCCATGCAGTTAGCTCAGGCAAGGCTGATCTGCCGCACAAGAGACTACTCTGCTGCCGCTGCTACCTCCCGGTCCTGACGGGGTTCACAGAGAGCTCTTCGCGCAGGACCCAAACCATCAACACCACTTACAAGGACACAGTCCAGAAAAAGTCCAGCCTCGGCAAGGAATTCGACCCCACTATAGCGGGTTGTGGGTTACAGGGCACCGCTGGCTCCCCATCTAGCACGGCCTAATTTTTCAATTACTTTTTGAACCTTTAAAATGTCCTGATCAGGTTAAAACCTGTATGCCACTCCACCTCTAAGGATAAATCCGTCCCAAATTCCTGCTTCAACTCTTAAATGTATATGAGGAATAATTTCTGCTCTCAGGCCAAAATTCATTTGCAGAAGCGGAATTATATTAGGAATATTAGTATTAAAATCTTCCTCGGCTTCTCTTAAAGTCTTTGAATCCGCCTCTCCGACTTCCTCGTCAGATCCTGCCCACTTATAAACTCCAATATAATCATAACTGACCTCTCCATTTAAAGAAGCTACACCAAAGCCAAGGACAAAATAAGGGCTTACTCTCCAAGTAGGCTTCATATCCCAGCGGAAGCTCAAGTTAGTAAAGAAAGGATTCAATTCAATCTTTCCCTCAGCATTCACCTCAGCAGATGTGCCATTCTCAAATTGTTGCGTGACAGATCCTTGAACCGATAACCTCATATGGGCCTTCTCAAAAGAAATTCCAAAGCTAAAAGATCCGTCCCGGCCCTTAGGATAATACCTAATTTCCAGCCCATAATTCGAGCCACCCGAGTCAAAAGCGAGGTTCTGTTCAAAGCCTGTATCATTTAATCCAGCATGGGACTCTCTAACCTCTCTTGATATTTCACGTCTTATTTCATCGCTTATTTCGTCTACCAACTTGTCTTCGAACAATCCTTTCAGAAGATCAACTGTCCAGTGAGAAAAATGAACTTCTATCTCCAGCTTTCCTGCTATTTTATTGTCAAAAAGATGAGGAATCTCTACTTTTGGTTCCTCTTGTTGAGCATGAGCACTATGAATAAAAAGGAGACAGATAAAAGCAATTAAGAAGAAAGATTTTTCTTTAAAGCCTATTATTTTCATAACAATCTCCAAAAAATCCTAACTTTATCTTTATCTTTTGTCAATACCTATTCGGTCTGTTCCATCTATTCAGTCTGTTCGGTTAAAAAAAGTAAATAAACTCTTTTCTTCTTTAGTCGGTTCAACTTTATCTAGTTTGTCTGGTTTATTTTGTCTGTCTGAGCCAGTAACTCAGTAACTAAGTGACTCAGTTAATTATAAAAGCAAGACAAGAAAAACATAAAATATAATAATTAAAATAACAGATTAACTCCCTATAATAAAAAAGTTAGTCTGTTATTCGGTTAGTCTGTTAGTCCGTTATTTTAATTAAAATATTCAACTGACTAACTGATCAACAGTCTAACAGATTAACTGACTAACCGATTAACAGAAATTAGTATTGCGTTTTGAGTTTTTTTTCGGCTTACGGCTTACTGCTTACTGCTTACGATAATCAGTTTTGCGCTTTGAATTTATTCTGTCTTGCTTGTCTCGCCTGTCTTGCTTTTCTTTTTTTTTACTTGACAGGGAAAAATTCAAGTGATAGAAAAAAACCATATTTATAAAAGGAGGCTTTAATGAAAAAAAAGATAATCTCATTCAGCGCCCTGTTATTATTTTTCCTTTCATTCATGCTCATTGCACAGACCCCGCCAGAAGAGTTTTTAGGCCATAAAGTTGGTGCTGACCGCAAGCTTGCAGACTATAACCAAATCCAGGCATATTTTCAAAAGCTCGACCAGGAATCTGCAAAAATCAAGGTTCTGACTATCGGCAAATCCACACTTGGCAAACCAATAATCATGGCCATTATCTCTACAGAAGAAAACATGGCCAAGCTTGACACTTACCGGGGAATCACGAAAAAACTGAGAGAAGCGAGAGATCTGACTCCTGAAGAGGCCAAAAACCTGGCAAAGGAAGGCAAGGCTATACTCCTCATAACCTGCAACATTCATTCTACAGAAATCGCATCCTCACAAATGGCTATGGAATTTGCTTACAAATTAGTGACAGGTAAAACTCCCTTTGATGCCAATAAAGCTCTTGATGATGTCATTGTTCTGCTCGTACCGACTAGTAACCCGGACGGCCAGCAAATGGTAACCGATTGGTACAGAAAATATGTGGGCACAAAATACGAGGGCGGACGGATGCCATGGCTCTATCATCATTATGCTGGCCACGATGACAACCGTGACTGGTTCATGTTCAACCTCGATGAAACAAAGGCTGTCACCAAAGTCCTGTATCATGACTGGATTCCTCAAATCCACATAGACCAACACCAGATGGGCTCCACAGGTGCTCGCCTCTTTATCCCGCCATTTATGGATCCACCTGTTTTTACTGTTCATCCTCTCCTCTGGCGCGGAGTTGGCCTTTGCGGAGCAACCATGGCTTATGACCTGCAGAAGAACGGTTTCAAAGGGGTTGTTTATGGAAGAAGTTTTACAGGCTGGTGGATAGGCGCCTGCGATGACACATCCTGGCTTCATAATACCATAGGCCTTCTCAGCGAAATGGCATCTGTTAGAATGGCCACTCCAATTTATATCGATCCGACTGAAGTTCCAAAATCCTATATCGAAAAACGCATGCAGTTTCCTGACCCCTGGCCAGGTGGTTGGTGGAGGTTAAGAGACCTCGTGGAATACGAGTTGACACTTTCTATGAGTCTTGTAAAAACAGCCCATCTAAACAAAGAAGATTTACTGTTCAATTTTTATAAGATGTGCAAGGACTCCATTGAAAAAAGGGGAGAAAGTCAGCCCTATGCCTTTGTCATTCCCAAGAAACAATACGATTATCCAACCACACTCAGGATGCTTGACATCCTGAAGTTTGGCGGCGTAGAAATCCACCAGGCCAAAGAAGATTTCACTGCTGAAGGCAAAGTCTATCATGCTGGCTCTTTTGTAGTTCTGATGTCACAACCTTACAGGCCATATGCACAAGCTTTACTCGAAAAGCAAAAATACCCAGATATACGTCAATACCCTGGAGGTCCTCCTGTACCACCCTATGACAATGCCGGATGGACACTTCCTCTGCAGATGGGTGTAAGATGCGCTCAAATTAATAAATCCTTCAAGGCAAATCTCACAAAGCTGGATAAGATTCCATCTCCGTCCATTACACCGCTTCAAGGGACCACATCCTATGTCGTCCTTGATTCGCGCGTAAATGCCTCCTACTCAGTCGTATTCTCTCTTTTAAAAGAAAAGGCTGAAATCTACCGCTCCAAAGACACAATTAAAGGAGATAAATTCAAAGCAGCAGCAGGAAGCTTTATCATTAAAAATACACCCCAGGTACAGAAAAGCCTTTCCAGTCTTCTGGAAAAATGGCATGCTGCCGCCTACGAGCTTGAAGACATTGCTGACATCCCTAAAACCTCTTTAAAGAGATTTCGAGTCGGCCTCTATCAGTCCTGGAAATCCAATATGGACGAGGGCTGGACACGTTACGTTTTTGATGACTTAGGCATCCCTTACACAACACTTCACAACAAGGATTTCAAAGGCACAAAGAAAAAGAAAGTCAATTTAAGCGAACAATTTGATGCCATTGTGTTTGCAGACGAAAACGCTGACATAATTAAATCAGGAAAACCAAGTCCCACATCACAGTCCAGAAGATATTACTCTGGTACCATGCCACCTGAATATGAAGGAGGTATTGGCAAAGAAGGAGTAGAGGCTTTAAAGGCTTTTGTCGAACAAGGAGGCATTCTTGTCACACTCAACAACGCCTGTGGATTGGTCTTTAAGGAGTTTACATCCCCTGTCAGGAATGCTCTCGAAAAAGTTGATCGTAGTAAATTCTTATGTCCCACGTCAATTTTGAAAGTCAAAGTCGACAATAAATCCCCAATCGGATATGGAATGCCAAAAGAAGCTGCTGTCATGTTCTCCCGAAGCCTGGCCTTGAGCACACAGGTTCCCTCCGGGGAATGGGATAGAAAAGTTGTTGCTAGTTATCCCCAAGAAGATATCCTCTTGAGCGGGTGGCTTCTGGGAGAAGATGTCATTGCCCGCAAGGCCGCAGTCGTGGATGCCAAGTACATAAAGGGACACATTATTCTAATCGGGTTCCGCTGCCAGCACAGGGCACAATCCCATGGAACATACAAATTCCTTTTCAACGCACTACTCTATCCAGAAATCAATTAATTTGACTGACTCTCTTTTACTATAAATCGACATTTTTTATGAATAATCCAGGTTAAAAGCTAGGAAGGCTATAAAAGCTAGAAATAATCAGTTAAATCTGTTTAGTCCGTTTTGTCATCGCGAGCGAAGCGTGGCGATCTCATAATGATTCGCCAAAGGCATGAGATTGCCACGCTTTCTTCGAAAGCTCGCAATGACATAACGGAAAAACGGGTTCTGGGGTAATATTTATGAAGTCCAGTCTTCTTCGGTGTTAAAGACTAAATGCTCTGTGAGAGATTTCATTCGTTTCTTCTCAAACTAATAAACACTCCCCCTCCGCCAAATCCTAACATGATCAAAGCTTGAACAAAGGTTTTCCACTGGATTTGAGGTGAAAGGAAAAGAGCAAAAATAAAGAAATAAAGCCCTACTCCAGCAATAACAACATAGATTCCCAGCATGATCTTCCATGCCCTGCGGTTTGTTTCAGGAGTATCCTTCGAAAAGAAATGATTATAAAGGAGCATGCCTGCCAAACAGAAAATGCCGAGTACAGCAAAAATCAGCCAGAAGAATTTCACCTGGCTTAAAACTTCTGGTGCAAGAGGAACTCCTGCTGCCACTGCCTCGGCTGGAGGGACAATTGGATTGAGGATTCTTTCGTACAGCGTTGCACCGAGGTTACTTCCAATCAAACTCCCGAAGACCCCATAGAGAAAAGCATAACCCATATAAACCGCCTTTTTATCCTGCGGAGCAACAAGGCCGATGTAGCTGTAATATTTGGGGTGTGCGGTCATTTCCCCAAGGGAGAAAACAGCGATTCCGAGAATAAACATCCATGCGCTATGGGTAAAAGCTAAAACTAAAAATCCTCCTGAACCGATAATAATACCTGCGGCTATGACAGGAAAAGCCTTGAGGTTTTTCACAATCCGGCTTACCAGAACAACGAGCAGGACAATAGTTCCAGCATTGATGATGGTGACAAACTCAGCATCAAATTTGAAAAATTTTAAAAATGGAATCTTTGCCATGAATTGGTCCACAGGAGTACGTGTGATGAAATCACGTAAATACCAAAGAACAGAACCAAACATCTGAAAATAAAGAATCCAAAAACATGAATAGACTACAATCAGCAACATGAAACGGGAATCACTCAATATAAGCATCGCCTCTTTCATCACCTGTCTGATGGGCTTTGTACTTTCAGGCTTTTCCGGGTCTTTATAAAGAAAAATCGAAGGCAGAAGCATTAAAAAGCACCAGGCCGCAGAAGAAAAGAAAACATAGCGCCAGTCAAATCCCTTGATCCAACTGATGAAAAAAGGAGCAAGAAAGGCTCCCAGGTTAATGCTCCAATAGTAAACACCGAAGCCAAAACCGCTGTTCTCCTTTGTTGTTGTTCTGGCAACAGTTCCTGTAATAATCGGCTTGAACAGCCCGCTGCCTGTAGCCATTATCAAAAGGAAGAGAAAAATCAGTCCATAGGAATTAAAATTACCTGCCGCAAAATAGCCTAAGGTTAATAAAGAAAAGGCCACAATCAGCATCTTTCGATAGCCGAGCCGCTCGGCCAGCGCACCTCCAAAAATCGGCAGGATATACGTCAAGGCATAGACAAAACCTTGCAGAAATCCTACTGCCTGCTGACGGAAACCTAGAACATCAACCAGATAGACTGCCAGAACAGCGTTCATCCCGTAATAAGCTCCGCGTTCAAAAAGCTCCATTAAGTTAGCAACCCAAAAAGTCTTTGGAAGAGAGGTCAATATATTCCCTTTTTTCTTTTCATCCATGTATTAACTCCTTTTTACATAAGATATAAAATGTAAATCGTCAATACAACTATCCTATTTATTTTGAATAAGCCTTCAAGTATTGGGCCCGAAAATAAGCCTCAGCCTCTCCTAAATCCCTAAACCTCAATTCCTGTTTTTTAAAGGAAAGCTCTCCTTTAAAATCATCAATTCCTGAATATTGATGTTCATCCATCCATGTTTCCATTCCGCCCAGCAGATTTTTTATCTCATCAAGCCCCTTTTTGTAGAAAAGAGTACAAACTTGAACAGCCGAAGCGCCAGCAAGAATCTGTTTCACAATGTCTTCAGCCTTTTGAACTCCTCCAGATGAAGCAAGATCACAGTCAATCCTATCAGCTAAAAGAGCTATCCATCTTAAGGACTGATAGAAATTTCCTTTTCCGATGAGACTTCTTGTCTTAAGGTTTTTGACATCAATATCTGGCTCGAGGAACCAGTTAAAGAGGACAAGGGCGTCACAGCCAGCTTGTACTAGCCTTCGCCCCAAATAAGGAACAGAAGTGATCTGTGACGTGAGCTTTACAGATACTGGAATGGAAACTTCTTTTTTTACTTCTTTAAGGATTTGAAGGTGTTGTTCTTCGTAAACTTTACAAGGTGAATCAATGTCAATCGGAAGGAAATAAATGTTCAGCTCCAACCCATCTGCTCCGGCTTCTTGAATCTGCCTGGCAAAACTCGGCCACAGCTTCGGTGTTTGACAGTTTATGCTGGCAATAATGGGAATGCTTATATCCTTTTTTGCCTCTTCAATAATTCGGGTAATCGAGTGAGGAGCATACTCCAACAATCCCCCTCCTCTCATATAATCAAGGGCCTCTGGATGGACAGTATAGTCTCCATCTTGAATATCACCTTCTGCTAAAAACTGCTCTTCGAATATCGACTTCATTATCACTGCGCCCGCTCCAGCCTCTTCACATCTTTTTATTCCCGATGCACTCCTGGTTAAATCGCTGCTGCCCACGATTAACGGATTCCTGAGTTTTAATCCCATATAAGATGTGAATAAATCTGCCATGCTATTCTCCTTTATTTATTACATATCTTAAGTATTTAATCGAAAATTTTTCCGGGATTAAGGATATTTTGAGGGTCAAAGATATTCTTTATTCCCTTCATTAGTTCAATCGTTTCTAAATCCAGAACATAAAAAAGATAAGGCTTTTTTACAATCCCGATTCCATGCTCTCCAGAAATCATTCCTCCCCTGGTTTTGCTGTCCTGATAAAGTGCCTCGCGAACTTTATCGATTTTTGTCCTCCATTCATCCTCTGAAAGAAGGATGCTCTTTCCATTCTCAAAGCGTGACTTCATGATATGGGTATGCACATTCCCATCCGCTGCATGACCAAAGGTTGGAAGCCAGATTCCGTACTTCTGTGAAACCTCTTGAACTCTTTTGACATGTTTAGCAATTTCTGCTCGAGGAACAACGATATCGAGGATTTCAATAGTATGTGCCTTGATAGCCTCATAGATCTGGCTCCGGATTTCCAGGACCTGCTCCTGTTTTTTCGGATCGTCAGCAATAAATACATCAAGAGCTTCTCTTTCCAAACAAATTTCAGCCACAACCTCGGATAGTCTATCCATTTCTTCTTCACTTGAAGCATCAAGGATTATAAGAAGATAGGTGTTCCCCAGAGTGGATGGCCATTTCTTTTTCAGAAACTCCTCGGTTATCTGAATAACTTCTCGAGGAATGAACTCAACAGCCAAGGGAAGGATTTTTCGTCTTATTAAAAGAGGCACAGCTTCAATAGCATTTTCCAAATCATCATAAGGGATGATGAGTGAACGCATACATTGAGGTGAAGGCATTAACTGAATAATCGCTTTTGTGATTATCCCAAGAGTCCCTTCTGACCCGATCATCAGATTCAGCAGGCTATATCCTGTACTGCTCTTCATAAGTTTGCCGCCGAGATGGATAGTAGTTCCTTTCGGAAGCACTACATCCAGCCCACGCACATAATTCCGGATGACTCCGTATTTTACTGCCCTTGCGCCCCCAGCATTCGTGGCAATAACACCTCCTATCATGGCACTCTCATCACCGGGATGAGGAGGAAAGAAAAGGCCTTCCTCTTCAACACCTCTATAAAAATCCATGAGTGTTACTCCGGCCTCTACAACAGCCATCTGATTCGCACTGTCAATCTCAATAATCCGATTCATCCTCTCAAGAGACAGCACAATGCCTCCTAAAGAAGGCACACAGCCCCCGCAAAGGCCGGTCGCCCCGCCTCTTGGTGTAACCGGAATCTTCTCCTTATTCGCAAGTCGAAGGATGTTTTCAACTTCTTCTGTAGTGTATGGTTTTACAACAACATCTGGCTCATGTGCTATGTCAAGCAAGGAAAATTCATCATGGCTGTAATCCAGCATTTGATCCGCATCAACAATCATATTTTTCTGGCCAACAATCCTTTCTAATTCTTTAATTATCCTCTCAGTCACCTTTTTATACATGATTTACTGTCTCTTCCTTAGGAGATTGCCAAGTCGCTTCGCTCCTCGCAATGACACCCCTTTTTCCTGCTCCTCACTCCTTACTCCTCACTCCTCACTTTTTTTAATTTTGAGTTTTGAGTTTTGAGTTCTAATCTCTTCACTCCTCACTCCTCACTCCTTACTAATATAGCTGGTATTCCTGCATCCTGCACAAGCTTATTAAAAACAGGAACATCGACTTCTAATATCTTATTTAACTTCTGAATCTGCTCGTCAGCCTTTGCCGATAATTCCTTAAAGACTTCATAGGATTGATCTGTCGGGCGAGCATCTGTACTTGCGACAACAGAGGCCAATGCTGCAATCTTATTGTCAAGCAAAATCGGAAAATTCAAGGGATCCTGACCGCTCTTGGATTTTGACTGGATAAGCACATCCTCTACTTCCTGAAGTTTCTTCTTAATATTCTTTCCTGCCCCAATAATCTCCTTTCCTTTCTCATGACCTCTAATCTTTTTGGAAAGGTCATTAATCTGTTTCTTTATATCACGCAGCCTGTTAATGATCCTGTTTACTTCAGTCACCTTGTCGCGGATTTTTAGAAGAAAATCAAACTGTTCCTGAAAATCTTCCTGAGTCGTTGAAATACGGGGATCTTTCTTCCACTCCCATGTCTGTATTACCTCTTTTTCGCCCATCGTCAGTCTGACTTGATACCTGCCTGGCACTGCAACAGGCCCACTGAGCATGCCGCCCCAGAGGATGGCACCGGGAACGCGTTCAGCATCCGGATAACGCATGTTTAAAACAAATCGATTCATCCCTTCTTCTGCACGAAAGCTCCGTGAGCCTGCCCTCCGAGACCTCATTGACATTGAGTCTTCAGATGTTTCTTCCCCTGCTCTGCCTGTGAATTTCCGGATGAGATTTCCCTCTGCATCCAAGAATTCAAAGGTTGTTCCTGGTTTTGGTTTCTCCCTGAAATAATAGTAAATAACCGTCCCACCTGGAGGATTCTGCCCGACATTGGGCCTGGGCCACCCAAAACCTCTCATGCGGTAAGCATTACGGGGCTTAAAGAGAAAGATATCTGACTTTGCCGCTTCATCTGTAATCTGATGCAAAGGAGTAAGGTCATCCAGAATCCAGAAAGACCTGCCATGTGTAGCTACAACAAGATCATCGTCTTTAACAACCATATCATGTATGGGTACTACAGGCAGGTTAAGTTGAAGTGTCTGCCAGTTTTCCCCATCATCAAAGGAGACAAACACGCCCGTCTCTGTTCCTGCATAAAGAAGCCCTTTATGCTTTGGGTCTTCACGCACCACACGGACAAAAGTGTTATCAGGAAGTCCATTAGTGATTTTTTTCCATGATTTACCATAATTTTCGGTCTTGTAAATGTATGGGCCAAAATCATCCAGCTCATGCCGGTCAACAGCTAAGTATGCTGCGCCAGCATCAAATGTTGAAGGATCAATCATGCTTATCAGGCTCCATTCGGGCATCTGTTTTGGTGTGATATTTTCCCAGTTCTTTCCACCGTCTTTTGTGATATGGACTAATCCATCATCCGAGCCAACCCAGAGGACATCTGGATCATGGAAAGATTCCGTAAGAGCAAATATGGTACAGTAATACTCAACACTTGTGTCGTCCTTTGTGATAGGCCCCCCTGACTTTTCCTGCTTTGTCTTGTCATTTGAGGTAAGGTCAGGACTGATGACCTCCCAGCTCTGGCCTTCGTTTGTCGATTTAAAAAGGACCTGTGCTGCATGATAAAGAACATTGGAATCAAACCTTGAAACAATGATGGGAGCAGTCCATTGATAGCGGTACTTAAGCTCTGCCGCGCCCCATCCCATTGGATTTTCAGGCCAGGCTGTGATGGCCCTCTGCTGCCTTGTCTTGTAATCCCACCGTGTGATCAGGCCGCCGTAACTCCCCGCATAGACGATATCAGGATTGTCATGGCGTGGAGCAATATGGCCGCTCTCTCCACCTCCAACTGGGTGCCAATCCGGCTTGTCAATGCCACCTCCTGAGGTGCGGCTGGCAATACGCACAGTACTGTTATCCTGCTGGGCTCCATAGACCCAGTAAGGAAACTGATTATCCGTTATCACATGGTAAAATTGAGCAGTAGGTTGATTGTCCTGCGCTGTCCAGGAAACCCCACCGTTGTAGGAGACATTGGCTCCCCCATCATTTCCGTTTATCATACGCTTTGGATTCTCAGGGTCAATCCACAAATCATGATTATCGCCATGAGGAACGCGAATGGAAGTATAGGTCTTTCCTCTGTCCACAGAACGGTAAAGGCCGGTGTTTAATACATAGACAGTCTCCGCATCCTTCGGATCAGCATATATGCGGCTGTAATACCAGGCTCTCTGCCTCAGGCGTCGCTCATTATTCATTCTGGACCAAGTCTCACCTCCATCATCAGAACAAAAAACACCACCATCCATTGCCTCTATGATGGCCCAGACACGGTCAGGCTTTGCTGCTGACACAGTCACACCGATTTTCCCGAGCATGCCTTTAGGAAGGCCTTTGTTCCGGGAAATCTCTTTCCATGTGTCCCCACCGTCAGTGGATTTAAAAAGGCCGCTTCCCGGCCCTCCACTTGTAAGACTGTAAGGCGTACGGCAAGCTTCCCAGATGGCCGCATAGATAATCCTTGGATTCAAAGGATCCAAGATAAGGTCGATTGCACCTGCTTTATCGCTGCGAAATAGAATTTTTTTCCATGTTTCACCGCCATCTTCTGTCCGGAATACTCCTCTTTCCTGATTTTGCCCATAGATATGGCCAAGAGCTGCCACATAGACAAGGTCCGGGTTTCGCGGATGAATCCTCACTCTAGAAATCTGGCTTGTATCAGCAAGTCCTATATGCTTCCATGTCTTTCCAGCATCTGTAGACTTATACATACCATCACCATGAGAAACATTGCCTCTGATCGGCGCCTCGCCCATGCCCACATAGACCACATTTTGATCCCATTCGGAGATAGCAATGGCTCCTACTGAGCCAGTCTTAAAAAAGCCATCAGATACAGGTTTCCAATTCAACCCCCCATCTTCTGTCTTCCATACTCCTCCACCAGTGGCTCCAAAGTAATAGGTAAAGGGCTGGCTGTAAACTCCTGCCACTGCTGTAACACGCCCACCACGAAAAGGTCCGATGCATCGCCACATCATCGCCTTATAGAGACTTTCATCATAGCGGTTTATCTTCTTCGAAGGATCAGATGAACTCCAACCAGAACCGACTATAAAAATGAATAGAAATAAAACAATTAAGCCTGTTACTATAAAAAATTTAGATGATTTCATAAATAAACCTCCATTTCTCAGTTTATCCCTAAATCCGGACAAAGGTTTTATAATCAAAATAAGTGATTAAGTAAAGAGATTTCAATTTACGATAATTAGTTTTGAGTTTTTCTTGCTCTTCACTCCTAACTCCTCACTCCTTACTAGACTTGAGTTTTGAGCTTTGAGCTTCTTCTGTTCTCGGTTTTGTCTTTTTCTTCCTGAACGCTAGAACAATCAAAGGCGGCGTGATAATAGTTGTAAGTAGCGACATTCCAAGTACAACGGTGTAAATCTTTTGAGTAATTGTTTGAAGTGAAATACCTATGAGCCCCACGATAATCCCTACTTCTCCCCGGGGAATCATACAGACACCCGTCTGAATCCTGGTTCTCCAATTTTCATTCCAGCAGGCCAGAGCTGAACCGATCATCTTGCTAACTGCTGCAACCACAGATATCAGCAATACTAAAAACAGTAAATCTGGCTCCAAGAATGCTCTGGGGTTTAGATGAGCCCCCATCATCACAAAAAAGAAAGGAAGAAGGAATTCATTGACATATTTTACCTTATTCTCCAAATCATAAACTCCGGCTAATTCATCTATCACAACACCAGCCATGAAAGCCCCGATGATCGCAGCAAGGCCGATAATATCAGCCAGCTCTGCCAGGCCGAGACAAAGGATGATAGATAAAACAAAAGGTCCTTCAGGAATGTTTATTCTCTCAATCCATTTGCGTGTTCTTCTAGCCAGCTTTGGTCCCCATAGAGTAAGAAAGCCAATAAAAACCAGAGATTCCATTATTAGCAGCACGAACTCGGCCGCTTGAAATTTCCCTCTTGCCAGGCCTTTAACTAAAGCAAGAATGATCAAGGCAAAGATATCATCCAAAACTGCTGCACCTAAGACAATATAGGCAACTTTATGTTTAATCAAACCCAAATCTTTTAAGACTTTGGCTGATATTCCAACGCTTGTTGCAAGGATAGCGGTTGCTACAAACAGGCTCTCGATAATCTCGTAGCCAAGAAGGAGCATGCTTCCAATACCCATAAGTAGAGGAAAAATTACACCAAGGATTCCTACTAAAATAGCAGTTCGTCCAACAGCAAAAAGGTCTTTAACCCGGATTTCCAGCCCGACATAAAACATGAGGAAAATAACTCCAATTTCTGCAAAAGACATTAAGACATGGTTGGAGGTATTAATGATACCAAGAACATAATTACCAAGAAGTACGCCCGCAGCCAATTCACCGATTATGGCCGGCATTTTTAGCCTGACGCTTATTGTCCCCAGAATTTTGGCTGAGGTAAAAATGATGAAAAAATAAAAAAGGAAATTTCCTGTTTCCACGTTATTCCACCAAATTCTTTATTCTCTTCCTTGATTTCGATTACATGCTTTATAAACTAAGAAACACTTCCTGTCAAAGCTAATTTCAGTAAATATATTTCGTCTTCCGATTTACGGTTTACGGTTTACGGTTTATAAGCTTTATCTGAATGGGAAAGAAAACCATGATCTGTGGCTTGTCCTTATATTCCTCTAAAAACCCAGTCACTGAGACAAAGTTCCCTCTGAGAAGTTCTAAGCCTGAAAAAAGAGAGAGATTTTCCTGCGGGATAAGAGCGGAAAATTCTTCTCCAGAAGAAACCAAGAAGACAAATTTGCCTCTGTTCTGAACTCCGGAACAGGTGTATTTAACTGAAACAAGCTTTCCGATATTGTTTCTTGCCTCATCAGCTCTGATGGAAGGAAAAGGCCCCTTCTTCCAGAACCCTCTCCCTAACCTTTGTGCTTCTTCTTCCGCTTTTTTAAACTCTTTTTTGTATTTAAAAGCAAATTTTAGAAAAACAGAGGCAAAACCCTCCTTTAAGATAAACTCATTAAAAAGCCCTTCTCTTTCTGTCCAGATATAAGCAAGAAGTCTTCCATACTTATCTTCGAGTTCCCAGTCATAAGTGAGATTTACTTTCCTATTGTAAAGATAGTAGAAGGCAAATCTCTTGGCCATGTATGCATGAAATTTTACCTCTTTTCTCAAATCATGTGTTTCAGGAGCATTTATTCCAATAAGTCTTACTTTTCTCTCATATCCGCTGTTAAACCTGACTTTTATGGTATCGCCGTCATAAACAGCCGTAACAAACCCGCTTTTGGGGAAAGCAGCCTCTCTCCTTTGTTCAGACTGCAAAATTCCTGAAACGAAGAGTCCAATGAAAAACAACAGCAAAAGTAGAACAAAAATAAACTTTGAAGAGCTATAACGAGTCTTTCTCATTTTCTTTATTGTTTCTATTCCATCTAATTAATTCCTTTACTGCCTTCTTTATATGTTTAGCGGATATGCCGTATTTATCCAGCAATTCTTCTGGTTTACCAGACCTTGGCAGGTCATTTACAGCAAGGTGTATGATATCTGCTTTTCCACTTAAGGCCGAAGCTACAGCATCCCCTAATCCTCCGCTTCTAAAATGGTCTTCTACAACAACGACTTTTTTACCTGCCGCCTCGACTTCACGTATCATATTTTCCTTATCTATAGGTTGAACAGAGTAGGCATCAATAATCCTGACTAAAATGTGCTCTTCCTTTAGCCCCTCGTATGCTTTTAATGCTTCATGAACCGTTATTCCCGCTCCTATCACAGCGGCAACATCGTTTTTTCTCTTCTTTAAGACTTTTAAACCCCCTATAGGGAATTTTTCTTCTTTACTGTACAGAAGAGGAGTTCCGGGACGTGTGGCTCTCAGATAAGCTAAACCTTTGTACTTGGCCATAGATTCAACACACGCTTCAGCAGAATAGGCATCAGAGGGATAAAGCACTGCACATCCTGGAATAGGCCTGAAGATTGCCAGATCCTCAAGGCCCATCTGAGACGGGCCGTCCGCACCAATACTTACACCAACATGGGAACCCACCAGTTTCATGTTTGCAAAAGAATAAGCCGCCATCCTGATTTGATCATGGGCTCTGCTCAGAAAGGCTGCGAAAGTTGCGATAAAAGGAAGGTAACCCTTAGCAGCCATCCCTATCCCAATCCCAACCATGTTCTGTTCCGCAATATATATCTGGAATGCCCTGCGAGGGTATTCTCTAAAGAAATCATCGGCATAGGTAGAATTTTTTACATCTCCATCAAGAACTACTACTGCATCGTTGATTTTGGCAAGGTTTAAAAGAGCATTTCCATAGGCCCGTCTGGTAGCTGTCTTATCCTTGTAAATATTTCTCTTGAAATTAAACCTTTTTGTAAGCTGAGGGCCTTTTATTTTTTTCGGCTTTCGCACATATTTCTTTACATCAATTTCAGGCATGGGGCCTAGCTCGTCAAGTGCTGTTTGAAGGGCTCCTTCTTTTAAAGGCTTACCATGCCAACCGTTTTTATCCTCGAGGAAAGAGACCCCTTTGCCTTTTATTGTTTTGGCTAGTATCGCTGTGGGCTTGGGCATCTGTCTTGCCTTTTCAAACGCCTGTAAAATCTCCCCAACTTTATGCCCGTTAATCTTAATCGCATTCCAGCCAAAGGCTTTGAACCTTTTCTCATATGCTTTGATATCATGACCAAGCATTGTTGCCTCTGACTGGCCCAATCTATTTATGTCAACAATAGCGCAGAGATTATCTAGCTTAAAATGAGAGGCTATATTCGCTGCTTCCCAAACCGCTCCCTCAGCGCATTCGCCATCACCCATTAAAACGTACGCTCTCCTAGGAGATTTTCCAAGCTTCATGGCCATAGCCAAGCCTACTCCGACAGAAAGCCCCTGCCCAAGAGAACCAGTAGCAGCTTTGACCCATTTCATACGCGGTGTGGGATGTCCTTCAAGAGTGCTCGTGATTTCCCTTAAATTCATCAGGTTTCTCTCAGGAATAATACCTGCTTCTGCATAAGCTGCCCAAAGAATCGGAGCAGCATGCCCTTTGGAGAGAACATGTTCGTCATTCGACCAATCATGCGGGTCTTTGATGTTGTATCTCATCTCATCAAAAAACAAACATGCCACTAATTCTGCCAAAGATAAGCAGGTCGTTGGATGTCCTGATCCTGCCTTTGTGGTCATCTTTAAAGAATGAATGCGCAGTCTTTTGGCTATCCTTTCTAAAACCTCTTTTTTATCCATAAATTAAAATCCTCCCTCTTAGGATTATTTTAAAATTAAACGGACTGAACAGATCATTAAAACATATAAGTCAGTTTAAAAAATAAAGTATGGCCTTGAGGCCCCTTTTCACCAAACCGAGCTGTTCCCCTCTGGTATGCAAGTTGAATAAACCCAAAAGGCGGCTGAAAACGGTAGACAAAAAGTACCTGGATATTCTTCTTATCTATTGCGGAATTTATCTGGTAGAAGACCTTTATAAAAAGGTCATTCGTGAAATAATTCGTCGCACGAATGACATGAATCCATGTGCTTTCCTCCTCCGGGTCAGGATCATACATCAGGCGAATCATTTCATACGAGAGAGAAAAATCCTGAGTCAATTTATAGTTTAATTTTCCTTTGACAAGTTGAAAATCTAAATCATAATTGTGGCCAAAGCTATAAGAGACACTGGCAGACTGCCATTCCCTGGTATTATAACCAAGTTCAAACTCAGTTTGATAATTCCGGAATCCTTTTTCATAGAGTTTGTACTCCTGGTGATGCCCAAGTTCTAACGAAAATTTGTTCTTAAGATCAAAAGTAAGTCCTTGATCTACCCTCCAGCTCCTTAAAGTGCCATTCATTCCCCAGTAAATATTGTAATTCGAGTCGTATTTGATTCGCTCGAAAACCCTTTTTCGCGGGTAGAAAGTTTTGACTACAGCCGAATCCAGCTCCCTGCGGTTATCGTCCCTGATGAAACCCACATGATTGGCATTGTCAGCGAAATTCTCTCCTAATTGTGTGTAGCGAAGATGGATGTGGAATGTTGCCGAATCATAGCTTGGGCGAAGGAAAAAGGCAATGTTGTCTTTATTGTTGTCACCATAGCTCAAAGCCATTTGGCCTGTAAATTTAAAAGTATCGCTGAAGTAAAGAGATGTATCAATACCGGCTGTCCCCTTGTTTTTTCCTCCGATGAGCTTATTTGCTACCAGGAAACCGATGTTAGAAGATTTCATAACATCTTTTTTAAGACGAAAAACAGTAAAATTGGCAGAACCTTCGCCAATTGTTTCATCTTTTTTTGTCTGTGCGCTCAGCCCTGAAAATTCATAGCCTCCGGATTTTCCGTAAAGTTTGACTCCCCCATGGATATCGGAAATTCTCCGGGAATAAAATAATGTTATCCTCTGCTTGTAGATTTCAGACCCCTCTAAAAAGAAATTTCTCTTCTCTGGAAGATTGAGTTCAAAACGAGTCAGATTAATTTGTTCCTGGTCAGCCTCTACAGTAGCAAAATCAGGATTTATAGTTAAATGACCTGATACCATCTGGGAAAAAGCATAGCTTACATCCACCCCTGCATCGACTTCTGTCCTTTTATCCTCTTCTAGTTTTGAGATAAAATGAGGAATTATATAGGATTTCTTTTCGGCTTCTATAAGATCCAGCCCTTTCAAATCTCCATACTGAGAAACTTTTTTTGAGGATTCAAGGGGCCCTATCCAAAAGTTTTGTTCCAAAATACGGGGGATGGGTCTCCCAAAATTTATACCCCAAGTTTTATTCTTTCCTGGTTCGTATTTTAAACAACTGAGATCTATGGCAATTTCTGCGCTCCAACCAAAATCAGTCTTGTGGCCGCTTGATTTCCAGATTCCATCCCATGTTGTCTCTCTTGTTCTGCCGTTCTCAGTAATCCGACCGTCAAGCTGAGTCCCCAACATGTTAGTAATAAAAAAATAGCAGCTTCTTCTATCATGAAAAGTATCAAGAAAAACGCACACAGCATCATCTTCATGCAATTCCGCATCTCTTTTCGTAATTCGAGCCGCTATTTTCTCTGTCTGTAGGTCATAACAGATAAAGCCAAAATAGATATATTTCTCGTCATATAGAATTTTGACGACTGTCTTCATGGAAGACTGTTTCCCTCTTTCTGGTTCAAATTGAATAAAATTCCCTGCTTCAGGAGCCATTTCCCAAACAGATTCGTTCAAGAGGCCATCCACCTTTATGGGTTTATCTATTTTCAGGGCAGAAGTCTCCTTCATCTTCCACTGCCCGTAGACAATAAAGGGCAACAGCAAGAAAATCACGAATGCGATAACAATCTTTCTCATTTTGCTACCCACATGAATCAGCAAATCTATCATATATCAAATATAACAACAATAAAAATATGGATCATCTCCCATTTAGTTGAAAGATAATAGAAGAGACATATAATTAAGCTGTCATCCACGCCCCTTTTTGTCATTCCTGCGAAAGCAGGAATCCAGGACTATCTGCATATGCTTTTATACATATACTTTTATATAAATCAACCTATGGCTGATTTTCTTTTTCAATTACTTGTAACCTCCAAGCCCTTTTTCTAGATTCCTGCTTTCGCAGGAATGACAGACACTTACACTCAATCGTCATTCCCGTGGAGGCGGGAATCCATAGCTACTACCCACACTTATTGAGAAGTTACAGTTTGGTTAGTAAATATTTTAATTTAAATAACAGAGTAACAGACTAACAGAAATTAGCTTTGAGCTTTGAGTTTTGAGTTCTTAACTCCTCACTCCTCACTCCTTACTCCTCACTTCTCGATAGTTCTAATTGATGCTTCGCCCATATATGATTAACATTCAGTTCCAAGGCTTTTTCAAACTCAGCTTCAGCTTCTGTCTTATTGCCTTTCCCCAGGCATCCTAATCCTAAGAGATAGCGTGCCTGTGCCTGTCGTGTTGCAGCCGATTGTTTCTCTCCAAATTTTGCAAAAAAATCTAAGGATGGGGCAGTCTTCAGCCTTTTTTGCGCGAATGTTATTAAACCTTCAAACATCCGACCTGCGTCATCTTCCCTGCCAAGTTTTCTATAGGCCAAACCTTGATAATAACTTAACTCAGACCAGCCGCGCCTCTGGGCAACAGCCTCTTTAAAAAATTCTATTGCTTTGTTCGAATCGCCCAAAGCCTCATAAACAGTCCCGATAAAAAAATGGATTTGAGAAGCTCTTCCCCCATGGAAAGGCCTTCCCACTTTTAAATTCTCCGGATAATCGAGTGCTTTTAGATATTCCTTAAGAGCTTTTTCGTAATTGTTAGCTCCAAAGTAACGCCTCCCTCTCAGCAAATGTGCATCGACATAGACATTATGGATCCTCCCCCCACCTTCCCAGACATGGAAGTGATGTCTCTCAAGTAAATCAATGGCTCTATCATAATTTCCCATCTGAACTAAAAGCACAATCTCCCGCGAAAGTACATCATCGCGTTTTTGAACAATCTCATGGTTTTTTTCCAAAAGCGCAAGCCTTTTCTGGGGAGAGACTCCCGCGGCTTCATAAAGCAAGTCGAGTTCATAATAGAGCCTTGGTTCCCTGTTGCTGCAGACCAGGGCTTTCTCTAAACTGGAAATGGCCTTTGTAACATCATTTTCCAAACGTGTGTAAGCCAGCCCAAGGTTTCGATGTACAAGGAGAAAACTGTCATCCAACTTTTCAGATCTTTCCCATTGCTCCATTGCTCTTTCAGGTTGAATATCAAAGAGAAGATTCCCGAGATAATAGGGAGCACGAGCATCTTTTGGGTTTCTCTCTTGGGCATATTGAAGTACATCGATGGACTCCAATCGAAAAGGAAAACAGTAATCAGGAGGCATCCTGCTTGCCAGCTTATAGTATTTTAGAGCTTCTTCCCCTTTTCCCTTTTTATCCAGAAAATATCCAAGATAATAATAAAGCATCGGATAGCTCGAGGCTTCTCTACTGCCGGAATCCTGTAGTCGAGAAAGCACCTCAATCGCTTCATCCCAAAAACCGCAATTTCCGTAATCCACGGCAAGTTCCAGGTAAGACTGAACTGAATCTTTCATCCTGACTTTCAATTCATTCAATTCTTCTGCTGCATTCTTATTCAATCCCAATTTGGATTTTGCCAGATAAAGTTCATTCCCTGCCCAAAAATCTAAAGGATCAATATTTAAGGCTTCGCGGGCAATCTTCTCAGCTTCGTCAAGCTGGCCTATTTTTCTAAGCAGAGCAGATTTTAAATTCATTGTTTTTGTGGCCAATGTGTTCGATGAAAAAGAGCGGTTTATAAATTCTAAAGCCTTCAAGAAATTTCCCTTTAGGCAAGCTAGCTCCGCCAAAGAATAATAACTGGCGGAAGTCCAGGCATGACTCCACGCGGCCTTGTAGAAGGCATCAAAGGCTTCATCATGCTTTCCTTGGGCTCTAAGCACTTCACCTAGGTAGTAAAAGACTTCCCCGTCTTTGGGACTGGTGTAATTCTTAGTCACACGCTTCAAAGCCCGATTCAGCCTCTTTTCAGCTTCTTCGAACATACCGCGCTTTATGTAAAGGATCGCAAGAGCTGTGTTGACACGGCAATCATCCGGATCTCTTTTTAATGCTTCCTCATAATACGGATAAGGTTCGAATCCTGGATTATGGAACTGCTCCAGGCGCAATCCAGTAAGATAAAGCTCCTCGACCGTTTTAATTTCATTTGGTGGCAAAGGGGGCTTAACAGGTTCTGGCATAGGCATTGCAGCCCTTTGAACAGGGCGATAGCTGATCAATACTTCATTTTCAGGAGAAAAAAGCATCAGTCGAAGATCCTTCTCTTCAACACCATAAGGCAGCTCCACCTCTGTAAAGAAAGGATCAGCAGGAGTTATGTTTATTTTCTCCTTAAATAAAACCTTTCTTTCAGACTCAAGAACGACTTCTGCTCCTTTGTATGCTGTGGACGTATTGAGACCTATCTTCACCTTTTTCTCTGAAGTAAATTGCAAATTGACTGCAGCTTCAAGATTTGCCTTTTTTACACCGCCAATTTTCCTCAGAGGATACCAGTACTGTTTAATAATTCTAACCTCATAAGGCTGAAGCCAACTGTAGTCAGGCTGGTTGTCTGAGTAAGCACCTGCCATCAACTCGATATAAGGACCGTCTGTATCGGTTAAAATCTTTTCCCACATCTTTCCCTTTTCTCCAGTTCCCCACGTCCAGAATTTCTTGCCAGGAGCGATATGGTGGTCGGAAACATAGACAACACCTGCTTCCTTTCCATGATCATATCCGGCTAAAAAGTCTTCTTCATAATCCCATGCGAAGAAGGAAACTGGGTCCGGGTGGTTTTTCCACCAGCTCACATCCACGCCTTTTGTGTAATCCACCCGGTTAAAGACCTCATAGGATACAGGCCAGTGCGAAAACTGGTTTTTTCCGTGGTATGTTGCATACTGTGTGCTTGGAGGAAAGATGATCTGATAGTTTTCGTTGGTATGGACAGCAACATTCGCCCAATACAAAAAAGAATGGGCAAAAGGCGTTCGGTTAAAAAGTTTAATCGTGGCTTCCACATAAGATTTGTCAGGATAGAGAGTTAATCCAATTATCCATTTCATCCGATGGCGCAGTTCAATTTCTCCAAACCAGATTGTTTTGCTTCCATCTGGATACTCTGTCAGCGTATAATCCACCGGTATAAACGCAGTGGCTCTGTGATGATGAGGAAAATTCCATTCCACTCCTCCCGAAATCCAGGCTCCAAGCATTCCGATAAGCGCAGGCTTTATAACATGCTGGCGGTAAAAAAAGTCATAATTATTCGTTTTATCCAGAGCATAAAATATCCTCCCTCCTATTTCTGGAAGAACACAGATCTTTATATAGTCATTTTCCAGATAAACCGCACTGTAAATTTTATTCTCCCGGATATCCGTAAGTTTATCCGACAAAGGATAGGGATAAACAGGACCTTTGGCACCTTGATATGCTCTACCACTATAGAAGACAGGAAATATGCTTGGATTTCCAATCATGTAGGTCGGAATAACCAAAGGTTCCTCCCATATTTTAACTGACGAAAATCCTAGAGGCGGAGTCATTGTCATAGAAAAAATGATAATTCCCACCAATATAGGCACTTTTAGCAGATATTTTTTATTTTTCACTTCAATCCCTCCCTTACATTAGTAACTAGTAATTGGTAACTAGTGTCCTGTCATGCGTGAAGTATCGTATCAGGCACTCGTCATTCCCACGAAGGTGGGAATCCAGTATTTCTGGCTACTTCAGGCTTCTGGATTCCCGCTTCCGCGGGAATGACGGTCATCTTTG
>Ga0209979_1000205_pt1 | contig 93613 bp, 100 predicted proteins | sample AnhtaG_FD_183114 | JGI IMG/M metagenome (GOLD analysis project Ga0209979, IMG submission 183114) | Deep subsurface microbial communities from Anholt, Denmark to uncover new lineages of life (NeLLi) - Anholt_01485 metaG (SPAdes) (version 2) | ecosystem: Environmental > Aquatic > Marine > Oceanic... | reverse complement strand
TCACCTGATGCTGGTAGACCTTACTAAGACAGGGGTCAGCGGCATTGAAGCCCAAGAGGCCTTAGGAGCAACAGGCATTGTTGTTAATCGCAATACAATCCCTTTTGACCCCCAACCACCCATGATAGCCAGTGGTATTAGACTGGGCTCGCCGGCGGTAACCACCCGTGGCTTTGGAGTTGAAGAAATGAAGCGTATTGCTTCACTGATTGTAAAGGTACTAAATAATATTGATAAACCAGAGGTTCAGAAGCAGGTGAAAGAAGAGGTTAGCCAGATATGCCAACGTTTCCCTGTGCCTGGAATAGATTAGTAGACTAATGGGTTACACAGGAGAAAAGGATATGAAAAATAAAAAATTTAGTGTATTAAATGCTATTGGAAATACTCCTCTACTTAAAATAGAGAATGTCTATGCTAAACTAGAAAGTGTTAATCCTAGCGGCAGCATAAAAGATAGGATTGCCTTGGAAATAATCGAAGCCGCCGAAAGAAGAGGAACATTAAAAAGAGGCTATACAGTAGTCGAAGCCACCAGTGGGAATACGGGAATAGCTTTTTCTATGGTTGCTGCTGCCAAAGGCTATAAGATGATTGTGGTAATGCCTGAAGATATGAGTGAAGAGAGAAAACGAATGATTAGGTGGTTTGGAGCTGAACTTGTGCTAACTTCAAAAGAAGGAAGCGTTGCAGAAGCTGTAGAAAAGGCAGCAGAGATTGCCAAAAGACCTAAAACATTTTTGGCAAACCAGTTTAGTAATCCCGACAATATTATAGCCCAAGAGAAAACTGGTGAAGAAATTTTAAGAGAAATTGGACCGGTAGATGCTGTTGTGGCTGGTGTTGGTACTGGTGGAACACTAATGGGTCTGTCAAATGTGATGAAAAGAGCTAATCCAAGGGTAAAAGTAATTGCTGTAGAACCTGAAGAAGCCGCTATTATGTATGGAGCCATGCTTGGGAGAAGCGATGTGGAGATTAAGGAGCATCAGATTCAGGGCATTGGCGATGGCTTCATACCTGATATAGTAGATATGAGCAAGGTTGATGAAGTTATTACAGTTGCGAGCACAAAAGCCATCGATATGGCAAGAAAACTTGCTAGCAAATATGGATTATTTGTTGGCATAAGTTCCGGTGCAAACATGCTTGCTGCACTTAGAGTAGCTGAAACACACAATAAAGTTGTTACGGTTTTACCAGATAGAGGGGAAAGATATCTAAGTATGAATTTGTAAAATACTAAATTCTGGAACTCTACCTCTTCTACTTTCCAACCGAAAATATCCTCGTCTCGGTGAGACTGATAAGGTTATCCTGGATATCGTGGGTGGGGGATAATATAGCCAGAGTAATTAACCAAAACCTATGTGAAGGAGCTTAACAAGAATACACCGCACATCAGCCAGTGTCAATACTTTAGGGGCTGCAACATAGAGCCGACTGCGGGAGCTGGTTTTGAGCTTGTTAGAGACCTTGACAGCTAGCAAGCAGGTGTTTTAGCATAGCCGCAGTAGTTGATATGGGAAATCCCAGGTAGAACAGTTGTGGCAACCTGGAACAACAGAAAGAAGGGGGTTATCTAATGTTAGTGCGAAGCTATACGGACGTAGCCGCCATCCCTGTTAGGGAGGGTATGAAAAAGCGGGTGGTCATCGGGCCCAAGGAGGGAGCACCTAACTTTGTGATGCGGGTATTCGACCAAGCCCCCGGCGCTTCCTCCGACTATCATTCCCATGACTGGGAGCATGAGGTGTTCGTCCTGGCCGGGGAAGGAGCATTGGTCACCGAGGCAGGGGAGATGCCGCTAAAAGCCAATGATGTTATCTATGTGGCGCCCCACGAAAAGCACTGCCTCACCAACAAGGGCCAGGATACCTTCCGCTTCATCTGCCTAGTGCCGCTCCGGGGCGAGGATACGCCTTAGTTTCAGTCAGGTAATGGCTGTGGGCATTGTCCGCTGCCTGAGACTGGGCATGGCGGTACAGAGAAGATAGCTGGTCTGACACAGTGGTTCGTAAAGCTGTCTCGTTCCCTAGCAGTTTTACCATCCAACAGGTTAATATTTGTTTCTTTGGAGGAGTGACATGCCATACGGATATGAAATAAACGATTTAGCCAAGGAAGAATCCTGGCGCATGTTCCGCATAATAGGGGAGTTGGTGGAGGGATTTGATAAGCTTTCTGGTATAGAGCCAGCAGTAACCATATATGGTTCGGCTCGACTGAGAGCAAATGATGAGCTATATATACAGACAGAAGAAATAGCCCGTCGGCTTGGAGAGAAGGGCTTCTCCATCATCACTGGCGGTGGACCTGGTGTGATGGAGGCAGCCAACAAGGGTGCGCTCAAAGCCGGGGTACCATCAGTTGGACTGAATATTGAACTACCTGAGGAACAGGTTTCCAATGCTTACGCCACAAGGTCAATAACCTTTAGTCATTTCTTTGTACGCAAAGTCATGCTCGTGAAATATGCCATTGCCTTTATTATAATGCCTGGTGGCTTAGGCACGGTTGATGAGCTGACTGAGGTGCTGACCCTGATGCAAACCCTTAAAATAAAACCCTTCCCGGTGGTATTGTTCAATGGTGAATACTGGCAAGGATTTCTGGACTGGCTACAGAGCTCTGTCTTAGCTAGAGGGTTTATTTCCGAAGATGACCTTGACCTACTAAGAGTTTGTGACCACCCCGATGAAGTAATTGAGGCTGTTCAGAGGTGGTACGTGAAACAAGAGGTTGTGGGCCGGAAGGCCGTGCTCAGGTAAAAAATTAGTCTTTTTCGGCTACGGTATCTTTGCCTTCGTTCTCTGTATGGTATGCTTTGGCTTAGCCGGTTTAGCCTTCTGGATTGCCACCCCTAGAAATGCCGCCAGACTGCGAGCCAAAATCTAGAGCTTACTTCAGGCGATGCCCCCTTTTCAGACGCAGTCCCTCAGGACTTCAGGTCACCCCTAATCCCGATGTTTATCTCCTTAAAGGGGATATCTTTGCCACTTAGGTGTATTGCCTGCTTTGCCATATAGGCTAATCCAGAACAACAAGACACCTCCATGTGCACCACGGTAAGACTCTTCACCGGTGAATGGCGCAGAATCTCGGTCAGCTTCCTCTGATGGGCTGCGAAGTCATCCAATTTGGGACAAGCTACTAATAGAGCATGACCTCTGAGGAAGTCTTGGTGGAAGCCAGCATAGGCAAAGGGAACACAATCTGCAGCTAGCACCAAGTCAGCCCCTTGAAGGAAAGGCGCTGACGGAGGGACAAGGGTAAGCTGCACCGGCCAGTGGTTGAGCATTGACGGCTGGTCTGTCGCCTCTCTTGGGACAACCTCCGTCGCCTCTTGCCTCTCAAACTGAGTAACTGTAGCCGAAGGACAACCACAGGGAAGCTCTTCTCTAATAGGCTTCCTTTCCTCTAGATGGAGCTTCACCGCCCCCTCATCAAACTCCTCGGCGGCTCTCTCCTCAATGGTGATGGCCCCTTGAGGACATTCTCCAAGACACGCCCCGAGTCCGTCACAATATATCTCGCTAATCAGTTTTGCCTTGCCATCAACAATCTGAAGGGCTCCCTCAGCACAGGCTGGAACGCAGGCGCCACAGCCGTTACATTTCTCTTCGTCGATTCTTACGATTTTCCTCAAAGTTGTTGTTGTCATTGCATACCCCTGAATGGTTCTTGAGAGAATAAGTTCTACTAGTCCTCCCCCCTCAACTCCTTCCACCTCTCCTCACCCAAACACTGGCGCGCTGAAGCACACCACTCGATACAGGAAGGTATTTTCTCCCGGTAGACTTTCTCACCACACTTATGGCACTTCACCTTGATTTCATCAGAGAAGATTTCCACCTCAGCACCGCAGTTGGGGCATTTGTATAGTGACACCCGTAGATTCCTGAAATCCTGGCCTGGACATTTGCTGGTCATTCCTATCACCTCCTCTACCGGTGAATGTTTGGGGTTTTTAACTTCTACACCAATGATACAACTTATTGACACCGCCTACTATGATTTAAATCATATAAACTAGGCGTAGGATGCTTTTTCTATGGGTAAATCAAGGCAGGAAGATGGGTCTTTACTGGGGTTTTAAACTCGCGGAGGGCCTTCGCTCAACAGCCTCAATCTAGTCTCATCAAGGATGGTTATTTTGCCGCGACCAGAACGAATAACACCTCCGTCCTTCAGGCGGCTGATCAATCGAATGGCTGTTTCAGTGGTGGTTCCAGCCATGTCGGCAATCTCTTGGCGCGTGAAGGGGAGAGTGGAGCCAAACTTTGAAGAAAGCATTAGCAGTGTCCGAGCAAGGCGCTGCTGCACTCTCTCTCCAGCAAGGTCCCTAAGGCGACCTTGGGCGTCCCTGAGACGTCCGCTTAAAATATTGATAATCCCTAAGGCTACCTGAGGACGACTAGCCAGAAAACACAGGAAGTCTTCTCTCCTAATGCCGAATACTCTGGTTTTGGCTACGGCTTGTGCTGAAGCCGGATAGGGCTTGTTTTCGAAAACAGCGACCTCACCAAACATTTCTTCAGGACCAAAGAAGGCAATAATGAGCTCCTTACCTGAAGAGGAATGCTTGAGAACCTTTACCCTCCCCTCGGCGACGATGTAGAACCAGTCCGGAGTATCTTCCTCCCAAAATACAAACTCGCCTGGCTCGAACATACGCTCAATGGTGAGCTTGGATAGCTCGGCGAGTTCACTCTCGTTCAAGCTGGAAAAGATTAGTGCTCGTTTTAGAACCTCAACTCTGGCAGCTCTCACCACCCGCTCCGCCGCAAGGTGCGTTTGACATAGCTAGATTATAGCACACACGGCATCCAGGTTGCTCACAGGAACGGTCACTGAGGAGACAAACCTGGCTGGTCACCGAACACAGGTCCATAACATGTAGCTCAGGTCACAAAAGCTTGTTTTTTAGGTCAGAGATAAAAAGTGGGAGCCGAGGATTGTGGAGCGGGAGACGGGACTCGAACCCGCGACAACCTGCTTGGAAGCTCTCCTAGAGACAAGCTGGCATTCGCTTACTAGACCAACCGCTTGCCTCCTTTCTGAGGATAGCTTATCAAACCTAAGGCTGGGATGTCAAGCCCCGTTGGTTGACCTACTATCTGGCGCAATAAGCTGGGGGTAACAAAGCGATGAAATGTTGAACCGAAGACAAAGGGACGGAATGATCTTAGGCATTACCCAAATAGCAGTAGTAGCAACTGCACGCACGTTAGATCATCTCTGTATTCTGAGGTGTTGACAAGCTTGAAGGTGAGGAGTAGGCTAGAAGTATTAGGGGAGGTGTGAGATAAAAAAACCATTGCGTCACCGTCCACTTCACCTTGAAGAAGCTGAAACAGATCGCAGGGGTGTGGACGAGGAACTCCGGCAGGTTGGTGATGCCTCAAACAAAAGAGAACAGCCTTTGTATTCTCTTGGTTCCACCTCATCGGATACTATCGTGATTGTTGAAGCCGACGGGACTGCTAGCTATTTGAGTCCCTCCGTGAAGCAAATTCTAGGCTACAGGTCTGGAGATCTGCTCGGCAAAAATATATTCGATCATATTCATCCGGAGGACGCTCCCGATATTTTGGCCAGATTTGCCGAGACGATCAAGCGACCAGGTGTTGCCTTCCCTGCCCATTTTCGTGTTAGACATATAGATGGTCATTGGATTTATTTGGAGGCGGCTATTAACAGTCTTCTCGATGATCCAAATGTAAAGGGTATAGTCGTAAATGTCCGCGAGGACATGGAGCACAACCGGGCAGGGGAGGCGTTGCGTAGGTGTGAAGAAAGCTTCAGAAGCATCTTCCAAGGATCTCCAATTGGAATTGAACTTTATGATGCCGATGGCAGACTTCTCACTGTAAACAGTGCATGTTTGGATATTTTTGGCGTATCTAATGTTGCTAAGGTAGAAGGATTTAGACTCTTTGATGACCTAAATGTGATAGATGAAGCAAAAGGGAAATTGCGTAAGGGTGAAACGGTGAGATATGAAGCCCCCTTTGATTTTGAGAAGGTTAAGAAAAACAAATTATATGACACAAGCAAATCAGGGGTTATCATTATTGATGTGCTAATTACGCCGTTAGATCCGAAAGAGAAAGAGTCTTCCGGTGGCTATCTAGTTCAGGTTCAAGACATCAGCGAACGTAAGCAGGTGGAGGAGGCTCTACGGACATCAGAGGAAAAGTATCGAGGTCTCGTTGAAGATACCCATATTGGAATCAGTGCCTCGGATTTAGAAGGAAAATTCACTTTTGCCAATAGGGCCCTTTGCGAAATGCTGGGATACTCTGAAGGTGAATTGCTGGGCAAACATTTTAGCGACTTTATTCATCCCGATGATAGGGAGGGGATACTGCGAGTATTTCAGGTAACTTCTGTATCGCCCAGAGAAGTAGCCGACTTAGAATTTAGAGTGATTAACAAAAAAGGTGACATTATGCATGTGTATGCTAGTTCCACCTACATTGGGCACACAGGTGAATTGGCAGGGTCTGTTTCCATCATCACGGACATTACCGAGCGCAAGCAGTTGGAGCAAGCACTGAGGGAGAGCGAGACGAAATACAAAGACTTGGCTGATTCTCTACCACAAACCATTTTCGAGCTTGATGAGAAAGGCAATTTCACATTTGCTAACAGATATGGATTTCAGTCTTATGGCTACAGTCCTGAAGATATTGATAAAGGCTGGAACGTACTTCAGTTGTTTATTCCTGAGGATCAAGAGCGAGTCGCGGAGAATATTCGCAGAATAATAGCTGGGGAGAATATAAGTGGGCAGGAATATACGGCGATAAGGAGAGATGGCAGTATTTTCCCTGTTATGGTATTTTCATCTCCCATTATTCGTGAAGACAAGCCTATCGGCTTAATAAGAGGTATTGTCATCGACATGACAGAACGTAAGCAGGCAGAGGCACAACTCTTGGCCTATCAAAAGGAACTGCGGTCTCTGCATTCCCAATTGTCGTTGACTGAAGAACGTCAACGGCGGCGTATTGCAACGGAAGTGCATGACCGTTTCAGCCAGACCTTGGCTGTCTGCAGTATGAAATTAGGAGCAGTGATAGACTCAGCACCTTCCGCTCCTTTTGCTGAACCCCTAGTTGAAATCCAGGCCCTCATCAAACAGCTAATGAAGGAAGCACGGTCGCTTACCTTTGAACTCAGCTCCCCCCTCCTCTATGAGCTTGGTCTTGTGGCAGCAGTGGAGCAACTTACCGAAGAAATCCAGGAAAAGTACGGCGTTCTGTCCAACTTTGAGGGTGATAGGCAACCCAAGCCGCTAGATGAGGATGTCAGTGTGCTTCTATTCCAAGCGGTGCGTGAGTTGCTGATCAACGTTTCCAAGCACGCACAGGCACGCAACGTAACGGTTTCCATCAAGAAGCAAGAGAATAGCATACGAATTACCGTTGAAGACGACGGGGCTGGATTTGATGCTGCCCGAATAATCTCCAGTACGAGGAGAACTAAGGGGTTCGGTCTTTTCAGTATCCATGAGCGACTGCATTTTGTCGGCGGGCACATTAAGGTTGAATCGGAATGTGGGCGTGGAACCCGGGTTACCCTTATGGCACCACTGAAGCGCTAATAGGATTGAGTTGAGAAAGTGACATGAGCATACGAATTATCATAGCCGATGATCATAGGCTCGTGCGCGAAGGCCTCCGGAGCTTGCTTGAGAAACAGCCAGATATGGAAGTCATTGCCGAGGCTGAGGATGGGCGAACGATGTTAAAGCTCGCTCAGGAGATGTTACCCAACATAGCCATCATGGATGTCGCCATGCATGATCTAAACGGCATCGAAGCTACCCACCAGATCATTGACATAGCGCCGGGCGTTAAGGTGCTCGCCTTGTCAATGTATTCAGACAGGCGGCTTGTAGCGGGAATGCTAAGTGCTGGTGCGTCAGGCTACCTGCTAAAGGATTGTGCCTTTGAGGAACTAGTTCAGGCAGTTCGCACCGTAGTCGCAGGTCAAATTTACCTCAGCCCAACCATAGCTCAGATTGTGGCTAGAAACTATATTGATCGTCTGGAGAAGATGGACTCCTCAGCTTTTGCTCTCTTGACAACCAGGGAACGTGAGGTGCTTCAACTTCTGGCTGAGGGCAAGACTGTAAAGGAAATCGCCTATCATCTTAATCTGAGCGCAAAGACCATTGAGACGTACCGCCAGCAAATCATGGATAAGTTATATATCCACAGCATAGCCGAACTCACTAAGTATGCCATTCGCGAAGGGCTGACTTCCCTAGACGAGTGACCCCACAAAGAGGCTACAAGCTCTCCGGATTATCGTACCTCATCATCCATTTTCTGGCGCAAAACTAAGATATATCGAAGCCTAATATCAGCAATTTCCCGATTGCCCTCCAGTTAACACCTGGTTTATGCTTTCTGTACTAACACTTTGCCGTTTGGCGAACCTTATATTTGAGCGTCAAAAACGACCGAGAAGCTGACTAGGAATTAGGCAGGGGGTGTTGAGATGCTAGCTTTAAATGGTCACCTGGCTGGTGTGGAGGTATATGGTGGAACCGACCTTGAAAGGTCGGTTTTTGTTTTGTCAAGATGATGCTATCTCCAGCAAACATTAGCAGGAGACCAAGGGAAAGGTGGACAAAGATAGGTGGGGCTTAGGAAGAGTAATATCCAAATGTTATAACCTTGTAACAATTTCGGTGCTTATTTTATGACTTTGTGATAATTGGCGTGCAATAATTGCCTACAAGTCTGGAAAGGGGGTGATAGCCAGCGAAAACTCAAATTATTAGGAAGAGGAGCTGCCACTATGCCCGAGGTCGACGGACGACAAGGCAATCTTAAAAGAAAGGAGATAAGCAAATGAAGAAAGTATTATTCCCAATACTGGCACTGGTTCTGGCGCTCGGTCTGGCTCTGCCCATGGCAGCACCGGTGATGGCACAGGTAGTCCATGGTATCAGTATCGTGAAGGGTGTGGAAGGCCCATCTGGGACTGACGTTGCCCATGTGGGTGAGACAGCAACCGCGACCATCATAGTTACCAATGCTGACACGGCTGGTCACGCCATCCGGATAGACTCGATTGTCAATGTGGTACACCACACATCTGGGGACGTGAGTTCGGGCGAGCTCCTGGTCGCGCCTGTTACGCTTCCGGCGTTAGGCAACTCTGTGACGGTGACGCATAGCTATACAGTGAAGTCGGACGATGTCAGCCCACTCGTTGATACTGCAAGCACCGCTGGCGTAGATTTGGGCACAATGCTCGCTGTCACTGGCACTACCCAGGCGCCCTTATTTATCATCCGCCCCGCCATCAGCATCGTGAAGACGGTTGACTGCAATGAAGACGGTGTCTACTTAGACGAGGACACTGGCTATGTCGCTAATACGGCTTCCTGGAAGATTGTGGTCACCAACACCGGTGACAGCCCGGTCTACGACATCATGGTCAGTGATACCAACGGTGAAAGCTACGGGCCATTTGACCTGCTCACTAACGGTGCTTTTGACGAACACATCTACACCTTCGACGTCAATGTGGATACCACCAACACCGCTACTGCGCAGGGTCTGGATGGGATTGGTGCCACCGTGGGGCCGGTTTCCGATAGCGCTACCAACCTGGTTATCAGTCCGGCGATCAGCATCGAGAAGACCGTTGACTGCAATGAAGACGGTGTCTACTTAGACGAGGACACTGGCTATGTCGCTAATACGGCTTCCTGGAAGATTGTGGTCACCAACACTGGTGACAGCCCGGTCTACGACATCATGGTCAGTGATACCAACGGTGAAAGCTACGGGCCATTTGACCTGCTCACTAACGGTGCTTTTGACGAACACATCTACACCTTCGACGTCAATGTGGATACCACCAACACCGCTACTGCACAGGGTCTGGATGGGATTGGCGGCACCGTTGGGCCGGTTTCCGATAGCGCTACCAACCTGGTCATCAGCCCGGATACCCTGGTGGACATCGATGCCTCAGCTTACCTGGTCCCCGCTGGTGGTACTGTAGACCTCTACGTATCTGAGGCAAATACCGGTGTGTCTTCGCCTGGGGACGACCTCACCAACGTATCGGTTACCGTTAAAGATGACGGCACCATCGTAGCCACCCTCGTAGCACTACCAGATAGCGGCGATGATGGCGATGGTGTCCTCGAAGTCGGTGAGACGTGGATGTGGACAGTTAGCGGTGTCGTCGTCAATACGGACACTACCTTCACCGCCACTGGCTACGGCGAGGATTCACTGGGTAACCCCGTTACATATCCCCCCAACGAGAACGAGGTGGACTCAGTGCTGGTAGAAGTCACCGGTATGGCTACCCGCACCCCGGGCTTCTGGAAGACCCACTACCTGTACACCCAGCTAGTCTTTGACCGTGTGAAGCCTATCAACCTGGGCTGGGTGGTCCTGGACAGCAAGGAAGATGTCTTCGGCATGTTATGGGCCAACAAGGCGCGTGAGTCTGACGGCAGCAAGCGTGATAAGCTCTGCCAGGCCAAGGTGATCACCTCCTTCCAGGCAGTGGCTGCCATCCTTAATACCGGTCTGCCCAACGGCGCTCCGTTGCCCATGGTGGATATCGTCGGCATCCTGAGTGGCGATGATATCGGTGCCATCAAGGCTCTGGGTGGAATACTCGACGCCTACAACAACAGCGGCGACTACGTGGAGATTGAGGAAGAGGTTCCACCCGCTGACCCACAGGCTGCGAAGGCAGATGCTAATATTGCGATAGCAGACTGCCCATAGCAGACTGCCCATAGCGGACTGATAAAGAGCACTGAAGGGGGAGGTCAAATCACCTCCCCCTTTTGCTTTGTTAACTAAGACTGGAGACACTAGGAATAAGATGAGCCGCTATGCCCGAGGTCGACGGACGATAAGGCAATCTTAAAAAGAAAGGAGAAATGATATGATGAAAAAGGTATTAGTGTTCTTAACAGTTATAGCATTGCTGACAGTTGGTCTTCTGCTACCCGCCGCCGCAGTGGCAGGCCCAGCAAATCAGGCAAACGGACTGCCGTTGACCAGCAGCGGCGATCCCGCAATGCCATTGGACGGCACCTGGCAGGTACTCGATGAGGTTATGCCCGTGGGTGGCTATTTCACGGGGCCCTGGACGTGGACATCGGCTTTCCAGGTCAAGTTCACCATCACGGATCTTTTCGTCGTTACTGACAGATTCAAGGTGTACGACTTTGGCGCTTTCGTAATAGAGACGCCCAATATGCCTGACTGGGATGTCCTTGGCCTCGCAGGGCCGTTTACTTCGCCACCGTGGACGAATAACCCGGATGTAGCTCTGGCTGACGGACGCTTTAGCTCGGCGGTGATCCAATTTGGAGCCGGTTCATATTCAATCGATATTCAGGATATCCACATTCCACCTGTATCCGTGGGTGGCGGACCTTTTGCAGACGGGACTGTTGCATTCAAGGCAGAGATAGAGCTATCCGAAGTCGATATCGACATCAAGCCCGGCAGCTATCCCAACAGCATCAACCTCAAGAACAAGGGCGTAGTGCCGGTAGCACTTCTCGGCTCGGATACCTTTGATGTCGCCATGGTAGACGTTGACACTCTGATGTTTGCGCCCGCGGGCTCTGCTTGGTTAAGCGGAGCTACGCCGGCTCACGCTGAAGTTCACTATGAGGACGTCGACATGGACGGCTACATGGACCTAGTGTCACACTACCGTACCCAAGATACTTGCATTCAGTCGGGGGATGAAGAAGCGTATCTGTATTTCATGGCGGACGGTGTTCACTACCTGCTGTCTGACTCGATACGAACGCTTCACTAGGTCAGCGAATAATGGATAGGGAGTCCCTTCGGGGACTCCCTACTCCTGTATCTACAGTCTTCTGGCGCAGACTCGGGGGTATGGCTTATGTCAGCAAGGCAGTTGGCACAATCTATTTCACTAGGTACAGGCGAATGAATTGTAAGAGTCAGTTCTGTCTGGGAGGCAACATTAACTAAGGAGACGGGAAAAATTAAGGAGTTTAATTTGATGAAGTAGCGGACTATCACGCCGGCTGCAGGTTGTCATGAGCCTGCTCTCTGTGCCTATGGAGCGGGAGACGAGACTCGAACTCGCGACAACCTGCTTGGAAGGCAGGGACTCTACCAACTGAGTTACTCCCGCGAAACCGTATCTATTTTAGCCCCTCATCCCCCCCTTGTCAAAGGGAGTGCTTGCCTGCCAAAAACGGCCCCCCTCCTACCAAGCTTTTAGATTCAGAGCTCACAAGCAACTCCATGATAAGCCATTGGTGATAACCAGCGCACTCTTCAGGAGCTTGGTATACGATTGACAAAGGTCCGGTGGCAATATAGAATGCTGAGCAGAGCATATCAACCGTAGGTAGCGAGGCGGAATTCCTCCACGAGGGGTATGAATTGAGGGTCCTAGGAATCATGGGAAGCCCAAGAATAAAAGGCAATACTGACCTATTGCTGGATGAGGCTTTGAAGGGGGCACAAAGCCAGGGGGTAGAGGTCGAGAAGCTCATAGTGGATAAACTCAAGATAGCCCCCTGCCGAGAATACTATGGCTGCCTGAGGGACGGCAATTGCGTCATCAGAGACGACATGGATGACGTATATCCCAAGCTCCTTGATGCTGACAGTATAATAGTTGCCTCACCGATGTTTTTCTACGGACTCACCAGTCAACTCAAAGCGCTTATTGACCGTTGCCAGGCACTATGGGCCAGAACATACATTCTCAAGCAGGACTTTCCCCATCCGGTGAGGAAGGGTGCATTTATCGCTGTTGGAGCCACCAGAGGCAAGAAACTGTTTGACGGGGCGATATTAACGGTAAAAAATTTCTTCCAAATCATTGGTGTCAGGTATGTCGACGAGCTTCTAGTTCGGGGAGTAGATAAGAAGGGAGAGATTAAGGAGCATCCGACGGCACTATTAGACGCGTTTGAGCTGGGTAAGAGGCTAGCCCAAGAATAGAGCCTTGTTTATTGAGAATGCCTACTAATTCCGTAGCCTCTGGTTATACTTTTCCCGTTATTATACTAGCCTTAACCTTCCCTAGTTGGACAATTATCAGAATGTTTCGTTGAGAATTATGCCTCATATTGTCGGCATGCCCTGAAGCTGGTATGATTGACTAATTAAGAGGTTTTCAATGCCGATTATCAAGACCCAAAGCCTGACCAAGAAGTTTAAAGACCTACTAGCGGTAGACGATGTAAGTTTAGAGGTGGAAGAGGCTGAGTGCTTCGGACTATTGGGGCCTAATGGGGCCGGTAAGACCTCTCTTATCAGGATGATAACTGCCGTCTCACCTCCGACCAAAGGTGATATATGGGTGCTGGGTAACAACCTACGGACTCATTCCCGGCAAGTGAAGACTATCCTAGGGGTAGTCCCACAACTGGATAATCTTGACCCGGACTTGACCGTACTTCAGAATCTGCTGACCTTTGCTCGATACTTCGACATACCTAAGAATGAGGCACGTCGGCGCAGCCTGGAGGTCTTAAGCCTGTTTGAACTGGAAAACAAGGCTAATAGCCACATTAGAGAGCTCTCCGGAGGGATGAAACGGCGTCTCCTACTAGCCAGGGGCTTGATTAACTTACCCAAAATTTTGGTCCTTGATGAGCCGACAATAGGTCTTGACCCGCAAGCCAAATATTTAGTTTGGTACAAGCTCTCAGAGCTAAAGTCCCAGGGTGTTACCCAGCTTCTGTGCACCCAAAATATGGAGGAAGCAACTGTCCTCTGTGACCGAGTGGCGATAATGCATCAAGGCAAAATCCTGAGCCTTGGTTCTCCCCGAGAGCTCATGCTCCGATACGTGGGCAGTGAAGTATGGGAAATTGAGATAAGCCCAGAGGAAAGGGGTAAGACTATCAAGGAATTGGACAGTCGTGGACTTGACTTTGATGAGGCCGGGGATAGGATTCACATCTTCCACATTGAGGCTGATGAGCAGGTCACCGGATTGGTGAATTTTCCAGAAAGGCTGCGGCGGAGGTCAGCCACACTGGAGGATGTCTTCTTCCGGCTTACCGGGAGGTCTTTAATTGAATGAAACCCCTCTTCCTGCGTTTTATCAGGGTATGGCAAATAATCAAGATGTTCTCTTACAGCCTACCAGGAGGTTTTGATGAAACCTTTCTCTTGGCGTTTTATTAGAGTATGGCAGCGTAATCGGGATGTCTTCTTCCGGCTATGGCACTCAGAAGCACCTGGCTTTATCGCTGAGCCGATTATTATTCTGCTCGCCATGGGCTTCGGCCTTGGGGCATATATCGGCTTGGTTGATGGCCAGAAATATATTGAATTTATTGCCCCCGGTATTATCGCTAGCTATGCTATGTTCAGTGCTAGCTTTGAGTGTACTTACGGCAGTTTCGTTCGTATGGAGTATCAAAAAACCTATGACGCCATCATCGCCACCCCACTGAGCGTTGAGGATGTCACTGCCGGCGAGATTTTCTGGGGAGCGACGCGCTCCCTTATGACTGGCACCGTTATCCTAGTCATTGCGGCCGCTTTTCAACTGGTGCCTTCTCCCTGGGCAGTGCTCATCCCGGCAGTTTCCTTCTTGGAAGGTGTAATGTTTGCTTCCATTGCTATACTCTTTACCTCTATTGTCCCGGCCATCTACAGCTTTAATTACTATTTCACCCTGTTTATCACGCCAATGTTCTTCTTCAGCGGGGTGTTCTTTCCCCTGTCCTCTTTTCCTGAAATAGTGCAGACTCTAAGCTGGATAGTGCCGTTGACGCCAGTGGTTCACCTTATCAGAGCACTGGTTAATGGCGAACTCCAACTCAGCCTTCTCTGGGCGCTGGCCCTTATCATCATTTTAACTGTCCTGTTTTTCTCTTTATCGCTTATTACCATGAAGCGGAGGTTAACCGTATAAACAAGGGTCTACCTGTTTCAGGAGTGAACATGGGTTGAGAAAGCTAAACACCAAGTTATTGCTCTAGGCATAGCTAAATGCTATAATAATTTTAATGTGCTGGGGAATAGTCTAGTGGTAGGACGGCGGACTCTGGATCAGCTGCCCAATCTTCGCTGTTTTTTGGGGTGTAGCCATGGCTACAATTGAAGGTATAATAGTATTCAAAAGCCCGGGAAGGCGGCTAGATTTTGATTCTGTGACGTCGGTCGCTGGGGAATAGTCTAGCGGTAGGACGCCTGGCTCTGGACCAGGTAGGGAAGGTTCGAATCCTTCTTCCCCAGCCAGCTTTTCTAAGGTATTCACTTCAGTGTGTCGCAGCATGTTTAATCCTTGGTTGCCTCCATCGCTTTTCCTTGCCTAGAGGCTTGAGGCTGTGATACAATTACATAAAGGTGGTGAGGTTACTCAGCCTCTGGCCCCTTTGTTCAAGCCGCCGGTTTGGCGGCTTGATTATTTTTTAGCCTCTCTACCTCGCTCTTAGGGATAAATAAAATACCGCCGAATGTGACGGCAATAAGCTTGTTAGCCTGAATCCAGCGGTATAGAGTCATTTTAGGTTTCCCCAGTTGCTTGGCAGCTTCTGGCACAGTCACGAACTCATCAGTTACAACTTTCAGTTCTCTTGTCACAGTAACACCCTCTCCTCAACTACACTAGATAATGTTACCATAGTATCTAGAGCCTGTCAAGCCCCTTGGGGGACAATTTTTAAGGGGTTTTGCTGGTCACTACCTTTGTTAGGTCTTAAAATTGCTGCTTTTCTAACCGCTAGGCTTGGAGCCGGAAAAGGGCAAAAAAGAGGGCTCCACGCCTGACAACCCGCCGGAGCTCCCTACTTTACAATAACAGACGCCACAGAATCAAAATCTAGGCGTTTTCCTTGGGTGGTCAATGGTTTTATACCTTCCCCCTCTCCTTCAAAGGAGAGGGGGACAACCGGAGTGAGGTTAATAAACAACCTGGCTAAATGTTCAATAGACAGACAATTGAGGCTTTGCCAAGACCCAATAGAAACAATACAAACAGTAAAGGAGTCCCTTCGGGGACTCCTTTACTTTAGTGACGTAACTACGTTCAGTGCGGGTGGTCAACGTCGAGGTTAGTCAACGGGTTCAACGGGTGGTTCCTCACCAACTTCTACGCAGATTTCATGCGACCGAGCGATCACTTCCCAGCCGTCAAACAAACCAGTGGCAGTAGCCCCGGAGTTCAGGCAATGTTCACCCTCAGATGTGTACTCCTGGTGACCAGATATTTTACCGTTGCCTGTGCCTGTGTTGATGTCTGTCGCCACTACGACGGTTAGCGTAGCTGAGTCCGTCGGTGCTAGGGTGCCAACATTAGTCCAGAAAAGGTGTGCCTTGTCGGTCTTGCCAGTGTACAAAATCGTTCCAGCATTGCCGGCAGGCGTAATCCCCCAGGTATGAGTATCCTTTTTAGCGGTAGCTGGGGATGGAGCAGAAACTCCATCAAGGCTGACCAGTTCAAGATCACCGCCGAAGTTATCCTTAACCATGACGCTACTGATATCGAGCAACGAATCGTTGGTGACGGTGATCTCTAAGGTGAATTCCCAGCGCTCATTAAGGTCGAGAATGCCAGTCTCGCCGGGAGGAACATTAGCAACTTCCTCCGCGCCGACAAGTCTTTTAGTTACCGAGATGGGGCTTTTTTCAAAGACGAAGTCATCTATAGCAAAAAAATCCCCCAAGTTTGTCGCTGTAAATGTAATCCGTGCTATTACTCTCTCGCTTGCAACAACACCCCACCATTCTCCGGAGTCACCCGATTCGGCAGTTCCCGAGATAATGAAATCACCACCAATTTGATTGTTGTCGATGTCATAGATTTTAGCCGTTATGGGAGCAATATTGTCAATGAAGTACGCCCCCACAAAACTAACTCTATTATAAAATTCGACGTACAACTCACTGTAGCTGTAACCATCCCAGGGGACACCAACACCGATGAGATCCGATACAGGATTGGATTCTGAGAGACTTCCATTACCGGATCGTGCGGTAGGATAGTCTGGGCTTACTCCAGACCACGACCCACCGGTAGGTAGAGCACTGAAGACGACACCCATATCAGAATAACGATCAGTCACTTCGGCATAGTCATCAAGCTCGTCGAAGTCTAACTCAGTACTCAGTAGACCGGAGATTGCAGTATTAAAACTTGGCTGATTATCATCGTAATCATTGAAGGTCGTTGCTGCGTTCACCGGCACCGCTAAAGAAATTGTAGCAACCATTAATAGACTAATGACCAATCCGCTTATTCTTCTTGTTTTACTCTTCATTACAATTATACCTCCTTTATTTTGAGCATTTTACTGGTCGGCTTCTACGAAATGCATAGTTATTGATGTCTCTCTTTGGTCTTTGAAAGCTATCACCCCCTTTCTGCAAAATAAAATAGAGACTTACCTATCTTGGTTTCCTTCCCAAATTAGCAAGCTTCGCAGTTGATTTCTCGTTGCTCATTTGTTTTATCCTTTTGATTATCAAGTCTATGTTTCGCTTGCGGTATTGACAGTTTGGCTTCCGTGTTCAATAAGAAAACGCGGAAGGCAACGCAAGACTGGTGGCACAATCGTCAGTCTGGATTTCCTAGCCTTCCCCGGGGTAGCCTCTGCCAAGGCTGCCTCTTTTTCACTACATTTTAGGGTACGTCATTACCATGGTCTTGGCAATATCCCAATGGTAATGACTTTCGCTGGTACAATAGTCACAGGAGGTGGGTGCCGCTACATTATTTTGTTGGCAATAAACAAACTATACTCTCGCTTAACGATCTGACGCTTTGTTCACTCACGTTTTCAGGTCTTGAGAACTGGCGCTATGGAATCAAAATCTAGGCGTTTTTTGAGGGGGGGAATGTTTTCCCCCTTAATCTTGGCCCCGAGGGAGAATCAGTTTAAGGACTCGGGACAGCGTATATTGTTACGCCTAAATGAGGCGCTTCCGGAACTATTGCCTTTACGAGCGTACCATTCTTTTGAATCTCTTGAACAAGTTGTCCTATCTCGCTTTTGAAAGCTAGTAACCAGCCAAATGCGTCTATGACCATATAGTCTACCCCTTCCGCCAATCGCTCTTTAACGATAGTCTCTGGCAACTGCTTCATGGGAAATAGAAGCCCAAAGGTATCAAATTCCAGAGTGGACGATAGCTTTGGAGATAAGGCTGGTATAATGGGGTTTAGTGCATACACTCTCTTGGCACCGACTTGTTCCAAATAGTCCACGGCCTCTTTGTAAACCGACTCCTCATAGGTTGGCCCTCCCGAGCCGGTGTAACTGTAGTCTTGGCTTAGAGCGAGTATTCCACTAGTAAAAACCAGAAGTAGTAATAATACGGCTATAAAGCCGACATTAGACCGTATGGTCTGCACGGTCAGTCTACTGGAAAGCATTTTAGCATCCATAGCCGGTGTAAAGGCTGCGATGGCTAAGAGTGTAAAGATGAAGGCAGACACGAAATAACGCATTTCCCCAAACGGATTAAAAGACGCACACATTGGCAGGGATACGAGTAGCACTGTCAGCAGGAAACGATTACGTCTGCAATAGTCCCTTTTAATCAGCAGCGCCACTAAAACAAGGATGGGCACAAAAAGGCAAAGTGTGGATATTGTGTCGGACAATCCTCCTGATGGGAATCGCAATATCCTAGCAACGGCGGAATGTAAGGTTCCCCCGACTCTATAATCAAACTGGGATAGCATAGTTTGGGCAACTACCTTCTGGAGAACATGGTGGCCAATGTGAACGTGTATATCGCCTTCGGTCGTAGTTTCTATCAAAAGGTTGAGATTGACAGTTTTTATCTTGCCGAGGGCAGCAACGAACTTAATGTCTCAATGGTATATGAGGGGCCACCTGAAATGCCGGCTGCTTTTGTTGCCGCTGATTTTCCTCCTGTTGTTACCACAGCTGAAAGCTTTTGGGCAGGGCAAATAGTGTGGCTAAAGGAAGCGCCTAACTTCAACTATAATATCAGGTTGCGGACGGCACCGGCAGCAGCACCCCCGCCTCCTTGGGACATAAATTGGATTATAGAAGAAGGCAAGTTCTGGTCTGCCGAGCTTTGGGACGCAATGATAGCTGATGGTCATGACCCGCAAGGCATCCGCATGGACCATGGTGATGGGCAATACTCTCACTACGGAAGAAGAATTAGTGAGAGCTATGCGACTGCCGCTAGAATAGGGAGAGAAGGAACATACACGATTTATAGCCAGTGCAAGATACGTGAGCGAGTTGGTACAGGCTGGCACGACTATGGCTGGGCGTGGAAAGACTTGGTGGTTGGTACAATAAAAGTAATTCCTTCTGGATTGTGAGGGAATAGTCAACATCAGTCTCATAAAGGGAGGTAAGTAATGGTAGAAAAAAGAGGGATCTCGCCGGTCGTAGTAATAGCTGGCGGATTAGGCTTAGCTCTTGCTGGTATCCTGGTGCTTTATGCTATAGGCCGAGCAGCACCGGGTCCACCTGAGCCGCCACCAGGCCTGGCTAACCTCTACGGCTTTATAACTGATGCTGAGACTGGGGCACCTATTGCTGGCGTATATGGGACCGTCTATCAGGATTATAACACCAAAACTGACAAATACGACTTTACCACTGACTCTTCGGGTTACTATTTGATTAAGAATATGCTTGTTGAGGTCGATGTAACCCAGATGGTGGTTTATGCCACTGGTTACCACGACTACACAAATGAGGATATCCCGATAGCCGAGGGCAACAATGAGCTCAGCTTCAGTATGGAGGCGGCGTGAAGAATTACAAACAGAGGCTAGCCGAACTCAACAATGCCTCCAGTAATAGAAAGAGGAAATCTACTAGTGAGCTAATACTGCTCTTTATTGCCCAGGCAACAGCTGAGACGAACAGTAACGTGAAGTGGCTCATTTGGATAGCTGGTATTGCCATCACTATTGGGCTTGGTTTTCTGGTCGCTGTAGCCGTGAGAGGTTTTTAGAGGAAGCCATGAAAACACTACCGGTGTTCCACTTTATTCTTTATTGCCTAAGAAGTGCCGTCCTGCACCCCAAAAGCCGGATAGCCTATTATCATTGCTCGAAGTGCCATACCCGTTTCCCTGGTTCATTAACGGCCTGCCCCAAATGTGGAGATAAGGTGGATCACTCCCCTGAGCGCAAGGAGGAAGCTGCTCTACCCTGGTATGGCTCAGTGATAATTATTATCATCGGAGTTATTTGCTGGGTTTTAGGTGCCGCGGTACCAGTACCAGGATTAGATGAAGCGGGGCGGGCGCTAGTTTATGTGCCCGTTGGCTCGCTCTTCGGGATGTCGCTATACCGCTAGGTCACCAGAAAAAGTGGCCGCACAGCGTCCCCAGTAAGAAACCCAAGAGTAATAGCCACCAGTATTTACCAACTAGCTTACTAACTAAAATCCCCAGCCCTAGTGGGAAGGGCAGAATTTATGTAAAGGTTTTCATACTTGACTAGCTTTTAGGCGATTACTTAAACTAAAGTTAATGCGATGACCAGAAAGTCCAAACTTTGTCTCGTTCCCTAATCCAAAATGCATGGTCATTCCCAGCTTGATAACGACCTAAATCCCGTGCTAGTGTGAAAAAACCTGAACCCGGCATCCTTGTATCCTGACGGACTGCAACCGCTGAAAGCATTGGATGCTTCTGCTCAACTTCTGAGGTAGAAACTGCACCAAGCCCCTTGCCTTATTGTATGGACATTAGCTAAAATTTAGCATCCTTCCCCCTTGACAAAAGGCTTAGGTTGTGGTATTGTTGTTTTAAACAACAATGATTGATTTAGAGAATTTTGTTGGTGTTCATGAAGCCGCCAAGCGATTAGGAATCCATGAAGAATCGGTCCGGCGGCTTATTCGTATTGGAACGATGCCGGCAACCAAGATAGGTGGGCAGTGGTATATTGACAGGGAGGACTTAGCCATATTCGCTAGTAGTTATGATGCGAAGACCGGGAAGAGAAAGCGTATGCTATAATCAGCAAGAGGAGGGCTCCATGGAGAACAATAACTTTATCAAAGTGCCTACAGACTTACTAGATTTCTCTGGTCGTAATCCACGTGATGAAATCCGTAATATTGAAGAACTTGCTGAAAATGTGGCACAGTATGGAATCCTTGAACCCATTATCGTGCGCCCGAAGAATGGTCGATTTGAGGTGGTTGTTGGTGAGAGAAGGGTTAAGGCTACGAGGATTGCTGGCCTGAATGAAATCCCAGCACTGGTGAGAACCATAAGTGACCTTGAAGCTGATGAACTTCGCTTTATTGAGAATATACATAGGGAAGATTTAACCGATGCCGAAAAAGGTGATGCCATCCTCGGTCTCTGTGATAATTACCCGGACGAGTTCCCTACCTTTAAGGCTGTAGCTGATAAGCTAAAGCTTTCCTACAAAAGCATTAAAGATGTTTGGGTATCTAAAGCAAGGAAAATTAGTCCATTTATAAGGCAATGCCTGTTCGAACAGGCACTAGGTGAGAATCAAATACATCATCTAATGAAGTATGACCATGCTGCTCAAGATTTATTAGCCTCAAAAATTGTGGCTCATAAGTTAAAGACTACCCCAACAATAAAGTTTTTGAAGCTATATGACGAGAATCCAGACACTGACCTCGATGACCTTGCGGAAGAGGCCAAGGGTATTAAACAAGTGAGCCTGATAGTCGATGAATTACCACTGGAAACTGCTGAAAAGGTCAGCGAGTTTATAAAGCAAAAGGAGGAGCAAAAAACACCAGTAAGCGAAGAAATAAAGGCGAAAGCAGCCAAAAGCCTTAGGGAAACCATGGAGCGAAAGAAAAATGCTCGAGAGAAATTTGAGGCTCAACAGGAAATGATGGTAATAGACCCCAGAGAGATATTCCATACGAAGGTCGAAGGAATAGGTAGCAAACTAAACCAAATTGAGAACCCTTGGCTAAAAAGTAGGATGACGAAAGAAGCCATTAGGGTCATCGAGGAATTAGATAAACTCGATAAGAGAGTAGATAGATGGCCGGAGAGACGACAAAAGGTGCAAGACAAGCTTTTGCGTTTACGGGAGCTTGAGCAGGAAGGTGTATATCTGGGCACACTTTGGGCTATAGGGGAACGAAAGGATTACGCTGGTAAAAAAATTCACGGAAATTGCCCACCTCAAGTGGTTGAACAATGTGTTCTCCGCCTAAGTAAAGTGAATGACTTAATCTTAGACCCTATGGCTGGTTCTGGAACCTGCCTCGATGTCTGCGATATTCTTGACCGCCGCTCAATAGGATATGACATTAAGCCTCCCGAAGATAGAAAAGACATAATCCAAAACGATAGTCGAAGCTTGCCTTTACCTAATGAGCATGTGGATTTAATCTTCCTCCACCCGCCTTACGGGGATATGGTTTATTTCACAGATGCAAAGGAAGGTTTGGCTGACCTATCAAGGGCACCTACAGTAGAGGCTTTTTTGGATATGCTTGGCCAAGTCTTACATGAATGTTACCGAGTTCTTAGAAGCGAGCGATATATCTGTATTTTAGTGGGCGACCGAATTAAGGAGGGGAAATTTATACCGCTGTGCCGAAAAACTGCCAATTTGATGGAGGAAATTGGCTTTACCGACTGTGGTTATGCTGTAAAATTTACACAAGGCGCTACGAGCCTAATAGTAAAAGGAAAAATGATTTACGCAGAATTGGCCTATACTGAGAACCTAAAGTCTGAGCATGACTTGGTCATGTTTTTCAGAAAGGAGGCTCCAGATGCCTGAAGACCGTATTAAAATTGAAAAACTACCAGATGATAGACAAAGAGGTGAATGGGTTGAAATTGAGTTTTGTAAGCTGATGCATAAATACAAATGCCTTACGCATAGATTTCAAAAAGGCTATCCTAAGGCGGCGGTGGTCGAAGGTAATAGTGAGTATATTCTTTTACCAGATGTATGGGTAATGCACAAATCATCGCTGTTGGCTGAAGTAAAAGGTAAATATCCCAATAGATATGGAAGCTATGGCTTAGAGCAATATAGAATTGATTCTTTACAAAAAATTGCGAAAATGACTGAAGTCCCAGTATTCTATGTTATTCTTGATACAGAAGATGGTATCTGGTATTGGGAGGATTTTGTAAATCTCTTAAAGCGACCTTACAAGACTTTTCCTGGAAAGAGCTATGTAGGTGGAAAGGTGAAAGAGAACGTGCCTATTGCCTATTTTCAAAAAGATTGGTTTCTAACTGTTGAGAAGGATAGCGAACTGAATTTTCCGCCTTCATTCACTTAAGGTAAGCTTGCGGTAACTGAATTTCAAGCACTATAATAGCACCCAAAAGGTGCTATTTGCTTTTTGAGGAAGAATAGCTACAGTGAAGTTTACATAAATTCTGCCCTTCCCACAGCCCTAGGAATATAAGCATGTAGAGCAGGGGTGACCGCCTCTGGTCCTCCCGGACAATTTCAGTCCAGGGCTTTCCACCAACCCGGAGATAGAGGAGCGCATAAAGTTTCTCGAGTAATTTGCTCATGTTTCCGTGGTCTCCCTCCTCTAAGTATCTAAGGGGCACTTACGCTTCACCTCTAAGTCGGTTTTGTTTATAAGGTTGGTTATGGTATCAGAAACCTTGCGGCCGGTAGCATCATATTTAATGGTTCGCCTCAATATTGGTATTACTAACTCCGCTCCCACATCTCGTTTCACTTTCACTGATACCCGCATTTTAGGGTCAATCTTCCTCAAATCACTCATCAGCGCTGATATATCCATATTCCTCCTTTCAGCGTTCTGCCTCGGAACGCTGCTAATCAAGTGGTAAAGATTCCTGAACTCGTCTAGCCATCTCCTTAAATTCGTCCCACTCTCTCTCAGCTACTTCTGCGGGTGACCTACTCCTACGCCTAGCACCTTTCGAGAACAATTCATAGAACCAGTAATGCCTTAATGCTAGAGTCCTTAGAAGGCGTTCACCATATCTAGGTTTAAAAACACCCGTACTCAAACCATAAATAAAAAGTAAACTAAGGTCAGCTAATAGCTCTGTTTCATCGGAAGGGAACGAAACATCAGGTGGCATCAATATCTCTTCAAATTTTGAGCGGCTCATAATATTTCCCTCCTAGCGTTCTCGATAAGAACGCCCAATGCAAGTTATGTAAATTTAAGGTCTTTTTCTCTCTACCGCTCGAATCACACCACAGCCATCTCGTTTGGCCACGGTCTTACCAGCTTTCCACCTCTCCTCGAGAGTTTCTCCTTCAAGATTACGGCCTTCGGCTCTTATGAAGTAAACACACTCAAATCCCTCGGCTCCGCAGACAAGCCAAATACAGGTATCTGCCCCAGCTCCAGGACGGCATAATTTCTGAACTTCATCAGTGGTTAGACTGAATATCCTACCAATGCTCCCCTCAGGATTCTTTATTTCTCTTTCTTTCATTGATTTCCTCGATTTCAGAATTGTGTAAGAGCCCCCCGGACCCGTGACACTTGACGCAGACGACATCATTATCCACCGGCACAGACCTATCAATCGCCATCCTGCAGAAGTAGATTATTAGCGGAGGGCGGTCAAGTTCGTGTAGCAAGTAGGGCAGGCCGAAGATTCTTTCAAACCAATCCTCTACTTGGATTTCATCGCCGGTAGCTTTTGCCTTTGCAGTCTTCCCAGCCAGGGGGTGTGATGGTCGCCCCTTGCTCATTAACTCGAGCGCCGCTGGTAGAATAGAAAAAACCTGCTCTTGAAATCGACGCTTCTTCTCTATGTCGTTTATAAGTTTTCCCATCTCCTCTATATTCTGGGGTATCTCCATCGTTCCTCCTTAATCCGCACAACTATTATTATGTTATTCCGGCAGCCTCCCCACTAGCCGGAGAAACTTGTCTATGTTCCGCCGAGACCCGTGCAACAAGGGGATATCTTCAATGCCCTTTAATATTCTCCTCCGTGGTTCCTTGCCGTCTGGTCCCTTATATGCCATCGGGTAGACTTCCACATTGTAAGAGGCGAGAATTTTTACTCTCTCCACACACTCCTGTTCGATGACGGGAAATCCATATAAGAAATAAAAGCTTAGCTTCCTAGAGCCTAACCCGTTAGCCAGCAGTAGCTCAATCCCCTGCCTTAGTGCCTTTTCATAGGCGATATCGTCAAAGGCAAAGCGCAGCTCCTTTGCCCTAACCCGCTTCAGATAATGCAGATTGTGCTCGTTCAGTAGCCTAATATCCAAGCCTTGGTTGAAATCTACCTCAAGATCCTCGGCTATCAGGTCTTGCAGGGTGTGCCACCAATTAGGAGCTGCCAAAAGGTTGTTATCTAGCAGGACTATTTTCTTATGGTGCCTGTCCCAAAACTCATAGATGCGAGCCCATGGCTCTATCTGCCCTTCCTTTACCGGCACGATACACCAGGGGCACATCCTGATGCAGCCCCTTGAAGTGAGCCCGAGACTAAAATCTACCCCGGGATAGAGGCTGTAGTCAGGCATAATATGCTCCACCTCAGAAGGGAGATCGGCTTTCAGATCAAGTCCAGAGCCACCAACGCTTGCTCCATCGGGAACGCTAGCTCTTCTCTTCGCATGCCATGTGAAAACACACGAGCCATAGGTGATATCCGCCTGGCAAAGCGGGAAGTTGAAAAAGATTTCATCCCCCTTTGCTTTGTGATAAGCTGACAGCTTCATCAACGCCAGATTAGGAAAGGGGCGTCTTTGTTTGATAACATCTAAATCCATAAGCAATACTTTCATCCTTATGTTTGCTCCCCAGGCCCACTTTCACCGAGCATCTTTACCAGCCGTATCTCATAGGCTGATTTCAGCTTCTCCAGCTCCTCGGTTGTTGCCTCAGCGACGTGGATGGATATATTGTCCGAGGTGCCCAGGGCTTCCTTGCCGACCATTATGAGCCGTGGCCCAAGATCCACCAACACGTTAGTTACCTTATCTACCGGACCTATGATATCCTTATTCACCTTTACCTCCTTCCCCAGGCCTGAGTAAAAAGTGCTTCTCAGCCATGACCTGGTAGACAGTTTGCCCGCCCGGGGTAATAATATACGGTAAGAATATCTGCTCCATTCGCACCATCTCCGTCTCAAGTAGTGACATTTGTGCCTCTACCCAGTCCTTGATAATCCGCCAGGCTACCCGGTAGGCATGCTCCTCCTTGGCGTACCGGGCTGGTATCTCCCGGTTGTCAGCCTGCCTTTGCAGCACTCTCAAGGTAGCCGTTGCATCAATCGGCAGCCGGATAGGGAGCTCCCCGTTAGGCATCTTCACTTTGAAGGCCAGGGCTGTTATTCTACCTCGGTCGTCATACTCCATCATTACCGCCCGCGCTCCATGCTCCACAAGCTTAGCCTGCACCTGGGCAACCGTCCTTGAGACTGGAACCGACGTTGTGTAATCCAAAAGAGGCATTACCATTCCTCCCTAGGAACACGTTGAAGAGCAGCTATGATATGACCGAAGATTGCCTCAGGCGGAGCGTCAGCCAGGACCTTCTCTTTCACCTCCTTATAAGGCCCCTGGTATTCGGGCATCTGCTCACCATGCTCATCAAATACAATCACCATGTCTTTCTGTGGCCATCTGATAACATTTTTAATCATGCCTCACCCCCTAATGTTTAACCTTCCCTTCTGGAACAGGTATATCAGGTAGGTGGTTGCCGTCAGTCGGCCCCCGGCCCACTCGCAGCACCACACCTCACGTACCGCTGCCTCAGGGTTTGAAGCAAACAGAGGGAGCAGCTCTTCATCCCTGGGGCAACCTTTGTCAGGCCACCGACATTGCTGACGTGCGTAAAGGCATAGCTTCATTTATGCTCTCCTCCATGGCTCGTGATAGACTAGACCGACAGTCTCAAACACCTGGCGCTCCGAGTGGCAAATAATTTCTCCGTTGGGGCAGGTAAAGCCCCTACCATACGCGTGAAACCGCAGCCCCTTTTTTATTGCCGCCATGGATATCCGCTGGTTGGTGACCTTGCCACCCGTCCTCACCACCAGGGCCACCGGCCAGCATTGTTCATCGGTAGAGAAGATATCCACACCGATGCCGCTGGGGACGTGCACCATCAGCTTGTTCTTGGGCCCGTAGACTTTGCTCCCCAGCTTGTTCAGCCGATAGCCCAACATGTCGAAGTAGATCATTGTCTGTATCTTGGCATCCAGCATGTCGACGCCCGCGATATATTTCGGAATGCAGAGCAACTCAATATCACCGACGTCGGGCTTTTGCCGACGAATACTACCGGCTATCACGATCCTTTCGCACGAAGACTCCAATATAGCTTTAATCTTCTCGCCTATGCCCTTAGCCTTCTCTAGCTCCATCATTCCCTACTCTCCTTTTCTTCATACTTGAAAATCACCGGTCCATAATAATACGGTGGCTTTATGCTCGTCAGGATTTCAGTCATCTCATCTGTACCGAGCTCAGGAGCCTCGGCTGAGACATAGATCTCCTTATCGGGAAAGGTCGCCATCTCGCAGTCGCGGATAGCCTGTAGTAAGGCACGCAGATCCTCTTTATTTAACTGGTCGCTCGTAACGGAAAGATTAATCTTCATATCATCTCCTTACAGCGTCACGTGTTTGCATGCGTCCTCTATGGCACCCTCCACTGCTGCCGCAACCTTCGCCACCAGGTAAAGAAAAGCATAGCAAGCCACGAAACCAGCGACGAATGCCGGGACTAAAAACGCCCAGTGAATCACTTCTTGCCTCCTTTCATCTTCTCTACTGCCTTCGCCACAGCCTCAGCTAAACTTGGTGATATGGAAAGGTTAGGGTCGGCATAGTGGTCCTGAGTGATGTCGATGTGATAAATATAGCTAGCCCTACCCGCCATCCAATTGCCGTTGTTCAGCCTGACTATGAATAGCCCCCAACTCGCAACGGCAGCCACAATCGCATCAGTCTCCATGGTCCTCTCCTTCCAGCCTCTTCATGTCATGGTATTCTTTGAGCTGAGCCTCCAGGTTTTTCTGGGTTCGGGTAAGCTCCCCGACCTTCTTCGCGAGACGGCACACGGTGCTGGACTGGCTGAAGATGATGCGCAGTACCTGGGGATAGGCGAGTTTCTTGCCGGCTAGAGGCTTCGCTTCTCGGTATACCGATACCCCGTATTCGTCTAAGCCATTGATTCCCAAGACGCCAGCGTAAGGATAGGCATCATCACAGACGAGCTTAGCGTCGTTAGCAATGCCCCTGGGGACGGCAAAGTAGAAGTACCTGGCAACGCACCTCAGCCGGCTCTCACGGAAATCCCGGTGCTTCAGCTTCTTGGCGTCCCGCCGCAAGTCTGCCAGGGTCACCTTTACCTCGGTCTCGATGAGGCAGCGGCCTTTGTTCACGGCCAGGACGTCAGCCATCTCCTCGCCAGAAAACGAGCTCAGATTAGCGTTTACCTCCAGGGCAATCACCGGGCACTGTCTTACATAGCGCCAGTAAGATGCGACGACGGCTTTAACCTGGTCAGCGGTCATCATGCTTTGCTACCTCCGACCTCAATCCTCATTTCTCCTTTCTCCAACCCCCTAATCCTCTCCTGTCTTACCAACCTAGTACTCACCAGAAGCATATTTAGCCAGTATCCGCCGCCGAACGCTTGGGCTAACCGGTCTGTTGGCGCGGACGCATTTAAGACATTGTGTCGTCTCCAGAATCTTGACCCCGGGTGTATCTTCATCACAGTCGAGGTGGTATGTAATCTTGCCGCAAGTAATACACTTGAAACCTATTTTCTCCATCTCTAGCCTCCATTCATTTGCGAAGTTAGTCTTGCTAGGGTGGGCCTCTGGCAACCCCTAGCCAGTCAAGCAGTATCGCCCTGACATAGCTAACACTAAGTTTTAGCTGCACGGCTGCCTCCTTGAAGGCGTCATGCACCTGCTCGGCCGTGGCGCCGCCCGCCGAGGATAATTCTTTCCCGAGGTCCCTCAACTGGGCAGTCTCACGACTATCAGGCATCCTACCCCAGGCTTTGGGAAAGGTATCAACAAGAAGCTGAAAAAGAATTGAGCCGGTAAGTGAGGGTGGGGATCTACTACCTAGTGCACTAGGTAATATTCCTCTTCTCTTTCCTCCTTCTTTTTCTTTTTCGGTTTCAGTAGGAAGGGTCTGGGAAACCTCTAATTGCAGTTTACTAGGTAGTGAATTAGCTGGTGCACTAGGTAATGCACTAGGTAGTAATTCGCTAGCCTGTTGGCCTGATGGTGGCCAGTTCTCGGTAATTATCTCTTTTGGTGTCGGATGGTACCGTAGATGGTCTTGCCAACCCTCCGGTGGGGGATATTCTGAGGGGTATGCCCACTGCAGCCTCTGGACTTCCCACCAATCAAGCATCTGAATGGCTTTGGTCTTTGAGGTGGTGTAGACTTTTACCAGTCCCTGTTCCTGCAGCTCCTCTAACAGTTCAGCGATATCAGTCTTTGTAATGTGGTCAATATTGGGGCAGCAGGCATACTTAATCTCATGGGGATTGCCAGAAACTCTGCCCTGGTCATCACAGTTTATCCAGATCAAAGGAAACAGCAGGGCAGCCTTTAAGCTGAGTTGCCCCATTCTAGGGTCTGTAGACAGGCTCTGGGGGACTATTCTCCCCCGGGCAACGGCTCGTCTCACGGTGTCTCCTTATTTACCTCGAATATTCCTCAGCCAGCAATCCCAGGGTGAGTGGTTTACTCAAATAAGCCAGGCTGTTGCTTCTCGACCCTCTTGTTTATCTGGCTCACGAAGTCCTCTGCCTGCTCTCTGGTAAGCTTGTTCAAAGCCCCAGTGACACTCGTGTCGCTAACCTTATACTGGCTGATGATAAAGGTGAGCATGGTATCGTCTGTCCACTTGAGGGCTTTTTGGCTTTCATTTAGCCAGGTAAGGTCAATGTTGAAACCTTCTCCCTCAATCACTTCGACAGCTGGGGTGTTCTCAGACTTTGTTGCCTGTGCCCTGGCCTTAGTAGGTGCGGCCGCACCTACTTTTTTGCTTGTTGCCCCACCGGTTTTCTCACTAAGTTTCGGGGGCTCTTCAGTAACGATATGGTATTCAGCCTCGATAACATTCTGGATATCACGCACGTCGCCGGCACGTTCCATCCAAGTGGCGGTTATTTCCTTCATCTTGGCCTTTGCCTCGGGGAAAGTCTCACGCACCCAGCGTTTTATAGCGCGGACTCTGGCCTGGTTGCCGGGGAGATTCTTGGCGACTATGCCCTCCTCGGACTTCTTATACCAGCCGTAGCCGACGGTGTCTTCCTGGTCCTTGCGGTGGCCAACGGCGATCCAGACGTAGGCTTCAGGGTCTTTGCAGAGGTCAACCTTTATTTCCTTGACGATCTCCTTGACCTCGGTGTAGGGCTTTCCCTTGTAGGCGTCCAGTGTTTGGATGTACTCTTCAAGGCGCATGGTCTTCGGTGCCCCCGCCCAGGCGTCGGCGCAGCTCCGGGCCGCCAGCGAAAGCCAGCCGTCCTCGCTGATGATTGGCTGGACAACCCTGCGCTCGATATTATCCTTACCTTTGACCTTGAATGTCACTGGGAATATCTCCCCCAGCAAGGGGTCTAAATCTAGGCGCACACAGTCCCACAGGAATAGAGCCGCCGATGGCTCATCCATATCCGCCCTGGGGAAGCGGGTCTGAATCATGGAGAGGGCTACCCCAATCGGCTGTCCCCCAGGGAGTATCATCCTCTTCTCAATCTTGTCCCTGATGGCGGGGTGGATCTCGGCACCACGCCTCAATTCTTGGGTGTAAGTGGTTCGCTCAATAAAGCCATGGTGCTCCCGATTCAGGCAACCAACCTCAATAGTGCCCTTCTCCGGGTTGGTGTGAATCTGGAGGTCCGCACCGCAGTCAGGACACACATTCTCACGGATGATTTTCTTCATCTCCTCCCATTGCTCTTGAGTTACCTCACCTTGTTTAGCTTCATAAACCATGGTCTACCTCCTTTTATCCCTCCTACCGTATTCACCTACTGTTTAGTGTTATCATTCCTCTACTGGTGCTGGAGCTCGCCTCGGCCGACCTATCGGCATCGATGCCGGCAGCTTGCCCTGGATAGCTGCTGTCAGGAATGGCTGTGCGGAAATGAGAATCTGATTAGAGAGATGTTCAGCAAGCTCCGCTGTGTGAGCCCTCTCTATGGCGACTTCAAGGCTGTCAAGGATTTCGAGCTTTTCTATCTCATCACCGGTTTCCTGTAAATCCTTGAGCACCAGTTCCTTCAGCTTATTCATCTCCGATAACGTGCCCGTCTTCCAGTTACGGTATTTATCGTATGGCATCTTTACCTCCTTTTTAGTCAATGAGTTTCTGAGCCTCGGCAGCCAAAGCATCCAGCACTTTCTGTCGCTCATCCCTTTCTTCCCTCTTCCGCTCCGCCTCCTCATGCCTCCCCAGGATGCGCTTCAAAGCCTCTTCCCCACACCGGCGGATATTATAGAGCAACTCATTCCGGTCGGCATACTTCTTGGCAGGTAGATAGATGGGGAAGGATAAGACGCTGCCGACAGCCTCGTCAAAAGATAGCCACACTTGCAGCCGATCCTTCTCCACGCAAGATTCGTTTTTAGACTGACCAGTGATACTCCCCATCTTCGCTTTGTGTCCCAGGATTTCTACTTCAGTTGCCATGGTTACCTCCTTTCTCTATTTCAACTAATTATCTTCGTTTTAAGCACAATTGCCTTCGTTTTAACCTTCCTATAACCTCTAACATGGGAATGAGCTGTTCTCAGCGCCCAAAGAGCATCACGGGTAGTTAAACCCTCGGTAGCTTGGAGTATTTTGCCCAAGGCCGCTACTTTTTGTGGTACCTTGCCTTTTTCCAGTTTCAGTTTAGCCAGCGTCTCTGGTTTCAATTCATCTACGTGAATTACCACCTTCCTACCCCCTAAAAATTAACACAAGTGTTAAGATTTGCTCTCCTCTCACACCTGGCTTGCCGCCGAAATTTAACACTTTGTTAACTATTGACGAATGTCAATAGATAACCGTCTCCTTTCCACGGTATGCACTTACTGTGCAATTCAATAAGGGTAGGTTTTTTCAATATTGAAACTCACCATCGGTCCCCCGCCCTGCAATACTTTGGCTACCCCTTCAGTGTCATCGACCATTGGTAGAGGCGGTATTGGTCGAATAGCTTGTATGACGACATGGACCTCGCCAGGTGTGGTGACATGGCGGTAAACTCCAACTTTGACTTCATAACCCCGGTCTATAACCGTTACATTGACCTTTGGGTATTTCATGGTCTGCCTCCTTTCCACAGTATCTAAGACTGGTAGCGGGGGTGGGATTCGAACCCACGGCAACGGGTTATGGACCCGCTGAGCTGCCACTGCTCTACCCCGCGACACCGCTACCTCCTTATTTCACGCATAAACTTCTTCACCTGAGTTCTTGCCAATAAGCTCATACCGTCGCTGATTTCTTTGAGAAATTGGCCATCAATAACCTCTTCAGGGATATCCGATTCCTTGGCCAAAGTAACGATGTCTTCCTTGGTCAAGATAAAAATAATACCCTTGCCAAATTCCATCTTTAGTACCTCCTTCGATATTCCACTATTTCCTTTTGCTGCGTCGGGGTGAGTTTCATAATCTCACCTGGCGCCTTCTCCATTCTGGCGAAGGCACAGCCCCAGCAATAGACTTCCATGCCTGGATGCTTGTGCAAAATCAGCCAAGAAGATGGAGCGACCCACACTCCACGCTTGCACTTATGACAGGTCCAGTGAAGGCTGCCAGGCACCACATAGCCCGGGTGGTCAACTGGCATACAAATTAGCACTTTAGGCTCAGGCATGGTCTCTATCTCCCCAGCCTCCATTTATAGTCATATCCTTTCGGTCTCTCCGGCCAGGCGTGTGAGCCTCTGATGCTTTCAAACAGCCTATGTGAGAGACCGCAGTCGCAGCACTCGAGCAGTATGCCGTTGGCTTTGGAGAACCACACCTGGGGCATCAAGTTTTGCTCATCCCTGTCCTTCCGTAGCTCCCAGTTGCTATAGCGACCGCCAGCGACACAAAAGCGAAGCCTGCCGACCAAAATGATAAAGAGCGTTAAAACCTTATAAAGGAAGACCCTGCTTTCAGACATTTAACGGCAACTCCTTTTGCTCAATGTATGCCGTTTCTCCCTGCTTGAAGCCGTGCTGCTCGAGGAGCTCTTCGGGCAGTACTGTCTCGGCCAGGGCAGCCCTGTTCGCGGCACCCTGTCCGTTTTTGCCATGGAAGTATGATTGGCAAATACATTTGCAACGAGTGCCGCGTGCCTCATGGCAACGCTTCCCACAAATTCTTATTCTCTTTTTCATAAACACGCCCTCATCTTTCTACCCTGAAGATAGGCATAATTGTGATCGGGCTTTAGTTTCGACTGCTTTTCTGACGGGATATCAGGGTGGTCAAACCAATAGTGGCAAGAGTGGCATAGCATCAGCCAATCCCCACGCTCCTTCTTGTATTGCCCACTGATATTTGCGAAGTCATACACTGTTGATATGTGGCCAGAATTAAGGTCGCATCGGCATGCTCTACCGTAGTGCTTGCGTAACCAGAAATGAGCTGATCGGATAATTGGTGAGTAGGGTAAGCTATTTCTCCCACCACGCCAGTTAGAATGCTTCTGTCCGCGTAGGCCTGTCTTCTTTTGCTTTCCCGCTAAACTCATAGCCTCTGTATGTGTTCGTATGGAGATATCGAAGTAGTGAAGTCTATTTCGGACAAGGTCAGGGTCGCAAGAGAATAATCGAGCCACTTCTGCTAAAGACCTTTCTTCTTTCAGGTATAGCCTCTCTAGTTCTTCTTTAGGGATAATGCGACGGGGTTTTGGATAAAGCCCCAGAGATCGCAATCTACGATAAGCAGTCAAGTCGCTCATGCCAAACTGCTCAGCTATAGTTGCCACTGTGAGCATTATCCGGGGACTCAGGAGTTCCCGGATGTTGTCCGGGTATATCTGCTTAAAAGTTCCGTCTGGATTTCTCCGGACTTTCTCGATGGTACACTGATTCGGCATTTAATCTCTCTCCTTGCCGCATCGTCTTACTTTACCCATTGTTGGCTTCCTCCTTCTTCTCCTTCCACAGACACCCGTCCCACCCATGTTTCATGACCAGGTGATTTGCACATTCGGCCTGTATGCTCTCCTCGGTGGCGCCCGTCTGGCTGAAGCGGCCTATTATTTCGTTTTCATGGAGAAGGAATACGGTCATGGCGCCATCATGCTCCAGCGTAAACCCAAAGTTGACAAACGTGCCAAGTCCCTGGACTTGGGCTTGTGTGGTCATCTAGACCTCCCGGATTTATTCATTCGCTTTATTTGTGCCCGAATAGGCTCTAATTCGGGGGAGCAGTCAGGGCAGTTATAGAAGGTGCTCCTAAAGGGGACATAGCGTTCTGTCTTGGGCATTGGCTTGCCACATTTAGGGCACAGCTCCTCTGAGCCTTTAAGTGGTTCCATTGTCATCTAAACCTTCCTTCCAGCTACTATTGCCTCTGCCTCTTTCACGGCCTGGCTGGTATCAAACAAACTCCCCTGGGCAGCACTGGATATCAGCCTGAGCGGGGTACAGCGCTGGTGGTTCCTTGCCATCCGTATGGGGTTGTTCTGGATGTAGCGGAGGGTTGTCTTGAAGTCTTTGTGACCGAGAATATCCTGCAGGACCTTGGGGTCGCAGCCCTCGGCGGCGGCGTAATTTGTGGCAAAAGTGTGACGCCAGGTATGCGGTGAGCACCGCTTGCCGTCAATACCGGCCTGATGGCAAAGGTGGCGCACCAGCTTGTAAATGCCCTGGTAGGACATCGGCCCGCGCTCCCCCAGAAAGACGTGCTGCTCGATGCCGGCGCCATTCCTGAGTGCTAGCAGCCGCCGGTAGGTGGTCTCGCTGACCGGGACCGTCCTCGACCCGGTCTTCCCCTTGAGAACCACGTAGCCCGGTATCACGTACTCCCAGACCAGGTTGGCGCACTCGTCCGCCCTGGGCCCGACGTCCAGGAGAAGGGTGGACAGGGCGCGGTCCCTGGGGGAGAGCGGCAGGCTAAACAGGGAGTAGAGCTCACTGTCGGCGAATATACGCATGGCCTTTTTCTTTAGCTCTGGCGGCCTGACCAGTTTCATAGGATTGGGTATTTTGGGATGCCACAGCTGTATCTGGTTGTATAAGGCCCTGATGGTGCGGAAGCGGGAGTGGACAGTCTCCGGCTCAACACCCTGGGGGTTAGCTTCGGACTTGATGTGGAAGCTGTTGAGATAGGATTGAAGAGGCTGGGGTGTCTTGGGTAAATCGGGGAAGCACCGCTGAAAATGCGCCAGGTGCATCCGGTAGTCCTTTAGAGTCTTGGGGCGGAGTCCGCCCCGGCTGAGCAAGAATTCCTGAATGGCTTGTTCGGTTAGCATGCTGCCACCTCCGTAACAGATTCCGGCAGCGTTGATGGGGCCATCATCACTTCGGTCTCTTCAGCGGAGCGGGGGGTGAATGCCCGTAGCGTTGTCGGGGCTAGTGGTGGAATGATCTCGAAAGCGTTGTCGGTATCTTTTATAACGAAGTGGCATGGGGGGCCGCCCTCTGGCAAAAGAGCTTTTGCCAGGTATTTTAGTACCGGGGCGTATTTAAGTACCACCTGGTATGCTATACTTAGGTTACATAGGGAGGCTATACCTGAGCCGAGGGCTTTTTGAAATGGGGTAGGATTTGTCCTGCTCGGCAGCAGGCTCAGGTAAGCCAGGTAGCGGGGATTGGGCAGCTGACTCTGGATCCGCTAGGGTAGGTTCGAATCCTACTTCCCCAGCCACTCTGGAAGCGTCACACTTTGCTTTGGTAAAGAAAGGCTCTCACCCAAATTTGATGACAGTTAGCTAGCTGACAAGCACTGTAATTATTGTCTCTGGCTCAATTTAAGATACATAGCTAGGATTAGCCAAGTTAAGTCAGCCAAGCTTTGGTGGGAGCAATCAGATTGTAAGCACAACTATGGAAACAAGTTTTAATAGGTCAAAGCCAAGGAGGAAGTTATGATTCATCTTACTGATGAGATAGGAGACCCTATCCCGAAGCAGGGAGCTATTGGCGTTTTCGATTCTGGGGTGGGGGGCTTAACTGTACTAAAGGGAATTGTCTCCCTTCTGCCAAATGAAGATACTATTTACCTGGGAGATACCGCCAGGGTTCCTTATGGGTCAAAAGCCAGAGCCACCGTTATCCAATACGCCCTGGAGGATGCCAGATTTCTCCTGGAGCGAAAGGTTAAAGCTTTAGTCATAGCCTGTAACACGATATGCGCCCAGGCTATGAACGAATTGAGAGAGGAGTTCGACTTACCAATAATTGGTGTAATTGGTCCAGCTTCAAGAGCCGCCGTAGAACAGACAAGAAAGAAAGCCATTGGCGTGATAGGCACCGAAGGAACGATAGATAGTGGCGTTTACTACCAGACCATCAAACAACTGGATAATGAAATAGAGATATATTCCCAGGCATGTCCTTTGTTCACTCCTATGGTGGAAGAAGGTTTGCTGGAAGGAGAGATACCCCAGAAGGTTGTGGATATGTATCTTTCGGAGCTGGCAAAAAAGCCAATAGATGTCCTCATTCTGGGCTGCACCCACTATCCACTATTGAGCGAACCCATCTCTAAATGCATGGGACCAGAGATTACTGTGCTCGACCCCGCTACGGCGGTGGCTAGTGAATTAAAGCAGAGACTCTCAGAAAATAACCTGTTAAGCGATAAAACCGGGGGATACCGAAAATTCTTTTTCACCAGTCAACCTCAGAAGGCGGAGAAAATTATCCAGCACTTGGCTATAAGGGTCGATACTATCGGATTGGCTGATTTGCCAGGCCAAAGGCCTTGTTGATGCCCGTTACCAAGCGGAGGAAACATATTTACAGTTTAAGGATGGCATACATGGTAGGCAGCAGGGTATTATCGCACCTCAGGCAACCGTTATATCGTTGACAAAAGTTGGAGGTTGTTGTAGACTGCTTGTTGGTATGCGACTATGGTACTTGCCCAGGCGTAAATATTAAAGGAAGGTTGGCAAGATTAATGACATCAGAAAGGCAACAGGCCGCGGTTCCAGTATCTGAAGTAACTAATCCTTTTGAGGAGATACAAAAGCACATTGACAGTATTTGCCGTAGGATGAACGTTGATGAAGGCATTAACGCACGACTTAGGCATTGCAAACGTGAGTTGATCGTTCATTTTCCAGTGAAAATGAACGATGGGACGTTGAAGATTTTCACTGGTTACCGGGTTGAGCATAATAGCAGCCGCGGGCCGGCCAAGGGTGGCATTCGTTACCATCCAGATGTTAACCTGGATGAGACCAGAGCTTTAGCCGCTTGGATGACATTGAAGTGCGCCGTCGTTAATCTACCCTATGGTGGTGCCAAGGGAGCTGTTGCTTGTAATCCCAAGGTCATGTCCCAAAATGAACTGGAGAGGCTAACCCGACGTTATGCCAGTGAAATCTCAATCTTAATAGGCCCCGAAAGAGATATTCCCGCTCCTGATGTCGGCACAAACCCTCAAATTATGGCCTGGATTATGGATACCTACAGCATGAACAAGGGGTACTCTGTTCTAGGCGTGGTCACCGGTAAACCTATTGAAATTGGTGGTAGTAAGGGCAGGTTTGAGGCGACGGGGCGGGGCTGTATGATGACTGCCCAACTAGCTGGCAAGCATCTAGGCATAAGCCTTGAGGGAGCTACCGTGGCTGTTCAGGGCTTTGGTAATGTTGGCGCCACCGCAGCTAAGCTGCTAGCCAAAGAGGGCAGCCAAATCATAGCAGTAAGCGATTCCAAGGGTGGCATTTACAACTCGAAGGGCCTAGACGTTGACAGTGTACTCCGTCACAAAAAAGAAACGCGTTCCGTAGTTGGCTTTAAGGACAGCGAAACCATAACCCATGCTGAGCTCTTGGAGCTAGAATGTGACATATTGGTACCGGCTGCTCTTGAAGGTGACATACGCGCCGACAACGCTGCCTCTGTAAAAGCAAGGATGATTGTCGAAGGTGCTAATGGGCCAACTACCACTGAGGCAGACAAGATTCTCCAGGATAACGGCAGGTTTGTTGTTCCTGACATATTAGCCAACGCCGGTGGAGTGATAGTATCCTACTTTGAGTGGGTACAGGGCCTGCAATCGTTCTTTTGGAGTGAGGCGGAGGTAAACAGCCGACTACAAGACATCATGGATAATGCCTTCCACGAAGTATTGGAAGTTAGTCAGCGTGAAAAAGTGAATATGCGAGATGCCGCCTATATGCTGGCGATAGACCGCCTGGCACGTGCTATCACCATCAGGGGAACATTTCCATAATCAAATGGAAATGCGGTTATGGTGTAATCCCGTGATTTCCTTACTCGGGATGATTTCAAATTGGCTCTACCATAATTAAGGATGCCGTTTCTCGACCGATAGCCTTGGTGGAATTATTGACCTCAATAGTCAAGGTACCATCAAAAGGTGCCTTTTCCAGGACTTTTACCTTCGCTCCAGGGATTAGACCCAGGTTGGTCAGATAACGCAGGAATTTTGAATTACTCTCGCTAACAACGTAAACCATCTTACAAGCTCGCCCCGTCTCAAGGTCAGCTAGCGGGATACCAGATACCTCGGGCCTCTCGAGGTTACTCCTGGGGATAGGACTGCCATGCGGGCAAACCTCGGGATTATCCAGAAACTCAGCCAGCCTTTCAGTAATCAGGTCGGACGTGGCATGTTCCAAACTACAGGCAGGCTGGTAGACATCTTCCCAGCCAATCCCTAGATACCTGTTGAGGAATACTTCCCACAAGCGATGACGACGGGTTAACTTCAAAAAGTGCCGTCTGCCCTTTTTAGTCAGCGTAGCACCTCCGTAGGGGGTGTACTCAACCAGCCCCTTTTTTGATAGTCGATGCAACATCTCGCTCACCGAGGCTGGAGATACTTCTAGAGCTTGCGCTATAGAGGAAGTACTAACCGGATTCTCCCGCTCCTCAAGCGCACCGATGCATTCCACATATTCCTCTACTGTCCGCTCGCTCAAAGCATACCTCCTACCACCTTCATTCTACCATACTCTTTTCGGATAAGTCAAGAAAATTTTAATGATATCCAAAAATAATTATTAGGAGGTGTTTGACAAGAACTCGGGCATCTGCTATAATAATCTTATTAATAAGGTTATCCTAAATAATATATTCGGGATACCATGAGTCCATAAATAAGAGAGGGCGAAACGGTAATCAAACCGCTGAGTGAATTAGAGTCCAAAGAGAAAGGCAAGGTCTATGTCTGACGGAAAATTAGTAACTCTGCGCCAGATGCAATCTGGGCAGAGCGGTAAAGTAGTTCAAATTCAAGGGGGATTCGGGCTGGTTAATCGCCTTAGCGCTCTAGGAATCAGGCCAGGTAAGAGGATAACCAAGGTCAGTTCTATGCTTATGCGAGGGCCAGTAACCATCCAGTCAGGTAACACTCAGGTGGCTCTTGGTTTTGGCATGGCTAATAAAATAATAGTTGAGTTAGACTAGGCAATATATGAAGATACTTTTGATGGGAAATCCCAATGTGGGCAAGAGCGTTGTTTTCTCCCGCCTAACCGGAGTCCATGTAATTGCTTCCAACTATCCTGGTACCACGGTGGGCTATACACGGGGTTTTGTGAAGCTGGGAGAAGAAATGGCTGAAGTTATTGATGTGCCCGGCACATATACTCTGGAGCCTACTTCCGAGGCTGAGGAAATAGCCCTAAAGATGCTCAACACCGGGGATATGGTCATCAATGTAGTTGATGCTACCAATCTGGAGAGGAATCTCAATTTAACCCTGCAATTACTGGAAAAAGGAATCCCGCTGATAGTAGTTTTGAATATATGGGACGATGTTGGGCATCGGGGAATACATATTGATTTGAGTCGACTTGAAGAGCTGTTGGGCGTACCGGTTATTCCCACTGTGGCTGTAACCGGGCAGGGAATAAAGGAACTAGTAAAGAATATCCCTGGCGCCAGTTCACCCAAATTTCCTCCACGTAGCCGTGATGAGCGCTGGGCCATTATCGGCAACATCATAGAGCAGGTTCAGCGTGTTACGCACCGCCATCATACCTGGCTGGAGTGCTTGGAGGATGCCAGTGTCAAGCCTCTAACCGGTGTGGTGATAGCCTTAGCTATTCTAGTTGGTACCTTTTTTGTGGTTCGTTTCATTGGTGAGAGCCTGATTGGCTATGTATTTGACCCCTTATTTGATACTCTATGGACACCAGTAATATTGCGTTTAAGCAGTCTACTCGGTGGTTCTGGCCTTATCCATGCTACTTTGATAGGTAGTATCACCGGTGGCGAAGTGGCTTATGTTGAATCATTCGGACTGCTGACTACCGGACTCTATGTGCCATTGGCTATGGTCTTACCTTACATTTTCTCTTTCTATCTCATGCTGGGTCTGCTTGAGGACGTAGGCTATCTGCCACGGCTAGCCATTCTGATGGATACCATCATGCACCGCCTTGGACTGCACGGTTACGCTATCATCCCCACGCTATTGGGGCTCGGCTGCAATGTACCCGCCGTCCTGGCTACCCGTATCTTGGAAAGTAAGCGAGAAAGGTTTATTGCTGCAACACTTATATCTATTGCCGTGCCCTGCGCCGCCCTACAGGCAATGGTCTTCGGCTTGGTTGGGGAACGAGGGATTCAGTATGTAGCTATCGTCTACGGGACACTATTTGTAGTGTGGATTATTTTGGGGTTTATTCTCAACCGGATGGTGAAAGGATTTAGCCCGGAGCTGTTAATAGAGATACCACCATACCGTCTGCCATTATGGCGAACGGTGTTGCAAAAACTATGGATGAGGGTCTATGGTTTCTTGAAGGAAGCCATGCCCATAATTTTAGCTGCGGTTCTGGTAATAAATATACTTTACGCCCTGGGTATATTTGACGCTATCGCCAATTTTACCGCACCAGTAATAACCGGCCTTCTGGGACTACCTAAAGAAGCGGTGGTAGCCTTGGTTATTGGCTTTCTGCGCAAGGATGTAGCTCTGGGTATGCTGGCTCCTTTAGGGTTAAGTGCTGGGCAACTGGTCGTTGGCAGCGTGGTTTTAGCTATGTTTTTCCCCTGTATCGCCACCTTTGTTGTGCTTCTTAGGGAACTAGGCGTTACCGGTATGCTTAAGGCGGCAGCCATAATGGTTACTACAGCCCTAGTGGTGGGGGGACTATTGAACTTAATCTTATAGCTCTTTTTCTTTCTAATCTCCTCGGGGCAAGTAGCGGCACCCTGTACGGCCCTGGAAGCGCTCAATAGGTCGGGGGACATAGACGAATTCCGGGCTGGGGCACTGATGCATGCACTTGCCGCAGAAGTCAATGAAGCCCATGGCGTAAAGCCCCTCGTCGGCGAACTTACGCTTAGCCGCGGCACGCGCAAAATCGGTCTCCACTATTTTTTCCGGGGGCTCAAGGTGTGTCCGGCTGCCTGACCCCTCAGTGAATCCGTCCAGGCACCAGCGGCACCGCATATGGTCAAGCACCCCATAACGGTAGGTGCGCCCGTCCATAGTGAACTCTTGGGCCTCATCTTTGCTCAGGGCGCCGATGGGACAGGTCTCCACGCAGGCATACCCGCAGACCTCGGGCTTGCAGAGTTGTTCATAGTCCATCAACTCCCCAGCCTCCAGGGGTGCCTCAGTGATCACCGAGATTAAGCGCTGCCGGGCACCGTAAGCCGGGGTAAGGAACAGGCTGCTCCAACCGAAGGTCCCCAACCCGGCGGCAAGGGCCGCATGCTTATGGGAAAAGTCGCCCAAGTAGCGGTTCCATTGGTCAAAGTATTCGTCGTAGCGATACTGCGCCAGCATATACGAGGGCGCCATGGGCAGGCTCCGGTAGCCATAGGCCTCCAGAACTTTAGCCACCTTCAGTGCCACCCGAGATAGTTCCCAGTTCAAAAGGGCGAACCCAAACAACATATAGGGCGTGGGCAGGCAGCCTTTCTCGGTGAAGGTGCCCCAGACCTCGCCAATGGCCCGTGGGAAGCCAATACCAACCACCACTACCGAACGAGCCGGTGGCATATAGTAGTTAGGGTGGGTCTGTTCCGGTCCGGTGTCAAAACGTTCCACCGGTGCAAAGCCCACCATATCCGCCCCAGCGTCCAGAGTGACAGACCGTATCTCGTGAGAGAGATTCACATAACACCCCTAATACTATCCCCCTGAGCGCTTTCCTTCCCTGGCTTCGATCTCAGCCTGAGCTTCAAGAATCTTCAAGGCTCCAATATACACAGGCGTATCCACCATCTTACCTTTGTATGACACTGCCGCTGACCCCTTGGCGATTCCTTCCTCTTCAAACACCTTAACAATTTCTCTAGCCCACTCTACCCTATCAGGTGCTGGTGTGTAAATCCGGTGAGACGGCTCAATCTGGCTGGGATGAATCAGCATTCTTCCCTCAAAGCCTAACTGCCGACCGTAGGCTGTATCCTGCTCAAAGCCCTCGGTGTCTTTAAAATCTACATAGGGGGCGTCAATAGCTATAATACCGGCAGCTCTAGCCGCACAGGCCATGCGTGCTCTAGCCCATTTCTGCTCATCAGCTACCGGCTGAACCAGCTTAATCCTCATATCTGTAGTATAATCCACCGCTCCATAAATCAGTGAATTAACTCTTGGGCTTGCCGTAGCTGATTCATAAACATTCATCATGCCTTTAGCCGTTTCAATCAATAGCTGAATTTTTATGCTCCCTACCTCTAACCCCTTCCTCTGTTCCATTTCTTCTAGTTTCCAATCCAGGCGCTTTACGTGGTCTGGCCCCCCACACTTAGCTAGGCAGACACCGTTAAGCCCCTCATCAACCATCGCTTCACAATCAGCATTAGTCATGCCCGTTTCCCAGTTGTTGATACGAGTATAAACATCGGCGCCGGATGATGCCGCAAATTTGAGATTTTGATGACTCAATTCTCGGGCTCTTTGTTTCTCTGCCGGGGGTACGGAATCCTCAAGATCCAGTGTAATGATATCCGCTGGTATCTTCGGAATCTTGCTAATCAAGTCCTCTCTGTTTCCTGGAACATAAAACACGGAACGCATAACTGGCATTTTCTTACCTCCTATAAGTTTAATAGTTTTTTAAGTGTAGGCACTATTTCTTTAGGTGTTTCCACTGGATAAGCTCCTGCCTCACGAAGAGCCTTTACTTTGCTCGGCACCGACCCACGCCCTCGTTCTACTATCGCCGATGCATGGGAGAAGCGTTGTCCTTCCGGGGCGGCGACGCCAGCAATATAGATGACAAAAGGTTTAGTAAATTCACCCGCTTTGATAACCTCGGCAGCCTCTTCCTCCTGACTACCACCGATTTCACCAAAAACGGCTACCCCACGGGTCTGCTCATCTTTCTCAAATAAGAGAAGATAATCAGCCATAGACATCCCTAGAATCGGCTCCGTCCCAGTATGGATGGCAGTGCTGACACCAAGCCCGCCGTTCTTGAGAATCCAAGGCAGTGTCCCAGATTCTCCACCACTGCGCGATAAAACCCCAATAGGACCAGGTTCAAATAGCATATTTGCCCACTCTACATTTCCGCCCAACCATCCAGCAACTGCCTTTCCCGGACTTAACAGGCCAAGCGACCCTGGCCCAATTATGGTGACGCCTCCCTTCTTGGCCACCGAGACTATCTCCATGATATCGTGAAGAGGTACCCGCTCCGCCGGAGAGACAATATACTTAATACCAGCATCAAGAGCCTCCAGTACGGCCATTTTCAATGCCGTTCCCGGAATAAAGGTAACACTCATATCAACAGAACCCTGTGCCCTAATCGCCTCTTTCACCGTATTATAGACGGGAATCCCGTTTACCTCCTGCCCACCCCGACCCGGAGAGGTACCGGCGACCACCTTGGTGCCGTAGTCCTTCATATACTTAGAGCGCAGGGAGCCTTCTCGTCCGGTTATACCTTGAACGATAACCATAGTCTTCTCATCAATAAGAATTGACATTTTTACCCCCTATCTCAGATTCCGTTTACTTAGATACTCATCCAAGCCTTTAATAGGAACCTCAATACGGATGGCATCATTGCCAAGCTGCCAGCAGGCATACTCACAGGCCAAACATTCCGTGCCTCTCCGTTTCACCTCTTCTGGACTAAGGTGACTCACTGAGGGCTTCCCATCGCTTAACTGCAAAATTCCTCTATCGTAAACCTGACAGGCATCAACGCAAGCCTTGCTGCTACAATCCGGACACTTGGTGGTATCAATGATTACCTTGATGGTTCTTTCTTCGAATTCCATCAGCCGGCGACCTCCTTATCCTGCCTTCTCTTTTCGGTATTGCTTTACCAGTTCCAGCATTCTCTCGCCAATGAAATCGCTGTCCTCAACACGCTCGCTCCCATAGATTTCAATACGACCAGGCAAACCTTTCAGTCCCTCTCTTAATATTTGCAAGGACTCTTTTTCCTTATTCCCCGCCAAGAGAAGGACACAGGGAAATCCCGGCTTCTTGGGGAGTTCTTCCCTCAGAGCCTTGACTACAGCACGGGCATGATGCCATTGCTCCTGATTAGCTATCATGAAGCCGGCTAATAGGTAACCTTCAATATTGGGCTGAGATAGAACAACCTTAGCCACCCGGTAAACTTTGGAAGCCACCGGATTGCCACTTGTGTCAGCATAATTTGCCGGTTTGAGACCTACTCGGCTAAGTGCGTCCATCCCTATCATGGCTGCCCCACCACCGATAGCATGGAAGCCAATGTAACCGGAGCTTGTTTCGTCCAGCGTCATCTTCATGACAAACCCCGAACCACGAAGGTCAGTTTCCTCAATTCCCCAGCCAACCATGTCAAAATCAGTCGGTTCCCAGGGAAATTCTCTAGGGATAGTAATCCCCATCTCAGGGTGGCGGAATGTTGAGTTATCATCAATACCCATGCGGCAGTCCCCAGCAATCACTCTACCCTCTTGAGTCAATATTAGAGGATTGATTTCTAGAATATTGCAATCACGCTTCTTAAAGACTTCCACAACCTTAGAAATCACCCCGGCCACTTCCCCCAGCAACTCATTTGGGATACCGGCACTGCTAGCCAGGTTCAAAGCATCATAGATAGGAAACCCTTTAAGATAATCAATCTTAGCCCGGAAGATTTTATCCTCAGGAACCTCTTCTATATCCATGCCCCCTTGAGTGCTAAACATAACTACTGGAGCCTGGCTCTTCCACGAGGAATCAGGAATTACACCGACATAATATTCCTTCTCAATATTCAATTTCTCCTCTACCAATACCTTCCTGACGGGAAATCCTTTCACTTCCATACCTAAAATAGCGCTGGCTGCCTTTTCTGCTTCCTCGGGCGTATCAGCAGACTTTAGCGCCCCGGCTTTCCCACGTCCTCCAACCCAAACCTGTGCCTTTACCACGACAGGTTTCCCTATTCTAGTAGTAACTTCATATGCCTCTTTGGCAGTAGCGGCAACCTCCCCTGTTGGAATGGCAATGCCAACATCTTTGAGAAACTCCTTTCCTTGGTATTCAAATAACCTAGCCATTTACACCTCCTTTTGTCAGTACCAGCAATCCTTCATTCCCCTCTGTATCCCATCGCCCGAGAAATTTCCCATCCACAACGTTTAACTAGTAGTTTTAGTTCGGCCACTCTCCCACCGCTTAGACGGGCAGAAGGCCCGGAACCACTGATAGCAGCTACTACATTTCCATCGCAATCTTTTACCGATGAGGCCACACATCTGACACCTACTTCCATCTCTTCGTTATCCTCGGCAATACCTTCTCGCCTGACAATTAGAAGTGTTTTCTTCAACTGGCTAAAATCCGTTATCGTATTTTTCGTATAATAAGGCAGGGCTTTACTATTCAAGAATCTTTCCACTTCTGCCTCTCCCATATGAGCCAAAAAAACCTTCCCCACTCCGGTGCAGTGCAGTGGTACTCTATTTCCCACCGCTGTAAATATTCGCAAGTTTTGATTAGATTCAATCTGCTCAATATAGACGGCCTCGTTGGCATCCAAAATTGCCAGATTGACAGATTCATCAACCACCTTATTTAGCTCCTGCAAAAAAGGAAGTGCTACCTCTCTAATTTTCATCCTCCGCTTGACAATACTGCCGAATTCCAATAATCTTGGGCCAAGGTAATACTTTCCTCTCTTCTGGCGCTGGTTAAGATAACCTCTCTTGACCAGAGTCGAGGTAATCCGATGAGCAGTGCTGATATTTAACCGGCTTAAATTGGCCAGCGCCGCTATTCCCATTTCGCCTTCTTGCTTCAGGAAGACCTCTAAAATGTCAAGCGCTTTCTCAACTGTTTGCATGATTTTAATTTTATATAATGAAAGTGACTTTTATTTATAACATCCTACCAGAGAATCTGCACCTTGTCAATAGTCTGTGCTATCTGTGAAGAAGGGAGATGTACTCAGCATCCGAAGTGGAAGACAGGAATAATGTGGTAGTAGAATGTTTGTAGAGAGTGGACCGCGTTGTATAAAAGGTAGAACTTTTAGCAGGAGTTTTGAGTTTGAATACCGAGCCATCTTGACTTAGAATAAGTATAGAAAGACTAATCCTGCCTGGCTCTTGGTTAGAGGCACTATAGCTTATGTTCATCCATTTTGCTTTTGGGAATTTGGGGAAGTCGGGTAGAGTTGAAGAACAAACTGATGCAGTAATTGAGTATATTTTGAAAGAGAAAAGACTCAAGATATCTAAGTGCAAAGAGTTTATCCCCATTTTCCCAGACCAGAACAGCACGCCCATTCCTCTAAAGCCGTTTAAGGCGGTGGAAGGCAGAACCGACTTGGTGGTCGCAGAAATTGATGGGAATCGCCTAGCGGATGTAGACAGCATTAGATATTTGCCCGAAGATGTGCCTATGATCTGTTTCATCAAGACTACTTTTAACCAATTAAAAAACTCTATGCACGCTAGAGAGTATGGGAAACTAGGTATGGTCTTGACTAACAAGTTTTTGAAGGCGCAAGGTATAAAACGCGTTCATTATTATACGGAAGAGTCTCTGCATACAGACCCACTCATATTGAAATGGAATCACGACTGGGCAAAGGGAAAACTCTCCAGCGCTGAGGCTAGGCAGCTTCAAAAGGAGATAACTGCATATCGAAAGCCTGCCAAGCTATTTCCTAGCTTCGCAAAATCAGTAACTCACGTAATTCAGTTTGGCTCGGATAAACCGCAAACCGACTACTTCACGTACAATCGATATCCTAAAGGCTACGACTTCACGAAAGAGAACGAATATAGGATTGTACTGGCCGAGGGTATTGAGTACCTTCACTTCGAAGAAGACGACATGTACATGGTAATAACCCCAGACCGAGAAGCTAAGAAGGCTATAGAGACCTTTCTAAATCAAAACTGGAGGGAGAAACCAAAAGTCGAAGTTTACCCAACTTGAATCTCAAGAAAGGCAACACTAGCGAACAATCACTGAACTTCTGCCAAACTTTTGCAAACAGCTTGTGAGCCACGTAGGACTCGAGCTCTAGCCAGCTGATTAAGAGGCAAAATCTCAGAAGATGACAATGATGAGGCAGTTACTGCCAGTTTTAGTATCATGCCGGGTTAATTGTCACCCTTTTTCTCTTCCTGAATCTTCCGCACACTATTGCTGCGGCACCGGGGGCAAGTCCGCTCCTCCAGTTCTGCACTCTCAGACGGAGGAGCAGTATATTCGTAACCACAGCGCAGGCACTTTAGTTTTGCTTGCTTTGCCATATTGACTCCCGCTCAGTTGCACTTCAAATCATTCCAGGTTGAACTTACCGAAGTTACGCTTTACTCTTCTTCCTGCTCTCATACTCCTCAAGAATCTTCCTGGTTTCTTCGATTTCCTCTCTGGTGACCTGTTTTCTCATTTCCTCAATCTCGGTCATCACCTGAGCAAACCTGTTTCCCTCGGCGGCGCTCATCCACTCCAGTTGCAGCCTCTCTGGCCTGATTCCCAGCCGTTCCAACCTGCTCCACAATCGGTCCATACGCCGCTGTGTCCAGCGATTAGCATCAATGTAGTGGCAGTCAGCGAAATGACAGCCGGAGACCAGAACTATCGGGGCGCCAAGCTTGAATGCCTGCAGAACAAATTTTTCGTCCACTCGCCCGCTGCACATAGTGCGAATAATACGAGCATCAGGTGGATATTGTACCCGGGATGTACCTGTCAGATCGCTTGCGGCATAAGAGCACCAGTTGCAAGCAAAAACGATTACTTTGTCCTGGGGGTTCTCCTCCAGCGCCGCCTCGGTCTGAGCCATGTACTGCTCGTCATCAAAATGGCGTATGCTAATGGCACCGAACTGACATTCCGCGGCACAGGTACCACAACCGCGGCACATAGCCTCGGTGACCTCGGCAGGGATTTTCTGCTTGCGGTTGGCAGTAATAGCTCCATACGGGCACACCCGCACACAGACCTCACAACAGGTACACATTTCCTTGTCCACAACTGCTACCGCCGCCTCTAGTTTAACCTTGTTGGCACTTAGGACGGCTCCGGCTCGTGCTGCTGCGGCACCCGCCTGAGTCACGCTGTCCTTGATATCTTTAGGTGCTTCAACACAACCAGCCAGGAAAACGCCTCGTGTTGGGGCATCGACTGGCATTAGCTTGGGGTGGCACTCAGCAAGGAAGCCATCACTTGTCTGGGAAAGAGCCAAAAGGTGCCTGAGTTGGTCACCGTCCTGCCGGGACTCCAGCCCAACCGACAGTACCACCATATCAAGCTCGAACTCCTCGATACACCCGGCGGTGGTATTTTCTACCTTGAGTAAAAGGTTCCCGGTATCAGGGTCTTCGTCAATATGCTCGGGTAGGCCACGTATGTACCTCACCCCCGATTTTTTACTTCGGTTGAAGAGGTCCTCAAAGCCCTTGCCAAAAGCACGTATGTCAATGTAGAAGACAGAGAGTTCAGTATCAGGGTAATGTTCCTTCAACAGTAAGCTGTCCTTTATTGTATTCATGCAGCATACATTGCTACAGTAGGGATGCCCCCGCTTATAGGCTCGTGACCCGACGCACTGAATGAACCCGATACGCTTTGGAGTTTTCCCATCACTAGGCCTCACAAAGTGACCGTCAGTGGGTCCTCCAACACAGATAAGCCGCTCAAACTCCAGGCTGGTAACCACATTCTCAAACCTGGTGTAGCCATATTCATCAAGCTCGGTGGGGTCATAGGCATCCATGCCAGTAGCCACTATGATTGTGCCCACATTGAGTTCAACAATTTCATCCTGCATGTCGAAATCGATGCACTTTTTATCGCACTTCTCCAGGCATTTACCGCAGGCAATTGGGTTGTTACCAAGGCACTCGTCCATATTTATCACAAAAGAGGACGGGACTGCCTGGGGGAAGGGCATATATATCGCCTTTCTGATGGAAAAGCCCATCTGATATTCATCAGGTTTAATTACCGGGCATATATCAGTGCACTCATTGCAGGCAGTACACTCATTTTCATCAACATAGCGCGCCTTCTGGCGCACCTTGACCCTGAAATTACCGATATACCCGGAGATATTCTCAACCTCGCTCAGGGTCATCAACTTGATTCGGGGATGTCGACCGACATCCGTCATCTTAGGACCGAGTATTCATATGGAACAGTCCATGGTGGGGAAGGTCTTGTCGAGCTGAGCCATCATGCCGCCAATGGTGGGTTGCTTTTCGACCAGGTAGACCATATGGCCGGCATCAGCCAAGTCAAGGGATGTCTGGATACCAGCAATACCGCCTCCAATCACCAGAGCGGCATCGGTGACGGGAATCTCGCTCTCCATCTGGGGTTTGAGGAACCGTGCTCGGGCAACCGCCATTTTAACGATATCCTTGGACTTCTGGGTAGCTGCTTCACGGTTGGTGGAGTGTACCCAGCTGCACTGCTCCCTGATATTGGCCATCTCAAACAGGTAGGGATTGAGACCCGCCTCAGCTACACAGTTGCGAAAGGTCGGTTCATGAAGGCGGGGCGAACATGAGGCGACTACTACCCGGTTGAGAGCGTGCTCTCGAATGTGCTTCTTTATCTCATCCTGCCCGGGGTCAGCGCAGGTATACCGGTTTCTTAAGGAAACGACCACATTATCCAGCCCCTCCGCATACTGCCGTACCTCCTCGCAGTCGATGAATCCGGCGATATTCATGCCACAGTCGCAGACAAACACACCTATCCTCAGACTATCATCACTCATATTAAACACCTCCTAGGCAGTCAGTAGCTTGGCAGCTAAACTAGTGACGTCCTCAATTTCTATCCCTAGCTCTTCCCCGAGCCTCTCGTCATTCAAGGCACATTTGAAGTGAATCTGACACTTTGGGCAAGATGTTAGCAGAATGTCAGCTCCAGTGGCGCTGGCTTCCCTTAAACGTTCAGCCTGTATCTGCTTGTTTATAGTGCCACAGTTCATCCAGGCTTGAGTGCCACAGCAGAGGGCACTAGCCCGGTTCCGGGGCATCTCTACTAGCTCCAGCTTGGGGATGGCATTTATTACTGCCCGTGGCTCGTCATAGATACCAGAGAATCTTCCCAACCGACACGGGTCATGATAGGTAACCTTCTTTGCCGAGCGGCGGAATTTAAGCTCGCCGTCAGCTATTTTCTCGGCCAAAAGCTGGGATAGGTGAACCACCTCAAAGTCCAAACTGCCAAAGTAGCGTGGATATTCAACTTTCAGGGTTAAATAACACTCCGGGCAGGTGGTTACCACCTGCTTGACCTTGGCTTTGCTTATCTCTTTCAAGTTATGTTCCGCCAGCCTAACGAAATGCTCCGTATCTCCCGCCCAGAGCAAGTCGTGTCCACAGCAACGTTCGTTGGGAAGCAGTGCTGGCACAATATCTAAATGATTGAGAAGTTTCACCGCCCCTTTAGCTGTACCAAGGGTCTTCACACCAATATCTGCGAAAAGAATATCAAAGTAAGGCTGGCAACCAACGAAATATAACGTCTCGGCCTCAGTAGCTGTTTTAAGTCTCTTGTCTACCCAGTCCAGACGATTCTGGCTCAGGTGGTCAGCAGTCATTATGTGCATCAAAGATTGCAAGGCACCACCATGCGTGCACTGGCCCGTCTCTCCCAAACCATGAGCCTCTGCCCTCAGCAGCTTGATGAGCTCAGTATACCGAACACCAGACTGGCATCTTTCCTCGCACATGGAGCAGGTGATGCACGACCAGAGTTGACTGTTACTTAATAGCTGGGCCTTGTGTCCGCGGAGGGCACTGTACACGACCATCCTTGGTGAATAGTGCGTGTCATACTGTGATATAGGACAAGCGACAGTGCACTTGCCGCAGTCCAGGCATGAGTAGGCTCTAGTATCCGTAATTATCTGGCTAATTTCTGGCAATCAATCAATCCTTTCTTAAGCCGGGCTCGCCACTTCCGCTCTCGAGTGCAGGGGACTTGAGCCAGCCTGGCTAATGTGTTTAACAAAGGTGGAGACCTTCCTAGCCAAAAAGTCGCCTCTGCCCAGAGGCACTTCTACCAAAGCCAGTCTTTTCGGGTCAATACCCAACAAGTTCAACACCTTTCTCGCCTCGGTGAACACTTCCTTGGCACTGGTTATGCCAGATTCGTAGTGACAATCATCCGGTGGACATCCCAGCAGCATCACACCATCAGCTCCCAGCTCAAATGCCTTGAGGATAAGACCAAGGTGCAGCCGCCCAAGGCACATCAACCTGACCAGCCTAATACTAGCCGGGTACTCTCTTTTCTGCACCCCCGCCATTTCCACACCACTGTAGGCACTCCAGTTACAGACAAAACCTACAATACGAGGTTCAAAATCACTGGCTGGATATTCTCTTAGCTTCATCATAGAATCTGTCATATCAAATCTAGGATAGAATTACCTCCAGCGAGGTGGAAATCTGAAGGTCGCTATAACCGTTCTGGCCGAGCGCTCCCGATGGGCAGTGGGCAACGCATATTCCGCAACCCCTACATAACCCTTCATCAACCTGAGCACTAAAAATGCCGGGAATTCTCTCCGTAAGCATGATGGCCCCAAATCCGCAAACAGATTCGCATGTTCCGCAGCCGCGGCACCTCTGCTGGTCAACACTAACAACGGTCTGCACTGTTTCAATTTTGCCCTTATTCAGTAGGGCTGATGCCTTACTGGCGGCGGCTGACCCCTGAATCAGCGCTTCATTCACATTCATTGCCGCCTGTCCCATACCACACAGAAACACTCCTGGCAATCGGCTCACTGCCGGTTCCATACCGGGCTGCCCCGTCACTAGCGGCTTATCCCCGTTTCCGATAGCCTTCAGCAGAAGAGACGGGAGTCCAGCCTTTTCCATAACCGTATTCATGTCGATGACGACTGCCCCAACCGTGAACCGGCGTGTTTTTCCATTCTTGACAACAGTAGCCTGATACCTGCCCACCGAGCCATCAATACTGACAAGCTCAACAGCGCTAAGTATCATTGTCCCGTTGCTGGCAAGTTCTCTTTCTAAATCTTGTCTGACAGAATAAAACTGCTCAGAAGATTCCTTGGCTGGCTCATATTTTCTTATTAATATTGTCTGGAAGCCCTGCGCTGCCAGGTCGGTGGCAGCCTGCATTCCACTTAGGCCATCTCCTACCACCAGGATGCCTCCCTCTACATTGATTTCTTTCTTTACCAGCGGCTGACTCTCCTTGGCACGGGCTAACCCGGCTCTAATGATGCTCTTGGCTTTGGCTGTTGCCTCTGCCGCTTGGCTACGATGCACCCAGGCACAATGCTCCCTGATGTTGACAAACTCGTAGCAGATATTGTCCTGCTGGTTACCGTCAACCAGATTTGATTTACACTGAACGCGACGGTCCGAGCAACTGAAGCAAATCTGGTCAAGGTTGCAGCAGGAGCAGGCAGCTAAGACTATATGAGTGAGGTTATGCTGCTGGGCTAAATCCTTTATTTCCCCGGCAGTCTCATCCGTACAGGCATATCCAACCTGGTGGGTCAAGATAGCACCGTCCAGCCTCCGACAATACTCAACCACATCTGGCACATCTATCACTTCACTGATGCTGCCACCACAATCACAGACAAAGATACCTACTCTTGGCTCCGGGTTGCTGAGCACACCCTGGCTCTTACTGTCGTTGTATTTTGGTTCAAGGACATCCGTTTTACTTGTTTCCCGGGTAACCTGGGCACTCTCCCTCCCCAACTGGAGATATTTCGCCAGGTCGGCCATCACCTTGCTGGCTACTGCTGAGGCTGGAGATAGCCCCATATCCGGTAAAGATGGTATTAAATAGACGCCGGAACCTCTGGTGGCTAGGCCTACCCCCTCGGTATCCCACACCGGAACATTTTGCTGAGTGTCCGGGCTTTTACCCACGACAATAGCACCAGCTTCAAGTTCAATTTGCTTTGGTGTTTCATCATGGTCTATTGCTTTAAGCTCGCATGCCCGTTCACACTCCAGACACTCACTGCAAACAGCACAATTTAGACATCGTTGCGCTTCCTTAACTGCCATTTCTGCAGTAAATCCCAGCTTAACCTCCTCGAAATTACCAATCCTGTCTTCATATTTGAGACAGGGCATCGGCTGGCGCTCTATCGGTGGAATAAATATCTCGTCTAGGTTCACTTCAACCGGCGCCACTTTGTCTAGGAAGCACTCTTTCCCAAGTTCCTCGCCTCGCAGGAATCTATCAATAAAAAGTGCCGCCCGCCGACCGGCAGCGATAGCATTAATCATTGGACCTGGCTCACCAGCAGCGTCACCGGCAGCGAATATGCCAGGGATTTTGGTCGCCATAGTAAGGGAGTCAACAACTATGTGCTTCTTCCCTTCGGTCAGGACAGGGTCTCCTCCGAGAAAAGACAGGTCTGGTCTCTGTCCCACGGCGACGATTACAGTATCTGCCTCGACAAAAAACTCTGAGCCTTCAATAGGTATTGGGCGGCGCCGCCCACTCCTGTCTAACTCCCCCAGTCTCATACGGATGCACTCAACCCCTACCACTTTACCCTGCTGGCCAATAACCCTGACCGGGGCGACTAGATACTCAACTTCCACGCCCTCTTCCTGTGCCTCGGCAACCTCCTCCGGACTGGCAGGCATCTCCTCTAGGCTACGCCGATACAGGATACGTACCCTCTCACAATGCAAGCGAATCGCGGTGCGCGCTGAGTCAACAGCAGTAAATCCGCCACCAATGACCACTACCCTCTGACCAACAGTGACTGGCTGCTCCAGGTTGAATGCCCGAAGAAAAGTGATACTATTGATAACTCCAGTTAGGTCTTCTCCGGGAATTTCCAGCCTCTGGTTCTTATGAGCCCCAATGGCAATGAGTATCGCCTCATAGCCCTGGCGTTGCAGGTCGTGCAGGGTTAATTCCTTGCCAACTGGAGTGGAAGTCCTGATTTCAATACCCAGGCGCATAATGTCCTCAATATCGGCTTGCCGCACCTCATGAGGCAGCCGAAATCGAGGTATACCAACGGTTACCATGCCACCTGGAGCTGGCAAGGCTTCAAAGACCGTTGAGCGATGGCCAAGCCGGGCCAAATCACGCGCCGCTGTCAGGCCAGCTGGCCCAGCTCCAATAATAGCCACCCGAGGAGGTCCGGTTGGCTTCTTAGCATTATTCAATGTTTGGGTCCGTTTTAGAGAAGACCCAGTGGAATTATTATCAGCGACAAACCTTTTCAGGGCACATATTGATACAGCTTGGTCTACCTTACTGCGGGAGCACTTGCTTTCACAGGGATGGGTACAAACCCGCCCCAGTATGCGAGGGAAGGCAACTGCTTCCGTTATCAGGTCAAGTGCTTCAGTGAACTTACCCTTGGAAATCAAGGCAATATAACCCTGGACATTAATTCCAGCGGGGCAGGCGACGGTACAGGGGGATACTCCCTTCTTCTCTACGACATAAGCAGAAGGTACCGACTTTAGCCCGTAATCAGGTTGATGAATAGCTTTACGCCCATCAAGAGTCTCACCAGCTAGCGGAATTACATTTACCGGGCATTCACGCTCGCACCGGGTGCAACTGGCGCAGATGTCCACATTTACATATCGGGGTTGCTGAACTACGGTCACCTGGAAGTCGCCCTTGGTACCCTTCACCTTCACCACACTGGTGTTGGTGCGAATATTGATATTGGGGTGATTGGCGGCTTTCAGCAGTTTCGGTATGAGCCGTAGTAGCTCGGTATTGTTGTCCGGCCTACTTTCGGCTGGAGACTTGGCATTGTTAGCCCGAAGGGAAGGTGATTGTTCTACTAGGGTAACCTTTATCCCACAATCGGCCAGGTCTAAAGCAGTTTGAACGCTCTGGATATCGCCACCGATTACCAGTGCCCCGCCACTCATTTCCCCTCTCCCCCAGCGGTTTTTAATTTCTCCAAGCCACAGGCGTAACCGCGGTCAAAGGCCTTCGTATTCAACTCTTCGGTACCCTTGGGCACGGATTCGAGCACGGCCTTCTTCATTGCCTCCACTGATATCACCTTGGTAACAGCAGTGATAAATCCCAGCATTACGACATTAGCGACCGCTACCCTGCCTAGCTCCTGAGCTATGCGTGTTGCCGGGACAGCGAAAAGTCTGGTATGTTTCCTTTTTTTGGGTTTGACGAGGTCTTCATCAATGAGCAATACGGTGTCCTGGCACATGCTGGGGGAGTATTTGGTATAAGCCTCCTGCGACATCACCGCTAGGACTGACGGATTGTCAATATAGGGATAAGAAATTTTGCTATCAGATATAACAACCTCAGTTCGGCAGGCTCCTCCTCTTGCCTCGGGCCCATAGTCCTGAATATGAGTGGCATGCTTTTTATCAAAAAGAGAAGCTCCCTTTCCCATTATATAGCCGGCAAGGATTATGCCTTGACCACCAAAACCACCTAAGATAATCTCGTCTCGCTTCATGCTGTATCTACCTATTTTGGCGCTGGAGCAGCCACGGTAGCTTTCTCCTTGGAAGTATCGCCTTTTAGTAATTCCGCTCCGAAAGCCCTTTGCACAACTTCATCCAAGAGGTCAGAGTATGTCGAACGTTCCGTATCAATAAACTTGCCCACAATAATCTTTCCATTGAGGTCAATGTCCACGTCTTTAGGGTCGGCACCGTGCCTGATTATGCTGTTTTCACGGTAGTATTTCATCTGGTCGAGCCCGGTGGGCTGGCGATTCCTACGGCCGTACGTTGTGGGGCATGGGGCTATCACTTCAATAAATCTAAACCCTCTTTTTAGCAGCGCCTCGGTAATGGTCTGTTCCAGCCGGCGCACGTGCATTGACGTCCAGCGTGCAACATAGACGGCGCCACTGGCTGCTGCTAGATAGGGTAGGTTGAAGGGTCGTTCGTAGTTGCCAAGGGGTGATGTTTGAGTTCGTGCTCCCAGTGGTGTGGTCGGTCCCAGTTGACCCCCAGTCATTCCATAGTTGAAATTATTAACACAGATTACCGTCATATCGATATTTCTGCGGGCGGCATGAATCAGGTGATTCCCCCCGATGGCAATGAGATCGCCATCTCCGGAGAAGACCACAACCTGCAGCTCCGGATTGGCTATTTTTAACCCGGTGGCAAATGGTATCGCTCTACCGTGTGTGGTATGAAACGAGTCCAGCTTTACATAGCCGGCTGCCCTGCCGGTACAGCCGATGCCGGAAACAACTACCACCTTGTCCATATCTATCCCACTTTTGATTAAGCTGCTAAGAAAGCAGTGGAGGATTGAGCCCAGTCCGCAACCCGGGCACCAGATGTGGGGCATCCGGTCCTGTCTCAGGTACTGGTCTATGTAGTGTTTCTCATCTGAGCCATTTTGATTCATCTAACCGCTCTCCTGATGGCATCTATGATTGTTTCGGGGCGATGGGCGCTACCACCCATGTGAGGCACAAGTATAGTATTGGCTGCTCCGCCAGCACACCGCTCTACCTCAAGGGCAATCTGCCCATAGTTAATCTCGGGGACGACAAAGGCTTTTACCCGCTTGGCTATCTGTCTAATCGTCTCCTCAGGGAAGGGCCAAACCGTAACCAGTCTCAGCATACCCACCTTGATACCTTCGTCTCGGGCACGCTCCACGGCGAACTCTGAGACACGCGCTGAGATACCATAAGAACAGACCACGACATCGGCACCATCTATACCGTCCTCCTCAATCTCAATAATATCGGCCTTGTTCCTCTCTATCTTATCTACCAGCCGTCTGACCAGCCGGTCCTGTGCCTCAGCAGTCATCACTGGGTATCCTCTTTCGTCATGGGTGAGACCGGTAACATGGAACCGGTAACCCTCCCCAGCATTGGCCATAGGGGGGACAAGGTCAGCATCAGGCTTATAAGGCAAATATTCTTCTGGCGAGACGGTGGGTTTTCGCCGTGGAGTTAGTGTAATATCCTCTGGCGGGGGGATAACTACTTTCTCACTCATGTGTCCCACAATCTCATCCGCCATGACCAGAACTGGTATCCGGTATTTCTCGGAAAGGTTAAACGCCTTTATCGTGTGCTGGTAACACTCCTGCGGAGAGCTGGGGGAGAGAGCAATTATGCTGTAGAGACCGTGGGAACCCCAGCGAGCCTGCATCATATCGCCTTGCCCTGTCAGCGTCGGCAATCCGGTTGACGGGCCTGCCCGCTGGATATTGACTAGGACACATGGTGTTTCCAGCATGATTCCCAAGCCAAGATTCTCCATCATTAAACTAAACCCTGGGCCTGATGTAGCTGTCATTGCCTTGACGCCGGCCCAGGAAGCTCCGAGAATGGCATTCATCGATGCCAGTTCGTCCTCCATCTGAATATAGATACCCCCAACCTCGGGAAGGCGCTCTGCCATTCGCTCGGCAACCTCGGTGGCCGGTGTAATCGGGTATCCGGCAAAGAAGCGGCAACCGGCACTTATCCCTCCCTCAGCACAGGCAATATCACCATTCATAAAGAACTCGCCGACCAGTGGTCCTCTTCTAGACATGGCGTGCTTCTTCCTTAACTTCCTCTTCCTCAAGGGGAACAACGCTAATGGCAAAATCGGGACAGATAAGTTCACACAGACCGCAGTTAACGCATTCGTTAGGACGAGCGGCATAAACAGGGTGATACCCTTTACTATTGAACTCTGTAGATTCCTCTAGGACTTGTTTAGGACAAAACTCAATGCAGAACCGACATTGTTTGCATCTATCCTTGAGGACTTCAACCCGGCCGCGGCTGGGCTTTACTCGGTCTTGATCTAGGGTTTTTCTCCAATACTTCATACAGCGTTACTAGCTTTACCGGTCATTGGTGCGAATGGAACGCGCTAGGTTAATGTTATCACTGACTCAGTGTGGAGTCAAATCCGTGTGCTCCTCCACGCCCAGTAAAACGCCATTGAAGATGCATACCCTCTCGTGCCCATAGTATTCCAGCATCTAGAAACAGCCATGCTGCCAGATGCCGCCTTCATTTTTGCCACCCATCTTTTCACTCGTCGCTATACAGCCTAGCCATCTGTCACCTAAATACGTTTTTTGAAAGGGCAAAAGGGGTATGACCCAAACTGAGGAGATGGTAATGCCTCCGCCTAGAGTAGAGACTGTGCAGCCAGAAGCACCTTATGAGTAGAAGGATGCAATCCATAAAACCAGATATAGCTCTTCCTTCTTGGTCTACAAAGAAGGAGGGATTATGCATCCCCGATGCGGAGCGCATAACCCCTCCAACAAGGAGGTGCCATCACCTTTCTTCCTGTGTGCGGCTGTTTTGTAAAGAAAGGTGATAGTGAATGCTTTGCTCGTTTACTCCCACGTTCAGATAGTGTCTATAGTCATTATTTTAGCATATATGCTGCTTTCTGTCAACATCCTAAATTAGCATCGTATTTTACTGAACACCTGCTCCGGTGCAATATGAAGTAGGGGTTTGTCATCTAGAGTGTACAGATTGCTGATATAGACCTCCGTTAAATTAGCAGCGGCAGGAGAAAAATTTCGTGATAATATGTACAAGAGTTTCATCAACCTATTGGCAATAGGGTGAGCTAGTTCAAATAGATAGCTGACACTATAATAGTGTTACTATGAGAATAATAAGTGGAGTAGTTCGAGTTGATGTTCGAGGAAGGTTCCCCTCCGGATTTTAAGCATAGACTTCGGCTGATTTCTGGTTAAATCCCTCAGTCTCGTTGCCAGTCCCCCAGCCAATATTGCTACCTGCATATCCATCAAGCCCAGTAATTCATCAGGTTCTCAGGCGGCTTATGGTTGCTTGATAAACGCATTGATTCTGCCTTTCCCATTCAGCAGCTAATTCTTTCGGCGGAACCCTCTCAAGTTCCCACCTGCCAAAATAGCCGACGCAGTTATCGGGGAATTGAACTGCATACAGCGAACGGGAATGAGCAAATCGATTCACCACCCGACCCCTATGCCCCAGCCGGATACTAGGGGCTTTCACCTCCACTACTTCGTTAATGGCAAAATCTAGTTCCATCTGCTACCTCTTCTGCGCCCCAGTATCTACTGATTTGGAACCCCTACTGGTACCCTAGTCATCACCATCTATCCCAGCTTCTTTAAAAAGCCTGGCAAGCTGTCTGCGGGCATGACGGGTAGGCTTAGCTCCCTTACCTTCCCACCGCTGAACTGTAGAGAGGCTGACATCAATTTCCCGTGCCAAATCCTCCTGAGCCCAGCCCTTTTTCTCCCGTAACTTCTTTACCTTCTCCTTAAACGTCTCCATTATCTCTAGCCCTAAGCTATGTTAAACAAGGTTTCATGTTGTATATTGCTTTAAGTAGTATTATAAATGCTTTGTAGACATTTGTCAAGACAATTGTCTAACTATTGCCAGTTGACAAGTAAAATCTATCCCACTAAGCTGCATAGACCCAACTGAGACCAAAGGGTTACACTTTTGGTGTCTGGAGGCTAACTCTTGCCTGTCATTAAATCAGCCATTTGTAATAAAGGGATAGGTCTTTTCCCTGCTCCCTGACCGGCACTAAACACGGTAGTATGACGAAGGGTACAAAACAAGTTGGACGATTCTTGCCACTGCACTAAAATGAAAACAAAAAGATGTCAGCAAAGGATGGGGAGTTTGAGTGTGAGCCGCGGAGGACTCGAACCTCCAACCGGCTGATTAAGAGTCAGCAATACACGCTCAAAATGCTTAACAAATTATCGGTCTCCGAGCTTGCCGAGTTAAGCAATTTAAGCAAAGCTTATATCTCACAAGTTAAGCACGGCAAACGTTCACCATCCCAGAAACTGCTTGATGCTCTGGCTAGTTTAGAGAAGCCAAAGAAACCGGATAAGGATTACCTTAGACTATTTCTGCAGTCTCGCCAGGCGATAGGTGTCAGTCCCCAAACATTGCGATACTATCGTGAAAGATTATCAAAATTCATTGCCGTTGTGGACTATATCAGTGCTGACAGACAGGACACTGAGAGATATTTGAACTCTATCCCGCCAAATCAGTACGGTCTAGCTACTCGACATGCATCATACAGAGCAATAAAAGTCTTTTATCGCTGGCTAAATTCTGAGTATGGTTTACCCAATCCAGTTGCTGGAATTACCGCTCCTATTCTCGGGAAGCCCATACTGCCGAGCCTTACCAGAGAACAAGTAATGCAACTGATTGAGCAAACTGAAACAGTTCGGGACAAGGCCATAATCGCACTATTTACTGAAAGTGGTTTGAGACTATCTGAGCTAGTCAGTATTAAGTCAGAAAATATCGATTGGGAATTACGTACTGTCAGGATATTGGGTAAAGGCAGGAAAGAGGCATACGCGGCTTTTGGTGAATTAACAGAGAAATACCTTAAATCTTGGCTCAGGCAGCACCAGCCCAATGGTAACATGTGGGGACTTAATCAGTGGGGAGTCACCTCAATGCTCAGAAGACTGGAGACAGCTACTGGAATACCGTGCAATCCACACACTTTTCGCAGGACATTCGCCTGTCTGCTTCGTAAAGCCGGAGTTGACACTATGACTATCAAAGACCTAGGAAGATGGGAAAGTCTGGAGATGGTGCAAAGGTACACCAGGTCAATTAACTTTCAGGATAGCCTGAGGTTTTATAAGGCACCTCTATCTTGAGTTATGCTACAGGATCCTATGGGCAGGCAGCATGAAACATCATTTTGTTCAATAAGGTCACAAAATAAGCTAATGTTACCCAGTCGAACAATTCAAGCTTATGTGTAACCTAAATGCGAACGGATTCGGGGATGAAAACACCCAAGCGACGCTATCTTCCTTTCACTACTGGGTTACCGCGGTTCTAAAAGCAATTCTCACCATGCTTCCTAGGAGGCGATGGTATTCCTAGCGGCCAAGTAGTAGCTTCAACGGATCCTATGTACCCTGCCTGCCGGCAATTTGCTTTTAGCCAGTCTCTACGTTTCTGGTATCAGCCCCACGTTGCCCAGCGCGCCAGAGTGTGCGATGAAGGCAGTTCACATTTTCTAGTTTCTGTAACCCAGATATACTCGTTGACGAGTGCCAGCACTGTTGAATTTGGTCGCCCCAGTTCTTTGGGTAGATCATCAATTTCGAAGCCTTTGTTCCTGCAGAGGACCCCAATTTGGAAAGTTAGGTGCCTAATTGTCTTCAGGTACCTGAAATACGATGTGGGACTACCATCACATTCGAAGCTAGTCCGCATTGCTTCATCCCAGGGCATCAGTGCTTTTGGCCTGATCGCGAACAGGATCTTAGAAGCCGCGGTTGCACCAATATGTACCTCCAACTTTCTCCCGCCGCGAATACGCCAGGCTCCCGTCCTGTCCTTAAGAGAACCATATGCAGTGGCAGTTTCTTCTAGTTCCTGATCCTCCAGATCCCAGAGTTGTTTCCTATTTGGAAACAAAGTAGCACCATTTGCCTGGTACCAGTTCAATATGCTGTATGATGCGATCTCATGTTGGTCTTCTGAAAGGTGCCTGCACCCCCAATCATTTAACCATTTCATGAGAGAAATGCGATGCGCGGGATTGGTCAGGTCTATGCTGCCGCCCGTAGCCAAGTTCAGGAGGCCAAGCGAATAATTGAAGGGAGTTAGGGAATCGTACATGGTGCTTGCAAGTGCTAGCTTACACAGTGTCACATTCTCGTAATTCACCAGTCAGGAACCTCCCACTATTATATTGTATCAAAAGCACCATAAAGTACGCAGATGGTGCTGTCAACAACCGCGTGAAACCTCCCTGCACTAATCGCCCAGTTGTTAATCGTCATCTAATGCTGAAAATCCAACCCTCATGTAACCGTGTCTCTTCATCCAATCCTTCAGGATGCCCGACTCCGATATCGGATGAAAGGTAACGTATCGCTGCCGCTGAAATGATTGAATCCCTCCTATCTTAACCACTCTTTGAAAATACTGTTATATTCTGCCAATACAAAAAATGCTACTTCAAATCTCTTAGAAATTCAGCTAACTGGCTGAACTCCGCAGCATAACTCATATCGGAGCTGATTGGTAGATTCCCAATTTGTGTAAAATCCAGAATATTTGCCTTATTTCCGCACGAAAGTTGGATTTGGTTCTTGAGCTTTTCACTATTAGGTATTAAGTAAAGCAGTTTTGACTCACCATTCCAACGAGCGTGAACTTTCCTGGACAATTTGATTAAATCTCGGCTAAACTCCCCTTTATCCTTTGGAGTATTTAGATTTGCAGGAAAGACATCCAATCGCTTGATCGATTCCTCCGCCAATTCATCGGCAAAATCAACAAGTCCGTTACTGATCAATCGCTTCATCAACTGAAAGTACTTCTCTCTGTAAGAAAACCTCATTCTTCCGTTACAGATTATATCCCTTAATCCCTTAACACAGGCAGGCCAACTCTCCGACTGCTCTATATAGAACGATGCTTGTGTACTCCTGTAAGAGATAGTATCAGTTTTTAACTCAACGAATATGGGTTGTTTGGTATTGTCGAATGCACAGAGGTAGTCGAGTTTGTCAGCTTGATTGTTGGATTCAAGCTTCAGAGGAAATTCGGGGACTACAAAGTTTACCTTTTCATTGTAGAAGGCGGTAAGGATTTGCTCGAGGAACATGTTGATAAAGAGGTCTATTCTTCTCTCAGCCGCATAGTAGGGAAACCGTTTGTTATCCCTCAATTGATCCAATATTACTTTGAAAACCACTTTATCTCTCCCGCTATTTCCTTTTCAGACAGATTAATAAATAAGTCACGCAGTCGGACCGGCTAGTAGCATTTGAAAGAGTCGCACTTCTGCCTCGGTATCACGCTTGCAGTATTTAAGTAGGCTCTTTCTTAAGTAATCACGACGGTCCGGCATTGTCTCTGGTCGTCTCATTTCAGCGTATGCAACTGATGCCATTCCACCGTCATTAATCTCTAAATCATCATAGCCCAAATCGGGCACCAACGCTGGAAGGACAGATTTAATTGAAAAAGAACCGTGGAATTCTGGATGGTAACAGTGCTTGCGTACGAGTTGGAGCAAATCTACAACACGACTTTCCAGCAACCCCAGGAGATCAGTAGAAAGACTTGGGAAAGCAGCTGCGAGTTCGCGAATGCGAGCTGCCTCAAAGCTAGAATACACAACGATAGATCCATTCGTTCCCAGTGGCTGCAGAAGGCTCCTTGCGAACGGCTCACGGGGATCATCGGCTCCCTCGTGCAAAAACTCTTCATGCCTGAGTTCACCACTTTTCTCAAGAATGTGATTTGACCACTGGAAAGGGATTACCTGATAAGGACGAGTCCCCACATAGATTGGTAACGCAGGGTTGAAAGTCTCGAAATCGAGAAAATGGATGGGGCATTCAAGTTGCTGCAAGGCTTGGGGAAGTTCACTGTCCAGATGGAAACGATTATTAACCACGCAATTGCGTACTCTCTGCTGTGTGGAGTTAAGTCGTATAAAATCAATCGGTATATCTCGAATGTCACTTATACCAGCTTCCTCCAAAGATTGGAGCAGCTTTTCACTAGCCCTGGGTAGCTGACCTACGTGGTGCTCTGGTTCGCCGGCATGGCAGTGACCATAGAATGAGCATTCATATGGTCTCGAACACTGCCTGCCTGTCTTGATTTCCGGCGCCTCTATATTCCATAACGGATTCCTCATCTCCTCCAGCAACTGTGGGATCTCAGGCTGTATCCCATGAGCCATATCGGTGATATCTTCAATACAAATTAGCTGAGATAAGTCATATTCCCCACCCGGATAGACGTATTCTTTGTTTACAAATCCTAGACAGGCACGCCTGATATCTATTCCACTACTATTGAGTATGTAAAGCTGAATGCCGACATCTGGAATATGTTCCTCCTTCACCTGAGTGCTGGATTTAACCTCGATCATATCATAGTTACCTTCACCATTATGTGTCAGAATGTCGATGCGCGTCCTGACGTCATCATAACGGAAAGCTGCTTCGTAGATAGTTGATACTTGCGAATCGGCCAGAGCGGTTTGAGTTGATTTCATGGCGTCGTCGTGACGAAAGTATTCCTCTTCAATCAACAATCCCCCTGGGAAGAGCCTTCTGGCAAGAGCCCCGAATTCAGTTCCGGTATCGAATACCGCCTGTTGTTGTTCATTCGGTGGTGTAGCCAGTTCAGGGTGAAAGCACTCCAGATACAGCCGTTTATGGCACTGTAAGCCGGACATGAAACGAGACTTGGACAAGAGTGGGATCTCACCTCTACAGATAGATGTCATTCTATACAGTCCTCATCCAAATGTTCCTATAGAAGGTCAATAGTAGCACCAGACAAAAGCTCACTATAAAGGTTCTCCTCTTAAAGCACGTCGTGCTAAATTATCATAAGATAGAAAATGAAGACGCTTACCATGCTCTATAAGCAACTTGATAAATTCACGAGTCCATTGTTGTGAAGCGACGTTATCTGCTAATCCATCCAAAACTGCTGGAAAGGCCGGGGTTCCATGCCGCCTTTCCAGCCTAGCATACTCAATTAGAATCCAACGAGGATACGCACCGCAAATTGCGAGAGCGAAGTATCCTTTATCAACCGACAATCGCGGCGCTATAGAATTCAAGTCTTCCCTTGTAAGCATACGCGGACGACTCCCACCAGCATCAGCCTCAACTTCAATACGTATAAGACCTCTTTCAGCTTCCGCTATAATGTCTGGGTGCCCTTGGCTATTAATCTGCAATACCTTAGCACCGAGTCGCAGCAGAACATGAGCAGCCAGCCCTTGAATACGGTAACCGAACTCACTGAGGCCAACAGCGTCCTTTAGTATTTCTAGACATTTCCCTGCCTCCCAATGTCTGGGGTATTCCTCCATGTTATATCTCCAGTTTAGGGCCGTCCTTTCTCGAGAAGCCAGTTACGTGAACTACTCTATACTCATCTGGTCCGAAATACTCTGATAGCAAGCTATCAATATCTTCCACTTCGTGACTGGCTACTATTAGTTGTACATGCTTTCCTAATTCAGCCAGCTTCCTCACTAGAATATCTATATGATGGCTATCAAACGATTGAGTTGGGTCATCAAGTAACAGCAGATAGACTTCAAAAGGCATATCCGTAATTTCTGAAAAAGTGAAGTAGGGGACGACTTCCAATGCATTTAGTGCTTGTGCGTTGAGAACTTGAGAAGGCTGCCAACCAGGCAGTGGGTCATCCTCGGAAGCAACGCGCAACTCCAGGTTTGGTGGATTGGATGAATCGATAAAAACAAGGTCATAGGCGGGATGCTCTGTTAGAATCTTGAACGCCTCTGTTAAATTCTTGTTAATATCCGGTAGAGTTCTATTCAGCGTATTGATTAGTGCGTTCGTCAGAGCTTCATTAATAGACTTTACGCTGTCTCCGAAAAGTGCCAGATTCCGCAGCGCCTCCTCTACACGTTGGAGTTGTTGCTGCTGATTCTGCAATTCACGCAACTGTTCCTGTACTCTATGAAATCGCACTTCTTCCTGAAGCCTATCCAACCTGCGCTTCCATTCCTCTTGTTGTGTGGTAGTTTCCTGCAGCCTTTTCTGCTGTATTGTCTTAGTGTTATACAATTCATTCATATACTCTTGAAGAGCAGAGCCAACGTCTTGACCCTCAGAGTAACCTGTCACAAACTGTATTACTTTTTCCCTAGCCTGTTCTAATTCTTGTTGCAAAGTGGTTTCCCTATCGTGTAATTCACCAAGCTGTGCTGATAACCGTAATGCTTCCATATGCCTAGCCCTTAGGGCATCCCTTTTTGCAACAATTTCTACCTCTTCATTAGAAGCTTGGGACACTCTGCCTTTTATGTCGTCTGCTAGGTCAGAAGCCTGTGGTACCTGTTTACAGACCGGGCAGTATTGATCTTCGGAACTTTGCATGCGACGTTCAAGCCAGGAAAGAGCCTTCTTCTGAAGGTCATGGAGGAGCGCTATTTCTTCTGCTTGTTTTTCGGCCTCTGCAGTTGCCTGGGCAAGCGTATCAACGGTCTCGTCGGCCAATAGAGCTGCAAGCTCTTGCTCAACAGATACAGATTGGCTTTGAATCAGTTCCACTTGTCGATTTAGGTTATCTAGGTCCTTTCTTAGCATCTCCCCTTGTGCCAATCTCTGCTCTGTCTGATGTAAGGCATTCTCTGTCTCGTTTGTTGTTGACTGTCTGACACGTTCAAAAAGCTTTTCCACCTCACTAATTAACAAACTAGGTTCTAGTCCAGATGGTGGAATTTGCTCAGAAGGCGCTGCGCTAGATAACTCCTTGATAAATCCACCAATTCTATTAGCAGTTTCCTGATATGGTGGTATGCTACCTTGACCCCAAGGGGGATTCTCTATTATGCGATTACGCAGTCCTACCAACTGGCTTTGCTCAGTTTCAAAATTAGTTCTCTTTTCATTAACTTGCCCAGCTAATTCACTCTCGGTTTCTTCATGCTCTTTCAGAAAAGCCTCCAATCGCCGTATCGCGATTCGAACGTCAGTTAAACCAAGATAGGAATAGATTGACCGCTCGAATGGTGCAACGTCCTCGACTGATCTCCGTAGAGGCGCACTCTGTGCAGCATAGATAATATGCATACCTTCTCCAGCGGGCGTTGAATCAAGCTGAGGTAATACCTCACTAAGAAGATGAGGTTGACCGGCCTTGTCCATAATATTAGCATCGGAACCTCCACTCGCTCCTCGAATCAGTGTGCGTTTGAGAGTCCACTCTCCATCTCCTCGCTCCAACGACAGTTCAACTCTGCAGCTTCCGGAATACGTATGATTAGCGACAAGCTCGCCCGGACGCCGTAACGACCCGAAGAGACCCCATCTTATAGCCTCAACAATACTTGATTTACCATAGCTATTGGGACCCAAGACAAAGAGGTGCCTACCGTCAATAGGTATACTCTGGCTCATTGTGAAACCCTTGAACCCTTCAATCTTAATTTGGTGTAGCTTAAATCCCTTGTTGTTCATTTGCTCTATCCTCCATGACCTTAACTGAGCCAGTCTAGAGCCCGCCGAGTTTGCTCACTCATCCGGGTCAACTCAGCTCCCAAGTAAGCAGCGCAGGCATCTGGCCCACCACCATCTCTGGTAAGTTCACTCTTCAAGCGATACCATAGCTCGCGAACGTTCTGGTCATCTATACTCTTTGATACGTCATCATAAACGGCCTGAATTCTATTTTGCTGATTAGCCTCCATTTGTAACCTCCGATCAGGATTAATTAACTTGACAAATTCCAAAAATGTGTCATAGCTGAATTGTAGTCCGCAACACAACTTTTTTCAACATTCCAATATTGATTCAATTCCTTTGTCCTTTGAAAATTCGTAACCCCTTTTGATTTCCTCAAACCTGCTGTTCTCTAGCCACTCTGTATTCCTCTTGGCAAGCCCTCGTGTTCTTCAGAGAGTAACCGATTTAGGCAGTACGTGATTAGGGTAACAAACCGCTACAATGTGCAACGCGTTTCAGATCTGGAAAAGTTTATCAGTTAAATCGGTAGAAATTTACTTAAGGAATGTTGAAAGGGCTATAGAAATACCCTACGCCCTGAGGTTCTAAGCGATTACCGAACAATGGTCGCAACCTAATTTCCTGGTTGTGCCAGTACATTTTAGGCTCTGCATCCACGGTCAGCTTATGTACAGGAAAGAGAATGACTGGGCTGCGCCGCAAGAGTCTTTCTCCAGCGTCATAGAGAATCTGGTGAATACGCTTCAAATCATCTACTGTTGCCAACAGCCGGTCCAGTCCGGTGACTTTAATTCGCCTGGGCAGAGTCTTGCCACTCTCCAAATGCCGAAGAAACTGAACGATGCTGATCACTTCGGAAATATCCTCGCAGCGACGGCCGATCAGTTCTCTTTCCACAAGATTGTAGCCTGCTTTCAATCCTTCCATAGCGGCCTGCCGTTCACTTGATAAGGTTTTGTCGTAGCCTGATACCTGATAGCCTCTGGGTTTTGCTACGCCTAACACCCTGGATTTCTTCTGGTACCGCACTAGCGAGAACTGCCACGATTATCCGCCCCGTCTTTCTCGCATATGGATGGCCGAGTATTGACTGATCCCCGTACAGATCTTCACTTGTGATCTCACTCCTTTGCCATACCTCACGATAGACTTGAATTATATCCTCCCGAGTTGGCTTGGTGGCCCTATCTGCAATCGCTATCGCCTCGTCGGTTACTCCCGAGATTCGATTCGGTCGCTGGCGCTCAATGGTGTAGACTGTGCGTCCACTCAATCCTCTGACACGCTCCCACAGCTCATTTTCACTTAGCATTCTTGGATCCTCCTAAAGTAATCGTCGCTGCCCAGCTCCTACAGCTTCAGCGTGTTCACGCAGCTGATTGTAGACTTTTACCCCTGTCTTCTTGTACAGCAAATCTAACACTTGTATCAAACCGTCACGCTGCCATCGCTGCAGGTCAGAGCGTATATCTAGGCCGCTTTCGAGAACGTCATAAAGGTAGTGGACAATGTCGATCAGCGGCAGGGGGCGTCCCCTCTCCATCTCCCTCTCAATGAATTCCAGGCGCTTGGAAGGCGGGGTTGCTACCACAGTTCGCCCCTTACGTTCTTCGAGGTAGTTACGCCGGTTGAACTCCTCTAGACTGAAACCACCACCCGTCGTAAAGCGCTTACGCAGGTCGTCCCAGGTCAATCCCCTTTCCCCGGCGATGTAGAGAAGGTACAGTTGAGTAGTTTCATCTAGCCCAGCAGGCAACAGCTTAAGCTCATACGACTTGATGAGTGAGTCTGTCATTTCTTCGATCTCGTCCACAGCAGTGCTAACATCCACTGACTGGCCACCTCGCATCACATTGGGCCAGTACTTAGAATAGACATCAAGGCACCGCCCCATAGCGATAACAAAGAGGTCTGAGTCCCTGATTCGTCGTCCGGAACGGCGGACCGTCCCTACTGTTTCCTCAACCTTGGCGTGTATCTCATCTTTTAGGGTCTCCCAGGCAACCCTCCTTGGCTCCTCTACACGCTTACGACAGACGAAGGGTATGTCATACCCTATATTTCCGGGATCTCCATGAACCCCTGTTCGTCCCTCCGAACTGACAGGGTAAACACTGGTCACGTAGAAGTTTGCCTCTACTATGCTTTGTAGCACTGATTTCCATGCCCACGGCTCTTTGTGGTGGAAGGTGAACACAAACAATCCATCGTCCCGTAGAACTCTAAAACATTCTTTGAATGAGCGTGTCAAACCTTGGAAGAAGAATTCCTCCGCTGCCTCGTCTGCTTCACCCTGTTTTTTTGAGCCGTTATGCCGAGCTACATTCTTTACTATCTCCCTCGCTCTGGGAGAGAGTTCCTGTTCAAATACCAGATACTTATCTTGGAGACCCAGGTGCAGCCAAACATAGAAGAAGTCAGCCAGCTCTGAATACATCACATTGTCGCAGTAAGGAGGGTCGGTGATGACTGCATCCACATGACTGTTAATAAAGGTTAAGTCTTCAGCTGTATCTGCTTTCAGTATGGCAGTGCTGCTGCCTTCCAGTTTGTCAGCCACAACTCCGATGGCTGAGTCACCAATGTTTCTTCGCTGTGGGTTGTATAGAGACTCTTGCTCATATGGTGATGTTGCGTACCTTTTTCCCCGTAATGTTTTGCCGTAATATTTCAGAAAAGTGCCACGCCCCAATTTGGTACCCCAGACATTATTTTCAATAGGTATATCTATCGGGTGAAAGGCGTGCAGTCCGAACAGTGGCTCAAGTTTTTGGGCTTGGGCATTGTATTTGCAAAACATGTTGTTGGCATTGAGGCAGTCTGAGAATGTAACTAGCATATATTCTCTGGTATTCTGGTCCTCAATTTTCAGTAGCTCTTGTAGCAATAGAGACAGGCACAGAATCTGCCGCCCGTTAAACATCTGGTAGAAGTACTTGTAGCCATGATTAAGGAGTTCTCTGGTCTTCAGCCCATCTGGAACTGCTTGCCTTGGAAAAAGTATCTTGTTTCTTAACCTCTGGAACTCGGCTTTGGCTTCTTCATAGAGCATCTTGTCCTTGCTTGTGACTCCCTTGTAGCCTCGACCACAGATGGAACAGTAGTATTCCAAGGCAAACATCTCAGCATCAGGCGGTCCTTCAAGTCTCTGGATTGCCTTAAGAACCTTCTCTTTTTGTCCGCAGCTTGGACACGTGTACTTGCCGCCTCCGGAGTATCCCTCTTCGGGTGTGTATTCCATGCCGCATTCAGGGCATTCCACCTGGCTACTGAGGGAAGAAACATCGCCCTTGATGTGATAGCACTGGGGACAGAAGACAGTATGCTTGCCGTTCTTCGTAGCAATTCGAAAGGAAGGGAAGAGCCGCACCTAAACCCGACGGTCCAAGTCCAACTACACAGACTCGGTATCTGCTGGAACTTGTCATCCTTCCTTACCTTTTCGACTTGGGTAACCTAGTATATCATGTATATTATACCCTAGAACTCTTCATCCACGAAACACCAAATGGATTCCGCTCTAAGCTAACTTGTGTTTACTTTACCTGATTTGGTAATAGTGATAACCCGGCAGAGTAGCAATTGTTGAACAATCTGACGGAATGTTGGGTATTCTTTAAAGATTCTCAGGATGCTTCCAGCTTAGCCTCAAGCTCAGACCTAAACTCCTTGTAGGTCTTCTCCCTCAAGGCTTTGAAGAACAGGTCATAACTCCCTGGGGAAAGGAATTTGAAATAATATCTATGCTCTTTCTGCAACTCGTTGACTCTGGCGAAATGTTCTTTTGAATACCGGAGCTTAGCCTTGTTCTCGTCGGAGACATCACCGTCCATCTTAATTTCCACCACAATAATATCGTTACCCACCTTGATAAAGAAATCAGGATTAAAACTTCCCTGTTTGGGATGTTCTCCCTTTCGCCAGGAGTATTCAATGCTATAGAAACCCATATCCAAGGACTTGATCCAAGCATCTATCGCCTTGGCCGTCTGTTCGGCAGTCAACCCCCGAATAAACCTGCGTTCAGGTTCATAGGAAGCCAAGGCCACATTAAGGGGGGTTTTGAAATTGTATTTATTCTCCGCCTTTATCAGCGCTTTTTTCGGAAGGTTCTCATCCTCCTCAAGTTCCTTCAACAACTTTCTATCCGGCGCCTCCCCCAGGGTCATAGAGTAGTCATCCCAAAAAACCGTGCTATCACGCCGTAGCGATCCTACACCGGCACTGTTTTTATTTATCTTTCGGGTACTGATTTTGTAGGGTTCTTTTGATTTCGCCACTATCCTTGGGAAAGTGCTACTTTTCCTTTTGATAACGCCAAAAGCCTGTATCGTTTTCTGGCGATTTTCCTCGCCAATCATACCTGTTTTATCGTTCACTTGTTGCAAAGACTGTCGGATAATGTTAGCAATCCTTTCTTTAGGCCATTCTCCACAATAGTCTGTGCCAGCGTCTTGGTCAAAATTAAGAAGGCGATTGGACACATCATGTGCAACCTCGTCGACAGAATACATCTTGAACTCAATCAGCGTTTTCTTTACATCCTGCTCGTCGGAGACCGCCCTGACGTAGGTAGTGCTCTTTTCTACATCCTCCTCCTGGCTGGAATAAGTGATATACCCTTTCTTAAGTAATTCAAATTCGTCCTCTTTCAGATATTCCCTACTCTCTTCTACTACCTTCTCATAATCAATTTGATATAGGTCAAAGTTGTAGTCCTCTTTCTTCTCCACCGGGTAGGAGTGGATGCGCTTCTCAATCTCCAATACCTCATCTACAAGGTGTTTGATACTCCCTGACCACCTGTCGTGATTGAAAACAGTTACAACTGGCTGATTCCCCCTGTAGACTTCAGGTATCCTCAAGCCTCTTCCCAAGACCTGGGCAATGAGGAGTTTCGAATTAAACGCCCGCTCTTCGTGGGGGACGATCTGAAAGACATTTTTCACATCCCAGCCTTCGGAGAGCATACTAACAGAGGTAATCCACTCAATGGGGTTGTCCTTGTCATCCACCCTTCGCAAGATCGGGATATTACTCTTATGCTCGTTGGCAGAGGTAACGATTAAAACCTTCGCTGCCGCTTTCTCTTTACTGATCCTTTCTTTGGTGGCAAGGGAGGTAACCAGTTTATCGGTGAGACGCTTGCAGGCGGCGATGTTCTTGGTAACTAGGATGGTAATGGGTTTAACCTTACGGTATTTGACTGTCTTGTTCTCAATGTGGTTGTCGTAAATCTTTTGAAACTTCTCGTCCTCACTCCCTGAGGAGTCTTCAGCCACATAGCGGATGGATTTGACAAACTTCTCCTCAATGGAATCCCTCAAGGAAAAGCGATGAATGACATCAGTGAAATAGGCATCTTTTATATAGCAAGTGCCTGAAACATTCACGATAAATTTGAATCCGTATTTAAGATCGAGCAAAAATTCCTTCCATTTTTTGAGTGCCGTATCGGAGGGGCTCATCAAGTGGTGTGCTTCATCGTTCAATACTAGAGTCCGCTCGCCTTTCCCGACAAGGCTATCCTCAATGGCAGACTTGGTATTGATATAGGTGGCGTGGATGTTCTCAATGCAGATGTCCCCCTTCTGAATGGTGTTGGAGGCATTGATAATACGCGGATTGGCTATCTTAGAATCGGCAGGCAGAAGGTCTTTGAGGGTTCTATCAGCAGAGAGGCTTCGAAACTTCTCCGTCAACCCGGCCTCGATAGTGTTGGAAGGACACAGGACCAACGCCTGATCCACAGCACCCTCGGCCAGCATAATGCGGGCAATGCCATACATCACGTAGCTCTTGCCGGTAGCCGTTGCATGATCCAGGGAGCAGGAAAGTTTATCCGGCAGTTGCAGATGGCTGACAAAATCCTCAAAAGATGAATACTTCTCCTGAAGTTTGGGGTTGTTGTGATAGTTTTTCTCCGCCAATTCTTTGAGGTTTTTGTATTCACCGCCCAAAAAGTAGCGCATCGCCTCCCGGATTGCCTCTTTCTGATATTCCCTGTCCCCGCAGAGGGCATCCAGGAAAGCCTCGTATTTATTCGGATTAAACCTCTTAGGGTCATAGCTTGGAGATACCTTGAGGACTAGATCCTTATTTTGAAAGGTCTGACGCTCAAGCATGGCTACTTCTTCCTCTTGCCATTAAAGTCGGACAGTGTCTTTATCTCCCGCCTTTCATTCCCGAAGATGTCAATGTAAATAACCATGATTTGCTCCTTGACTTTATCCTCGGCAAAGCGCACCTCGTAGTCGTTCTTCTTCAAGTCCTCGGCGTAGAAGACCTCGTCCAGGTCAAAGACTTCTCCATCAAAGTCATAGTCAAGCATGACCATAGAGAGGGTCTCAAGATTGGCGAACTCCATAGGTTTGCGGGAGATAACCTTGCTCGCAAACTCCTCAATCTTGATAGCACACTCTTTTGTTCCTTTTCCTATCTCCAGTTGGCCCTTTTTGTCCTGAATAAAGTATTTGCACTCTACCGTAGGCACCTGAATAAAATCAAAGCCTATGGCATCCACCGTGTCGTTGACATCCATTTCGCTGACAGGCTGTTTGATTTTGGTAAATCCCCTATTGTGGATTTCTTCAATGATGGAATAAGGGATGCGGAGGACAAAGTATTTCGTCTTACCCTTCTCGACATAGTCTTCAAGAAACATCACCGAGGCGGCAGGGGCAATGATAAAGAAGCGCCTACCAACTTTATTTCCCAGATATTTATGGAGGTCATCAATAAAGCCCCGGTCCATTACGGCGTCTTTGTGTTCCTGGTAATTGAAGACCATGACGCTGTCTGCCCCAAGGTAGCCATCAAGTCCAATTTTGGAAATCTCGTGCCTCTCATCCCGGCACTGAAAGAGCTTGAGAGCAAAGTCCCGATACTGCTCCCAAGGGAGTTCTTTGATCATCTTATAGTCATAGAGACCGGCATTATAGAGGGTAAAAGGACTGCATTTAATAGGCTTTTTCTTTCCATCCTTAAGATTCAAGAGCCGCTTCTGCATTGTGTAGATGGCTAACTTGCCACAATCCACGCCGACCCATCGCCTACCTAACTTTTCTGCCACAGCCTGAGTGGTGCCAGAGCCAGCAAAACAGTCCATCACAAGATCGCCAGGGTTAGAACCTATCGTAATTATTCTCTGTAATAAGCTCTCTGAGTTTTCAGTTGGATAGCCAGTCGTAAAAGTGTATCCGGATATGTCTGTCCAGTTCGTATCTAAGGTAATAGTTTCCTTAGGTTCTATCCAATATTCGGGCCTACCAGTTTTAGGGTTAAGGTGTAGTTTACCTTCTGCGACCATCTTATTGATCCTGTCTTGAGTAAATGTCCAATGTCGCCCGTTAGGCGGTAACATTACATTTCCCCAAAAAGTCCTCTCTCTGGGATACCTAATACCAGCCGAGTCCAAAGCATGCCAATAACCTTCTTTCTTTCTCACCAAGACCTTTTCAACGCTGGCTAATTGGGCTTCTTGGGAGGAAAAGTAGAGAAAGACAGAGTCCGTCGCAACAGGTATAGACCTTCTCCCTTGGAATGTTACATTCTTTCTTATACGGTTAACTACAAATTCATTCTGGAAATTCTCTTTCCCCAAAATCTCGTCAAGAATCGTTTTGACGTAGTGACCGAAGTGGTAGTCTATTCTTATAAATAGTTTTCCGTCCCTTGCAAGAACTTCTCTGAGAAACACAAGCCGTTTGCGTAGGAATTCAATATATTTAGCCCCCTGCAATTTTGCTGAATAGGCCGGAGCATCCCCTTTCACATCATATATATCACCCGTGCCAAACGGTGGATCAATATAAATCAGCCTTACCCCTGGTGTCCCGTCAGCGTTTTTAAGCTTGCCTTCCTGCTTCATCTGCAAGAGAGTCTTTAACACCTGAAGGTTGTCGCCGAAGATGAGCATGTTCGTCCAGCCATTGCCACTCTCGCCATTTCGGAAGGTCTTAACCCTCTGCAATGGCACGGCCAGGGTGTCAGATAGAATATCAACCTCTCTTTCCTTATCAGCATAGAGCAGTTCATATTCCTTCTTGGTATCAAAGAGGAGAGACCGTTTGAGCTGTTCAAGTTGCTGGATAAGGTCTTCTTTGTAGTTATCCGGGAGAGATTTTCCCTCTTTGAGGAGGTTTATAATTTTCTCAGTTTCGGATTCAGGCAGCTTAGGCATAATTACTACTTTTCCTTTGCCCCTAATTCAAATCAGTGGGGCGACGGAAACGTTACCGCTCTATTTTTGAAGCTCTAGAGCTTCTTCATTACTATTTCCTTCGAAAGAGTTCACTAAAATGGCTTGGGCCTCCCTGAGCCAATTCTCGTCAAAGAAGTTCAAGCCGTACTCGTTCACATAGGGAGGAGGTGGGAAGATACGGTCCTTCAACCGACGGCGAAGCTTTGCTGGGTGTATGCCCAATCGTTTGGCCGCTTGGGGAAGTGTCATATATTTGTATCGCTCGGCAATTCTTGGTCCTGCCATGTTGCCCTAATGTTACGACATTGTAAAGTATCTGTCAAGACAACATAATAGCGTAATGTTACCTCTAGGATAAAAAACTTCCTTTTTTCAGCGATAGTTCAACACATAAACTTCAGGCGTAAGATCCAGCATACCTTTTTCTCAACAATTTTAAAAAGTGGATTAACTTTTCATGAGTTACCAGCAAATGGCTTAGCTGACTGATTTCTGCTTCAGATTCCAGTTGACCTTACCGCAGGGACATTTGACGATCTCAGCCGCCCCCTTCCGAGGCAGCTTTTGAAGCATACCATGGCACGTGGAACATACAAAGAGGTCGTGCAAATCTCTAAATGCATCTATCACTGGAGAGAAGTCCTCACGTGACATATTCTCCCAGTTGTTGTAATGGACGGAAGCATTGATTGCCCACTGCTCTGCATACGTTCGGCCGTAGATTTGCTTCCTCACAGACTCCATCTCGTCCATAACAACTAGAACCTCCGCGTTACCCCAGTCTTTTGCAGCACGGCGAGCCCTTTGCAGAAGGACTTTATATTGCTCCATGGCAGCCGGCAACCAGTCATCTAACTGCCATTGCATAGCGGAGTTATAAAGCACTTCCGCTCCTAAAGCATCGCAGACAGATTCGAAGAAATCCTCGCTGCCCTTACGCAGCTTGAAAGCTGCCTCGGAAACGTTATCGCGGTCAATTTCTTTTTCTATCGCCTGCCAGAGATCAAGCTGCTGGTGGACATGTGGGCCGGTCTCGATAGTCCAACCAGTAAACTCAATCACCTGCTGAGCTTCCACAACAGTCTCCTGTTTCAGTTGCTTAGCCCAAGTCCTATCGTGGGTGGTAATAATAAACTGATGGTTGGGGAACTTCTCCCTAAGTACATGACACAGATCTTTTCGGTGACTTGTATCCACTGACATCATCACGTCATCAAGCACAATTAGGTCGGTTTTTCCTTCAGAGAGCTCTTCGTTAAGAGCTAAAAACAAGCACACCCCCATGCTGTCCTGATGACCTTCGCTATGGAGCGCGCGAGGGTGGTGAATCCCCCGCCCGAGGAAGTCAACTTCAAACTTGAGCCCAGCCCCGTCTGGATGCAATTGAGCATTGAAACTATCTTTTTCATCACCATGTAATAAGCCGTAGAATTCCGCAAATCGTCCACTAATTCTAGTGTAAAGGCCCCGCAGTACGGATTCTCGTGCTTGCTCATACTCTGTATAGAGAATCTCACCACGGGAACGGTATAAGCTCGCGGCATTCTTCTCACGGTTTCTATTTTCAAGGGCACGTACGCTTTCCTCCAGGTGACTAAGCGTATCCCAAGCTATCTGCTGTGGTGTTAATACTGGAGACTCCTTTCGTGCAGCCTCCTCAAACCGCACAAGCAGACTTTCAAAACCTTCTGGTGCAAGAAGACGGGCAACTGATGGTGCAGTAATGCCGCTATCAAGATATGAGGCGACTGGCTCAGTCAGCATCTCTAATAGTTTGTCGAGAGAATATTGCCAAACGCTAAGGGTTTTAATGTCGTCTCTCACCTTTTCCCCTGCCTTTATCGCAGATATAACGCTTATGAGGCTATTAATGTTTGCTCGAAGGCCCCGGGACGGCCCCGCAATGGACTGAACTACCTCAGAGACCTGTTTTTTCGTGGCTTCAGCTTCCTGAGCCGTCGCGATTTTTTCCTCTAAATGTTTCTTAAGGTATCCTTCAGGCCAAGAAGCATCACACACCGGACACTTAGTTGTGGTGTCGTCAACAAAGCGTAACGCTTGTGTATTAAGCTCCAACCGCTCTAATTCGGCAAGCAGATCTGTATGTGCTTTAATATCGGTAAGAAGAAGCCGCAAGTCTTGATCTGCCCGAGCCACACCGATAGTTAGATCTTCGCGAGTTCCCTGACGAATATTGTCGATTACTTGTTGGAAGAAGGTAGGATTAAAGGCAGGCTGCTTGTCCTGATGTGGTGCAGGTGGGGTAAGTCCTTTCTTAAAAGCAGTGGATTGAATGACATCAATAGGTCCGCTGCCAAGTTTCTTCCGACATTCATTGACCAATTCAAGAAGCCGCTCGTCGTTGTACTGAGGTGCTCCCAATGTTACGTTAACTTCAGCCTTTGCGGTGTCAACAGCCCTTTTAGCGTTCTGTTCACCGCGCCTCAGCTCAGTTCTAGCGCGGTATAAGCTTTCTCTAACCGCCTCAATATCCTCGATGTTCAGCAATTTTTGGATTTCATCAGCCCGAGTACCAGCCTCCGCAGCTATGTACCGCAGGATATCTCGCCGAGTCAGGATTATACCACCCTTACGTACGACGGCGCCTATTTCGGATAGGTTTGCTTTTACCTCCTCACAGCAACTCACTTCATCTGGTCTTGCCATACAACGAGTGAGTGTGATAGGCTCAACGAATCCTGGAAGTTCTACTATAGCTGTTACGATGGCAGATTCCAAGTCATGATCAATGTGTGGACCATGCTGTACAAGTGTGATTCCTCTGGTTCCCTCCCCTTCCAAACGGGAAATCCTCCCCGTGAGCACAAAGTCTATGGCATCAACAACACCACTTTTTCCTGCCCCATTTGGCCCCCAGATTACGGTGTTCTTCTTATCAGGTTGTAGATGAATGTCAGTAAGTCCACGTACGTTCTGCACCATCAGGTCTATTAAACGCATGCTACCCCTCTAAGTCAGGACCTAGTGATGAAATAACCTGTGCATACTTGGCCAGACCACCGGACCTCGCTAGCTCCTGAAGGCGAGTCAGCGTTTCAGCATCAAATGCGCTATTCCCGGCGAGTCTTTCGAGCACCTGATTAACAATTTGCTCGACTAACGGAAGGTCCACAACTTCGTGTTGATCCACTGTTGCCTCCTCTGTACATTAATAATGAATATGACCCATACGAGTTAACGAGGAGATAGTTGATGGTATTTTATATATCGGACTTGTAGTCTAATTCTCCATCGAGGATTTGTCAATACAAAAAAGGAACATTAATATATGAGCGTGAAGGTCTTTGGAAGAGTTTCATTTCTACCTTTTATCGTGGACGTTCTACCGTAGGGATCTCGAACTCTTACCTAGTAACCATGATTGGGAGACAGGTTGTCTATTATTCAAACAATAGACAAGTCCCGTGTCACATTTAGTCATAAGGTAAAATTCCAAGAACTAGCTCGACCATCCACCTCGGGAGGGATAGTCAATATGATAAAAAGAAAACTCCGATTATGAGAGCCAGAATTGTGCCCGCAAGAGCTATCTCGGTTCCGCGAATGCATAGGGCTAATGCCTGCGTGAGCTAATTTCCTTAGATAAGTTAACTCAATCACAATCGCAGTCTGAGTATTCATCATATTTCTCCGTACAAGGAAGTCGTGTTAAAATAGCGCTGTATGAAGTTAGGATCCGTCACATTCTTTTCAGTCCACGTCGAGTGATTTAAAGAAGAGTATGAACAAAAATATTCCTGCGACTGAACTACCGAAATTGAGAATGCTGTGTTTTGCATCAATTCAAGCTGCAATGACAAAACTTTGTGAAGTTGGTGCTTGGCCGCGCCCTTTTAGGGCGCGCATCCTTCGCTTAGGTCGAGACATATATAGTAGGGACTTCCAGGACTTAGCGGAATTGCAGAAACTGATTGATTTTCTGGCATCACAGAACAAGATCAGGTCAATGTATACATACATTGAAAAGTATCCAGACATCTTGAGAAATGACATCTTAAGAGACTATTGGTTACAGTTCTTATTGAGTGTGCTTACTGAGAACGAAGGGATAATTCTTCAAAGACGAGTATTCAACAAATGGTTTTACAGATTTGTTAACGGACTTTATAGTGATACTGCGGTATGGAGAGCCATTTATATTTTTGATGGCCTGGAATTAGCCACTGCGCGATTCAACTTGGACAAATTCACGACGATAATGTCGATATCAGAGAGTAACCTTAAGGCTTTAATACCGAGGCACGATAGATATTTTGATTTATCCGAATTCTTAAACCAAGACAATTCACTTTCTCCGAACGGCAATGCTGCCCTTGTTGTGACGAAAAGAATTCATAAAAACTATGGGGGCTCGCCGTGGCCAAGCGGAAAAGAGTTGAATGAAAGGGAACGAGCTATTGCCGCCCTAGCGGCAATCAGGCTAACTAAAGGCGGCTCAACATACGTCGAATTCTGGGGATTGTTTCAAGTCAGCGATATTCCCATCCACGAGCCAATTGGTTTACTCAGGGAGCCTGAGTTCCCATTAAGATCTTATCTACACAATGTGACTCTCGACAAAAAGGATTATCGTAAAGTCAGATCAGTTTGGCAAGAACTCATGGACGCAGGATATGGACAACCACAGTTCAAACATCAAAGCGACCCCAACGCAATAGAAGTAGCCCGGGAAAGATTCTTCAAGTCATATGAAGATGATAACTGGTTTGAGAGTCTACTGGACCTAACCATAGCACTTGAAGCTCTGTTTGGGCCTACGGATAGACAAGAGCTTAGCCACAGGATTGCCATGCGGTGTGCCTGGCTCTTAGGATCGCGCTCAATTGCGCCCGAAGGTACCGCGAATAAGACTTTTGAGAGTGTTCAAGCACTTTATAATCTTCGTTCTGTCATAGTGCACAGAGGTTCTCCCAAGAAGAAGGATATCCAAAAATGTATAAGCACTATCACGGGAACGGAATACGTGGCTTCCAATGATTGGGAAATGAAAGAATCGGCGGTAGAAATCTCACGTGACATTGTTAGGAAATCTATTGACGCTTGCTCCAAACTTGCGAGACTGCCTGCTAGCGGTCCACACTGGCCATTTGCCGCCGATTTTGACCAATTCATGCTCGTACGTGGCCAACAAAAGAAGTGGCAAAAAGCTACCGGGATAAGATAAAACTCGAAATGTGAGTCCCAGTACTCGTTCTTCGGAATAATTCCTCTGGCCGGCTTGTGGTCGATGTAACACTCTTGCTCATTTTGTTTCATTTGAGATAAAAAGGATCGTTTATAACGACAATACTAACTTAAAAGGTAGACCAATTACTGGGGGCAGGCCACTTTTTAGTCCAGTAAGTTGATCCTTGACAAAAAGAATGTTGTATAATACAATAAATTATAATTTAAATAAAGGTGTATTGATGAATACGATTAAATGTAAAAAAACCAGGCCAAAGAGGCAACGGCCAACCCTGAGCATAACTATTGACCCACATGTACTTGATGGTCTAAAGAAGTGGATGGATAGAGAAGGAGAAACGAATATTTCTGCTACCATCCAGGGATTCATCGAGTGTGGAGTCAGAGATACCTGCGACGGGTGCCCATACTATGAGGATCTTCCTGAAGATGAAAAGGAGGAAGTAAAAGGGAAAGCCGGTGTTGGTAAGGTTTCAACCGAGTAAAGACGATCAATATGAAAAAAACAGCAGCAAGCTGGGTTCAGCAGCTTGCTGCAAATAGGAAACGAAATGACCTGCCGGCCAAGTCGCATCCTTTTACATTGTAGAACAATGAAAACGACAGCGCAAGAGATAAAGAATCTAAGGAAAAAGGCTAAGTCATGGGCAGCTATCCTCTTCTATGAATGTACCAGAGGTAAGACTAATCTAATATTATTCAGCCGAAGACTACATTCTCTATACGAGCCAGTGCTCAGACCTGAGATTATTGGGGAAATTATTAGAAATGATTTAGCACAGACTGAAAGCGAAGAAGAGGCTCATGCTATCAAGAAAAGAATTATGAGCAGACTAACACCAGATAAGGTGAGGAGACGGGTGCTAAGTTTCCCCAAAATACACTTCAGAAAGGTACAAGAACAAAAGCAGGCGTTTTCACTTACGCTGGGCAGACTGGTGATTATTTGGGCTGTACTTACCAATCAGCCTGTAGAAGACTTAGTGGTAAAGATATTGCCAAACATAAATCGATTGTACAGAGAATGGCACGATGCGACTGGCTGCATCGGTTTATCTGATACAGGATGCAGCAGTCATTCAAAAGAAACAGCTATATTTTGGTCGGGATTTTACCGAATATTGATTGCGACGACTCCAGAAGAGAATCTTATCTGGTTCATGCACGGCGGGCTACGAGCGCTTAGTGCCTTGCTGGAAACAGCCGGTATAGGTAAGGCAATTGTTATGCTAGTTGGTCAGGCCATTCGTTTAATTACCAAAGATGCTACACAGAAATTCAAGTCGGCACTCAAAGAGAACCCTCAGGTCAAAAAGAGAATTGATATCCCTGAACTCCAGGCTCTGGTCTTGAGGGAAGAAATTAAGCTTGGTTGGAGCAATAATACTCAGGAAGATGCACAGGAAATATTGCGAGACGGACTCAGCCAGGAATTGAAAGAAGCTACTGATGAGAAAGAAGAGGCCATTAGAAGCTCAATGGAGGTTGTAGGCCGAAGGGGTCTGTTTAATAATCTATTGGTTGCGATAAATGGACAATTAATATCAAGATTTGTGAATACTATACAACGTTTCCTGCAAAGTATATCAGCGAGAGTAGTAAGTACCTGGGAATTTGAACCATCTACATCAATAAAGGAACAAATGAATAATATCAGTCAATGGCTATTCAGGAGGTAGTAGCATGGTTACTGGAACAGAAGTAATGAGTAAGGAGCGGCGAAACCACTATATTGAGGAGGCTGCCAAAGCATCAGCGTATGAAGATGGATTCGGTATTAAAGACTGTGACCTTTCCCAAAGACACTGGTGGGCAGTGTATACTAGGCAGTCGCTCAGGGAACAGGCTGAAAGTGATCGCCTCAGCGAGTACTTTTTAACATGCGCCAAGATAGTAAAGCAACTGGGGGTGCTTGTACCGGATGAATATGTTATCTATGATAATTCGACCAGTGAACATCTGGAAAGACCTGGCATGGTCCGCCTGCGGTCTGATCTGATTAGTAATAGACTTATATCTGGTGTCATAATACCGACTCTAGGCCGTCTTTCCATGGATGACCATCATCGCCAGACCTTTGAAAAAGAGTGTCAATACTATGGAGTTGAGTTTATATATGGTGACGCTCCGAGCGGTATGGATATGGGCAGCCAGTTTGCTCGCGCTGGTATATCTCTCGGTAACCTGGTGCGTGTCAAGACCAACAGGGATAGTGCGCTAGCCGGTAATATTGGACGAATACTGGCAGGTAAAGTCCCATCGCAGAGAGCACCTTACGGATATACATACCAGCGTGAAGCAGAGATTAATCAGCGGGGAAGAACCAGGATATTAAAAGCTTGGTGGGAGATCAATGAAGTCACTGAGGATGGTGAACTGATATGGGGCAGTCCTGCTTGGGTAACCAACCAGGTATTTATATGGATTGGTGGAGAGGGTCGTACTCAATACTGGGTAACAGCAAAATTAAATGAATTACATAGTGAACAGCCACAATTATTTATGCCTTTATATGGAGAGAGATGGTTTCCCAAAATGGTGGGGGAGATAGTTGCTCGGGAATCTTATACCGGAAAAGCTTATTATAACAGGACATACCGTGTACCTAATCCGAATAAGCCTTTAGGCGACCTTACAATGCAGATAAAAAGAACATTGACTCGCCTGAAGCCTGAGAGTGATAGAGTAGCATTTGAAGTCCCGGCACTTACCACACATATACTATGGCAAAAAGCAAACAACGCACTTAAAGAAAGAGGCCGTGGTCGTGGTAAACAGGGGAAGAAAATACAGGCTCTGTTTAGAGCCCGCATGGTGTGTCCGGTTTGTGGTAAACCCATGGCCGTTATGAGGAGACGAAATAGAAGGGTTTATTATTACTGCCGGGCTCGGTACAGTAGGTGGTTAAAGGATCCATGCCCTTACAGTAGTTTTGTTCTCAGCACATGGGATGATGAAATATGGCAGGAAATCTGCGATATGGTCAAGAACGATTTATGGATTGACCATCGAATAGGTATAGAGCTTGATAATTGCAATGAGATTGAGAAACTAATAAAACTCCAGGAGAGGAAAATCAATAATTATCATAGTAAGATAAGGAAAGTAGAGGAAGGATTTGAAGGGGGTCTTTATACGCTGGAAGAAGCCAAGGTCAGGAAACAGAAGAGTCTGGATGCTGTCAAATCTGTACAACTGGAGATAGAGGTACTGAAGAAACAAAGCGGTGCAAGTGGTTTTACTCCAGATGGCATTGAGAGGCTAAAGCTTGAATTAAAGAGCCTGCATGAACGAAACCTGGCAGAAGCTAGTTTTGAGGAACGGCTTGACCTGGTATCGAGGCTAGATATCAAGATATATCCTTCTGAAGACTTGAAATCCAGGCGAATTAAATGTGGAGTGGATATTGTTGGAATTCAAAAAGCAGGGGAGCAGGAAGGGTTTGCAAAAGTGGTGTATGGTAGGCCGTGCAGGTCTCGAACCTGCGACACCCTAATTAAAGGTATAAGCGTAGCGTACCAAGCGTCAATTTAAGTAGCACTTCGTATTTAGTGAGTCTTGATTTATACCTGAGGGTAACTTGTGGTCAATTGCCTTACCTCACGGTTGGTCTGCAAAAATGTTTGCAAGAGTTGGGAGGGGCATGGGGACTGGCAATGATATTCTTCATGTTAGTTCATTAAAAGATATTTCATGAAAAGTGATATAATTGACGAAACTGGATAGTGTTATTCCATGCAAGCGGAGTCTTACAGATAGATGAAGATAAGGGTCATAGAAAAGCCTGAGTTGGGACCTTGGGTATCGCCACAAAGTAACCAGTGTGTACCAATTCACAATTGGTACGCATTTAAACATGGCTATTCCAGAGAATTGACTATGTACCTTGTTAACGAGCTTGGCTTGTCTGGTGTCAAGGCCAATTTTATATCTGGCTATGCCACCCCGTGCCACTGGGTGCTAAACAGTTTGTCGGCAAAATGTCGGCAAAAATGGAAGACATTATGCTAGGGTTCGGCGTACTTTAGCGGGTCTAGGGAAAGGTGCTTGACTTTCTCTGGAGAGAGTGTAGTAAAATTAGCCCCGCTAGGACAGATCAATACTTAAGTGATGGATATGAGGCATCAGCCTCGCCATCCTCAATTAAATGGAGAAAGAGAGGCTATAAATAAGGCATTTTCAGGCACTAGCCCCCGTATATAGCAATTAAATGCTATATGAAGCTTATAGAAGGGCATCAGCCCCGCTAGACCACGGTATGACGACACTTAAATGACGGCAAAAGTTATAAAAGCGAATAAGCTCCGATAAGGCGTTTTCAGGCACTAGCTCCGCTAGGCCGCCAAAATTACGGGTTAACCCATAATGAAAAGGAAGGAAGCAATAATCCGATATTTGGCTCTGGTCGGCAGGGCTGACCGGCACCTAATCGCAAACTATATAGTCGCCAGCCTCAGCTCGGTTTACTTTAAGCTTTCCGAACTGAAGCGCTCGGGCTTGGTGCATAATATGAAATGGCCTGACGGCAGCAAGGTCTGGGTTTTAACCCCAGAGGGCTACCGGAGACATGATTATTACCAGCTCCGAGACAAAAAGCAAGAAGTATAAGCAGCGACAGAAACGGAGTAATGTCCTATACCCGCTCAATTATCTCAAAGCTGATTTGGTCAATACCCCGAAGCTGGCCACCTCTTCTATGTCCATATGCCTACCCCTGAGCGAGGGTGCCACTAAGTGGCAAGAGCAGACCATTCGTCAGCTTAAGCCTCGAATTTAGTAGCACAATAAGGAGGAGCACAATTTGACGATTTAGAAGCCTTTTAACCCACCTTTCAATGGGTCATGTGGTGTAGAATGAGATTATGTACCCTGGTAATTTTAATCGGACTGTGGAGAAGATTATGCCCTGGTGGGAGTAAGGGCCTAATAACCCTCAACTATCTCAAAGCTGACTTGGCCTATACCCCATAGCTGGCTGCCTCTCCTATGTCCTAATCCCCCCATTGGTGAGTTTCTGGAGATGTGGGGATGATGGCTGGGCCTGGTGGTACTGTCAAGATTGATAAAATGCCCTACTCAGGCCAGGGAGATGAGTACCTAGGCACGCATAATTGCTTTTCGTAATACTTTTCAACGCCTAGCTGCCTCATTATATCATTAATATAACGCCATTGTCTTGCCAGTGGCGGACGATTACAGGGATACTCATTGCATTGAAAACAAAAATCTACACCCTTTTCTTTAAAACAATCTTTGGTATTGCAGGGCAGGATGCAATCGCCATATCGGCAGCCGTGGCAATCTCCCTCTTGGAATAGGTCAATAACCTCCTTGAACTGATTATAGCTTCTGAGCTTCGGGATCCAACTAGCAAGCCTCTCCGAAACGTCCTCAAATCCATCTAAAAGTTCGGCTAATCTGATACTGAGTTGTTTTATCTCACCGTCATGAAATCGGAAACACCTAGAACAGTCTAGACCACACGGAGCCAACCGCAACAGGATCTGTTCATAATCCATAATCCCTCCTAATTGTTTACTATACCTTTTCTGGGACCCTATGGCACAATCCCCGATGTTTTGTTTGGTTCCAAGTCGGAAATGCTATTGCATGGCCTACAGACTTGTTGCAGGTAGTAAGTGAACACTGTCTTATAGGCTGTCTGCGCGGTTGATTCAAGTCACATGATATAATGGAAACCGTGGGTAAGACACTCAAGTAATACTTAGGTAGTGAAGAAAATGGTAGTTGTGGCAAAAGATGACGATATCCAAATCGAGAAGCTTGAATTAGGTCTCTTTGGTACTAACGCCTATATTGTGGCATGCCAAAAAACACGGGATAGCGTGTTGATAGATACCCCCGCGGATGCGAGTACAATTATGGGAAGGTTGAAGGATACCAACCTCAAGTATATATTGCTGACTCACAATCATATGGATCATCTGGGTGCTTTCTATGAATTACGGTCTCGGCTCAAGGTCCCGGTAGCCGCGCATGCTTCAGATGCAAAGAATCTGCCGTCACCACCAGAAATGCTCCTAAGTGATGGTGATATGATTTCATTTGGAAATATCAAATTGGAAGTACTTCATACACCAGGTCATACCCCTGGTAGTTTGTGCTTTAAAATCCGTCGCTACTTGATATCAGGAGATACTATTTTCCCTGGGGGTCCGGGTAAGACAAGGTCATCAGCTGATTTTAGGCAGATAGTCAAATCCATAACTGAAAAGATTCTTGTTTTGCCAGACGACACCCAGATATACCCTGGCCATGGTGATTCCACAGTATTAAAGAAGGAGAAAGCTGAATTTGTTGTCTTTTATTCTCGTCCCCATGATCCGCATCTTTGTGGGCATGTACTCTGGCTTTCATCTTAGTCCAGAAAGCTAATTGCTACCATATCTCCAGTGGCAGGAAAACCTCGCTAATTTGAAATCGTCCCTCTCAATCATCGCTACTATCACCGGAGCCAGCTTGGTCATCACACTGAGCCTCCCTGATTCGATATACACGGTAGAAATTGTATGGCATCCCTTAGGCTGATACAATTATAACTTGAGATGCCCTCAACGAATATGAGTAATTCCCGTTACATCGTTAGAAACTACCAGCCTACGGATTTCAACAACTATGTCCTATTGAACATGGATGCCGAAAAGCTGGAGCCGACCGGGCGTCGTGTTTCGCCACAAGTTATTGCTGAGCACCTAGGTCAGCCAGACTACTCCCCAGAGCAAGATTTGTTTGTTGTGGAAATAGCTGAAAACATCGTTGGTTACATGGATGTGGTACCGGAGCTCACCATTGGGCGGGTTGTTCTCAACTGCTGGGTACACCCAGAGCATCGCAGAATGGGCTTGGCTACGAAACTTCTTAGTTACGCTATACGTCATGCTAAAGAACTAGCGGCTAGGGTAGCCCATGTAAATATAATGGAGAATAATGTAGCTGCCAAAAGTATGCTATCGAAACTAGGCTTTACATACGTCCGACGGTTCCTCGAATTAAGGCTAGATATTCTCAAGGTTAGTTGGCAAGATGTTTGCCAAACTGCTCTAGAGTGCTGCCATCTGCAGTGTGGTGACGAAGACAAACTGACCCAAATTCAGAATCGTTCCTTTGCTGGCACCTGGGGATACAATCTCAGCACTGTGGAGGCAATAGCCTACCGCATCAACTTGAGCGACTGTTCTCCAGAGGATATAGTCCTAGCATGCCAGGGAGATAAAATCATTGGCTATTGCTGGACAGAGACAGACTATGAGAGGGAAGCAGCCAGTGGCGAAAGAACGGGGCGAATCTTTATGCTCGGAACAGACCCCGATCTCAGAGGCAGGGGAGTGGGCAAGAGAGTCCTACTGGCTGGCTTAGCCCATCTCAAAAGTAGAGGTGTTCTGGTTGTAGAGTTGACCGTGGACAGTCAGAACAAAGCAGCTTGTACCCTTTACCGGTCTGTTGGTTTTGAGGTTGTGACAAGCAGCTTGTGGTACGAAAAGATGATAAATTAAAGAGGCGGCATACTTGCATCTCTTCACTCACTTTCTTACTCTGTAGGGTAGTCTATACGCTCGTGCATGCCAATAGCCTAATAGTCAGTCGCCCAAACTTGATTTTGGGCATAACAAAAGGTTTGTTTTGTTACCTTCTTGCACTTTATGGCTGATTGTGCAACCTTCAAAGGGAATCACTGAGATGAATAAAACGGAAGTGCCCACTACGTAAAGCTGGCACCGGCTGGCTAGATTGGAGTGCAGCGATGAGGTCACCGTACCACCTTTGCAGCTTTGTTTAACAGCAGACCGGCAGCTCGTTTCGTTTGTGCAAGCGCCTTCGGCATTTCGCCAGCCCAGAAATTGTGAGGGTCACGTAAATCTACACGAATTTCTATAAGCGAATTCGGCCCATAACTTCCTTACCACTTTTCTTGGGCTAATCTGGCACTGAGCCAGGTTCGGAGTGGTTCATCTAGAGTCCCAAGCTTGGACTCTATCCACCGAATGTCCCCGCTTGACAGGGCTGCCTTTTCCTCAGAAGTCAGGTCATAGCCTTCAAGCGCTTGAGCAGGGTTTTCAGCTAATCTAGCCAGGAAATCACTATCATCCCTAGCCCTACTCAGCACGTCCAGTAGGGCTTTGCCACCAGTGTCAAGGGCAGCAGGCTTTTCCAGTTTGGCGCGAATTAGCTCTGTTATCTGGGCACGAATTGGTTCTGCTAGTTGACCAGGAACTGGCGTTACCAGCTTGGTGCGGACAAAGTTAGGGATAACTCTTCTCATCCAGGGTCTGGCGGTAACTAGTTCTGCTGTCCGTTCACGGCTCAAGTAAGCTAGCCAGTAGACAGCGCCAACCAAGATGCTACCGCCGATGATATTGCCAATGGTCACCGGAATCAGGTTACCAACGAAGCCAGCCCAAGTAAGGTTAACCACACTATCAGCCGCTACTCCAGCTGCTGCCAGAACAGCCGGCTGGCTGGCAAGTAATATTCCCATCGGGATGAAATACATATTGGCGATACTGTGTTCAAAGCCAGCAGCAACAAAGGCGGTGATAGGGAACAGGATAGAAAGTATTTTGCCGGTAACGGTGCGAGCGCTGAAGCACAGCCAGATAGCTAGACAGACCAAGGCATTACACAGGATGCCTCGTGCTAGGGCTGAACCGAAGCTAAGATTTACCTTGACATCGGCAATAAGCAGGGCGTTAGCCCCTACTCCGTAGCCATTAAATGTCCACTGGTAGGTATAGAACATCAATCCTGCCAGGCTTAAAGCCCCGATAAGATTGGCGAAATAGACCAATCCCCAGTTTCGGAGCAACTGGGCAAGGCTGGTTCGGCCGCTCATCCAGCTCATGATAATCAGGCAATTACCGGTAAAGAGCTCAGCCCCAGCCACGACCACAAGAATCAGTCCTAGACAGAAGGCCAGTCCTCCTAAAAGCTTAGTGAGCCCAAAGCCAAGGCCTGCGTCAGTGGTAACCAAGGTACAAAACATTGCCCCCAGAGCGATAAAAACCCCAGCCAAAATACCCAGGAGTACCGTGCTTAAGGTATTGAGTTTCCCCTTGGTTACCCCCACTGCCTCTGCCTTCTGGGCTACTTCAGGAGGTGGATAAGCCTCGGTAGTGGCTGCTTTACCTACTCTATCAACTACAGCCTCCAGCCGGGTTGCTGTCTCTATTGCTTCTTGGCGAATCCTTAACATCTCAGCGATATCAAGCCCGGCATTACGTTGCCCATTGTTCAGCGTAGCGGTTGTTGGTCTAGTCGCCTTTTGCCTCTTGTTTGCCATTTCTCTTCTCCATAGCAGGAAGAGTCAACCTATGTATATAGCTAAAGCTTACCACTTCTCTTGGCTTAGCCGGCACCATAGCCAGGTTGCATGCCGCTTGTCTAGCTTACCCAGCCAACTCTCTATTTTCTTTATGTCGCCGCTGACCAGCGCCGCCAGCTCCTCTTGGGTTAAGGTGTAATACTCGGCGAGTGCCTCACTGGGGCTCTCAGCAAGTCGGGCTAAGAACTGGCTATCATTCGCAGCTCTGGCTAGTACTGCTAGAATTCTTACTTTCCGTTTCAGCCTTTCCGCATCAGTGATAGCCTCTCTTTTTTCCGTCCTCGACTGCACCATTGCCGACCTCCTGTTCATCATTTCACTTGCGGTGATGCTCCCGTCGTCTTTTTTGGTAGCGGGGGTTGGATTCGAACCAACGACCTTTGGGTTATGAGCCCAACGAGCTAACCACGGCTCCACCCCGCGCTCCATTTATAGAATACTGCCTGGCAGGCGATGATACATCGACCCGATGTCCTATTTTCACATGCCCTAAAGTTCTATATCTGTTTGAGATTATCGCCTAGATGGTTTAGAATTGGTTTAGTAACCAATGCGCTGATAGTAAGGAAGGACATATTACGGTGAAGATAAGGATTCTAATTGCCGATGACCATGCAGTGCTAAGGGAAGGCATGCGCAACTTGCTTGAGCGGGAGAAGGACTTTGAAGTCATCGGTGAGGCTGGTGACGGTGAAGAAGCGGCTAGGTTAGGCGGTGAGCTGAAGCCCGATGTAGTCATAATGGATATTGTTATGCCCAAGCTTAGCGGTATTCAGGCTACGAGGTTAATTAAGCAGGCAAGCCCGTCTACCGCGATATTGATATTGACTGCCTATAACGACATCCGCTACATCATTGGACTTCTGGAGGCTGGAGCTTGTGGCTACCTGCTGAAGAGTGCCCGCAGCAATGAGATTGCGGGAGCTATCCGCGCTGTGCGTTCCGGCGAGTCTGTGCTCGATGCGGCAGTAACCCGTAAGCTTTTGCAGCGTGTAGTAGGTCGAGCCAGAGAGACTGGTGAGGGTCAGACCGGTGGACAGCTCACCCCCAGGGAGATTGAAATTCTGAGGTTAGCGGCTGAAGGAATGAGCAACAAGGATATTGCCGATGAACTCTTTCTCGGCCTGCGTACAGTGAAAGCTCACTTGACCAATATCTTTAACAAAATAGGGGTCGGTTCCCGCACTGAAGCTATAATCAAGGGGTTGAGGGAGGGCTATATTACTCTTGATGATGTATCCCAGGGGAGAGAGTGATTGATGGAAACGAAATTTAAGCTGACTGAGAAAGACTACCGATACCTGTTCGAGAATGCCAGCGACGCCATGTGGGTTGAGGATATGGAGGGTAATTTCTTGGACGGAAACAGAGCATTAGAAAAGCTTAGCGGATATACCCTGGAGGAATTGGTTAGCAAAAATATTATCCAGTTCCTTAGTGATGAGTTTTTGGCTTTGACAAAAGAAGTCCGGCGCAAATTGCTCACGGGGGAAGAATTCGAGCAACCCTACGAGCAGCGATTCCTTGTGAAGAGCGGAAGAACGCGGATAGTAAAGATGGCTACTAATCCCATCATCATCAATGGAGAGGTAAAGGGGTTCCAACATGTCGCCAGGGATGTTACTGAAGAAAAGAGTGCAGAGGAGATGCTCTCAAAGATTATTGATGGTTCTCCTATTCCATCATTTGCGGTCAATAAACAGCATAAAGTCACCCACTGGAATACAGCCATCGAATCCCTTTCCGGCATAAGCAGGCAGGAAATAGTCGGGACAGATGAGCAATGGCGGGCATTTTACACTGAGAAGAGACCAGCTATGGCCGATTTAATTGTGGATGGAGCATCCGCAGATGAAATTGAAGCATATTATTGCGGTAAAAATAAGAAATCCCGCCTAATTGATGACGCCTATGAAGCCGAAGATTTCTTTCCAGCTCTCGGCAAGTACGGAAAATGGCTTCATTTTACTGCAAGTCCTATCAAAGATAAAGGCGGGGAAATAATAGGTGCCATAGAGACCTTACAGGATATAACTGAAGAAAAGCGATTGCAGGAAGATATGCGCTTTTATGTTCAACTCGTCACCAGGGCAGAGGAGGATGAAAGGAAGCGCATTGCCCGAGACTTGCATGACGAGGTGTCTCCATCCTTGCTCCTCCTAATCCAACACTTGGATAGAATCGCCTCAGACACTCGACCAAAATTATCTGATTCGCTCAGGGAGAGTCTGGAAGGCTTACGCAAGCAGGCCATTGAAGCATTAGAAGGTTTGCGACACTGTGCCCAAGACTTAAGACCCCGTATATTAGACGACTTGGGCTTGATAGCTACCCTCGAGTGGATAACAGAGGACATGGCGGAAAACCAGGGAATTGATGCCCATGTTGAGGTCATGGGCATGGAGCAGACCTTGCCAGCTGAGACACAACTGTTGCTATTCCGGATTGCCCAAGAGGCATTAACGAATATCAGAAGGCACGCTGAGGCATCTCGCGCTGTAGTCAAAGTGGAGTTCGTGGATAACTGTATCACGATGACTGTGAGCGATAACGGCAAGGGTTTTGAGCTGCCGGAAAAGATAGCAGACCTGGCCAGTGCCGAAAGGCTTGGTATTCTGGGTATGTACGAACGGGCTCGGCTGTTGTGCGCTACCTTAGAGCTTAAATCAGAGCTCGGCAAGGGTACGGAAGTGGTCGTCAAATTACCATTGTAGTGGTGGACCAACCTTTCTAATCAGGCACCCGTCACCTTGGTCTGGACCCCTCTATTGAGCCAAGTGGGTTGTTACGCAAGCACCGTTTGGTTCGGCATGCTTGTACCGGTTCCCATCTCTTTGCCATAATCTATATCTACACATAAGGACCAGAATCTGTAGGTGTGTGAAGGTAACAAAAAGACGAAATGTTCAATCCCATATTGGAGCCTACCAGCATATCCCACCCATTCTAACTGCTCTTCTATCTGCTCTCCTATGACATAATATGGTGGGCTTGACAGTCATCTTGACGGGATTTACTATTAGACAACCTAGGGGGAGAAATGGGAGGATTCTAGGTTCATTTATATTGGTGTCCTAACTGAAATCGCTGAGGGAGGACGAAAATGAATACCGAGAGTCAGGACGTGCTATCTTTGCAAGCGTGCAGAAGGGGAGAAGAGCCTCAATCTTGATAAAGAAAAAGAGGATGAAGTAGTACTGAGTAATATAGAACTTAGCCCTTGCGAAATAAGGTTTGGAGGTGGTGTCACCTTCTTGTATCTGCTTTGCATTGAATGTGCGTTGTTGCTGGATGTCATGGAGAAGATGGAAGGGGACTCAGAAGAGTAGCACACACCTTCAAATCGTCCACGTCCACCATCCCTTTAAGCAAATCCCTTGTGT
>Ga0209979_1000204_pt1 | contig 93765 bp, 78 predicted proteins | sample AnhtaG_FD_183114 | JGI IMG/M metagenome (GOLD analysis project Ga0209979, IMG submission 183114) | Deep subsurface microbial communities from Anholt, Denmark to uncover new lineages of life (NeLLi) - Anholt_01485 metaG (SPAdes) (version 2) | ecosystem: Environmental > Aquatic > Marine > Oceanic... | reverse complement strand
TGGAGAGATGGTGAGGGTATTGAAGAGTGTAAGCGCCAAGGAAATCTTCCGCAGATATCCGGAGGTGAAAAGGGAGCTGTGGGGCGGAGAGTTTTGGGAAGATGGGTATTTCGTGGGCACAGTCGGGGACACGGTGACGAGCGATACGATCAAGCAGTACCTTCAATACCACAGACATGAGGAAAAGACTCCTAAGCAATTAAAATTGGACTTCTAATGCCCCGTGCGGAAGCACGGGGTTCTTTACTTTTTGTTCAAAAATGGTATCTCTTTACCGGCTGGAAGGTTGCCTCAATCTTTAACACGGGAGGTAATTGTTGAGAGCTGTCTGACCATTTCAGGGCTGAATCTGCCATACATATAGCAAGAGCTGAATAAAGTATATGGACTTTTTATCTAATTTTTCCACCTGTCTTATTTTTCATCCTCACTTTCTTGGGTATAGAATTGGAACTTGTATGATGCTATCTCAATCATATCGAAATCTTTTAGGTAATGGCTCTCTTTTATCAACTGATGATTCACCTTTACTTTAGTCCCACTTGTTGAGGTAATAGCATAACCATTTGGTCTGTGGCTAATAGTAGCTGCAGTAGGAGGCATGAGAAAACCGCGAAGTCTTATTTCCGAGGTTTCCGCTTTTCCAATCTTGGTTAGCTTCTTGCTAAGTTTAATTTCGCCTTGATCGGAGCCGTCAATGAAGCTTATGACACCAATTTTTTCTTTTTGAGCCGCTATATCTATACCTTTTTTCTCAGCCTCTTTCGCTAATAGTTCCTTATGCTTGGCCGTGTCTAGGATCATGGTCCTGTCAAGCTTTGTCTCCTTAGCTTTGGCCTGTTCCTGTTGGGACATAGCAAAGAAAACCATATGCTTGCCGATAGTTATCTTATCCTTGTGTTGCAATTTATAAGAAATTATTTTCTTATCATTAACGAATGTTCCGTTTGTACTCTGTAAGTCGGTGAGGATATAAGTATCTCCAGTTCTATCTATCCTGGCATGGAAACCAGATACTGCCAGATTATCAATTACAATATCATTTTCCTCATTCCGTCCAACAGTCATGCTTTCTTTGATGAAAGGACAATCTCTAATCACCTTCTTATTGAATACTAATATAAGCCGCGCCATAATATTAGTCCCTTTTTGTGGTTAAGAAAAAAGCCGTTGCTTTTTATTTTTTAAAGAGGTGCCAAAATTTTTTTATGATTCCCTGCCTTTCATCATCCTGTTTATTTACGAATATTAAAGACACAGTGATATTATCATGACCACCTCTCTCATTCGCCTCGGAAACAAGGTGCTGACAGAGATGCTCGGGGTTGTCTCCGTTTTTGATAACGCTTAGTATCTCATTGTCTGATACAAGGTCTGTTAACCCATCAGTGCAGAGCAAAAAGCGATCATTATTCATAGGCTCAATTTCGAAAACGTCCACATCAACAGTAACTAAGGATCCAAGGTTCCTCGTAAGTACATGTTTTAAAGGAGAGTTTTCCGCCTCTTCCTGAGAGATGAGCCCAAGCTCTAACTGTTCAGTTACCATGCTATGCTCCTTAGAGAGAAGCTCGATTGTGCCCCCTCTTATAAGATAGATCCTGCTGTCGCCAACGTTGGCAGCAATTACACTAGATGGCATTATCCCCAGGACCCCAATCGTTGTTCCCATCCCCTTGTATTCAGTATATTCTTTTGACATCTCGTATATGACCCTGTTCGCTAGCTTTATACTGCTTAATATATAGTTACCTTTTCTGCTCAAAGTGCTATCCGGAAAGTCAAATAGTTCATCCTCAGGGCTGTTCTTCGTAATCCAGTGGTTAACGGTTTTCTTGATTATCTCCACGGCAACCTTGCTGGCAATCTCTCCAGCCAAGTGGCCTCCCATACCGTCAGCCACTACATATAAGCCAGTGGAGTTATCCATCGCAAAGCAATCTTCGTTAGCTTCCCTCTGGAGGCCTGTGTCTGTAAGGCTAGCAGCTGTAATCTTCAATTTTTTGCCGTGTTTTTATCAACTACTATTCTGTTCGTTCTTTCGCGCCCATAAGATGTCTATTTTATTGGCCAGTATTCTTGAATACCTGGCAAGATCCCTCGCACGTTGGAATCTATCATCTGGGTTTTTGGCTAAGAGTTTGTCAATTATCTGTTCACACGGTTTCATAACCCTCGGATTTATTTTACGAGCTGAAGGGTGCTTTACCTGGGTAATCTGGTAGAAAAGGCTGTTCAGGTTTTCCCCCCTGAATGGCAACTCTCCAGTTAGCAACTGAAAGAAAAGGACACCAAGTGAGAATAAGTCTGATCTGGGGTCTATCTCGCCACCCCTAATCTGTTCAGGTGACATATAGTTTGGTGTGCCAAGTATGATTCCACTTCTGGTTTTTGAAGAGGACACTGATTTTGCTATTCCAAAATCAGTTACCTTTATTTTGCCATTTTTTAGAAGCATTATATTTGCTGGTTTTATGTCCCTATGAATTACACCTTCGTTGTGCGCATACTCCAAGGCATCGGCTGTTTGAGCTATCATATCTAATAATCTTCTCATTGGAAGGAGTGATTCTTTTGCGCAATACTTCTCTAAATTCTCTCCGTCTATGAATTCCATTGCCATATATGTGAGATCATAGTCATCTCCTACATCGAATATGGCGACGATTCCGGGGTGCAAGAGGCTTCCTGCCAGCTCAGCCTCAGTAAAAAAACGATCTTTTATCTCCTTAAGCTGATTCTCCTCAAATTCATCAGAGAATCGAATTGTCTTTATAGCCAAGAGGCGGTTGATTTTAGGATCTCTTCCTTTGTAAACAGTACCCATTGCCCCCTTGCCCAATTCCATGAGTATTTCGTATCTTCCGACAGTGGGCCTAACCTCTAGGTCATCTGAGACAACTATTTTTTCTTCCTTTTTTCCTTGATAGGCCCCTAATGGTAGGGAGCTAAGTATCTTTTTTAGTTTTGGTATGCGTTCATTGAGATCTCTGAAACCTTTGTCTCTTGTGTTGATATATTCATAGATGGAAATTGCCTTATTAGTCATTCTTTTTCGTTCGTAATCGAGCCCGAGATTGTAGATAATATCCCTCATTTCATCGTCGAGGGGGCATTTTCTGAATTTTTCAAGGGCCAGATCAAGTAATCCATCTTTTTGGAGGCTAATACCAAGCATCCGATTTGCCTCAATAGCGTCCTTGGATAGAACTGACTTATCTATGAATAGAAGGTCTTTTCCCATTATGATTCCATAGATCGTAACCAGACAGAGAATTATATAAATGGTCTTAAACCATGTATTAAAAGCTATAAAAAAGCTAGCACCAGTTATAAAGACAAGAAATAGCAAACCGGCTGTTACTGCGGTTCGGTCTAGATAACCTAAACGGGAATGGACAAATGAGGAGGCTAATCCGAGCAACAGTAAGATAAAGGCCTCCAGATATATCATGGTACTTGTGCGTTTGAGAAAACGCCATGTCAAGAGATCCTCGATCACATTGGCCATAAATTCTACACGGGGCATAGAAGGGTCTACTGGGGTGTTAACAACAACACCTCCCTTGGCTGTAAAGCCAATGAGGACAATTTTGCCATCAAATACTGCGGGAACCTTTTTTACGTTCAAGATATCTACAAATGAATAGTATGGAAAGGATCGTCTACCCCCTTTGAATTTGATGAACATCTCTCCCTTATTAATAGGAATGACTTCTTCTCCTACTTTGATCCCACTATCTTTAACTATTACCTGCCCAGGATGCTCATTGAGATAGTCAAGGGCTAGACGCAAAGGCATGGAAGGCATAATATGCCCTCTATAATCGATAAATGGTATATGGACCTGGCCCATCATTATCTTATTAGGGGAGAGATTTATGTGCCCCAGGCCGCGACCACTTTTTGACAGTTCCTTGAATGGGGTTGTCAATTGTTTGACAGATAGGTAGTCTTCAATATTGAGTTTATCTTTATTCAATGTACTGCTATTTAGAAATGATTCAGGTGGGATCACCAACTCGGTTTCGTATTTCCCAAGTTTGCCAATAACTGGAAGGATTATATTTCCAGAGTTCTTCACTGTCTCAGATAGTACTTTGTCGTTATCCAGGCGCCTTTCAATCTCTTTCAATTTAGATAGTATCCATTTATCTTTTCCTGCTGAACTGTGAAGTTTTTCACGCTTCAGGATTTCACCGTAAAGATTCTCTATCTCTTTGATGCCCGGGTTTTGCTCTTTTTCGCTAAAGACCATATCAAGGCCAATAAGTTTTGCCCCGCTGTTCTTCAAGATTGTAATCATCTCAGCTATAATATGCCTTGGCCAGGGCCATTGGCCGAGCTCACTTATACTTTTATCGTCAATATTTACTAAAGCCACCTTGCTCTCTCCAGGGTTGCGTGGCGTGTCAAGACGCATTTCGATCTCGTAAATTACCTTTTCAAGAGACTCAAAAAAGGGGAAGGACAGAAAAGACAGGTAAATAAAAGCGCTCGCCACGAAGGCAGCTATGTACATAGAATTCAAATTCTTGTGGGCGCCTTTCATGCTGTCAGGAAAGTTTGAATGTGCATCTCTTTGACTTGGTAGCCAGTAATCCTAGCTCTTTTATGGTGCCTATTTGACATACATTTAAATATCTAATAAACTTAGAATTAATTTTTTGACTATATCAGATTGACCCCTTTATGTCAAAGAAAAGCCAGGCACTTGGATTGCTAAATTTTACATGACTGTTAATTCATTTGAAATGATCTATAAGTGCTGATATAAGAAAAGAACAGATATTTTAATAACAGAACGCCACACAAGGGGACTGTTTATGGCAAAGATAGACTCAGATCAGATAAAGAAAAAATTGCAGAACGAGAATTTTGTTTCCCGCCGTAAGTTAGGGGAATTATTAATAGAGTCAGGCCTTTTGACGAATGATAAACTAAAGGATGCCTTAGAGGTTCAGAAAAGAACGCGTAAAAGATTGGGCGAGGCCTTGATTGAGATGAGACTCGTTTCAGAAGAGGAGATAGCCTTTGCTCTGGCTATGCAACTTAAGATTGCCTTCATTGATCTCAAGGACTACTCCATTAAAGACGATATTATCGATTCTGTACCTGAGCAGGTTTGTCAGAAATTTGTATGTATTCCTGTAGCCATGAGAAATAATATACTTGATGTTGCTATGGCTGATCCTCTTGACCTAAATATGATGAAAGATCTTCAGTTTATAACTGGTTACAGTATTCAGCCGGCTATCTCCACCCGAAGCCAGATAATTGACCGGCTTCAAAGACATTACCATCCGGAAAAATCGATTACGGATGTTGCTGATCAGTTTGTGGAAGATGTTGGCATGGAATTTCTTTCCGAGGAGAAGGAAGAACAGAAGGTCGAAGAGGATTTCGAGTCGTTAAAGGACTCACCCTTTATAAAGATGGTTGATCTAATAATTAGGAATGCCATCAAGCAAGGGGCAAGTGATATTCATATTGAGGCGCAGGAAAATCAGGTGAGGGTTAGATATCGCATTGATGGGGTACTACAGGATTCGATCAAGCTTCCAAAATGGACACAACCTGTTATTGTCTCACGCATAAAGGTTTTAGCGGGTCTAAATATAGCAGAGAGGAGGCTGCCCCAAGACGGGAGGATAAGGGTGAAGGCAAAAAACATGTCCGTAGACCTGAGGGTATCTACACTTCCTACGTACTATGGGGAAAAGGCAGTCGTAAGGATCTTAAACAAACAAGCAGCATTCCTTTCATTTAGTCAACTTGGATTTAGTGACAAGAATATGACAATATTAAAGAATTTCATCCATCGCCCTCAGGGTATTGTTTTGATTACGGGTCCTACAGGCAGCGGGAAGACCTCAACCCTCTATGCCTGTATGCAGGACATCAAGTCGGAAGAGGTAAATATCATTTCTGTTGAGGATCCTGTGGAATATGAGTTACCTGGTATGAACCAGGTGCAGATAAACGAGAAGGTTGGCCTTACATTTCCTTTTCTTCTGCGCTCGATTTTAAGACAGGATCCAAATGTGATAATGGTAGGGGAGATAAGAGATGAGGAGACGGCTGAGATAGCTGTTCAGGCCGCCATGACTGGACATCTAGTTCTTTCAACCCTCCATACAAACGATGCCCCCACAGCTGTTACCCGCCTTATAGATATAGGGATACCGCCGTATCTGATTGCTGCTTCAGTAGTTGGAGTTGTTGCACAGCGGCTGGTAAGAACCATATGCCCTGATTGCAAGGAGGAATATTTGCCTACTCGAGATCTTCTGACCAGAGTTAATCTGGATCAAGATGATCTTCCCTTTAAGTTTTATAGAGGGGCAGGGTGCAAAAATTGCGGTGATACGGGTTTCAAAGGGCGTACTTCTCTTGAAGAGATAATGGTTATGGGTCCTAAAATAAGGGAACTCATTCAGTCCTCTGGAACGGCCGATACCTTGAGGGAAGCAGCCATGGCAATGGGGATGAGCACGTTAGGGATGAGCGGCATGAAAAAGATAGAGATGGGAATAACCTCCATAGAAGAGGTTCTGAAGGCGGTGCACCAAAAGGAGGAGCTGACAACCGTTTGCCCACATTGTGGAAAGAATGTCAGCTTAGATTTCTTAGACTGTCCTTATTGCGAAAAGCCCATAATCCCCACCTGCAGCTCTTGTAACCGGATAGCACAGCCAGATTGGGTGGTTTGTCCGTATTGTGGAAATAGCTTAAAACCTAAGAGTTAATGACTCGCCGCACCACCCAAGGAGATTTATTTCTTGACTATTTGTTTATCCTTGTCCTACCATCCATAGCTTAAGACGATATTTACGAAAGCTTTCAGCTACATAGAAGAGGAATCGAGATGCAGTGCAAATACCATCGTGACAGGCTAGCAGAATTTTTTTGTGCCAATTGTAATGCTCCTCTGTGCAAGGAATGCGCTGACGAGGGTGGGCCTGGGGAATACTATTGTTTTCAGTGTGCCATGATTCGATCTGTCTCTGCGGTTGGTACATCTATACAAGAGAAGCGGGAAAAGGAAAAGGATAAGAGACTGAAAAAGAAGAAAAAATGGGGTCCCTTTCACTATTTTGTAGTCGTCTCCTCTATCTTGATCTTGGTAATGTGGGGGGTTATTATCTTTGGTAGTCCAAAAAAACCTGCCAGAACTGTCACGGCTGATTTTATTAAAAAGGGCAGGGTGCTATTATTTATGGTTGACGGTGCTATCAAGCGCTATGCACACTATGAAGGGAATAAATATCCTGAACACCTAACTGATCTCATTCCCAAGTACTTACCACTGAGAGAGAGCGAAGTCTTTCATCTGAAGAAATTATCCTATCACAGAGACTCAAAGATAGGCTACCGCCTGTCTCTGGCCACTCCTACACCGGGAGAGATGAATGTTATCTTATCGCCCAAGGGTGTTGAGTACAGTCCTCCATCGGGAGAAGGGGCATAAATGAAAAGACAGGCCGGCTTCACCTTACTAGAGTTAATGGTAACAGTAGCCATCGTAGGTATTCTGGCTGCTACTGCAATTCCAGCATATAACACGTATAGACAGCGAACCTATGGATCTGAAGCTACTGTTATGCTCAAGCGGATTCTTGACGCAGAGATCATGTATTTTCTGGAGAATGAGAAATTTTTTCCAGAAGCTGGGGAGCCAGCAATAAATATATTTAACGATGATGACCCTTCCAAGGCAGAGATAAATCGAGTAAAAAACGCACTTAAAATACTTATTCCTGTAAGGCATAAACTTGATTTCACCATTACTACTTTAGCGGTTCTGGGCGAACCACTTAATATGGTAACTGTATCATCTGCTGGAAGTTCTTTTGATCTTTTCCGTGGGGCCACGTCAATCACTGGAACCGTTGATAAAACTGGAAAGATTGATATCTTGTAGGGATAATCAATAGTTATCCTGTTTGAACCATCCAGGCATGGAAATGAATAAGTCAGATTCGTGGCTATATCCAATAGTGGAAATACCTCTTGCTAAAGTCCATCTGCGCAAGAATTCTCAAAATATCCTTACGAGCACATGAATTTTGAATCACTATTTAACAATTTTATTACCAGCGGGATAAGATCTCCGGACCTGGAAACCATAAAGAAATTTAGAGCCCTCAATATATTTCTGCTTATCCTTATTCTTTTTTCCCCGTGCCTTGGTTTGTTCTATTTTTTTATCGGGGCAAATCTTCTCTTTTATGCTACCACTACAGGCGGTCTGTTAGGGGTTTCGGCCTTCATTCTTCTAAGAAAGACCAAAAATCTTACACTAGCGGGGAATTATGCCTTTTTTGTCCTTTGGGGCACTTTTTTGATCATTAGATGGAATACCGGGGCCATGAGCGAAGGCGGTGTAATCCTCTTATCCTGGATATGGAATGCTGTGCTTATCCTCATGGCTATTTTCATTACAGGATATCTATGGGGAACGATCTGGGGGACTTTAATATTTGTGGAAACAGGTGTTGCAGTTTATCTATTCAGGGGCGGTTACAAGTTTCCAAATCTCATGCCCCCTGACATTTCACCTATCTATTCCCTGGGTGCCTATTTATCCGGCCTTTTGGCTATCCTTTTAATCGCCTTTCTGTATGAAAGGGAAAAGGCCGATGTCGTCGACAGGGAGCAAGTCAAATCCAGGGCCCTTGTTGAGTCAAAAAGGTATGTCGACGCTATCATTGAAAGATCTCCTTTGCCCACTTTTGTAATAGACAGAGAACATCGCGTGATTCAGTGGAATCGTGCATGTCAGCAGATGACGGGTGTCCGTGCAGAGGAAATAATTGGTAAGAGGGTTCCTACCTCTCTGTATGTTGATGATGAGCGGAGTCTGGCTGACATCATTATAGAGGACCCGGATTCTATAGCAGAGAGATTTTCTGGCTCTATATTATCCAAGACAGACAGCGGGTACTTTGAAATCGGAATTCCTCTTCCTGCCATAAAAGAAGGTACTCAGGCAATCGTATCCGTTGCACTTATTCGCGACATGAACGGCTCGATCAACGGGGCTATAGAGACGATACAGAATGTGAGCAAGCTTCAGCAGGGAGATTACAAGGTATATGATGACTATGATGGGCCAGTTGAATCACCATCAGATCCAATTTTTAGCATTGACTCAGAGGGTAAGATTAGCTTCTGGAATAAAGCGTGCGAAGAAACTTTTGGCTACCCTTCGTCTAAGATAATTGGAAGCGACCCGTCGATTTTCCTTTCAAAATCTACAAAACGGCCTTTTGAGGAAACGATTGCCAAGGTTTTTAAGGGGGAATCATTGAATGGAAAGGAATGGAAATATTATTCGGCCCAGGGGGAAGCCGTACACGTTCTGGCCAGGGCATACCCTATTCAAGACAGCAAGGGGAACTCCAAGGAATGTGTAATTGTTAATACTGATATAACGGATCTTAGATCGAGAATGGATAACTTAAAGCGGGATGCAAGGGAGGCCAAGGAGAAACTAAAAAGGGTGACAGATGAATATACGTTATTAAGAAAAAATATCGCTACCTATATTCGAAGGAAGGGGTGATAGCTGAGGAGGGATAATTGGGTGGCTCCCGGCACGTTGCTTAAGCCTAAATAACTTCATAGACCATAACCTCTGCACTTTTTCCTTTAACCTTCTTTGGGCCGACTTTTCTTATTTTGAATTTACCTTTCACAGCCCTGTATGTATCCTCTCCTATAAGGATCTGGTTGGGCTTGGCAATTGATTCTAATCTTGAGGCAATATTGACCGGGTCTCCGATGACGGTGTAATCCATCCGCCTGGGTGAACCAATACTTCCTGCAACCACGCGCCCCGTGTTTATTCCTATCCTTATATCGAGTTTTTTTCTATGATTTCCTTGTTCGGCCATCATTCTTGCCAGTCTTTCTTTCATTTCCTTGGCTGCCAGAATTGCCCTTTCAGTATCATCTTCTCGTTCCATTGGTGCCCCAAAAATAGCCATCAATCCGTCTCCTATGTACTTATCGAGGGTACCATCGTAGCTGAAGATAATATCCGTCATTATTGAAAAATATTGATTTAGAATCATATTTGTTTCCTGAGGGGGAATCTGTTCCGCAAGTTGAGTAAAAGCAGCAATGTCTGTAAAGACCATAGTAGCCGTTAGTTCCTTCGGCTCCATAACCTCCTGGCTCCCCTTTACGATCATTTCTACAACCTGAGGAGCGAGAAATCTCTCCAGACGGCTCCTCCGCATCTCTTCTTGCCTTATCTTTTCATTAAGGCTGGCCTGTTCAAGTATCATGGCCATCTGGCTTCCAGTGGCCTTCAGGAGCTCGAGATCATCTTTGGTGAACTGGTTATCAAACCTTACACTGTCGAGTTGAATAACACCGATAACCTTGTCTTTTCGCCAGAGTGGGGCACAAATAACTGATCTGAGTTTCTGGATAAACACGCTCTTCGCACCATCAAATCGAGAATCAGCCATAGCATTTGATGTTAAAATAGCCTCTTTATCATGTATTACTTTATCAATTATAGTTCGACTAACCTTTAATTTTCCCTTATCCTTTTCTTGATCGTCTTTATATTTGACGACAAGGGGATCAAGGTCACTATCTCCTTCATCTCCGGTAAGGATCAAAAAACCGTAATCAGCATCAATGACCCTAAAGACAAGATCCATTATCTTTTTCAGGAGTTCCCTGAAATCAGTGATGGAATTCAACTGGCGACTGATCTCGAAAAGCAACCAAAGCACTTTATTCCTTCTCTCTAATTCGGCCTGAGTCTCTTGTGATGCGGGAAGAATAGCAGCCTCTCTTGGGGTTTTCATATCTTGTGTAGAAACTAGCAGCTCTTGAGAGTCAATGACACCACTCTCTGAAAGGCTCTTTATTACCTGTTTATTCTCCTTCTCATAATCGCCATCAGTTGTCAGGACAAGGGAGTCTTTTTTGGTTAAAAATACGAGGCTTGAGCTGCCGATTTTTATTTCGTCCTTGTGTTTCAGGAGGATACTCTGAATTGATTCCCTATTTACCTTCGTACCATTTTCGCTTCCAAGGTCTTTTAGAATGTAGCCCTCTTTTGTTTCCAGTATCTCAGTGTGGTAACGAGAAACGGTTTTATCAGAGAGGATAAGATTATTGTCTTTACTCCTGCCTATGGTAATTTTTTCTTTGTCGATTTGAAAGTTAGACCTTCGGCCATCATTGGTTATGACATCTAAGCTTGGCATATCCTCTTTTCCAAGATTTTTAATGAAAGCCTCGCAAGATAACAGTTATATTATCTCGCCTGCCAGCAAGACTGGGCTGTTGGATCAAGGAAAGGTGATCTATATTGAAGGTTCCAAGGAATGTAAATTGCATAGCTATCTCACCCTTCAACCTGGGTGCATGAAGAGGGTAGGGATTAATGATTTGCCCCTCACCATAGCCAGTTGCCGTTCTTGTCCCATCGGCTATTGTATTGTATCCCAAGCTTTGAAAGGATACTTTGGTAGAGAAAAAGGGTGTTACCCCTAAAATAGCCAAGATCTTGGCAATGCGGGTCTGGTTTGAACCCCCTTTCCTTTGCCTTAGAGAGGACCATAGTCTTTGCGGTCTTGCCAGCAATGCAGATATAATCCAAGTGAATAGAATGGTAGAGTTTATCTTCCAAGGTTACAACAACTACCGCATTGTCGGGTATTCTTTCATCAATCGTTATATATATACTCAAAAAGAAACCTATAAGAAGAATGCTTATCAATACTACTGTAATTATTTTGTATGTTTTTTCCACTTCTTATGATTTTGTTCTTACACGAGCTACTTCAACAGGGCAAAAGGTCTCTGGATTCGTGTAAATACGATTTTATATTGAGCCTAAGACCGCCAGTCTCTATTTCCGCTAATTATATCATACACCGTGAAGATATGAATCCTGAATCTTTCACTAAATTTTGAAGTTTTTACTATCTTTTTAAGACAAAGTCAACCAAATGATCCGAAAATTAAAAACAGGTTGAGCTTTTCCCCATTTCCGGATCTGTTTATGGCATCTTTTACGTTTCAAGGGTTTTTCAACAAGCACAAAGATCAAGGGATGTTAAGATTGCTAGAGGGAAGAAAAAGATCTGTGATTTTGTGGTCCTACACGAAGACATATAATTCATGGAAGGAGGGATAGCTTTTGGGAAGAGACGTTTCTTCGCTGGACGGAAGCATTACATCTTTGCATTGGAGATGTAAGTGTCCACTTTGCTGTAGTGTTAACATTTCTGTAGGTCAGCCTATTTTATAATAATCCTTATACCAAGCAAGGAATTTTCTAATACCTGTCCTGAGTGAAGTTTTTGGATTAAAGCCCAACATCTTTTTCGTCTTTTCTATATTAGCATATGTTTCAGGGACATCACCAGGCTGAAGAGGAAGGAAGTTTTTCTTTGCCTCGACACCCAATTCCTCCTGAATGATCTTTATAAGTTCCATCAGTTCCTCAGTCTTTGAATTACCAAGATTAAATAATTCGTAACTAAAAGGAGTATTCAGGGCAGAGATGGTTCCATCTACAATATCATCTATGTAAGTAAAATCCCTTTTCATTTTTCCAAAGTTATAGATATCTATCGGTCTCCCATCCAGCATAGACCTGGTAAAAAGAAAAAGGGCCATATCTGGCCTTCCCCATGGCCCATAAACGGTGAAATAGCGCAGCCCGGTTAAAGGGATCTTAAAAAGATGGCTGTAAGCGTATGCCATCAGTTCGTTAGTTCTCTTGGTTACTCCATATAGGGAGATTGGGGTGTCAACACTGTCTTCAACGGCAAAAGGCAGCTTTTTGTTATTACCATAAACAGATGATGAAGAGGCAAAGACGAAGTTCTTTATAGGGAATTGCCGTGCCATTTCCAATAGATTGAGAAAGCCCCTAATATTGCTCTCCTGATAGGTAAAGGGGTTTTGGATTGAGTATCTTACACCAGCCTGGGCCGCCAGGTTACAAACCTTATCTATGTGGTGCTGGGAGAATATCTTCTTGAGGGCACCAAGATCGTTAATGTCTTTGTGATAGAAGGTGAGATTATGATGAGAGATTATCTGTTCCAGTCTGGCCTTTTTTAAAGAGACATCATAATAGGGATTGAGGTTATCTATGCCAATTACCCTATCACCCTTATCAAGTAGTGATCGGGCTATATGAAAACCAATAAAACCAGCCACTCCTGTAACAAGGGTTGTTTGGTGATTATCTATCATAGCATTTTCAAATAGATAGCAGCTTTCAGGTTCTATAGCCGGCATTTATCCTTATATAATCATAGGTCAGATCACAGGTTATTATCCTGTCTTTCCATCTTCCCTGATTAAGCTGAATAGTAATTGTTAGCTGTTCCTTTTTCATTTTTTCAGCTGCCTCTCTTTCTTCTTTTTCACTGGTCATAACACCGCCATCTACTATCTTGGTCCCATCTATCCATATGCGAACCTTATTTTCCTCCATCTTAATTCCTGACCTCCCAATGGCAGCCATAATCCTTCCCCAGTTAGGGTCTTGGCCAAAGATGGCCGTTTTAACCAGGTTGGAATTTCCAACTGCCCTGGCGGCTGTATGTGCATCATTTTTTGTTGCTGCACCGTCCACCTCAATTATAACTACCTTGGTAGCCCCCTCGCCGTCTTTGGCAATCATGTGAGCTAACTCCAGCATAACATCTGTTAAGCCCCTTTCAAACTCTCTTATGTCTGACCTATCTAAGCTTGTATTTCCCGCAACCCCGTTAGCCATAATCAGGACCATATCATTGGTGCTGGTCTCTCCGTCCACGGTAATTCGATTGAAGGTGCGGTCAGCAGCTGATCGAAAGATAGGCCATAAGGTCTGGGAATCAATATATATGTCTGTAAGCAGAAAAGAAAGCATTGTCGCCATATTTGGCATGATCATACCAGCTCCTTTAGCTAATCCCAATAAGTGAAAGGGATATCCACCAGCATTCCCTTCAAAATAACTCATTTTGGGAAATGAGTCTGTGGTCATTAAAGCCTCGGCAACAGATTGAAATCCATGAGGGGAGAGATTTTTTATGAGGCTTGGAATAGCCTTTTTTATCCTATCCAATGGTAGGTAGGCCCCGATAACCCCTGTTGAGGCAACAACTGTCTCCTCTGGATGGATGCCTAATCCCTTGGCAACCATATCTGCTGTTTCAATGGCATCGTTTAATCCTTGAATACCGGTACAGGCATTGGCACAGCCTGTATTGGCGATAACCGCTCTTAAGAAGCGGTTTTTTATCCTTTCCTGACTCAATAGAACCGGGGCGGCCTTAACCTTATTTGTCGTAAACACCCCTGCTCCCACCGCTTCCTTTTGGGAAAGGATCAAAGAAAGATCCAAATGACCGTCCTTGTTCAGGCCAGCAGAAACGGCAGAGGCGAGAAATCCTGGAACGGAATAGTTGTTGTATTTTTTCATCTACCACAGCAGCGTTTGTATTTTTTCCCGCTTCCGCACGGGCAGGGATCATTTCTGCCTACCTTAGCCGTCTTCCGCTTGACCGGGGACTTGCCTCCGTTATCACCATGACTGAGGACTATTTCCCTCTTTGGAGCTATAGTGGAGGGTCGTCCCTGGGGGGCTATTCTTACCCTGAAAAGTGTTTTGAGGGTATTTTCCTTAATACCTTCCACCATTGAGAGGAACATGCCGTAGCCCTCTTTCTGATACTCCTTGAGAGGATCCATCTGGCCGTATCCCCTTAAGCCGATACCCTCTTTTAGCTGGTCCATACCGAGAAGGTGATCCATCCAGAGTTCATCGATTGCCTGTAGCATGGCCATTTTTTGCAGAAAATGAAAGGATTGAGGATCGATCTCCTTCTCTTTTTTCTCATATGAATCTAAGGCCTGCTGTGTTAACGTACCTATCAAAGTAGCCTGTTTCAGATCCTTCATCTCTCCTTTGGAAAACCGGGGCAAGAACCCAAATACATTATACATATACTCTGAAAGTGGGCTCAAGTTCCATTCTTCTGGAAAGATTTTGGGATCAATGCTATCTAAAGCCGCTGCCTCTACCAGCTCGTCAATCATACCCACTATGGTTTCCTTAAGGTGATCACCCTTCAGTATTCCCCTTCTCTGGCCGTATATTACCTTCCGTTGTTGGTTCATCACATCGTCATATTCAAGGAGACTTTTTCGGATGTTGAAGTTCATGCCTTCGACCCTTTTCTGGGCCCCTTCAATTGCCCTTGAAATGATTTGGTGTTCTATTGGTTGATCCTCTTCCATGCCGAGTCTATCCATGACCGAGGCAATTCTTTCTGAGCCGAAGATCCTCATGAGATCGTCTTCCAAGGAAAGATAGAACCGTGAAGAGCCTCGATCTCCCTGCCGTCCCGAACGTCCCCTCAGTTGATTATCAACCCTTCTGCTTTCGTGCCTCTCCGTACCAAGGACATGCAACCCACCCAGTTCTGGCACACCATCACCTAACACTATATCGGTTCCCCTACCAGCCATATTTGTGGATATGGTAACAGTTCCATTTTGTCCGGCCTGGGCAATAATCTCGGCCTCTCTTTCATGGTTTTTGGCATTTAAGACCTGGTGTTTGATGCCCTCTCTTTTAAGCATCTTGCTCAGTCTCTCAGATTTTTCGATTGATATTGTACCAACGAGTACAGGTTGACCCCTTTCATGCAATTTCTTGATTTCTTCACCAACTGCTTTGAATTTCTCCCTTTCGGTCTTGTAAATAACGTCTGGATAATCATCCCTGATCATTTTTTTATGGGTTGGTATTACCAGTACATCAAGATCATAGATCTTTTTGAATTCCGGTGCCTCTGTATCAGCTGTTCCGGTCATTCCAGCGAGGTTTTCATACATCCTGAAGTAATTTTGAAAGGTTATGGTAGCCAGGGTTTGATTCTCTTCTGCAACATTAACACCTTCCTTTGCCTCAATGGCCTGATGTAACCCATCGCTCCACCTCCTACCTGGCATAAGTCTACCGGTAAATTCATCCACGATTATCACCTGCCCATCCTTGACAACGTAGTCCACATCCTTATTAAAGAGCCAATACGCCTTAATCAGCTGTTGGGTGGCATGCATTCTATCGGATGTTTCCGAATATTTCGCCTCCAATTCTCGCTTATACCTTTTCTTTTCCTTGAAGTTCAATTGAGGGTCGTTATCGATTTCTTGGAGTCCCTCGATCAGATCAGGGATAACAAAGGCATCTTGTTGATCTCCGGATAACAGTCTTAGCCCCTTATCTGTCCAGTTTGCACTACGATCTTGCTCATCGATGACGCAGTAAAGTTCTTCATCCAAGACATGGAGGGTCTTTTGGGCTGCAAGGGAGGATTGCATCCTATCGATCATTTTTTTTAATCCTGGTTCCCTGGCAATAAGGTCAAGAAACCGTGGATTCTTTGGGTCACCCCTCTTCACTTGAAGTAGCAATTCGACTGTCTTATCATCATCCGTGCCTTCCCTCATCCGCGCCTCTGCCCCATTGAGGACGGACCTAATAACCCTATCTTGGTGCCCTTTAAGTTCAATGATCAAGTCTTTGAGTGTGGCATAATAGATATCTTTACTCCGCTCGATGGGACCTGAGATTATCAGAGGAGTCCTGGCTTCATCAATGAGAATACTGTCTACCTCATCAACAATGGCAAAATGGAGCTCCCTCTGCACACAGTCTTCTAATGAGAACTTCATATTATCCCTGAGGTAATCAAAACCGAATTCATTGTTAGTGCCATATGTTATATCAGCGTTGTAGGCAATCTTTCTTTCATGATCATCCATATCGTGCACAATAACACCGACAGACATCCCTAAGAATTGGTATATTCCACCCATCCACTCAGCGTCTCTTTTAGCAAGATAGTCATTCACCGTAATCAGGTGGGAACCGCGTTCTAAAAGGGCGTTTAGGTATAGAGGGAGGGTAGCGGCCAGTGTTTTGCCTTCACCTGTTTTCATTTCTGCTATCTTGCCATGATGGAGGGCTACGCCTCCTAAGAGCTGCACATCAAAATGCCTCATGCCTAAGACGCTCACCGAGGCTTCTCTCACAGCGGCATAGGCCTCAGGTAAAATATCATCCAAGGCCTCACCCTTTGCTATCCTCTCCCTAAATTCCACTGTCTTGCCCCTCAGTTGGGTATCAGTGAGGCCTTTATAGTGGGGTTCAAGCTCATTGATCTGTGTGACTATCGGAGCGAGTTTTTTAAGTTCTCTTTCGTTTTTGCTCCCGACAATATCCTTGAAAAGTTTACCTAACATACAGAAATTCCCTTCCGATTATCTTTCCTTCTGATTAAACATTTATAAAGAAAAATTCAAGTAGCAATTACCCTATTGCGTAACTTATTGAATCTTGAAAAATAATGTGCAGGTTTGGTAAAGGTAAATGTACCAAATTTAGAGGCAGAAGTCCACAAACGACGTTATAGGGTTAAAGGTTTTGTATGGTAATAAGGTTATACGAAGATGAGAGGGGCTAACAAATACTCTCCCCAAGCGACGGGTGCAAATCAATCTAATATGTAACGAAGAGGGTTTACAGGGACACGATTTAGAAGTACCTCATAGTGGAGGTGCGGGCCTGTGGATCGGCCAGTTTTTCCAACCTCGGCTATTATTTCACCCCTTTTAACATGCTGCCCTTTCGTTACGCGGAATTTATGCAAATGTCCATACCTTGTCATCAGGTTATATCCATGATTGATAGCAATCATGTTGCCGAAGTTGCCTTCCCTACCCGCAGATACCACTAATCCGTCGGCTGGTGCAATTACAGGTGTCCCGATCCTGGTCCCTATATCCAGTCCTTTGTGAAATTCCCTTTGATTTGTAAACGGTGAGATCCTGTAGCCAAATCTAGAAGAGAACCATCCTTCGGTTGGATTGATAGATGGTGTACAGGCCAGAATGGATTTCTGCTCTTTCAAGAAATTGCTCAATTCTGTTTGGGATATGGAGGTCATAGCCATTTCTGTTTCCAGATTGTCCAGGGATTTATGCATTTGATGGATTAGCCCTTTATTATGAACCTCCTCCATTTGATAATCTGACGTGAGGGTATTAACATTTGAGCCTCCAAGGCTCAAAAATTGATCCTCTTCCCCAGATGGCTCTAAGCTTGTCATAACCCTTAACTCGTGCTCAAATTCTTGTAGCTTGGCCATCCTTTGACCGATTTGGTTGATCTTTTTGCTCAAGGCAATGAGGTGCGTTTTTTGAGCCCTGTTTTCCTTCTTTAGATAATTTAATTCTGGTATCTGGGTTTTGATCCTTCTGTAATCGGTAATGAGCCACCCGATTCCGATGGCTATCAGAAAAATAAGAGGGGTAAGAATAAAGATCAGTGTGTTAGGAACGCCAATTTTTCTTATCTTATTTGATCCTCTAGGAAGGAATACAATAGTAGACTTTTTTGAGGCCATAAAAATAGAAGAATTGGGCTAAATCATATTGTGTCTCATTGGAGGCGGCAACCGGATTCGAACCGGTGTCAAACGGTTTTGCAGACCGCTGCCTTAGCCACTTGGCTATGCCGCCTTCTGATGGAGCGGGAAACCGGACTTGAACCGGCGACCGTCACGTTGGCAACGTGATGCTCTACCAGCTGAGCTATTCCCGCCCTGTAATACATCTTAGCAGTTTCTTGTCTGTTGTCAATAAAAAAATGCCAGGGTTTCTAGAGGAGTGCCCTCTTGATCATTCGCAAGTATAACCATCCAGACCACATAGTTAATATTAAAGCCCCCCAGAGAAAAGTCATTCCAACGTCATGGAAATCGACCTCAAAATACCGGTAGTGCAGAGTAAGGCATATTAGGGCCACCGATTGGAATATTGTCTTGTATTTTCCAAGAGAGCTTGCCTCAATAACCTTACCTTCAGCCACAGCAATACCCCTCAATCCTGTGACTGCCATTTCCCTTCCGATAATTAGGATGACAATCCAGGCAGGAACCCTGTCCAGGGCCACAAGCATGATCATGGTTACCGAGACCAGCAATTTGTCAGCTAAGGGATCAAGGAACTTACCCAAAGAGGTGACAATTTTGTATCTCCGGGCATAGAATCCATCCAGGAGATCTGTTGTAGCAGCAAGTCCAAAAAAGAGGGCGGCTAAGAAACTGCCCAATCTTCCAGGAAAATACAGGCAAGCAACCACTGCCGGAATCAAGACCAACCTAATAATACTCAGAGTATTTGGGAGGTTAATTATTTGGCCTTGATTTTTGTTCATAATTAAAGCCTTCAGCTTCCCTTTTTCTGAATTCCATGTAATATTTCATGACCTTTTCCACGAAGCGTCTTGTCTTGGGTAAAGGTGGGACAGAATTGTGTTTGGCGACTATTTTAGCACCTGCATTATAGGCAGCTATAGCTAATCTCTTATCCTGTTTAAACTTCTCAAGAAGTAAACCAAGGTATCTTGTGCCGCCGGAGATATTTTCTTCTGGATTAAAGGGATTATCTACCCTCATATCACCTGCAGTAGCTGGCATAAGCTGCATCAGACCCTGAGCACCACTTTCAGAGATCGCATCGGGATCGAAAGATGATTCAGCCTTTATAATGGCCTTTATTAGGTCAGCCTCTACACCAAATTGTTCTGCTGCCTTATGGATTATAGCATCATATTTTTTAATGTATTGTCTTCCCTTTATCCCACCTGTCTTGATATAAAGGCGATACCGCGTATCTGATCGAACGTTGGTAAAATGCCAAATCCCATTCTTATCCCTGAATCGATAGATGTCAGCCGCTGCATATTTGAAGGAAAGTACTACGATGATGGCAGCAGATAGGATTAACCTAAAGGGAGGCATTTTTTACCTCATCTTCTTCCAGTCCGCCAAAAATCTATCTAATCCAATCTTTGTGAGAGGATGTTCGGTTAGCTGGATGAGTACCTTAAAGGGAATTGTAGCAATGTGGGCACCAATCAAGGCTGCGTCCAGAACATGGACAGGATTGCGGATGCTTGCCACAATAACCTCTGTTTCAAATCCATAATTCTCATATACCGTTACTATATCTTCTACTATTCCCATACCAACGCTACTTATATCATCTAGTCTACCGATAAAAGGGCTGACGAAGGTAGCACCCGCTTTTGCTGCTATGAGCGCCTGCAAGGGAGAAAATATCAGTGTTACATTGGTGGTGATATCCTCCTTTGAAAGTATCTGGGTGGCCTTAATCCCTTCAGTTATCATGGGGATTTTCACCACTATATTGTCTGCAAGTTTTGCCAGTTGCCTTGCCTCCTTAACCATACCCTCTGCCTCAAGGCTTATCACCTCTGCGCTCACTGGGCCATCTACTATTTTGCATATTTCCTTAATTAATTCTTCAAAATCTCTTCCCTCTTTTGCTACCAGTGTAGGGTTAGTTGTCACGCCATCCAGTAGACCAAGTTCATTGGCCCTTTCTATCTCTTCAAGGTTTGCTGTGTCGATAAAGAACTTCATCTTTCCTCCTTCAAGAATCAGAGATCTGTGCATAGCCATTTTGGGAATGCGCGCTAAATCTCAATTGCCTCTTTCCATTAATTCCTTTGCATATTTTTCATTGCCACGTTATGCAAAGGCTCAACACAAGGTTCTTTTGGCAATTTATTCAAGAGCTGGCTTATGGTTAATTTAAGAACAGGATGCATGAGATCGGGTGCCAATTGAGATAGAGGCTCTAACACAAAACGCCTCTTGTGGAGTAAAGGATGGGGGATTATCAGATTATCGGATTGTATTACCTCTTGGCCGAACATAAGTATGTCCAGGTCAATTATTCGGGCCTCCCATCTTTCCTTCCGCATCCTCCCCATATCAGATTCTATGCTCATAAGGGCCTTTAATAGCTGAGATGGGTGTTGAGCAACAGTTACCTGGGCAACACAGTTCGCATACCAGTCTTGTCCAGTAACACCCTCGGGCTCTGTTTTGAATAGTGCTGAACAGGCAGTAACATGACATCTCGGCAGCCGGTTTATCTTGCCTATAGAATGCCTACAATTAGATAGCTTATCCCCCAGGTTTGATCCTATGCCTATATATGCTATGGTGCTCTCCAAGATTATAGCCCGATACTTTTTATCCTCTCGGTTGCCTCTAAGAGACGGCTCTCATCCTGGGTCAATGCCAGCCTTATATAACCCTCGCCAGGATAACCAAATCCATTACCTGGCGTTACGACTACACCGACCTCGGTTAGAAGCCTTGTTGCCAGATCTACAGATGTGTAACGATGAGGCACCGGGATCCAAAGATAAAAGGTGGCCTTAGGTGGAGTTACCTTGAAACCGGCATCCCTCAGCCCCTTGACCATGATATCTCTCCTCTGACCATAAATTTTCTGTATCTCTAAGATACTTTCCCTCGTTGCCCTGAGGGCCTTAATGCCAGCTATCTGAATGGCCTGGAAAACACCGGAGTCAACATTACTCTTGATCAAACTTAACCCTTTGATGGCCTCTTTGTTTCCCATGGCAAAGCCGATCCGCCATCCTGTCATATTAAAAGACTTTGATAAGGAATGAAATTCTATACATACGTCTTTGGCTCCCTCAATTTCAAGAAGGCTCATAGGTCTGTATTCATCAAAGCAGATTTCGCTATAGGTAAGATCGTGGCAGACGATTACATTATACCTGTGTGCAAACTCGACGACCGATTTGAAAAAATCCTCATCAGCCACAGCTGCTGTAGGATTGTTAGGATAATTGAGCCACATCATTTTGGCCTTGCTGGCGACCTCAACCGGTATAGAAGTAAGATCTGCTAAGAAGCCATTCTCCTTGAAGAGTGGTACAAAATAGGGCTTTCCACCCGCAAAAATGGTACCAATATTATACACTGGATAAGCAGGGGTAGGGATAAGGGCAAGGTCGCCTGGGTTTATAAACGCCAGAGAAATATGAGCTATTCCCTCCTTTGCACCAATAAGGGCTATTACCTCGCTTTCCGGATCAAGTCTGACTGAGAATCTGTCTTCGTACCATTCGGCAATGGCGACCTTAAAATCTTCCATCCCTGAATAAGAGGGGTAACGATGGTTTGCCGGATCTTGGACGGCCCTCATCATTGCATTGATAATTTTGGGTGGAGTAGGCAGGTCAGGGTCGCCCACACCTAGGTCGATTATATCTACCCCCCTTGCCTCTATCTCTTTCTTTTTTTCATCAATCTCCTTGAATAGGTAAGGAGGTAGTTCTTTAAGTCTTTCAGCAAGTTGAAAAATTTTTTCTCTCCTTTAATCCTAATACATCCAGCATATCATAGAGCCCATTCGGTTGTCGCACAATCCATGTACTTGCCAACAGGGCACCCCTCGCAAAGTTGTCCCTGTTATGTGCCCTGTGAATAATTTCGATCCTTTCACCTATCCCACCAAAAATAACGGTATGTTCACCAACTATATCACCAGCCCTTATAGATTGAACGCCGATCTCTTCTTCTTTCCTCAGTCCAATATAGCCCTTCCTTTCATAGACAACATCGGTATCCAGGTCCCTGCCGGTTGAATCGGCAAGGATCTTAGCAAGATGCATTGCTGTACCGCTTGGGGCGTCTTTTTTGAGTCTGTGATGCGCCTCAACTATCTCCATATCATAGTCTTTACCAAGAATCATGGCCATATCCTCAACTATCTTAAATAACACATTAACCCCTACACTCATATTGGGCGACATAACACATCTGATTGTTTGGGCAAGTAGGTTTACCTCCTTTCCCCTTTCACCGGTAATGCCTGTAGTTCCTATGACCATTGCCTGACCGGTCTTGGCGATAAACCTGATATTATTCAAGGTGCTTTCTGGTGTCGTAAAATCAATTAATACATCCGCGTCTTCCATCACCTCGCTGATATTACCTTTAAGCTCCATACCTATCTTACCTAGACCGACAAACTCTCCCACGTCCTTGCCAATTGCAGGATGGCCTGGTTTCTCAAAGACACCCAGTAATTTGATTTCTCTACTTTTTTGAATCATCTGGACGATTCTTCCGCCCATCCTGCCGGATGCACCGGCGACAACGGCAGTGACCATTTTACCCCTCCAACAATCTATCCCTCTCAGACGCTATTTTTTTCAAGAAATTCAGGAATCATCTCCCCATTGATAAGATCATCATATGTTTCTCTTGCCCTAATGATAGAAAAGAGTTTTCCTTTCACCAGTACCTCTGCTGGCCTAGGCCTTGAGTTGTAGTTTGAGGCCATTGAGAAACCGTAGGCCCCTGCACTCATTATAGCTACTAAATCTCCTGGCTTAAATGGGGGCATTTTCCTGTCTTTAGCCAGAAAATCTCCAGTTTCGCAAATAGGTCCAACCAAACTAGCTGTGAACATATTTGAGTGGGCCATTTTTACTGGCTGCACAGCGTGAAAGGAGTTATAGAGGGTGGGCCTGATTAGATCATTCATCCCTGCATCCACAATGATAAATCTCTTCTTTGCTGCTGACTTGGTATAGAGGACCCTTGTCACCAGAATACCAGCATTACCAATGATAACCCTGCCAGGTTCGAGGATGAGGGTAAATTTATTTGCTCCTATTGTCTCCCTTAATGCCCTGGCGTATTCTAAAGGGTGAGGTGGCTTTTCATCGTGGTAGGTTATCCCGAGACCCCCCCCAAGGTTAAGGAACTTGATATCGAGCCCCATCTTTTTCAATTTTCTATGAAGTTCCCGTAATTTTCTTAAGGCCTCTACAAAGGGATCAATCTCTGTAAGTTGGCTACCTATGTGGCAGGATATGCCTTTTAGCTCAATATTTTTCAACCGCTTGGCTAAGGCATAGGTATTCAGGGAGTCCTTTATCGGTATGCCAAATTTGCTTTCACCGAACCCGGTAACGATATATGGGTGAGTTTTTGGTTCCACATCAGGATTTATCCGTATGGCTATCATTGCCTTAGAACCACTGTTTTCAGCTATCCCATTTAGGGCCTGTAATTCCTGATCTGATTCTACATTAAACATAAGAATGCCGGATTTTAGCGCTAATTCCATATCACTTGGTGTCTTTCCAACCCCGGAATAGACAATCTTATCAGGCGCAATCCCTGCTCTTAGAGCCCGAAAGAGCTCTCCTCCTGAGACCACATCTGCCCCTCCCCCTTCCAAGGCCAGGAGCCTCAGGATGGCAAGATTAGAGTTGGATTTTAGAGAAAAGCAGGTGAGATGGTCTAGGCCTTTGAAAGCATTATTAAAAACCTGGAAATGTCTTGTTATTGTAGAATAGGAGTAAAGGTAGAAAGGTGTTCCAATCTGCTCTGCTATATATGCCACAGATAGATCCTCACAGTACAGATCATCTTTTTTATAAGAAAAGTAATTCATCTCAGTAAACCTTCAAATAACTCCTTCACATGTATTTCAATCTTGGCTCACTATCTTGCCCTCAAACATATCGACTATATCCTTCACCGGCCCAGGCAGTCTATCTTCTCCTGAGCCTTTTTTTAGATCTTTGCGGTCATTTCGCTTCTTAAATACAACCTTAAGGTTTGACTGAAAGAAATCCTGGACATAGGCAACCAGCTGCTCATAGTGCTCAGGGTCATCAAAATAGCTTCCCGTAAATGATCCTTCACCGTACGGTAATTCCAGTGCGTGTTCAGTAATGGTATAAGATTTCCATTCCCTTAGTATATTGGCAATCGCCTTATTCTTGGTAGCTAGGTAGCGTAAAAACTCACTCCATTTCTTACCATCATCTGGAGGGGTTTCTTTGGGTGGGTATTCTTTCTTACTGAAAGCCGCTTCCAGATCTTTGCTATGTTCTGTTGGTATAGGTTTATTGAGTCGTTTTTCTATATCCTCAATCCTCTTAATTAACTCATCAAACGAAAGGTATTCCATGAGTCTTGAGAGCTTAAGTAAAATCGCTTCCAGCGCAATTCTGGGATTGTTCGTATACCGAAGATCTGCTTCCCTATTGATAAGAAAGCTCAGCGATTGAAGCAGCCTTTCTAATCCTGCATGTTTTGCCTGTTTTTTTGTTTCTTTCAGCTCATTATCAGGTAAATCCATAATCTGAGAAGGTTCTTGAGAGATTAGAGAGACGATCAAATTTCGGAACTGACCCATTATTTCTCGGTAGAACACCTTGATATCATAACCATAGTTATATATTTGATCTATTATCTCCAGGCATAATTTGCTATCACCATCAATGATAGCCTTCGATGTCTTATAGATGAGATCCCTGTCTATTAATCCTAGAACAGAGGTTATATGGTTATCCTCTACATTTGGGCCCGTAAAGGAGACAACCTGATCGAGGAGACTTTCAGCGTCCCGCAAACTTCCACCAGCCTCCCTTGCAATAACGGAGATACCAGAATCGCTTATCCTTATCCCTTCTTCTTTTATTATCCTTTTAATCTGTTGTTCTATTTCTAATATGGGTATCCTTCTGAAATCGAATCTTTGGCATCGGGACACTATGGTTGCAGGCACCTTATGGGGTTCTGTTGTGGCAAAGATGAATTTGACGTGTTCTGGTGGTTCTTCGAGGGTTTTTAGTAAGGCATTAAAAGCAGGGAGTGTCAGCATATGAATCTCATCTATAATATATATCCTATATTCGCCATGAGAAGGAAGGTACCTGATATTTTCTCGAAGATTCCGTATCTCATCAATTCCCCTATTTGATGCACCATCAATCTCCTGGGCATCAACGGATGAACCATTAGTTACCTCAATACATGAGGTACATGTGTTGCAGGGATTTCCTCCCTGGGATTTTTGACAATTAAGGGCCTTGGCAAAAATTCGGGCAACTGATGTCTTACCTACACCCCGTGCGCCGCTGAATAGATAGGCATGAGCTAGTCGATCAGATATCAAGGCATTCTTGAGCGTCTGTGTTATGTGCTCTTGGCCTTTAACCTCTTCAAATACCTGAGGTCTCCATTTTCTGGCAAAGACTTCGTATGGCATGATGAATTACTAAAGGAATAGGTAACGGAGAGAGGGGGATTCGAACCCCCGGTACCACTTCTGGTGGTACACGCGATTTCCAGTCGCGCTCCTTAGGCCAACTCGGACATCTCTCCCTCATTCCGCTGAGGCGGAATACATTTGGTCTCTAGCTTTTGGCATATGGCATCATTTTTTGCTTATAGTGAAATGAAAAGAGTTGGTTACACTGTCTGGCCTTTGCAAACGGATGCAGCTATGAGGTTATCGGAAAATTTGACAATGGATAAATATCCTGGCGGAGAGGGTGGGATTCGAACCCACGTGCCTCACTACTCGCAAGACAAATCGATTTCGAGTCGACCCCGTTACGGCCACTTCGGTACCTCTCCGAGCCCTACCTCCTTTTTCGGAAAAAACCCTGCATAAGTTCCCGGCATTGTCTTTCCATTATGCCGGGAATCACTTTTAGGCGGTGATTGAACCTGCCGTCATCAGATAGGTTGTGGATTGATCCTGCCGCTCCGCTCTTTAAATCAAATGCACCAAAAACGAGCGTATCCAAACGGGCATTAATGATAGCTCCCATGCACATCGGACACGGCTCAATAGTCACAACCATGCTCGTCCCATTCAATCGATAATTCTCAAGCAACTTCGCTGCCTGCCTGATAACCAGTATTTCCGCATGAGCAGTAGGATCATTGCGTGAAATACATCTGTTGTGGTCCCTCGCCAAAATTTCGTTGGATTGGCCTATCAAAAGGGCACCTACTGGGACCTCGCCACCAAGCCATCCCTTTTTGGCCTCTTTCAAGGCCTCTCGCATAAAATGGTAAAGATCCAAAACGTATCTTGTTTCTTGTTTCTACTTTACGGACCACCCAAAAATGCTTAAGTTTTTTAGCTAGTTATCAGATTACTCTCGGAAGATTATGTTCTTTGACTATCCTTTAACATTTCCTTATCGGCGAGTCAACTTGATAGTAGGCCTTTGAGCCTTGTCAAAACGTGCCTTAAATAAGAACTGTGTCTTGGTTTCACTCAGGACTGTGTTTAAACTAACACAAAATACGGTGTAAATGAATAGAGATTTTATAACTTATTGTAATTTCGTAATAAATATGTTCACTGGTGATTGGCATAAAAGTTGCTGAACAAAATGAGGACGGTCTGGGATGTGCGTTTACTATTTAAATGATTTTTTCCTAGAAAGAAAAGTTAGGAGAAAAGAGGAAAGCATATTTAATGTAACGGCATCTGCGGATACCTTAGAGAGCCCCGGGTTCACAACTCGGGGCTCTCTAATTGGGGAGTTTTTGCTCGACTATTTTTATATCCTCTGGTGTGTCTACCTCAATAGAATCAAATACGGTTTCTACCACCTTTATCCTATAACCATGTTCCAGTGCCCGTAACTGCTCGAGTTTCTCGGCTCCTTCTAACATACCATAGGAAAGCTTTGTGAATTTTAGCAGAAATTCTTTCCTATACACATAAAACCCTAGGTGTTTATAGTGGATCGTCTTGGGTTCTTGATCGCGATCGAAGGGGATAGGCAAACGAGAAAAATATAGCGCATACCCATTCTTATCCACGGCTACCTTTACATTATTTGTATCATATAGCTCTCGATCATCCTTGATTTCGCACATTATGGTAGACATAGGGGTCTTTGGGTCTTCTATAAGGGGTCTTATAAGATCGGATATTATTGATGGCTGAAAAATAGGTTGATCACCCTGTATATTGACCACCATGTCTCGATCCTCAAGATTAATCTTTTCCGTCGCCTCAGCAATACGGTCTGTTCCCGACAGGTGACTTTCATCTGTCATAATCGCCTGACCACCGAATTCAATAACACATGTATAAATCCTACGATCATCGGTCGCAACGTATACCTCATCCAGCTCAGGGCACTCTCTGGACCTCTGGTAGACATGTTGAATCATAGGTTTTCCCGCAATCAGGGCTAGCGGCTTTCCCTCAAAGCGTTTTGAATGAAACCTTGCAGGGATAAAGGCAACTATTTTCAAGGGCTATCCTATAGCTTAAAGATTTTTTAGTTTGGTTTTCCGACAGGCTATCAGGTTATGTTAAATAGAGACAAATATCAAGGAAACTGCGGGATTCTGTTCCCAATTTGTTGAGGCAGAATACTTTATTGAAGGTTCATGGTTAGGCAATGAAGGCCAAGGTGACCGGAATATGTGAAAGCCTCAGGAGGTGGGCAATAGCGATTTATCTTGGATAGGGCCGTTAGTGGGGCTCAAAACAGGAGCCAATAGCCAATTAGCTCATCGTCTGTTTTGAATTGACATATTTGTATGATCCCCATAGATTAAAAATTGGGACAGATAACCGTTCAAAATGAGAAGGGTAATATTGTGGGTCCTTCAGAGATTGCGGATATCTTAGAGAATTGCGAGCTCTTTAGGGGATTGAACAGGGATGAAATTGAAAAGGTAGCCAGCCTTGGTCATGTTGAGACGTATGAGGCTGGAGAAAATATACTTAACCAGGGAGATTTCGGAGACAGACTTTATATAATCGCTGAGGGTCGTGTATTCTTGGAAAGATCTGTTGATTTAGGTCCACGCAAGGGAAATGCAGTTATTAGCCTTTTGGGCAGAGGAAAGGCATTGGGCTGCTGGTCAACCCTCCTTGGAGAAGCTCACACCCTATTGTCGTCTGCAATATGCAGGAACCGCACAAAGGTGGTTGCCATTAACGGCCTAGCCTTGAGGGAGATGATGCTTGGTAATTTTCAGTTCGGATTTAAGGTCTTGGAAAGGCTCTGCCTCCTTCTTCGAGACAGAATTCAGGGTGCATACGGGGCTATGGAAAACATCTAGGCTCATCCTATTCATCTTCATCAATGTTGATTGGCGGTCCCCTCTGCGTCTTTGGTCTTGAATCCTATGTAGGCGCCGCTTGGCTTATCGACGCCTGGCCGTTGTAAGGTATTCAGGTTCTTTTTGTGTATCATAAACCCTCTTGACAAAGAATTCTAACGCTTTCCAGAATCCATCCAACTGTTTCTTGAATACAGCTGACAACGGTAGCACCCCATTGATGTCGTCTCCAGGGCAAAGTTGTCTACTGGCTGCCTGATGACGGCACCAACTTTTTCGCCTCTTTCCTGCAATAACAAAAATCTGCAGAAGAATCCTGAGCAGAGGCGTAATCAGGAAAGACAAACAATCCGGCAATGAAGATGACAAAGAGTGATGATCCCCTACTCATCGTTATAGGTACTGACCTATGCAAGATGGAGAATGAAATAAGTAAAATAGGATTCAGGGTTTTCTGAGACTTATGGTATAAAGAGCTACTATACTGTAAGGGGTCCTTGATTAACCGTGAGAGTAAAGAGGGCAGAAATGATAGAAAGCGACAGTGAAATGAAGGGAGATAAGAGCAGCATAGTGGAAATATTTACTGATGGTGCCTGCTTTGGTAATCCGGGGCCGGGAGGCTATGGCACCATACTAAGATATCAAACACGGGAAAAGCAGATATCAGGATATTGCCCAAATACTACGAATAACCGAATGGAGCTTATGGCTGTGATAGAAGGCTTGGAGGCACTGAAGAGCCCTTCACAGGCGAGGATATTTACAGATTCCAATTACGTCTACAAAGGAATCACCACCTGGATCAATTCATGGCTAAAAAGAAATTGGTTAAATTCGCAGAAAAGGCCGGTTTTAAACAGGGACCTTTGGGAGAGATTATTAATAGTAAGCAAACGGCACCGGATAGAGTGGCGGTGGCTAAAGGGTCATGCTAGGCATCCTGAAAATGAACGATGTGATAAACTGGCCAAGCAGGCAATCAGGGAGAAGGCGAGAGGGTGAAGTGCTGGATGGAGATTCAGGATTTATTTGATTGTAATTACTTGACAATTATGATAAATGTTTATATACAGTCTTGTTAAATGAATTTTTTCTCACTTAATCTTATTATAATGGGGTTATCATGAAATGCCCGAAGTGCAAATATGTTGCCTTTGATTATTTAGACATCTGTCCCAGATGTGGCAAGGATATGTCAGCAGAGAAGGCTAAATTGAATATCTCTGCTATTAAACCTAATCCACCTTCTCTCTTAGGCTCCCTGACCGGGGATCTCGATGATAGCAGCGTTGAACTGAGGGTACCGGAATTAGTTAAAGAAGGTGCTGAAGATGTGAAGCTGAAAGGTGAGGAAGAAATATATGATGATGGTTCGGAACTGGATATTAATATAGAGGAGGAACCTATATCAGAGTCAGGTAAAGAGGCCGAGCTTGACTTAGGTGATCTTAGTTCTGCCGAGGATGACGAAGACTTAGAGATGGATTTTGTTTCTGATACTGGTCCAGAGGTTGCAGAAGAGGCTGGTAAACAAACAGAAGGAACAGAAGAGGGATCGGGTATCGAGGGAAGCGGAGGTCAAGAAGATGTTCAGGGGGAAGAAACCAAGAAGGATTCGAAAGCGGTAGATCTTGATATGGAGGATTTGGATCTGGAACTCGATTTTGATGAGGATGAGGATTCCAGCAAGTAGTGGTTTGATATTTCTGAATTGAATATGTTTACGCCGAGATAGCTCAGCCGGTAGAGCAGGGGACTGAAAATCCCCGTGTCCCCAGTTCGATTCTGGGTCTCGGCATCCCAAAAACGCAATAGGGACGAGGGGTTAGCCAATATCATGGTTAGCCCTTTTTTCTTGGAATTTATGAATTGTAGCGGTTTTTGTACTGCTTTCCTCAAATCACTATCATTGACTTATCGTAAGGATTGGCATGAGGCGAAATTATCTATTTCAGTTAGATACTATTTCAGTTAGATACTATGCAGGCTTGGAGGCCTCAACAAGGTGGGTTACTCGTGGTAAGCTCCTTGGGATCAACATAGCAGTAGCCTATCATTTGTGGGACTCGAGGCGCACAACAACATATTGACATGCTCGCCACTATATTTTATCCAAAGTCTTTCTAAGTTCTTGGGATAATTGCTTTATATTGAAAGGTTTCTGGATAAAACCATCACAACCACGTTTCAGTATCTCGGTCGCTTGCCCCTCTATGCTGTAACCACTGGAAAGCAGGACCTTGATATCAGGGTTGATCTCTTTCATTCGGTCATAGGTCTCTCCTCCACCCATATCTGGCATAATCATGTCCAAGATGACCAGGGCAATCTTGTCTTGATTTTCCTCATACACCTCTATGGCCTCCTCCCCGTTCCTGGCCGATAAGACTCTATAGCCCAAAGTCTTCAGCATCTCCTGACCAACATCGAGAATCACAGCTTCATCGTCAACCAGAAGGAGTGTCTCTTTGCCTTTTAGGATTCTTTCAGGAAACACCTTCTCTTCTGTTACTTCCCTTTTCGATTCCGAGCCAGGCAGGTAAATGCTGAAAATAGTTCCCCGTCCTTTTTTAGAGTCCACCTCGATGTATCCCCCATGAGCCTTGATAATACCATAAACAGAGGCCAATCCCAGACCGGTGCCTTTACCCAGGCCCTTTGTGGTAAAGAAGGGATCATAGATGCGCTCCATGGTCTTTTTGTCCATGCCTATGCCTGTGTCTCTCACTGTTACTAAGACATAGGTTCCAGACTGTGGCTTATAGGCTTTGCCTGTGATATCTCTATCGGTGACATTCATGGTTTTTACGAAAAGATCTCCACCCCGAGGCATTGCATCTGCCGCATTGATATACAGGTTGATGAGCACCTGCTCAATCTGACCCTGGTCTGCCATTATTCCCAACAGGTCTTCAGCAAATTCTTCGTGAATCCTGATCTCCTTTCTGGTTGTACGAAAGGTATTAGAGGTCTCTTTTATCAATTGGTTCACATCAATGGGCTTGATCTGGTATGTTCCTTCCCTGGCATACCCCAGGAGGTGGTCAGTCAGCTTAGCTCCTCTATTGCCTAGTCCTTCAATGGTCTTTAGCTTTTCATAGTTCGGATGAGCGGGATCGGTCTCTAAAAGGATCAAGGAGGCATTTCCCATGATAGCCATGAGCAGGTTGTTAAAGTTATGGGCAATGCCACCAGCTAGGGTGCCTAAGGCTTCCATTTTTTGAGCTTGCCGCAGTTGGGCCTCGAGCTGCTTCCGTTCGGTGAGGTCGGAAGCCACACCGCACATCCAAATTAGATTTCCCTGCCCATCGCGGATGGGAAAGCCACGATCTTGAATCCAGCGGAAGCACCCGTCAGGCTGTATAATTCGGTATTCAAAATTCCAGAATCCTTTTTCATGCTCCTTTACCCCGGCGAGCACTCGCTCCCGATCCTCAGGATGAATGGCCTCAATAAAAGACCGTGGGGATTTATACCAGCTGTCCCGTGTACGGCCCCAGATCTTCTCATATGCAGGACTAACGTAGATCATTTCCTTAATCCCTGGAGTACTTATCCAAAACACATCTTGGATGTTCTCCGCCAAGAGCCGAAACTTCGCCTCGCTTTTCCGCAGTGCCTCCTCTGTCCGCTTGCGCCCGGCTATTTCCTGTTTTAGAAGCTCGATACTCTTTGAAAGTTCAGCAGTTCGCTTTTTAACCTGGTCTTCCAGCTTGTTGCGCGCTTTTTCCAGTTCCTCCTCAGCCCGCTTTCGCTCAGCTAACTCTTGTTTCACTGTCTCATACAGTCGCGCATTCTCTATGGCAATGGCCGCGGTGTTACTTAAGCTATTAAGCACTTCGAGATCATCCTTTCTGAATCCTCCAGGCAATCCAATTGAGTCAACATAAATTACTCCTTTAATATCTTCTTTATAGGTGAGCGGTACACAGATAACTGAGCCGACATTCATCCGTTCTATGCTATCAGAAAGGTTAGCTTTATCTATATGGCTCGTATTGCCCATCATTACGGGCTTACGCTCCTTTATAGTTCTATTAACGATAGTCCTGCTGTAATTTATCTTGGAGAAGATGCCTTCCTGATCATCCATTCTTGTCTTTGAAACCGCCTCTTGTAATTCGCCAGTTTCCTTGTCCAGCAACAATATGGCTCCACGATCAATTCTCTTTAAGAGATTAAAAACCTGATCTATCACCTCATCTAAGAGTTCATCGATATTGAGGGATTGAGCAAAAATATTTGACACTCTAAGGAGTAATTCAAGGCTCGGTATATAGCTCCTGGAGCTTTCCTGTACCAATACTGACTTACTCGTATCAAAGAGTCTTTTTTGTGGATTCATAGGGCATCGTTGAGCCAGCGCTTTTGCAGAGGCTTCCTCTTGGAATGAAAGAATGGTATTTCCCATCATAATAGTACTGTCCTTTGTTAACTCAACCTCCAGCCCTGGCTCTATCTTCTCTCCATCAATAAAGAGGCCTTGAAAACTACTCAGATCTACCATAAAAATTTTACCATCCTTCTTGAGAAGCTTCGCATGGTGGCGTGAAACTGCCGTATCTGAGATACAGATATCATTGTCAGAGGATCTCCCAATAGTAGTGACGCCATCAGTAAGGGTAAAAGACTTACCTTTTATTGGACCGTCAATGACATATAATGTTTTCACCATTCCCCTCCGAGTTTTGGTAGCACGTAAAACATTGTTGCGACGCTATTTGATATATACCATGTCCGGCTTGCCGCTTACCTCTGCTCACATACTCGACCCTAGTTTGTATACTTGCTGGAAGTTATTTTCTCATCAGGATAGCGTCTCGCCATGGATTTCAGAACATCCACGCAGGCAGAGAAGCCATACCTGACCTCATCGAAAACGCTGTGAGGATTTTCCATATTTACCATGCGTGAAGGTTAAATTTCTTTCATGCTTATCCCTACAAGCGTTTATAGCATTCCTGAGCAAAGAAGGCTACTGAGACTGGCTGAGGTGAGAAGCAGGGTTGCGTCCCGCTCGATAACGTTCGGTTGATAGCCGAATAAAGTATAAGCCCTTGTTAGTTCTACTGAAAGAATCATGCCAGGGTAATCAGTTGGAATATTTCCCGAAATTCCCAAATAGGTACTGTAACTTCACTGGGAATCCACGCATAACATGCGTGAGAAAGTACCAAATCATGAGAAATCCAATACCCTTCCTAATATAAAACCCTAAATACTTTTCGGTCAAGGGAATACTGTACCCCATGAACACAGGAGAGGAAAAGAAGTACCAATTTAAAAATCAGGGCGGGAAAACAGGGATCAAAAAAAGGAGGTGAAACTCATGAGAGATTTCGTGCGCTAAATTCCGTATATTGTGGCTAATCCTTATAGTCGATGAGAATCCCCCATAAAAAAGCTTCTTGAGCTGAATGCGCATATACTATATACTTGAAAGGATGGCGAATGTAAGCCTTCAGCCATCAACTTTTAGGGGTTAAAGAAAAATGATTAACCTTGCTCTCATTTGATTCGTCCCCGATTTGGTTTGATCAACTTTCGGGGAAACGTTCGAATTAGGGTTTTAGAGAGGTTATCGCAGCTCGTGTACACAGACTTCTACAACCTGAATGAAGCTCCTTTTAAGCTGACTCCATCACCCCGGTTTCTATACTTGGGCAAGAGCCACAAGGAGGCCCTTGCCCTTTTAGCTTACGGAGTTATGGAGAGAAAAGGGTTTATCCTTTTGACAGGAGATGTCGGTACCGGAAAGACGACGATGATTCAAGCGCTCCTCACCAATCTTGATACCAGTGTCAAGTGTGTCTATCTCTCCAATCCTCTTCTATCATCGAAGGACTTTATAGATTATCTGGCCTTTTCAACCTTCAAAAAGAGGGTCCATTTCAAATCAAAGGCAGAGTTTCTTATTGAGTTTGAAGAGTTTTTACGCCAATGCCTACATCATCAGAAAAATTTCGTCCTTATCATCGATGAGGCACAGGATCTCTCCTTCGACTTGCTGGAAGAGATTAGACTTCTCTCCAACATGGAGTACGCCGACGAAAAATTGATCAACATCTTTCTGGTTGGCCAGCTAGAGCTTAATAAGAAGTTGAGTGAGCCAAGGTGCCGGGCCCTTCTCCAGCGTATCAGCTATCGTTATCATATCCCCCCACTGGATTTCGAGGGCACGAGGGGTTATTTGGGCACCCGGTTGAAGATAGCCGGTGCAAGAAAGGGAAATGATATTTTCTCTCAAAGCGCTATCGAGGCAATCCATCATTGTTCCCAGGGATACCCAAGGGTGATTAACATCCTGGCAGATAACTCCTTGCTCCTTGGTTATTCAGAAGGAAAAAGAAAGATCACCGCTTCCATGGTCAGGCAATCTTACGAAGATATGAGCTTGAAGGACGTTTTTCCAAGAAACGGCCTGAAAACACCGGAACCATATGAAACCAAAAAGGTGAAGCAAATAGATATCGGCCGTTTTTGGAAGTGGGCTGCAGTGCTCTTCTTTGTGGTGGTTCTGGTGATTATGGGCGTGAGCCAGAGGGCGCGGAATGCCTTATGGGAACTCTTTAGGCTCAAACAGGCTCATCATCAGGTCTTTTCTGACGGAATCACAAAACAGCATCTCCTAGTCGAGAAAGAGCGGAATGGGGAAGCAGGGCGGTCAGCCAGCAACAAAGAAATCAGCGGGCCCGTCTCTCATGATGACGCAATAGAAACACAAGAAGTGGAACCCGTTGAAATCTTGCAACCGCAGGGACCAAAGGAGAAGGTGAGTTCTCTCAAGAGGGAAGATAAGGGATCCTTTTCAGGCCTCACTGTGAAGGAAGGAGTGATCTGTCGTGATATCTACCGTAGGAGACCGCTAGCTGTTGGAGATAACTTTGAGGCCTCGGTGGGCAAGCTATACTGCTTTAGCAATATTATTGGTGCCCGAAGTCCTGTTGAAATCACCCATGTCTGGTATTTCGGCAATACCGAGAGGGCCAGGATAAAGCTCGCAGTAAGGTACTCCAGTTGGCGCACCTATAGCTCGAAAGTGATCCGATCCCAAGACATTGGAAACTGGCATGTGGATGTGCTCGGCCCAGAGGGTGAGGTGTTGCAGACTCTCCGATTCAAAATCAGCCCGCAAAAAAAGCAGGCTTCATAGCCGCCTTCTATCTCCCCCTGTCAAGCGTTTACCTTCAGTGCCACCTAAAATCCAGGAACATCTAGCGAGGTTTGAAAATCCCTTGTAGATTATGCTGGCTCTTCTGGAACCCGTTTCCTCGATTCCCTCCTAATGGCTTGGGTTATGAAAGACAAATGGTGCTCCTTGACTTTCTGAGAACACAAAAGGCTTCAGAATTGGCCCACCTCAAGGTGCCTGTTTACCTTTCTTCCATTTAAGCTATCGGTGCCGAAGCAAAAAAGCCTCCAACAAAGCGAGAAAATGTCGAATGTCAAAATAATGCCGAACCCCAAAATCTCAGTAAAAGCGTTCTCCTGTTTTCCATCTTTAATGCTTCACATTGGTTATTTGGGTTTTGTAGTTTTACATTTTTTTTGATGCTTTCATAGGTGAAGTTTTGTATAAGGGAACTGTATTTTCGATGAAACAGAGAATGTGATCTGTTTCTTGAATCTCGGAGGTAGGAATGAAATGTCCAAAATGCAGGTATATCAGTTTCGATTACAACCAGGTGTGCCCCATGTGTAGGAAGGATCTTACGGGTGTAAGAAACGTATTGGATCTTCCTGACTACAAACCCGACGCACCTTTTCTTCTTGGTATTCTTACGGGTGATGTCAATGACAGCGAATTTGAGCCCGAGGTCGGCGCGTTGACCGACATTGCAGGCATTGAGGGAGAAGATCTGGAAATTCATCTAGAAACTGAGATTCCTGAAGAACCAATAGAACCTTCCTCCGCCCAGCGCGATGCTGGACTGTACTCCCAAGAGAATGATTCCCAAGTTGATTCTGCTTCACAGGAGACTCCATCTGATGGGGCTGAAATGGTTACCTCGAGGATTGAGAGGAAGAAGGGGCGTTTTCAGAAACCCGGAAGCTCTTGAGCTAGCCATGGGATCGAAAGGATTTGAAGACGAATCGGCGTCAAAAGATCCTGATCTCAATCGGCCTGAAACTTCTTTAGCCTTAAAGCAAGCTGAGAATTTTCTATAGCAACCGCCACGGAGCCACTCAGACTGGTGAGCAAAAAAAGGTCTTCTTTCCGGAATCCGTAGGGTCTCCTCAACGAATCCACGTAAATAGCACCACGGATTTCTGACTTACTTATGAGTGGAACACACAGGACAGATCCGATTTTCAAGGTGTCCGTATCCTCTGAAAAATCAGCTGGTGATTCATAGGCTGTGTCTGACATCCTGACCGCTTTGCCGCCCCGCACGACCTGGTCCACCACAGTACGGCTGTAACGAATAGCCCCAGTGACTTGATTTTGTCTTGATCTAACAATCTCCTGTTTTACCTGCCCTTTTTGATTATCAAACAGAAGAAGGGCTGCTCTATCAATTCTCGGGAGAGCATCAAGGAGGTATTCTAGAACCTTTTCAAGAATCTCACGGATATTCAGCGACTGCCTTAAGAGTTCTGAGACCTTGTAAATCAATTCCAAATTTTTGGGTGAGCGTGAACGTCGGTCTTTACGTGAGGGCTCTTTTTCATTTGAATCAACAAAATCCTTTACATCTAAAGCCTTAACTGCGGCAACTTCACTTAGCCGGATCATGGTGTCCCCTATAGAGATGATATCTCCGTCGGTCACCTCAAAGGCTTCCCCTGGTGCAATCATCTCACCATTGATCAATGTGCCGTTGGTGCTTTTTAAATCCTCGACGAAAAATTTCTTTGCTATTCTAAATATCTTTACGTGCTTTCTGGAAATCGTACTGTCCTTGATTTGAATGTCATTTGTCGAGGACCTGCCGATAAAGAATGCATCCCCTGTAAGGTCAAAGGTTTGGCCTTTCATAGGTCCTTCTACGACGCAAAGCTTGGGCATAGTGCGCTTTCCTGTAAGCCGTGTTATATGTCAAAGAATTGCTGGGAACGACGAAGCCCGGCGGAAAAAAGTGAATTCACCACCAGGATTCCGAGCCCAAACTCAATGATCTCTTCGATCGTAATCATGAGTTGCTTGAGCGTCAGACAACGGCAGTGGCCCCGGCTCCTTTTAATCCGTGCAGACATTGGTGATGTGTTTATTTGAATTGCACTTCGCTAGACGTGTGCCCCCGTTGAAACTGTGCAATTCAGTCAGACGTCAACAAATGGGCGAAAGATTTCTGGAATTTAACGCTACCTAATTATATACACAATATTTTCGGTGGGCAAAAGAATTTCTTTGTCCTTGTATGCTTACGAAAGAGTCGGTTCTCTAAACCTGGCTCTGTCTATTTCTCAGCAGCACTACCGACCTCGAAGGCGAGGATCATCCTCCTCAAAAGATTCCCCTCTCATACCAGCGACTATAGTGACCCATGCCGGTCAAAATGACATTCATATTCCTAATTGGTGAAGCTGAACTCAAAAGTCAAGGGAAAAATGGATAGTTGCTGAAAATTAATTCTGGCGACAGCTCATCAAAGAAATGTGCGCAGAGATACCCACTTGATCAATCCATAAAATATTCCGGCCTCCCTCTGCCACCAAAAGCTGTAAGCCTAATACTGTTTTGAAACCCGACCGCTAAAAAGATCTCCATAGAAGGTTTTATGATCGGATCTCAACCATTGTAACCGCATATTTCAAGGAGACTGAAAAGTAGGATGCGAAAAACCATACCGTGAGGCAGGGTCAGGAGCGACCCTTCCTTTTTGTTAGTGTGTCCCCATACTGTCTGTTGTTCCTCAGGGCCTTAGGTCATAGCTACTGCTAACCTTATGAAGAAAAATTTCAGTATGCTGAACTTTCTACCGTATGAGGTAGTGGCCGTACGCTTCCAGACGTACTATAGTGGTTTCTAATTCCTACGATCATGCTTCAGTTCCTTGCCAACACTGAAGGCCCTGGCAATTACCTGCCCAAAAGCCAGGTATAGCTGTTGCTCCAGGCTGTAGATGATGGCATTAATCTTAGTAGCGTCAGGCTTGCCGTCGGTCAGGCAGTCTTCGCTGACATAGCTTTCCTCAACCTGTCCAATCACCAAACAATGACTTCCCAGATTCAGTACGTGCACTACCTTGCATTCTAGAGCTACAGGGCATTGCTCGATAAGTGGCGCAGAACCCAGGTGGCCGTAAAATACCTTGAAATTACAGGTCTCCACTTTATCGACGTCTGAGCCAGAGACCATGCCGCAGTAATCCGTCTCCTTTACCAAATCAACGGATGGCGTGTTGATGGAGAAGGTCCAGTTTTGCAGGATACCTTTCAAGGTGTAGCGCCGATGCCTTATCGGCACAGAGATCATGGGCGGCTCACCATTAGCAACGCCACCTCCACCAACTGTCATGAAATTTGGTCTTCCGTCCACACTTGCTCCCACCAGCAGAGCAGGCCTCGGGTACATCAATCTTTGTGGACCCAGCGTAATTTTGCCCATGCCGACCTCCTTTTGCACCTCATGTGATCTCATTGGGTGCTTCTATGTTCCTGTATTAATTCTCCTTGCAAATCCATGATAAAGGTGCATTTTTGCGCCCCTACAAAATCTTTCATCATTGGGCTATTTAATCCACTGCCCGTTCGTGATGTCCTATGTCGTTGTTCCTCAAATAATATGATACATGGGATAATAAAACTACAGATAACCTTTGAAGATGAAACACGTGACAGGGATCTGAAGATTCCGTATTGAAAGCCTTACACCTTAGCTGAAAAGGCTCTTCTCGGATTATTGAAAATAGCCTAAAAAGAGCTGAAAATCTCCCTGTCCCCAGTTCGATATAAGGAATTACCTATCTCCCCCAAAATTATGGGAGAGCTAAACATAACCCTTTACCGAGGGTATCGTAGTTTAATCTCTGGACCCCATTTTGAGTTCCTAGACCGTTTGGGCGCAACAATAGGCCGGCCCTTACTCCTGCACGCTTATTGTTATCCCTTTGTAATGCGCTACTGCAGTGGAATGGGTACTATCCGAATCAGACATAAGTCCGATAGCCTGTACCGACTTTGGTTCACGGTCAAAGAGTCTCTTATAATCAGCATATACATTGACGCTTTCAGATACCCACTCACCAACCGGAGAGTCCTGGTTTCGAAGCACCACAATCTTTGTCTTACTGCTGTAAGGGCTTTCAGTTGTGGTCCCAATGGGCAGGGATGGGCTCCACACATATTTTATATTGTCAGGTCTGAGACGACCCTCAAAGATCACATAGAGTGCAGCGGCGCTGTCTCCGGTCTTCTTGTAGCGTTCGTCACCACCCTCAGGAAGTTCGAGCACCCGCCACTGCCACAGCAGAAAGGGGTATTTCTTGAGATCGTATTCAAACTGCTTGGCTATGGTAACTGCGGTATCTTTAGCCCGTGCTTCAAGATAGGTCTCTCCATTGGACCTCACCCTGTAGACGTCGCTCCCTTCTCCACCCCGGGATTTCCAACCTTCAGGAAAACTCCCCGGCTGAAAGGCGGAAAAATCCTCAACCCGTCTTGTTGCCCCAGGCTCATCACCTGAAAGATCTGTGACCTGCACAATTCCTGAGGCTAAAAAAGATATGAGAACAATTCCTACAAACCTTTTGTAAAGCATCTTTACCTCCCTTATTAAAATGACTTATACAGATAAACCTAAACACCGTTTATGACCTCTATCTTTACGCTCATGAAAACGCTTAGCCAGACGGAGAACAATCATCATTGAGATTTTTTCTCTTCTATTATTACCATCATTTTGTCCACAATTTCTTTGCCGTTTTGCCTTACAACGAGAAGGATACCATTTTCACCGTTTGGCAATATGCCAGGATGGATGCCCGCCTCACTTCCAGTTTTCTCACGATCCCGTATAGGTGCACGTGCCAATAATTTGTAAGGCGAAATCACCTTTGAAAAAGTTTTCCCGGCAGAAATGACATCCGGCGCTATTGTTGCGTTTTTGATATCCTCAGGATTAATGCCTTTGAATACAAAGACTCCGGAGGAGCGCCCACGAAGAATGTATCGTGTCTTGTTCCAATCTATTTCCAAGTCCTTATCGGTTTTGTTTGTGACAGAAAGGAGAAAGGAAACGAAAAAGTCATGGGCTTTTGTCAGCGGCTCTAACTTGGCATCATAATAATCGTTACCTGCGTTTTGAATTGCAGGACTGCTTATCCAGATTTTTTTTGCAGGGGCACAACCTGTTCCCATAGTCAAGGCAAAAACAACCAAAACAACTCCCATGATAGTTTTCATAACTTCCTCCTGATCTCGTTTGTTGTTAGACTGTTTTGTTTGCCTTCAATCTCGCAAGCTATAGGTTCTCCTCCTTGCCAGACGAATTCAACTTGCGGGGTCGGTTGTGAAGTGATGTATTTGGTGATGTAGGCGGAAAGCACTTTATCGGACATACGGTAATTCTCATTTTTGGGAAAGAGTGCTTGTTTCTCAAGATAAAAACAGTATTCACACTTGAGGTTACATACCGGCCCCATGGGCTTGGCCATGATATGTAGACCTTGCGGTAGATGATTTGCGCTTCTTAGTGAATTAGTCATCTTCGTGCTTAAACCCTCAGAGAGGGCGAGATGTACGTCCGTCCTTTGAGTATCTCCTGGACCGCCGGGATCAAATCGGTTGCGGCAGACCGTTTAAACACAAAGCCCGCAACCCCCGAAGCCATAAACTCCTTTACTGCCGTCGGCTTGCCGTGAACGCTCAGAATGATGGATTTTAGATCGGGGAATCGACGCTTTAGCTGGTGAACTATGTTGATTTCACCGGCTCTACATCTCTACCATCTGCCTTAAGCGACGATCTGATTTTGCCTAAGGCGGTTTCTACTTTCCTCTTTATCTTCTCCTCGTTACGTTCAAACTCTCTCATCCCTGCTCTTGATAAGATGAAGCGTTTTAGTAATTCAGCAACTTTGGTGCCAGGAATTCTAAGTTTTGATATTAGGCAAGAAGAGTCAGATCTCAAAACACCAATACAAAAAGCCACTTAAGGGCTCAACTTGAGTGGCCTTAGAAAATGATTCTGCCTGATTTCCTGCCAGCTTCTCAGTGAATGGGGCTGTTTGACTGTCTGAAATTAGACTTAAGGAAAGGGGTGAATGTAATATTATCACCTTCCTTCAATAGGTTATAGAATAGTCTAAGGCTGGACTCATATGTAGTGTTCTAGACACTAAGATCGTTCTTTTCCCGATGGCGTAACCCCGTGTTGGCTCAACTTATTCTACAGGGTACTACGAGTGACCCCGAGTTTCTTAGCAGCCAGGTATTCGTTCCCCTCAGGATCCCTCAACAACTTCAGGATAAAGCTTTTTCAAGGACTATGCAGATTCATGGAAGTTCCGGCTGCGTGTAAGGCGTCAACCGCTAAGAACTATCAAGACATTCTTAAGATTCATCTCTTGTCTGCTTTTCGGGATACGGGGGTATTAGATATTACCCGTAACAAGCCAGTTGACGAGGGCTTTAAAGGTTCGTCAAACGAAGAGCAAGGAAAAAGGTCTTGCTCAAGGGTTAGGGTATGATATGCTGTACTTCAGAGCACTGAAGCCTGTGTAGAAACCATAGCGGGACTTTGGTCACCCAATCCAATCAAAATCAAATATCCAGGCAATATTTTGGGGCACAAGCGTTATGGAGCAAAGACATAAAAAGGCCCTTATGGGGAGATAACCAAGAAACCTTACAGCTTATGGAGGGATTTGTCAGAAAATGAAGAACATCTATTACTGGGAGTTTCAGTATAACAAATTGAAGGTGCAGGTGGCCTCTTCAGATATCGGGGCGGTCAGGGTTAAGATAGGTTTTACCATAAAAAGGGATTTTCTTTCTGACCTCAAGGCCTTGGCCCCGAGGGCTGAATTTTTCAGGGATTTTAAGCGTAATAAAGGCTTAATCGATGTAATACAGGCCTACCTTAAAGGTGATAATCCAGCAATTAATCTACCGTGGGACATTAAGGCTACCTCGTTTAGCTATAATGTCTGGAAGGGTGCCTGCTCGATACCCTATGGTGAGACAAGATATTACAAAGATATTGCATCCATGGTAGGTAAACCAAAGGGTGCCAGGGCCGTGGGGCAGGCATTAAAGAGAAACCCACTGCTTATCCTTATCCCGTGCCACAGGGTAGTCTCTACAAATGGCTTAGGTGGTTTTGGTGCAGGTATTGATGTAAAACGGTACCTACTCAATCTTGAGCAGGGTGAGCCTGCCAGCGCAGATCTGGGTTGAAAACCAGAAGTGTTTTATTACGTGATACCTGTATTTGAAAAGAGTCTGGTATCGGGAGTCTTGTGTATTTTGTTTTCGAGCAATTCCCCAACGCCCTTTTACCGCTTGACTCATTTTCTCTATTCCTTTATTGTTCTCTGATTAAAAAAGTCTAAAAGAGGAGGATAGTTCATTATGCAGCCAAAGACTGCGTATATCTTCCCCGGTCAGGGATCTCAATATTTGGGAATGGGGCATGAGTTATATGATAATTTCGAGATTGCAGCCTTTGTATTTTATAGGGCCAACAGGCTATTTAAGAAGGAGTTCGAAAAGATCATATTTGGCAAGATGCCGGACAGGTTTGCTAACCGTGTAGGGGTTCTGAAAACCCACCTCGATAAACAGGTTCAGATTGCTACATACATCACCTCCTGGGCAGCCTTTTCCTCCTTTAGGGAAAGATTGAAGGCGGAGGAACTGAGTCTTGTGCCGGAGGTGACGGCCGGGCATAGTTTCGGGGAATATACTGCTCTAACGGCAGCTGAGGTTATCAACTATGACACGGGTCTGCAATTGGTCACCCAACGTGAAAAAATTATGATCTCCCGTGCAAAGAAGATAGATGGTAGCCTGGTGGCTATCATCAATAAGAATAGGGTAATTACCCAGGAGGATGTGAGGAACATTAGCAACTATGGAGGAAGAGAGGTTCTCCACATAGCGCTTTATAACTCCTCCAAACAGAATGTTTTTGGGGGCCTAAACAAAAATCTTAATGCTGCTAAACAGTTGCTCAAGGAATCGGAGTTCAGGGTTGTAGACCTGCCGGTCTTGGGTCCATGGCATACCCCATATATGAATGCTGCCAGTGAAAGCCTAAAAAATTATATCGAACAGGGGGATTTTCGTTTTAGGGCGGCTCAGATACCCGTCATAGTAAATACCTTGACAGACGACAACATTGATCCAAAGGTCACTACCCGTCCAGATGAGATCAAAAGAGAACTCATAAATCAGATAGATCACCCGGTTTTGTGGTCCCAGACGATTGCCAAGATTATGAATGAATACAAGGTCAAGAGGATCATTATCTTTGGCCCGGGAAAGATAACGCAAAAGATAATAGATGATGAGTATCCTGATGTTACCACCTGCCGAGTAGAGGATTTACAGACCCTGGAAGAGACAATTGAGGAGATAAAACATCCCGGGAAGAAGCTTAAAGAGAGGGAGACAATCGAGGAGACAAAAGATCCACAAAAGGAAACAAAAAAGCCATCCCCACGTAAGCAAGCCCCCAATGAATAGGTCACATAAGGGTTCTTCTGCTTCGGTCAGTTACTTTGGGGGCTTCTCGGCTGATCCTATTTTCTTGTAGAAGAGTTGCTCAAGGGCGATCTCGTAATCCCGTGATCCTGGAATAAGCGATTTATTATGAGAGAGTTGTTTAACGATCTCCTTCTCAGTCTGTTCAAATCTTTCATTGATCTGCGTAATAATCCGGTCTATTAACGTGTAGATCTCCAGGTCGGTCCCGTACACGTCTATTACATTAGGGTCATTGATTATTACCTCCAGGAGATATTGTGCTAGATAAAGGGCGTAAGGATTTGGGCGGGGGACAAGGGTTCTTATAGGGGCTGTAAAATACTTAAACTCGAATTCATTGCTTCTATAGGCCTTCTTAAGGCCCTGCATGATGAGATCATAGACTGGCTGAGGATTTTCTGTCTCGATTATCTTATTGAGAAGCAAGGCCTGAGAGACCTTGTTATGAATCTCTGAAAGCTTGAATCTGAAAAATCGATCTCTTCTGAGGGATTCCCGCTTTTCCTTTCTCTCTAATCTATCTATTAATCTGTCCTGAGTTGTTCCGCTATACCTGTGTTTCATTGTCTAGCTACTAATGCTGACCTTGAGTTAACAGGTGCAGGATTGGGCTCCTCCAAGGTCTCATGCGTCTTTCTTAGGACCTTTCTTTGCTGGACTTTTGTCATCAACCTTAGTTGTCTTTTCTTTTTGCTCCTTTTGTGCCGGCTCATTTTTAGATGGCCTTGACGCATAGTCTGTTACATACCAACCTGAACCCTTGAGGTGAAAGGTATTTTGTGAAATAATCTTCTTCACCGGTCCGCCGCATGCCTCACATGTATGTAAAGACGGATCGGATAATTTTTGCCATATCTCAGTTAGGTGGTCACATTTACTGCATGTATACTCATAGATGGGCATCGGTTATCCTCTTTTTATCATATGAAATAGTAATCAGGTCATACAGAAATCCACATTCATTCTATCAGGATGATAGGAACCCAGAATGTATGGTAGGCTTGGCAAAGCAAGTTCTTTAAGGATTTCATAGGTTGTTTGGTGTACTATCTTTTCCTCCTTTATTTTTCTATTCTCCTCCTCAGTATCAAATCTCATCTGAAATTTGCAGAATCTGACAATATGCACCAGCTCGTGGGTTAGTATGTAAGCCAAAAGGGAAAGCAAGTTAAGATCCCTGTCTCTCTGAAGGGCGTTCAAGATTTGGTGGTCCTGCACGCAGATAATGTAAAATTCGTGCCTCTTATGCACTGGCACTATTTCCCCATCGCCGGTTGGCATATATTTCTTCAATAGGGCAAAGGCATTATCCTTGATGTCTTCCCCAAATGAACTGGATAAGGTTTTGACATCAAAAGGATATCTTTTCCACTGTGATAGGGATAACTTAAAATGGTTGCTGGTCATATCTTCAGCAATATCTAGCGCATCCCGAAGAACACCCAAGTGCATTTTATTAAAATATGTCAGCCCCATAAAGAACACATTAAAAGTTAAAACAGAAAATCAATATGTCAAGAGTATTTTGAGACCTTATATCTGGTGGCGGTGCAGGGAATCGAACCCCGGACACTACGGATATGAGCCGTATGCTCTAACCACCTGAGCTACACCGCCACGATGTATCAATTATTGTTAAAAATCAATTTTTGTCAATGAAATAATAGTATTTTTTGGTGCCTCCCTTGCGGGCCATCAATAATTGACAAGAGACCTTAGATGGATTACATAAGCAATAGTCCTAATAGTATAATTAAAGTCATGAGGTAGCGTATATGAGATGCTCACATTGTCATAAGGAAATTCCAGGCATTGTTTGCCCTGGATGTAGAGAGACAATTCCTCAGGAGAGCAGGTACTGTCTTTATTGCGGAGCCATGCTGAAAGATGACTCTTTGGCAGGGGATGATTTAATCAGTGCTGAAGAAACAGATGATATTGATTTTGAGAATAGAATCCTCTGTAGTGACGGAAATTGCATTGGAATAATAATAAAGGGAAAATGCAATATATGCGGCAGATCGTATCGGGGCAAGAAAAAATAGCAGTTTCTTTCAAGAGAAAGGCTGAATCATATGTATGAGGTAAAGGTAGCCAGACGATTTGCTGCTGCGCATCAGCTCAGGAACTTCAGAGGCAAATGCGAGGAGCTCCACGGTCATAACTGGAGCATAGAGGTTATTCTATCAGGAGAGGAACTGAACAATGCGGGATTACTGATAGATTTTAGGGAGGTTAAAGAGGCCACAGATGGAATTTTGGAAGAGCTTGACCATTCCTTCTTAAATGAACTCCCTCAATTTAAGGATCAAAACCCTTCTTCAGAAAATATTGCTGCTTATATATTTGAGAAGTTAAGCAGCAGACTTAACAATAATCAGATTAAGGTCACCAAGGTAATAGCCTGGGAATCGGACTTTGCATGCGCAAGCTACAGTGGCTAACAGGGCACATACGAATAGCCAAACCTTTCTCCCTTTTCCCGGGATTTCCCAGAGATTCTACAAAGCTAGGCCTTTAATGCCTGCTCAAAGTCCTGAATAACATCCTCAGTTGCCTCTATGCCAACCGATACCCGGATGAGGCTATCGGAGATTCCCAGTGCCTGCCGGTCTTCACGAGACATACCTGAGTGGGAAGTGGTAGCCGGTCGGGTAATGAGGGTTTCCACTCCACCAAGGCTTGGCGCAAGGATAGGCAGCGTCGTGTTTTGGATAAACCGCTCTGCCACGTCAACTCCGCCTTTCAATTCGAAACTCAACACACCGCCGAAGCCATCAAATAACGTGCGGGCACGCTTGTTCCTGGGGTGGGTTTCAAGGCCTGGGTAGTTAATGGTTTCGATTGCCGGATGTCTCTCCAGATACTGGGCAATTTTGACTGCACTCTCATTCTGATATTTTACCCGGAGCGCCAGGGTTTTCACACCGCGATGCAGCAAAAAACAGGCGTGGGGATCCAGCGAGCCGCCGAGGTGGTTGAGCCTGTGTGTTATCTTTTCGATCAAATCAGCACGCCCAAGCACAGCGCCTGCTACAATATCCGAATGACCATTGAGGTATTTTGTGCAACTATGGAGCGAGAGGTCAAAGCCCCATTCGGGCGGTCGAAAATTAACCGGGCTTGCAAAGGTGTTGTCGATCAATGAAACGAGGCCATGCGCTTTGGCAAACTCAACCACAGCTTTGAGATCGGCAACTTGCAGCAGAGGATTTGTCATGGTCTCAACATAGATCGCCCTGGTAGTGGGCCGCAGGTGTTGCTTCCAGGAATCTGGATCGTCGCCGTCGATGAAATCAAATGAGATCCCAAATGTGGCAAGATCTTTGGTGATGAAATCATGGGTCCCACCATATAAACACTCCTGTGCCAGCAAATGATCACCAGACGACAGAATGGTTAAGAGGCTCGTGGAGATTGCGGCCATACCACTGGCAGTCACAAGCGCGGCCTCGGCATTCTCTAACGCAGCCAACTTTTCATGCAGGGCAACATGGTTCGGCGTGTTGTTCAGGCGAATGTATCTAAGATCATGGTAACTGGTCTCACCAGTGTATTCGAACATCGCAGACTGAAAAATCGGCATACTGACCGCCCCGTTAATGAGCGGGTCAGGTTCACCGGCGTGGATGAGTTTGGTTTCAAGGTGTTTGTAAGATTTGATCATGGCTAGCTCCCCCTTCATTGATACGATTCAAGATATGCTCATTTACTGGTCTTTGTTTGATCCCTCCTCCAGCATGTAACACTGGTGGGGAAAAAGTTAAAGGGTAAAGAGTAAGTGAACAAGCAGGAGGTAACGCTTCAATCCGCTTTGTTGTGGAGTATCAGACCTATGTATTGGGATACTCTGGCCTTCGAAAAGTGGTGGGAGAGGACCTTACATTAGATTGACACCTCAAGGACAATCTGCTATGCTCTTGATCTCTCAGCTGCACTGCTTTGGGGGATTTACCATATCGATGCGGTTCATAAAATAATCCCGGGACGTTTGCAGGAGGTGGTAGGATGGTTCATGATATAGCGAAGAAGATCGTCTGGCTCGGGCATGACTCTTTCAGGATTGATACAAGCAAGACTATTTACTTCGACCCCTATCAGATTTCAGCCGGCCCTAAGGCCGATCTGATCCTCATTACCCATGAACATTTTGATCACTGCTCCCCCGATGATGTGGCCAAGATCCAGCATCCTGGAACGGTCATCGTTACGGAGAAAGACTCGGCAAAAAGGCTTACGGGGGATATACGGGTAATCAAGCCAGGGGAGTCCCTTACAGTGGGTGAGGTAAGAATCGAGGCAGTCCCTTCCTACAATAGGGATAAGGACTTTCACCCCAAGAAAAAGGCTTGGCTGGGCTTTGTTGTTGAAACAGAGGGGGTCAGGGTCTGGCATGCAGGGGACACCGATTTTATCCCAGAGATGAACGAGTTTACTGTGGATATAGCCCTTCTCCCGGTCTCCGGCACCTACGTGATGACAGCCGATCAGGCCGTTGAAGCCGCTCTGGCCATAAATCCTAAACTGGCCATACCCATGCACTACGGGGCCATTGTTGGTAGTGACCAAGATGCTATTAACTTCAAGAAGGCCCTGGAGGGGAAGATCGAGGTTCTCATTCTGCCAAAAAGTTAGGGAAGATGGGCTCATCCCATGCCATTGGACACCGTGAATATCCTGCCTGAAATGGCTTGAAGCTGAGAAGGCTAGCCTTCCTGTTCTCGCCCTTGGGCATTTTATCCCCGAATGTTAGACCTGAATACAAGGGTTTCATAACTCGATATAGAGTTTGGTCCGTGAAATTTTTGAGGAACAACCATGCAGTTTTTGGCAATCATAGGTAACCTGCGATTCCAGGATGCGCTTGATATCGTCTTTCTCGCAGTGGTAGTGTACCATCTTTATCTCTGGTTCTGGGGGACAAAGGCCTTTAAGGCCTTGGTGGGCCTTCTGGCTTTAGGGATTGTGTTCACGGTTGCTCGATTCTGGGGCCTGTTCCTTACCACCTGGGTGTTTCAGATACTTTGGCAGGTCTTGATTGTACTTATAATCATCCTTTTTCAATCGGAGATACGCCAGGTGCTTGAAAGGGTTAATCCCCTTCAAATGATTGGGCTGCGCACATTCCCAAAGTCAGCGGATTGGGTACCGAACTTTGTTAAAGGGGTGTTCTCGCTGGCTGAGCGGAAAATAGGTGCCCTGATAATCTTTGAGCGTAGGGACCTGGTTGAAGAGTGGATCACCGGAGGCGTTTCCCTGGAAGGTGAGGCTAGCCGCGAGCTCTTGATAAGTATCTTCCAGAGGGAGTCCCCCTTGCATGATGGGGCCTTGCTCATTCGAAAGGGGAGGGTTGCCCAAGTGGCCTGCTATCTCCCCCTGAGTTCGGCCGAAGGGCTCCAGAAAGAATGGGGCACCAGGCACAGGGCGGCTTTAGGTCTTTCTGAACGGTGCGATGCCTGGGTATTGGTCATCTCCGAGGAACGTGGGGAGATATCTCTAGCCCGCGGAAGGAAAATGATCCAGGTGGGTAACCTTGAGCAACTTTTCAAACTGGTACAGCAAGCCATTACCCCTGTCAGTCCTGCGGGTATAACCTGGTGGAAAAGGATCCGTGCCCTTGTTGTGCGTCGATTGCCCTTGAAGATTGGGGCCTTGGCTTTGGTTAGCATTTTGTGGCTGTTGCTTGCCGGGCAGCAAAACTTTGAGGTAGCCTTAAAGGTTCCCCTGGAGGTAAAAAACGTCCCTGAGGCCATGGAGATCCTGGAGCCCGTGAATCCAGAGGTGCAGATCACTGTCCGAGGGCTTCGAAAGGACGCGAGCACCGTAAACAGGACAAATACACGTGCCGAAATCGACCTGTCAACAGCCCGTTTTGGCACCAGGGTTTTTCGGATCACCCGCGATCAGATCGTTCTGCCCAACGATAGGGTCAACCTAATCCGTATTGAGCCACCTCTGATAGAGTTCACCTTGAGAGAAACCCCGGGCACTGACCAGAAAGATGTCGAGGTCGCCGACTGAGAGGCCCTGTCCTTCGGAAGATAGGGGGCTGTCTGTTCGGATGTTTTTTCAGAGGCTATTAACTTTTGAGGGGATGATACCATGCGTTCAGATATATTGAAGAAGAATATTGAAACCTTACCGCACAGGGCACTATTACTGTCTGCGGGCCTAAAACAAGAGGATTTTGACCCGAACAGACCATTTATCGGTATTGCAAACAGTTATACTAACATTATTCCGGGTCATATTCACTTGAACGCACTGACCCGGGAAGTAAAGAGAGGGATAAGAGATGCTGGAGGAATTCCCTTTGAATGGGGCGTTCCAGGCGTCTGTGACGGCATCGCTATGTTTGTGGAAATGAGGTTGAGCCTTCCAAGCAGGGAACATATTGCGGATAATATTGAAATCATGGCCTTATCACACTCTATGGATGGATGGGTTGGGGTAACGGGCTGCGATAAAATTACCCCGGGGATGTTAATGGCAGCCGGAAGACTTAACATTCCCGCAGTTATGCTTACGGGTGGTCCGATGAAGGCAAACGTCACAGATGGAAAGAAACACCACCCCATTGAAGGGTTTGCCCTCATTGGTCAGGTTAAAGCGGGCAAGATGTCGGCAGAAGAGGCTGAAGGGTTGCTTCCTCGTATGGCCTGCGGAGCAGGTGCGTGCGTTGGTCTCTATACGGCAAATACAATGGCAGTTGTCACGGAGGTATTGGGTCTGTCATTAACCGGATGTGCAACAACCTTGGCAATAGACCCGCTCAAGAAGAGGCAGGCATATGAATCAGGAAAACGGATTGTGGAATTGGTCAAAAAGGATATCAGGCCACGGGATATAATGACAAGGGATGCCTTTGAAAACGCTATTAGAGTTGATATGGCGATGGGTGGCTCAACGAATACTGTCTTACACGTGCCGGCAATAGCCAGAGAAGCTGATATTGACATAGATGTAGATATGTTTGATAAAATCTCCAGAGGGATACCGAACCTATGCTCGGTAATCCCCGCAGGAACTTACGAGATGGCAGATATTGACAGGGCAGGGGGTGTTCCGGCAGTACTTAACAGACTAAGAGACATGATAAAAGATTCCCCAACAGTAAACGGAAGATCAATAAGGCACATAGCTGAAGAGGGGAGGGTGCTGGATGATGGTATTATCAGGACCCTTGATAATGCGTACCATTCCGAAGGAGGCATTGCAGTATTAAGGGGAAATATTGCAAACAGCGGAATAATAAAACAAACTGCTCTTGAAAAAGAGATGATGGTTCATTCAGGACCAGCCAAGGTCTTCTATACTGAAAAAGATCTGCTCGATGCCATTGAGGCAAAGAAGATCCGTGAAGGAGATGTTGTTGTGTTGCCATTCCAGGGACCAGCAGGGGCACCTGGGATGCCCGAAATGTTGACGCCCACCGATTCAATAAAGGGAGCAGGCTATAAAAAGGTAGCCTTAATCACCGATGGAAGATTCTCGGGCGCCACCACGGGACCATGCATTGGGCATGTTGAAATGGAGGCATACAATGGTGGAGCGATCGGGGCAATAAAAGATGGGGATGTTATAGAGATAGATATCCCACAGAGAAGGTTGAGCCTTACCTTAGGCGAGGCAGAGATTCAAGAGAGGTTAAAGAACGTTAAGATACCGGAGAGAAAACTCACCCCTCTCCTGGAGTCTTACAGAAACAAGTTCACAGGAGTTAATTGTTATGGCAGGTAGAACGAGGGCACTCTACCTGAGGATGGGATGTGATGGATATTGACAATCCTTCATAATTATCATAAATTACTATGAAAACAATTAATCAGCTGGTGCAGCTGGATACGCTATGAAAGAGAGCTTTAAAGAGAGAAGATCTGAAGTCAGAAGCATCATAGATCAATACTATAGCGTAGAGTTTTCAATAAGCGAATGCGCATATGTGTACCAATTTAAGATCTGGGACATATCACCGAAAGGAATATGCGTACTGGTAAAGGAGGACTCTGACCTATTGAATCACTTAAAGGTTGGTGACGTACTGAAGCTAAAGTACTACACCGCTGATGCATCAAAATCTATTGAGCACTTAAAGACCGAGATCAGGCATATCACCAGAGATGAGCAAGGACGATTTAAAGGGCTCTATTTAGTCGGACTCTCAATCTTGGAAGACCAAAGACGCGTTAGTTGAGCGTACTACCCATCATCTCTTCTGACAGCAATACCGTGATCTAACCCTTCAAAACCTGCCTATCATCCTTACTTTTACCATTCATCAAGCCAAGACCTGAACGCACATAGGTAAGCCCAAGGCTATAGATCCACCCGATCAGATTTTCATTGATGCCAGGCCGGATATGGTCTAACCTCTATCGATTGCGATGAAACGAGGTGCTATGGACACGGAGGCAGTGATTTTCGACTATGACGGAACCCTGGTTCATTTAAATATCAACTTTGCCCTTATGCGTCGTGGAGTGGAAAAATTCTTGGCCGGGTATGGCATTGAGCCCGATGCGCACAAGGGATTGTTCATACTGGAGATGATCGACGAGGCCGCAAGGCTTATCTCTGAACAGAATCCGTCACATGGCCGGGCCTTTTACCATAAGGCCCTTGACCTTGTCACCGAGCATGAGCTCAGGGCAGCTCAAAAGGGGAAGATCCTCTCAGGGGTGATAGACATGCTGGAGTTACTGAGAAGACGAGGGGTAAAGGTCGGCATTATCACCCGAAACTGTAATAAGGCCGTGAAGATAACACTTCCTGATATCGAGGGTCTCTGTGATGTATTCATTCCACGGGACTACGTAACCCGGGTCAAGCCGCACCCGGATCATCTAGGCCTGACCATGAAGAGGATGGCTGTAAATAGCCCGGCACGCTGCCTCATGGTCGGTGACCACATCATAGATATCCAAGGGGGAAAACGTATGGGGATGAAAACCGCAGGGGTATTGACAGGAGACGCGACATACGAGGATTTTATGAAGGCAGGGGCTGACTTCATATTAGATGACGTAACAAAACTGCCGGGCTGCATTTTCAAGGAGTGAGGGTGGTGAAAAGGAAGGTGCTGAAAAGCGGAAAACTCAATGTCCGGATCCTCAATGAGTTGCTCCAGCGATATTGCAAAGGTGATGAAAGACTCCTTGTAGGGCCGCGTATAGGAGAAGACGCGGCTGCAATAGACATGGGGGAACGGGTTCTTATCGTAGCCACCGATCCTATTACCTTTACTACCAATGAGATCGGCTACTATAGTGTCATGGTCAATGCCAATGATGTTGCCACCACCGGGGCCGAGCCGAGATGGTATAGCGTCACCATTCTCCTACCAGAGGCACAGGATACCAGAAGTCTTGTGGATTCTATATTCCAGCAGATCCATAAGGCCTGTGAGGAATTGGGCGTTTCCCTCATTGGGGGCCATACGGAAATAACCTATGGCCTCGATCGTCCTATCCTTGTTGGACAGATGATAGGAGAGGTGCAAAAGGAGGCACTGATTACTACAGGAGGTGCAAAACCCGGAGACCTCATTCTCCTGAGTAAAGGGATCTGTATTGAGGGGACATCAATCATCGCACGTGAAAGGGAAGGGGATCTGTCCTCTCGCGGAATACCCACGGATCTTGTTGAGCGGGCACAGCGGTTTCTCTTTGATCCGGGAATCAGTGTTGTGGAGGAGGCACGCCTGGCCTTCCAGGCAGGCCGCGTTCACTCTATGCATGATGTTACTGAAGGGGGATTGGCTGATGGTCTGCATGAGCTATCCATAGCAGCCGGGGTTGAAATTGAGGTAGAGAAAGACCGCATACCCATCTACGAGGAATCCCGGGTCCTGTGTGAGGCCTTTGGCCTTAATCCCCTGGGTGTCATAGCCTCGGGGGCCCTTCTCATTACAGCACCCCCGGGGGAAACAGAAAAGATCCTGGACAGGGCACATCAGCATGGTGTTGCCATGACCATGATCGGACGGGTTCAGGCGGCTGGACCCCCTTCAGTAACTATGGTTACCTCCACGGGATACGAGCAGGTCCCCTACTTTGACAGGGATGAAGTGGCGAGGATATTTTGAGGGATTTCCCCTTGCATGTGGCTGTAACCCGCTCCCCTCTCTGAAAATCTATCAGGTCTACTGATCGGCCATCCCTTTTCAAGACAGCCTCAGGGAAGATCGGTCCTGCTACGATGAATAGCCTCTTTCCTGCAGGCACCTCAATGACCACCGTTAAGGAGGTATTCCACACTTTGGCCTAATAATGAAATGATATCAGGATTATTGTGTGATGATCTTTTTCTGCCATAGACTGTTTATTAAAAATAGCATATAATAAGTGACTTAGATAAGAATTTGCCCGCCGAGCGAGACCATGTCCAGGCCTGACAAAAAAGTCATAGAAAGGATTGAGGAATTACGGGAGGGGATAAACTATCACAACTACCGATACTATGTCCTCGATAGTCCGGAGATCTCTGACGCGGAATATGACCGACTGTTTGACGAGCTTGCGGAATTGGAGAAGAGATACCCGGAGCTTATCACCCCCGATTCTCCTACCCAAAGGGTTGGTGCCGTCCCTTTAGAAGAATTCAAGACGGTCAGGCACAGCCACCCCATGTTAAGCCTGAACAAGGCAACCTCCGAGGCTGAGTTTCTGGACTTCCACCGCAGGGTCTTGGGGCTTTCGGAGCTCAGTGAGAAGGAGATTCGATATACTGTGGAGCCGAAATTTGACGGGCTGGCAGTGGAGCTGGTGTTTGAGAGGGGGATCTTCAGTCTGGGTTCCACAAGGGGTGATGGGGTGGTTGGAGAAGATGTCACCTTGAACCTACGAACCATAAGGCCCATTCCCCTGAGACTTATGGCAAGTCCAAACCCTGAGTTGATCGAGGTCCGGGGTGAGGTCATTATGAACAAGGGGGACTTCGAGACCCTGAACAAAAAGAGGGAGAAAACAGGGGAGGCCTTATTTGCCAATCCCCGGAATGCCGCCGCTGGATCCGTGAGACAGCTTGACCCAAAGATAACCAGCACCAGGCCACTCAATATGTTCGCCTATGGAATAGGCAGGGTTGAGGGAAAAGAACTGACCAATCACTGGGACAGCATCCTCTATCTGAAAGGGCTCGGTCTTAAGATCAGCCACTATATTGAGTTGTGCGAAAGTGTGGACCAGGTCAAGGCATATTATCAAAGGATACTGGACCTCAGAAACGATTTGCCTTACGAGATTGATGGGATCGTGATAAAGGTCAACGAATTCTCGGTCCAGGCGAAACTGGGCGAGCTTTCCCGCAGCCCTCGCTGGGCGGTCGCCTGGAAATTCCCGGCGCAACAGGAAAATACCACAATAAGGGATATCATCGTCAGCGTGGGAAGGACCGGTGCCCTCACTCCTGTGGCCATGTTGAAACCGGTCAGGGTTGGAGGAGTGCAGGTAAGTCGGGCCAGTCTGCACAATGAGGATGAGATAAGGAAAAAGGATGTGAGGATTGGTGACACCGTTGTGATTCAGAGGGCCGGAGATGTGATTCCGGAAGTGGTGAAGGTGATAGCGTCGAGAAGAACCGGCAAGGAGAGGAAATTCACCATGCCGGACAGATGTCCGGTGTGCGGGTCCAAGGCAGAAAGGCCTCTGGGTGAGGCCATTCATCGGTGCACCGGAATCGCCTGTCCTGCTCAGATCAAGGAAAACCTGGCCCATTTTGTGTCCAAGGGGGCCATGGATATGGACGGCCTGGGACACAAGCTTCTAGAACAGATGGTGGACAAAAACATCATCCAGGACCAGGCAGACCTGTATCTTCTGAAAAAAGAAGATGTCATGAGGATGGACAGGATGGGCGATAAGCTGGCGGAAAACCTGCTCAGCGCCATTCAGAAAAGCAGAAACCCGAGCCTGACCAATCTGATATATGCCCTGGGTATAAGAAATGTGGGCTACCATCTGGCCGGGGTACTGGCAAGGCATTTCGAATCCATCGATAATTTAGGCAGACAGACCACCGAAGATCTGACCCGGGTTCATGAGATCGGACCTATCGTGGCGGAAAGCATATACAACTTCTTTCATAATCCTAAAAATCTCAAGGTCCTCGAGAAACTGAAGAAAGGAGGGGTGACGTTCCCGGTTGAAAAGGCCGAGGTAAGAGAGGCCCCCCTTGTAGGCAAGACCTTTGTTTTGACCGGAGGCCTGGATTCCTTCACCAGAGACGAGGCTCGAAAGACAATAGAGGATAGGGGAGGAAGGGTGTCCTCATCCGTGAGCGAAAAGACCGATTTCGTAGTCGTAGGCATAGACCCGGGTTCAAAATATGATACCGCGCTGAAATTGGGGGTAAAGGCCCTGAACGAGGACGAGTTCAAAAAGATGGTAGGGAGGTAAGCGCCCTCCATGACCAATCAAGAGATAGCAGGGATACTGAACCAGATCTCCCAGATCCTGGAAATCCGGGGAGAAAATCCCTTCAAGATCAGGGCATATACCAAGGCATCTCAGACCGTCGAGAATCTCACCTATGAACTTTCTTCCCTTGAGGACAAAGACAAGATAGCAAAACTCCCCGGGATAGGCGCGGGGATCGCTAAAAAGGTTACAGAGCTTCTGGAGACCGGAAAACTCGCCTACTATGAGGACCTGAGAAAATCCGAATATGCCCCACTGACTGAGTTCTTGAAGATCCCCGGCATGGGTCCCAAGCATGCCAAACTCGTCTATGATAAACTGGGCATAAACAGTGCAGAGGAGCTCAAGAAGGCGGCAGAAGCGGGAAAGCTGCGGGTGCTTTACGGTCTGGGCGAGAAGGTGGAACAGAATATCATCCAGGGAATCCAGCAGCTGCTCAAGTATAAGGAAAGGCTCCCCCTGGCCTTTATCTATCCCAGGGCACTGAACATTTTTGAGGAGTTAAAAAGACACAAGGAGATACGACAGATCACCCTGGCCGGCTCTCTCAGGAGGATGAGGGAAACCATTGCGGATGTTGACATCTTGGCCTCCTCGGATCATGCAGAAGAGGTGATGGGGGCCTTTGTCAATTTACCTCAGACCGAAAAGGTGGTTGCCAGGGGAAATACCAAATCCAGCATCGTCACGCGGGATGGATTTCAGGTTGATCTGAGGGTGGTGCAGCCCGAAAGCTTTGGTGCCGCCTCTCATTATTTCACCGGATCCAAGGCCCACAATATAAGAATCAGGTCGCTGGGGGTGGACAGGGGATTAAAGATAAACGAATATGGGGTCTTCAAAAAGGAGAGGGCAATTGCGGGAAAAACCGAAGAGGAGATCTTCGAATCCGTTGGCCTTCCTTACATTCCCCCGGAGCTCAGGGAAGATCAGGGCGAGATTGAGGCGGCCCAGCATGGAAACCTGCCTTCCCTGATCGAGGTAGAAGACATCAGGGGCGATCTTCATGTTCACACCAACTGGACTGACGGGAATAACAGCCCGGAAGAGATTGCACAGGCAGCTCAAGAGAGGGGCTACCAGTATATCGCTATCTGTGACCATTCTCCCACGGTGGGTATCACCAATGGGCTCACCCCTGAGAGGGTCCTCATGCAGATTGAGGAGATCGCCCGGCTGAATCGGAATTTAGGGGATTTCAAGATATTGCGGGGGATCGAGGTCGACATCCGATCAAATAGTCAGCTGGATTTGCCAGATGAGATCTTACAGGAGTTGGATCTGGTGGTTGCTGCAGTTCATACCAGGTTCAGTCAGCCTCGAGATGAGATGACCAGGAGGATCATCAAGGCGATAGAGAGCCCGCATGTAGATATAGTCGCCCATCCCACCGGCAGGATTATCGGGAAAAGGGAGCCGTATCAGGTGGACATGGACAGGGTCATGGATGCGTGTAAGGCCAATGCAAAGGTCTTGGAACTCAATGCCTATCCGGAGAGGCTGGATCTATCGGACATCAACTGTCGAAAGGCAAAGCAGAAGGGTGTCAAGATTGCCATCTCCACTGATGCGCACACGACTGGCCACCTGGAATGGATAAAATTTGGTGTTGCTACTGCAAGGAGGGGATGGATAGAGCCGCCCGATGTGGTCAACACCCTGGCCCTTTCAGACCTTTTAAGATTCTTTGCTCACTGAACCCTTAGACCCTATGCCAGCCTGTTTGAGCAGTGTTACCATGATTGCCTTCTGGGTGTGCAGCCTGTTTTCAGCCTGGTCGAAGACAACGGACCTCGGCCCGTCTATTACCTCGGCGGTCTGCTCGTAGCCCCGTAAGGCAGGCAGACAATTCATAAAGATAGCATCAGGCGCCCCATGTTCCATCTTTTTCGTGTCCACCTGGAAGGGCGCTAAGACCTTGATCCGTGCCTCAAGCTCCTCCGGGGGAACATGGTAACTCATCCAGGAATCCGTGTAGATGACATCTGCCCCCTCAAGGGCCTCGAAGGGATTGTGGGTTACTTTCACGGATGCCCCTGACTGCCTCCCAGCCTCAAGCGCATAGGACACCACCTCAGGCAGCGGACTGTAGTCCTCCCCTTCCGGGCAACCCACACGGATGTTCACGCCCATCTTCGAACAACCGTACAGAAGGGAATGCGTCACGTTGTTCCTGGCATCACCCAGGTAGGCCAGGGTGCGACCCTCAAGTGATCCCTTGTGTTCCCGAAGGGTCAGCAGGTCTGCCACTATCTGGCACGGGTGACTGAAATTGGTCAAGCCGTTGATCACGGGAATCTCTGAGTACCTGGCCATTTCCTCAATCTTCTCGTGCTCGTAAAGCCTCGCCATGATCAGATCCGCATATCGGCTCAGGGTCTTGATGGTGTCGTGTATGGTCTCCTTGCCCACCCCCACAGGGGAGGTGGACATATCATAGTAGATCGCATCCCCTCCCATCTGGCACATGCCCGTCTCAAAGGAAACGCGCGTCCGCAGGCTTGGTTTCTCGAAGATCATGACCAGTATCTTGCGGTGCATGACATCCTGAAACCTCTCGGGGACCTTCTTCATCTCGGCAGCCAGGTCCAGCACCTCCTCAATCTGTTTCCTGGACCAATCCCTCAAGGTGATTAAGTGTATCATCGTCCATATCCTTTCAGCCCACCAGGTCCTCGTAGTATCTGTCAATCTCCCCGCCGTGATCGAATATGGTGAGCATGAGAGCGGCACGAACCCACATACCATTTCGCACCTGCCGCCAGTAGACAGATCGCGGGTCGGAATCCACCTCAGTGGCTATTTCCTTCCGGCGAGGGAGGGGATGAAGCAGTACAGCGTCGGGCCTCAGGATCTCCAGATGCTTGGCCGTAAAGTGATACCGGCTCGTATCGATCAGCCTGCTTTCATGTGCTGTATCCCACTCATCCTGGATGCGCGTCATATAGATAGCATCCACTTCCGGAATGATTCTCTCAAAGTCATCGCAGACCTCGAAATCCGCGCCCGCCTTTTCCAGCGAGCGAACAATGTCCTTCCCGATCTGCAGCCCTTTGGGCGCCACGAAATACTGCTTCACTCCAGGATAGAGCAAGAGCAAGGTGGCCAGCGATCGCACCGTCCGTCCCCGGGCCAGATCACCCACAAACGCAATCTTCTTACCCTCGACCCCGCCCCGGTTCTCAAAGCTGCGCTGCAAGGTATAGATATCCAGCAGGGCCTGTGTGGGATGCTGGTCCTTTCCAGAGCCCGCGCTTAGAACGGGTACGGGCCTGTTGGAGTTGGAGAGCATCCAGGCGATTCGTTCCGCAAACCCACCTACCGGGTGGCGCATGATGATCATGTCGAAATAGGAACTGAACGTTCGCACGGTGTCTTCAGGGGATTCGCCCTTGACCTCGCTGGATGTGGTTGTGTCCCTGACCTCCGAGGTCCTTACCCCCACAATCTGGCAGGCTGCGTAGAAGGAAAGAAAGGTTCGCGTCGACGGCTGCACAAAATACAGCATTGCCCGCTTCTCTGAAAGGAGGTCCTGGAGATAATGGATTCCCCCCTTTGTCTTTCCAATTATACGGATCTTTGTGGCGAGATCGCAGATCCTTTCGAGCATGGCACGGTCAAACTGCTGCGCGGTAAGCACATGATAGGGCCGTCTGTCCCGCAGGAAATAGGGTCCCTTTTCCTCCGGGGTCAATTTCTGGAAATCCTGCCATGAAATCTTCTTGAGAGGATTGTCCCTGTACATAGCCATCCCTCCCCAAAAATCCCCTTTTTTGCAGAAGAAAGCATAGGATAAACGCATCGGCGTGTCAAAAGAAAAGGCATCACCGGGCATACAAGGGTTGTAAAATTCCCGGGGAATGATTATAAGTTCCGCCCATGAGAATACTGGTCCTCTTGCTATTCTGGAGCCTCTGGTTTGTCAATTTTTCAACCCGGACAGTCATTTCTCCTCTTCTGCCTGTTATCGAAGACGAGCTTGGCATCAGCCATGCCCTGGCGGGCAGCGTCTTTACCTTCCTGGCCGTAGGCTACACTATTACCCTGCTCCTGTCCGGATTGCTATCCCCGCGCATCGGCTACAAACGCTCCATCGTACTGGGTTTTGCTATCTCGGTGGCGGCAGTATTCTGCCTGAAATATGCTGCAACCTATCATTCTCTTGTCACCGCCTCCTTGTTCATCGGGCTGGGAGCCGGCATATATTTGCCAAGTGCCATTCCCCTGGTCACGGCAATGTTTGGGCGCCGCAACTGGGGCAAGGCCATTGCCTTCCATGATACAGCTGCAACCTTTAGCATTCTGGCCATCCCAATCCTCACAGCCGTTGCCCTGCGCTTTTTTTACTGGAGGGATATCTTTGTCATCCTGGGTGCGGCATGTTTGATTGTGCTCATCTCTTTCTGGGTGTTTTCCCCGGACCCTCGGCCTCAGGAGGAAAACCGTGCCAGGTTTTCACGTCTATTGGGACGGAGGGATTTCTGGATCATCGCCATCCTGTGGATCTTTGGCGCCTCAAATGGCCTTGGCCTCTACAATGTGATGCCCTTATTTATGGTCAAAGAGAGGGGAATGGACCTTGAGATGGCCAATACCATCTTAGGCCTTTCCCGTGTGGGAGGTCTTCTTATGGTTATTATGGCCGGCTTTCTCGTGGATCGGTATGGGGTCAAGAGGATCTTGTTCCTTGCGCTGGTATCCACAGGCCTTTCAACCATGGGCCTGGCAGTTGCCCAGGGCTTTCGGCTTCTGGTAGTCATGCTCATTGTGCAGGCAACCGTTTCGAGCCTGTTCTTCCCGGCTGCCCTCGTGGGTATCTCCAAACTCACGAACTTCAATGAGCGGAGCATCTTTACCGGGGCAACCATAGCAATCGGGGTGGTGGTTGGAGTTGGGATTACTCCCGTTATGCTGGGAGCGGTGGCTGACGTCTGGAATTTCCAGACAGGTATCCTTGTCCTGGGAGTGATTACCACCCTGTCCTGCATCGTTCTCAGGGATCTTCAAAAGATCTAGGCTGAAGATCCAGGCAGGGGAGGGAAATCCGCAGGCTCTATCCAAACCTTTATGCAATACTTGAGATCTAGCTTTTCATGACATTTTAATGAGTTATATCTTTTATTAAAATCATAACGTTAATTTCGTTTCGCCTTTCTGATTTCCCTTTTCACTATCAGCTATCAGGTTTGAGCTAGGGATTAATTCCGCTTCTAGGAATTATGTCTCGAGAGTATGGAGGGAAAAGTGAATGTATCCCTTCATGACCCGGTTGCCTGTCTTGAACGCAAAAATCTTTACCTTTTGGCCTTACTTCTGATCCCTGTACTTTGCCTAGCTGGTTTACTTTCTGTGCTATGAGCGAATAGATAATTTTCTTTTTGCATATGAGGGTGGGGTTTTGCTTGCCTTGTTCTGGGAGTGTGTGAGTTGCGCTGTCAAAAATCTCGTCATAAGAAAATAAAGTATGGGACTGGAAAGCATTATAATTTCAAAATGTGCTTGATTTGAAAATATAAGATAATATAAAATGGCATATGTTCACCCATGAAAATACAACACCAATATAGCCTGGGCTATATTTTCATTTATTGGCGGAATTTAAAATATAAGCCTGAGTTCATAAGCATATTTTCATAAATGAAAACTGAAGACTCTGCCACAAGGGCAGGAAGATATATCAATCAACCGACTGGGTACAAGGCCTTTATCCCCGCTCCCCTACCTCCAGATCCCCCAATTGCCTGGGATGGCGAACTACAAGACCTTCTTTCAAAAGCAGATTTGGCTTTGGGTCGGCTTGATGGTATTGCGACGATCCTTCCAAACCCTGATCTGTTTGTGGCGATGTATGTTCGAAAGGAAGCAGTTCTGAGTTCTCAGATCGAGGGAACACGGGCTAGCCTGATAGACATCCTGGATTATGAAACCACAGGGGAGCTAGTCAAAGATGTAGATGAAATAGTTAACTATGTACGAGCAATGAACAAAGGGCTAGAGCGATTAATAAGCTTACCTCTTTCCCTTCGTCTCATTAGAGAAATCCATGAAGAATTGTTAAAAGGAATGCGCGGTGAGTATCGGATACCTGGAGAATTCCGTACCAGCCAGAATTGGATCGGACCACCGGGTTCTGGTATAGACAATGCCGTCTTTATCCCTCCTCCCCCCCATGAAATGCACAGAGCCATGGGTGACCTGGAAAAATTTATTCATAAGGGAGAAAACTTGCCTGTCCTTGTTAAGAATGCACTCATCCACGCCCAATTTGAGACAATCCACCCGTTTCTGGATGGAAATGGGAGAGTAGGACGCCTCTTAATCACCTTTATTTTGGTGCACGATGATATTTTGAAGAGACCCTTGCTGTACCTATCTTACTATTTTAAGCGAAATCGGCAGGAGTATTATGAACGATTGAACAACATAAGAAATAAAGGCGATTGGGAGGGTTGGCTTAAATTCTTCCTTAAGGGGGTATACGAGGTATCGGAAGAGGCAGCGGAAACCGCCCAAAGGATTATTGCCCTGCAGGAGAGAGATAGAGTCCAGTGTGCTGATAACCCCCACGGATTGAAATTGATGGATCACCTTTTTGGGAATCCTCTGGTTACTATCCATGAAATTCGGAGGTTGACAGGGATTTCCTATGCTACAGCCGGCCGTTTGGTAAAACAGATGATAGAAATTGGTATACTTAATGAAATAACGGGTTATGCGCGTAACAGGAAATTTCTATACAAAGATTATTTCAATATTCTAAAGAAAGGCGTGGAAGGAAGCTAAAAGATTTTGAGGTAGCACCTATCGGCTATTGGCTTTGACCTACGAGCTAATTAGCCCTCTGCCCTTTCTGCTATTTGCTCTGGCCTCTGGCCTTGTACCTCGGGCCTCTAGCCTCCGCTTCAGCGGGTCGCCTCTTGCCTTTCTCCCTTCGGTCCATGCTCCTTTTGCCTTTAGCCCTGTGCCTTCTTTGCTATCAGCTTTGAGCTGTGAGCTAATTCGCATTCTGACTCCTGTCTTCTAAGACGCACTGTGCTTCCATATCATCCCTGTATAAATTCGGTGTTGCCTTTTATCGCTTTCTCTAATATTCATGGCCATAAGAAGGGAGGATAAAGCATATGGGTAATAATGCTAAGGGCAAGAAAGACTACAGAATCGCCATAATTCCCGGCGATGGAGTGGGGCCTGAGGTATCGAAAGAGGGGATAAAGGTAGCCGGGGAGGCTGTCAAGGCGAGTAATGTTTCCCTTGACTGCGAATGGTTTGACTGGGGATGTGATTTTTACCTCAAACACGGCATTATGATGCCCCCTGATGCCCTGGATATCTTATCGCGTTTTGATGCAATCTTTCTTGGATGCATAGGTGACGCCAATAAGGTTCCTGACCACATTTCCCTTACCCTCCTGCTTGGGATTCGCAAGGGTTTTGATCAATATGTGAATCTCCGTCCCATATATCTGTACCGTGGAGTGGATACCCCACTCAAGGCCGTACGCGAGGGCTCCATTGATGTCATTGTGGTTCGGGAAAATACCGAGGGTGAATACTCCCAGGTGGGAGGACGGTTTAAGAGAGGATCCGCAGACGAGGTAGCAATTCAGACATCGGTCTTCACCCGCAAGGGCACAGAGAGGGTGATACGGTATGCCTTCGATCTTGCGCGCAAGCGGCAGAAGCTAGAAGGAAAGGGCGATTATGTGGGGATGGTGACCAACTGCTCAAAATCAAATGCATTGAACTACTCCATGGTTTTCTGGGACGAGGTGTTCGATGAGGTATCCAGGGACTATCCGGATATAGCCAAGGATTTCGCACACGTTGATGCCCTCACCATGTGGTTTGTAAAAAAGTTGGACTACTTCGATGTGGTCGTGGCCTCAAATCTATTCGGCGATATTATTACGGATCTTGGAGCCATGCTTCAGGGGGGCATGGGCCTAGCTGCTGGGGGGAATATTAACCCGGAGCGAACCTTCCCGTCAATGTTCGAGCCTATTCATGGCTCGGCACCGAAGTATACAGGCAAGGGCGTTGTCAATCCGATCGCCTCAATAGAGGCAATGCGTATGATGTTGGAGCATCTAGGCCAGGATACGGCTGCAAAAAAGGTGAGCAATGCAATACAGTCCGTTCTTGCTGAGGGCGTGGTGAAGACCCGGGATATGGGTGGCAACGCCACCACGGAACAAATGGGAGATGCAATTCTTTCCAAAATAGTAAGGCATTAAACTAATAACTTAAACCTTGACTTGAACTTTAGCTATGAGCTCTCAGCTATAAATTATGGGCTAATTTGTCGCCATATTTCAGTCTTATTCTTTCTCCTGTATCCTGACTCCTTTCTTCTCCTACAGCTTTTCCGATCCTATTTCGTGGTCAAGAATTTCAGGTTGCTTTTTATCAACTTTTTCCATATGTTTAACCGGTTATAAGAAGCGGTATATATCTAGAAGCTTTGCGTGCCGTGTGGAATCAGCTTTTTGTTTTTTCACGGTGGCCATCTTTGTCTGCCCCTTTAAAGTTGTAGAGATGCGATGATGAAAAAAAGAAGACATATCGAGGTTCCCAAGGAGAAAATAGAAGAATTCTGTAAGAGGCACCATATTCGAAAACTATCTCTTTTTGGTTCTGCCGTACGGAATGACTTAAGATCTGAAAGCGATCTAGATTTACTCGTGGAGTTTCATCCAGCCCACATACCTGGCCTTATAAGATTGGCTGGTATTGAGATTGAGTTAAGCGAAATCCTCGGATGTAAAGTGGATATGAGAACAGCCCAGGATCTTAGCCGCTATTTCAGGGAGGAGGTCCTTAAATCGGCGAAGGTGCAGTATGCGGAAGGATGATTCGATACGCCTCAATAGAAAAAGTGAGCCGAGGAAATTTTATAAAGAGATAGTCTTACAGCTTCAGAATGAACGTCGCGATTGCATATCAGCTTTGACCTTTAGCCTTTAACCTTTTTCGTTTGAGTTTTGAGGGATCAGCCTTAAGCTGATTACAGGTTACCCGGCGGTCGAATAAGGGGTCCGGGTATTTTTTAAAAAAAGGAGGTTTTAACCAGAGGGGCGGCGGAAAAGCATGTCAGATGAAAAGCACGTAAACACTACCCACATCGGATATTCCCACTGGTTTATCATTGTCGTTGCCCTTTTTGTCACCTGTTTGATCACGGCTAACATCATTGCGGTCAAGCTCATCAGCGTCTTTGGCCTGATACTGCCCGCAGCTATCATTATCTTCCCGATCAGCTATATCTTGGGCGATGTGTTGACTGAGGTCTACGGCTATCACCAGGCACGAAGGGTGATCTGGCTGGGATTCCTGTGCAACCTTCTCCTGGTGATTGCCATTTTGCTCGGGCAGACATTGCCGGCCGCCTCATTCTGGGATGGCCAGGCTGCCTATGAGCGTATCCTGGGCTACACACCGCGGATACTGGTTGCCTCCTTTCTGGCGTACCTGGTTGGTGAGTTTTCAAACTCATTCGTCCTGGCAAAGATGAAGATTGCCACCAACGGCCGGTGGTTATGGACACGGACCATTGGCTCAACCCTGGTGGGGCAGGGGTTTGACTCACTGGTCTTTATCACGCTCGCCTTTGTGGGGACGATCCCCCTGGCAGCGCTCCTTTCAGCCATCATAACCCAGTGGCTTGCAAAATCGGTTTATGAGGCCGCTGTAACACCCGCAACCTACAAGGTAGTGAAGTTCCTCAAGCGGCACGAGGGCCTGGATGTATACGATTACGACACCCGGTTCAATCCACTGGTGATTGGAGGGTGACGATATCGCATTCGCTTTAATATCGAGTACCCTGGAAAACGAAATGATCTTAAGGGGCTCGAAAAATTGTCAAAAATAACGATTTGACCCCCAAACCTCAAATACGGGCAGTAACATGACAGGTTTCATCATCACCATAATCTTGTTAAGCATCGCTGTTGTTGTCCTGATCCTGGTCCTGCTCACAAAGGGGCCCGAGGATTACACACAATCATTCAAGCTCATCCAGGATCGAATCGGCCAGATCGAGCAACAGGTGAAAAAGAGCGTTGACGAAGGCAAGGCAGCAGTCGGTGAGAAGTTTGAAAACTCCCTCAAGGTGATTGGTGACATCAAGAAGACGCTTGGGAGCCTGGAAGAGACCAACAAGCAAATGCTGGACATCGGGAAGGATATCTCCAGCCTTCAGGATCTCCTTAAGCCACCACAGATACGGGGCGGCTTTGGTGAGTTGACACTCGGCCATATCCTGGCACAGTTACTTCCCAGGGAAAACTTTGAAGAGAAATACCGGTTCAAGGATGGCTCGATTGTGGATGCGGTTGTCAAGATTGGAACCAAGTTAGTTCCGATTGATTCCAAGTTTCCACTGGAGAGCTTTAAAAGGTACACGGAGGCCTCAGAAGGGGAGAGAAAGACAAGTCTCAGGGAGTTTCAGAGAAGTGTCAAGGCCAAGATTGATGACATCTCCGGTAAATACATCCTGGAGGATGAAGGGACATATGATTTTGCCCTCATGTATATTCCCTCAGAGAATGTGTACTACCAGACGATCCTCAAGGAAGAGCTGGACCTTGATGGCAAAAGTATCTCCGAGTATGCAGTGCAAAAGAGGATCGTGGCGGTCTCCCCGAACAGCATCTATGCATACCTGAGGGTGATATATATCGGGCTCCGCGGCATGCAGTTCGAGAGGAATGTGAGAAAGATAGTGGAGGACTTTGCCAGGCTGAATAAGGAATTCGATAAGTTCCAGGAAGAATTCAGGGTGCTGGGCAGTCATGTCGGTCATGCAAAGGGTAGTTTCGACAGGGCAGATCGAAAGCTTGACACCTTTTCAGATAGGCTTTCTTTAATTGGCGAGTCGGAGGAAGTCAAAGCAGTAGAAGAGCCCGAAAAACCGACGTCTTAGTTCAGGGTTTGGTCACGCCACTCTCCTATCAGCCATGTGGCCTACAGAAATGTCAAAAATAAAGATTTGACCCCCCGAGTGCCAGGAGGTAGATGATGCAAGCCGATGATCTTAAGGGTGTTATCACTGCTATTGTCACACCGTTTCATGAGGATGGCGAGCTGGACAAAGATGGGCTCACGCGCCTCACCAGATTCCTCCTGGACAACGGGGTTCACGGTATCATGACAACGGGGGGCAACGGCGAGTTTGTGCATCTCCTGAGGGAAGAGAAAAGATTAGTTACCGACATAGTCGTAAAGGAGGTGAAGGGCGTTGTACCGGTTATTGCCGGAACTGCGGCATGTAGTACCAGGGAAACCCAATTGCTTTCACATGATGCAAAAGAGGTTGGGGCAGATGCCGTGATTGTCACCCCTCCGTACTATTACAAGCTCCCTGATGAATCGATCTACAGACATTTTCAGCTATTAGCGGAACGCCTCGATATACCCATTATCATTTACAATAATCCCCTCTACACAGGGCATAACCTGAGCCCGTGCTTGATAGACAAACTCGCCGATCTAAAAGGCATCATTGGCCTTAAACAGAGCAATTCCGATTTTGGGCAGCTTGTTGAGGCGATCAGGAGGAGTGGTGAAAAAATTGCCATCCTTACCGGCATCGACAGCCAATTCTACCCCTCGCTTTGTGCCGGCGCAAAGGGCATATTTTCCACCGCAGCCTGTGTGATTCCCAAGCACATGGTTCAGATATTTGACCTCTGTCAAGACGGAAGACACGAGCAGGCCTTTGACCTTCACATGATGATCCAGGAGCTGAATTGCCTGCTTGAATATGACCCTGGTTATGTATCCCCGTGCAAGGAGGCCTTGGGCATGCTGGGGCTTCCCGGAGGACCGGTTAGAGAACCATTACCAGAACTGAATCCAGCTGAAAGGGAGGCCTTAAAAGGTGCCTTAAGGGCGCTACATCTTCTCTAGTGGGCACCATCATACGCGCTTCCTCTCGCTCTCTTCTACCCAACTATCAAACCTTTCTTGCCTTTTGTATTTGGCCACCGCATGGGATGCTCTATGCTTTACGCCCGGTTCCCTCTAACCGCCTAAACTCGAAACACGATACCCGCAACTCAGATTTGCTCTCAGCCATCAGCTGCGCCATGTTTACCCCGTGAAATGCTTTTTGCTATTTCACTGGGGCCCTCTGCTTTTTGCTTCTTCGCCATCACCTAACAGCTATGAGCCATCTTGGCCTTTTGCCTTTCGCCTACTCAGTTTATGGCCGCCATTTTCTTGACACATCAACAAGATAAGCGTACGCTAATATTGTTATTCACCCTCTTAGGAGGGCGGGGTTGATTTATATCTTTCAAAAGGTTTCGTCAAAAGCTCCATCAACTCGGTGAGTGGGTGGGGCTTTTTTTATTCAAAGGGGCGGAGCGGCGAATTGTTAAATGTTGTGACTCCCTTCGGCAAGCACTGAACCGTGGTGAAACTGAGAATTTACCGAAAACTGCCTTGAGCAAAAATCGGTAACGTTAGCCCCACTTCTGGCGCACGAACGTAAGAGAAAGGAGGTGAAATACCATGGCACAAAAGAACGGTACAAAAACCCTAAAGGTCGTCTTGGTGATCTATGCGATCGTCGTGCTGGTCTACGGGCTCGGTTTGTTCTTCATCCCGGGCGCGTTGGCAAAGATTTCCGGTGCCAATCCCGTGGATTTAGGCTGGCTTCGGTGGCCCGGAGGTCTCCTCATTGCCCTCGGGATCGGTGCCCTGTTGGCTCTCCGTGATCCCGCCAAACAGGGTGTCTTCGTAATAACGATCTCGCTGGGCACGCTGCTTGCCGGTCTCGGATTGCTGTACTCGTGGATAGTGCATGAGTATAGTGCGGCAACCTGGTTCATCGCTCTGCCGACCATAATCGTTCTCGTTGTTTCCGGCCTGCTCTGGTGGAGTCGACAAAAGGCAAAAGGGATTCTGTGAGCTAGACAGCACCATGTGAACCTGGGCTCAGGTCTTGACATGAGATAGACAAAGAGCCAAGGGGAGAGGTGCTCCTTTTTGAGCAGGGTCTGATATCGAATGCCGGGAAGGTTAATTGAGCAAGAGTCAAGAGCAGATTTGACCCCATTTTTTTTACTGAGACCATCGCCCTTTGAGGCCCAACCAGATAACGTATACAAACATGAAAATAGTCGAAACCGTAGCTGGCAGTGCTGTTTGCTCGCTAAAAAGAGCCAATGCTATGCCTGCAGCAAGGCCGTAATTCTTAATCGTACCAAGTAAAACAAGGCTCGTGGTAATCTTCGGGTCAATCCGAAAAAGCTTTCCAACCCGTCCAATAATCAAGCCTAGAAAGAAGGTGCTTGCAATGGCAATGGCTGCCACGGGAGCCAGAGTAAGAGGCTCCCCAAAAAATACGGCTTGATTGAGCCCTACAATTGTGTAAGACACGATAAAGAAGCACCAATTTGTAATTGCCCCCTTCATAGCCTCTAACTGCTTATCTATCCCCTTCCAAAGCAAGATACGAGAAATCACCAAAGGGGCGATTATCAAAAAAAACGTAAGTATCGATAACCTGCCCAGGTCAAAAAAGCTTGATCCTAAGAGGGAAAAGACTATCAATGGCATGATAATCAATGCACCGAGGTACGCCCCAATGATGCCTGCAAAGGAATAGGTGCTATTACCTCCCAGAAACTCCGAAAAAGGAATGATAGCCACGGCTGGAGGGACGATGGCCAATAGAATAAACCCTTTCCAGATGGCTTCCTCATTGATAATAATGGCACTGATCCCCAGAATAAAGCCGCCAAGAACCACATAACTCATCAAAACGCCGAAGATTGCTGGAATTATCAGGGATCTCGCAGAACGGAATAGGCTTCCGGAAACCCCCATGGTTGAGAGGCTCATTACGATGGAAAGGGCCGGAAGCGTCAGATGCTCAGTCCATCTGGTGCCCTGGGGCAAAAACAAACCGAACATCAGCGCCATAAATAGGATGAAATTTCGATTTCGGAGCAGGTTCTTGATCGCGCTCATACCTGCACTTCTAGGAGTTGATCTACCATTCTGTGCTAGAATCTCTCATAGGTAATTGCCCCACTGTACCCGAAAATACACCTGGCTACAAAAGTTTTGTCATGGTAAGTGGCGTTTGGTGGACACTGATCAGGTTCAAGTTCAAACGCTGACAGGATAGGAGGTTGCGAAGCGGTAGCTGCGCGCTCCTTTTGTCTTTGACCTTGTGCCTTGCGCCTTATATCGCTTGCCTCTCAGCTTTCAGCTGTGAGCCATGAGCTAATCGCTGCCTGCTTCGTAGGTATTACTACCTAATTTGTCTCAGTATTTTCATCGCACAGAAGTTGATATTGACTTTCCTGCATTTTTTCAATACATTACACACGGCTGAAATAATGCTTTATGATTCCTGTAAACTGAATCGCCTTGCATCTCAAATCCTGCCGCGGGCGGGATCATCCTCAAGTGAAGCTCCCCGTGCTTCCGCACGGGGCATCCTGGCAAAGGCGAGTGAAACGCTCCTCAAATTGCGCCTCATGCGGAACGATCCTTCTAGTGCCTCCAAGCTGATGTTCCTCTTGTGTGATGCCTCACATTCTCGTTGAGCCTTAAGCCTTGCGCCTTGCACCTTTTGTTAATTGCGATCAGCTAGTAGCTAAATTAGCCTTTAGCCCTTTGCTAGGGTTATTGAATGTTGGGAGGTGCCTTATTCGCATAAGGAACCGTGTCGAGCAGTCGGGAGGGTAAACGAGCAAGAGTCAAGAGCAGATTTGACCCCATTTCAGTATGACCCCATTTCAGTAGACCTGATTGCAAGTCAGACTGAAAATGCCAAAAATGAAAATACAGCAAGATGCAGAACGTTTTGCGAGGTACCAATTAGTGCTTAGCGTTCTGTTGGCGAAAGATTCCTTTCATAAGCCCGACATCTATGAAGCCCTGAATGATGAGAAACCAGCTTTTATAGGCCGGGTAATCGGTGAATTGGTTCGAGATGGATATCTAACCAAAAACGGGCTGAAGACAAAACCCCAATACACTTGGTCAAGCAAGAAAGACCAGTTCAACGCAAGGCGGTGGATTGATCAGCGGGTTTTTACTGCCACGGTTAAAAGGTCCCCTTCAGCAGATCGCCCCAGGGAACGTCTTCTGCGATTAGGGCCATCAGAACTCAAGACTTCGGAACTCTTGGCGATCTTGATTCGCTCTGGTCTCCACGGTGAATCAGCTATGCAGGCCGGCGAAAAACTGGCGGCTCTTTTTGGTAACGATCTTACAGGCCTATCTCTCAAAGCGAGAGGAGAACTGAAGCAGATCAGTAAAACAATAGGGGAGACTGCCTATTGTCAAATAATGGCCGCTCTCGAGCTGGGCAAAAAATTGGCAAATCAGGAGGTGGCTGAAACAAGACAAGGTCATAAGATAAGCAACACATCTGACGCCCTGATCTATTGTAAACAAAATTTTATGAGGCTGGCGCAAGAAGCCAAACGCGAGGAATTCCATGTGGTCTTGCTGGATGAAAAGCACTATGTCATAAAAACAGAGCAGGTCACGGTTGGGATCTTAAATAAAAGCCTGGCCCACCCCCGCGAAGTCTTCAAGCCTGCCATTCAAGAGTCGGCCTCGGCCCTTATTCTCGTGCACAACCATCCCAGCGGTGATCCCACACCCAGCCAGGACGATAAAACGATCACGAAGGAGCTAAAAGCTGCTGCTGAAATACTGGGCCTTCGGATTCTTGATCATATCATCTTAGGCAAAGAGAAAGTCCTTAGCATGTCAGAGGAAAGGATAATGTAACCTCTCAACAAGGGACAATGGCCATGAACGATGTTGACATGAATGAGGCACAGACACGCAAAACCCTTATAGATAAGGCTCTTTCCCATGTAGGGTGGGATCCAATTGTTCCTTTCCAGCAAGGCATCCACTGTTCCCACGGATCCGTTGAGGAATACCCCACTGAAAAAGGCCCGGCTGATTACCTGTTATTCCATGAAGGGAAGGTGCTGGCTTGTGTTGAGGGTAAGAGAATAAGAATAGGGCCGCAGAATGTCCTTCAGCAGGCTAAAAGGTATGCTCAGGGGTTTCCAGATGGCGCTTACTCTCTCGGCTCCTTTGGAGAATACCGCCTCCCCTTTGCCTATTCCACCAATGGAAAAATCATCTGGTTTCAAGATCTACGTGACCCAATGAACCTCTCAAGAAAGGTTACCGCTTTTCACACGCCTCAGGCGCTCATGGAGATGTTTAACAAAAACGAACCTGCTGCCAAGGAGTGGCTTAAAGAAAATGAAATAGACAACGAATATTTATGGCCTTTTCAAATTGAAGCCATTGAAGCCATAGAAAAAGCTATCATGGATCGCAGGCGACATATGCTAATTGCCATGGCCACAGGTACAGGAAAAACCTTTACCATAGCCAATTTGATCTATCGCTTGATGAAGTCAGGACTTGCTAAACGTATCTTGTTTCTGGTAGATCGAAGGGCTTTAGCGGCCCAGGCTGTGAGTACCATGGCCAGTTTTGAGGCCGAACCGGGCCTAAAGTTTGATCAGATTTATGAAGTCTACAGTCAAAAAATCCGGAGGGAAGATCTGGATGAAGACGTTAAATTCGATCCTAAGGTTCTCCCGACAGAATATCTGACCAATCCGGATACCAAACATAGCTTTGTCTATGTCTCTACCATTCAGCGCATGCGGATCAACCTATTTGGGGATGAGGGTATGTTCCGCTCCTTGTCCCGGGATCAGGATGACGACTCTGATGCCTCCAAACTGGATATCCCAATCCATGCCTTTGATGTTATCATTGCAGATGAGTGTCACCGTGGATACACGGCCCAAGAAGAAAGTAAGTGGCGTGAGGTGTTGATGCATTTCGATGGGATAAAAATTGGCCTCACAGCTACACCAGCGTCCCACACCACTGCCTTTTTCAAAAAAATTGTCTTTAGCTACGACTATGAGCGGGCTGTAAGGGAGGGCTATCTTGTGGACTATGATGCCATCGCCATCCATTCGGATATTACAATTAAAGGCGTCTTTCTTGAAGAGGGGGAGGAGGTCGAACTGATAGATACGCAAACCGGTCAGCTTTCTTTTGAAACGCTGGAAGATGAAAGGGAACTTCCTGCGCCCACCACAGAAATAGAGTGGTCAGCGCTAGATAGAAACAGAAAGATAGTCCAAGAAATCCAAAAGTATCTCTTGGATCAGCAGGAGCAGTTAGGCCATTTTCCGAAAACCCTGATCTTTGCACAGAACGATATCGACCATATCTCCCACTGTGACTCATTAGTTGAAATCTTGAGGGAGGAGTTCAACAGAGGGGATGATTTTGTCCAGAAGATAACCGGTAGCCCATCTGTGGACAGACCCCTTCAAAGAATCCGCGAGTTCAGAAACCGTCAAAATCCAGCGATTGTGGTCACCGTGGATATGCTTTCCACGGGTGTGGATGTCCCCAGGATAGAGAATATTGTTTTCTTGCGGCCTGTGAAATCCAGAATTCTCTTCGAACAGATGATGGGCCGGGGAACCAGGCTCTGTCTGGAGATCCATAAAAGCCATTTTACGGTCTTTGATTGCTTCAACGGCACCCTTCTGGAATACTTCCGCAAGATAACCGGCATCACAGCAGAAGCCCCGCTCAAGGCAATAAAAACTATCCGGGAAATCGTGCAGGCTATAGCAGATAATGAGGATAGAGAATACAATATTGGGGTTTTATCTAAGAGGCTGCATCGTATATCCAAAAATATAACTCAAGGAGGCAGACTCCAATTCAAATATATCCTTGACTGTGACATAGCCGAATTTGCTCAATCCCTGCACCAGAGTCTTGAGCAGCAATGGGAGCAAACCATTAAGACATTACAAAAAGAAGATTTTCTAGACTTTTGTGAAAATTACCCGCGCCCAAAGAAAAAATTTCTCCGGGCAGACACAGCCGAAGATTTTGTAATCTCAAAAATTATTTTCAGATCAAAGGACGGCAGAGAGCTCGGTCCACAGGATTATATTCAGGAATTTGAAAAATTCGTAAAAGAGAATCCAGTGCATATGGAGGCATTGGAAATCCTCTTGAATCGCCCCAAAGACTTTGATGCCAGCCAGTTGAAAACCTTGCGGAATACCCTTGATACCAAACCGGATGATTTGGTCGACAAATTTACTGAAAAAAATCTCCGCCGGGCCTACAATAAGGGACTGGCAGATATTATCTCCATCATACGTCACGCAGCAACAGGCGGAGAATTGCTTACCATAGAACAAAGGGTCAATAAGGCCCTGATGAAGGTCAAATCTGATCGTGCTTTCACAGAAGAACAAGAGAAATGGCTGTCCCTGATCAGAACACACCTTATTGAAAACCTGTTGATGGAAAAGGAAGATGTGGATTACATGCCCATCTTTACACGAGAAGGTGGATCATGGGGGAAGTTGAACAAAGTTTTTGGAGGTGAGTTGGAAACCATTATCCACGAAATCAACCAGGCCATCGCGGCTTGAATTTTTGACAGGATTTACAGGATTGAAAAGATAAAATATTTTTCTAAACGAAGCATTTGAGAATTGGAGATGCCAATTTGGTACCTCTAATAGTGAAAAAAGGGGTTTATTCAGCTTACAACTGAGTAAAAATCTGAGGTGGTTGCAGATTGTGACCACCTTTCTCGGCTGAGGTTCTCCCCGGGGTTTCGCGAATACTTATAGCGTCTTGGAGATAATATGACAAAAATTGTCCCCATTGAATCAATTGTCAGTAAAATTATTTTTCTACGTGGTGAAAAAGTTCTGTTAGATCGAGACCTTGCTGAGCTTTATAGTGTGGAAACAAAAGTATTAAAGCAAGCAGTAAAACGAAATATCAAACGTTTTCCTGATGATTTTATGTTTGAGGTGACAAAGGAGGAAAATCAATCTTTAAGGTCACAAAATGTGACCTTAAAAAGAGGACAGCATTCAAAGTATTTACCTTTTGCCTTCACAGAACAAGGCGTAGCAATGCTCTCCAGTGTCCTGAACAGTGACAGAGCAATTCAGGTTAATATCCAAATCATGAGGGCTTTTATCCAGCTCCGGCGGATGCTTTCTACGCATGAGGACGTGAAAAGAAAAATTGAGGATATGGAGAGGAAATACGACTACAAGTTTAACGTTGTGTTTGATGCCTTAAAGCAGTTGTTAGATACGGAACATAAGCCTAAAAAAAGGATCGGTTTTAAAGTCAAGGAACCACGCGCTGCTTATGGCAAGCGGGCCAGGGTAAGAAAAATCAAAAATTGAATTAGACAGGATTCACAGGATAAACATGATAAAAGTAAAAAATAAAACATCCTGAATATCATGTTAATCTTGTCAAAAAAAGGATCTTTATGACTGATATAGTAGGTAAACTCTGGGGATTCTGCCACACCCTGCGGCATGATGGCATCGATTATGGTGATTATATCGAGCAGCTAACCTATCTCCTCTTCCTTAAGATGATCGAGGAGAAAGGGGCTGAAATACCCTCGGAATACTCATGGACTGTGCTAAGGGAAAAATCGGGCACAGATCTCACCGACCACTACATGAATACCCTCCGGGCATTAGGAAAAGAGAAAAATATGTTAGGGGACATCTATGCCGGGGCCATATCTCGATTCAGTAACCCAGTCAATCTCAAGCGTCTGGTCAACCTCATAGATGAAGTCGAATGGACTGGCCTCAATGTAGACGTCAAAGCCGCGGCCTATGAGGGATTACTGGAAAAGTCGGCCTCGGAAGGGAAGAAAGGTGCAGGACAATACTTCACGCCACGGATATTAATTCAATCTATTGTTCGATGTGTTCAGCCCGACCCTCGTGAGAGAGAAGATTTTACCATACACGATCCAGCGGCCGGGACAGGCGGTTTTCTTGTCTGTGCCTACGAATGGCTGATGGAAAAGACCGGCGGGGGTGCACTAAAACGGGAAGAGTCAAAGCGGATCCATACCGCTACCTATTCAGGCACCGAACTCGTTCCCCGGCCCAGGAGACTGGCCCTGATGAACCTCTACCTTCACGGCATACAGGCCAACATCTACCTGGGAGATGCTATCTATGAACCCAAAAAGAGCGGCCTTTATGATTGTATTATGACCAATCCTCCCTTTGGCACAAAAGGGGCAAATCAGGCACCCACCCGCGATGATTTCACCATTGCCACCAGCAACAAACAGCTCAATTTTGTACAGCACGTGATGAGTATTCTAAAGCCCGGGGGCCACGCGGCCATCGTCGTGCCTGATAATGTCCTATTCGCGGATCAAGCTGGGGATGTTTTCAAAATACTCACAGAAGACTGCGACCTCCATACCGTCCTCCGCCTCCCCAATGGCACCTTTACCCCATACAGCCCCGGCACTAAAACCAATGTAATCTTTTTCACCAAGGGGTATCACACAGAAAATACCTGGGTCTACGACGCCCGCACCAACATCCCGCGCATCACCAAAAAAGACCGTCCTCTCACAACACAATACTTTGCCGAGTTCGAAACCTGTTACGGCCTGAATCCAGAAGGCCATTCAAAACGCGACCCTAATCATTCCGAAGAAAACCGTTGGCGATCCTTCACCATTAGCGAGGTTAAAGACCACGACTTTAAAATCGACAGCCTCAAGTGGCTCAAGGACGAATCGTTTGATGACTCCGAAGGACTACAGGAACCGGAGGAATTAGCCACTGATGCTATTGCCGAGCTCGAAGGGGCTGTAGAGGAATTGAACGCAATCCTTCTGATGCTAGAAAATGAAAACAACGTAGAAATCCCACCCCTAGAAGGTAAACGGGCATGACGGTAGCGAACCAGCCTAAACTTAAATCGGTCACAGGGTCCGCCATTTCGGCATCAGATCTGCCGGAAGGGTGGGTTGAAACCACGCTAGATCAGCTTCTTCAAGGTCTCGAATCAGGATCACGTCCAAAGGGAGGTGTTCGTGGCATCACAGAAGGCATTCCCAGCATCGGCGGTGAACACCTCAACGAAAACGGTGGTTTCCGATTCGAGTCTATCAAGTTTGTGCCATATAGCTTTTTTGAGCGGATGAATCAGGGCCACATCCAAACTGGAGATATCTTGATTGTAAAGGATGGTGCAACCACTGGAAAGGTGGCCTTAGTTCGTGATGACTTTCCATACGATCCAGCGGTTGTTAATGAACATGTTTTTATATGCCGCCCAGATGAGGGTGTATACCCAGCCTTTCTGTTCTACTTCCTGTTCTCCAATGAAGGACAGGATCGTATCCTGGATAATTTCCGTGGATCTGCCCAAGGAGGAATTAACCAGAGCTTTGCTCCCGGAACATCTGTCCTTCTAGCTCCTTTTTCTGAACAAAAGAGGATTGTGGCGAAGGTGGAGGAACTACTCGCACGAGTCAATGCAACGCGGGAACGTCTGGCAAAGATACCGGCGATCCTCAAGCACTTCCGCCAGTCGGTTCTAGCCGCTGCTTGCGCAGGAAAACTTACCGCTGATTGGAGAAGAAAAAATAGGTCAGATATTAAATGGGAGTCCATCGCATTAGAAAAAGTTATCAAAAATAAACCTCGGAATGGTTATTCGCCAAAAGCTGTAAAATTTCCAACTAAGATAAAGATCTTAACTCTGACAGCAACTACATCGGGCAAATTTGACGGAAGCTATTTTAAGTATATAGACGAGGCAATTGATATTGGCTCTTATCTATGGTTGAAAAAAGGGGATATTTTGGTACAACGGGGTAACACCATAGAATACGTTGGGGTATCTGCACTTTTTGATGGCCCTGATAATCAATATATTTATCCTGACTTAATGATGAAGATTCAAGCGAATGAGAAAGTTAAAGCTAAATTTGTTTATTACGCTTTGTCTGATGAGAAAAGTCGAAATTATTTTAGAATGAATGCAATTGGAACTGCTGGCAATATGCCTAAAATAAACCAGAAAATTGTTTTGAATACGCCAATTCAGCTTCCACCTATTTCCGAGCAACAAGAAATCATTTGCCGCGTAGAATACCTTTTTAAAATCGCCGACCAGATCAAAGAACGCTACGAAAAAGCTAAAGACCATGTGGAGAAACTCAGCCAATCCATACTTACCAAGGCCTTCCGCGGCGAACTTGTTCCCAATGGGGTTGAACTTACCCATCGCGAAGGCCGATCGTATGAACCGGCTTCTACTTTACTGGCCAAAATAAAAGCACAGAGGAAAGATCTTAAGTCCCAGCGTAAACGTTAGTGATCAAAGCGCTGAGCGTCAATAGGCAATGTAAGGAAAAAGCGACTTAGGAGGCCCAATCAAAAATGAAAAGATCAGACCAACCTTTTAAACACTTAAGCCCTCAAGACTTTTTCATAAATAAAGGAAAAATCCCAAAGCCTTATTTAACAACACCCCTAGGCGTATTATACGAAGGCGACTGCCTGGATATCCTACCATTGTTTGACAGCAAAAAGATAGATACTGTTTTTGTAGACCCTCCATTTAATTTAGGAAAACATTACGGAAAAAAGGTAAACGACAACCTAGCCGATCAGGAGTATCTAAACTGGTGTAAACGATGGATTCTAGAGTGTTCCCGTGTCCTAAAACCTGGGGGAGCATTTTTCTTATTTAATCTTCCAAAATGGAACATTTTCCTTGCAAGCTATTTACTCGAACTCGGAATGACTTTTAAACACTGGATAGCGGTTAACATCAAGTTCGGCCTGCCTATCCCAGGACGTCTTTACCCTTCACACTACAGTCTACTTTACTTCACAAAAGGCAGAGCAAAAACTTTTCGAAAAATAAGGACTCCCATAGAGACATGCCGACACTGCGGCGGGGAAATTAAGAACTATGGAGGACATCGTAAGGCAATGAACCCAAACGGCGTTAACTTAACTGATGTCTGGAATGATATACCTCCAGTACGGCATTGGAAATTCAAAAGTAAAAAACGTAAAATCAATCAACTCTCTACTAAACTGCTCAATAGGATAATCCAATTATCAACGAAAAAAGGTGATGTAGTGCTAGATCCTTTTGGTGGAAGCGGAACCGCATATTATGTTTGTGAAATGGAAGGTAGGCATTGGATTGGAATTGAGTTGGAGAGTTGTGATATCATAAAGGAGCGATTCCAAGATCTATCACTCCATTCTCATAAGACCGATGATTTTGTTGAAGAAGAGGCGTAGGTTTTCCTTCGATTTCAATAGGTTATATGATTATTTAAATATCGAAACTCGATTACTACACTTAGCTAAAAGAGTAATTTACAAGTGTATTATGGTTCATAAATTTTTCTCAAAGAGATTCCAAATAATAAAACACTATGTCACGACATGAATTTAAAGGCGAGATTAAGGTAGCTTCTCAAATTGTCGATTACTTAAGTTCAGGATTATACGAGTCCCCAGCAGCTTGTCTTAAGGAACTGATTAACAATTCATTCGATGCTGATGCTACCCGTGTTGATGTATTCGTAAAGCCTGATGCAGATCGGATTATTATTGAAGATAATGGTCGCGGGATGGACCATGCAGAATTCGTGAAACATTTCAGCATGATTAGTGAGTCTCATAAGCGAGATGATTCTGACAAAACTCAAAAGGGCCGTCCTAAAATTGGTAAGATCGGGATAGGATTCATTGCGGCAAATGAGATTTGTAATGTAATGGAGATTGTTTCCACTAAGTCCGGTAGCTCAGAACTCTTACAGGTGACAATTCGCTTTGACCTGATGAGGCAAGATCCTGCTGAGCGTAGACGGGGAGATACAGATATAGCAAAAGCAGACTACTATGGCACAATAAGTGAGACTGATCAAAATAGTCACTTCACTCAGGTTTTTCTTAAGGAAGTACGAGGAGAAGCGCAGGCAATTCTGGCTCGTGCAAGCCGAAGCAAGTTTGCCTCAGGTAAAAAATCTTTATATGGCTTAAAACCTCATTCTGTATCCAGGCTTCTCAAAGATAAAAACATCCGAACATGGTCTGAATTCGATGCTTACTCAAAGAACAGATTACTGGTCGCTCTAAACGTTCCTGTTAGATACCATGATGATTGGCTTCCCCCAGATTTAAAATTAAGAGTTGATCATATTGTTCGGCATGTAGCAGGATTGGATTTTTCAGTCTACATCGATGGCAGCGAATTAAGAAAGCCTATCTTGTTCAGCCCTAAGGACAGCGCCCTTATCACCAAATTTAATTTTAATGGAGAACATGTTTCTGCAAATGGATACTTCTTCGCTCAACACTCTGCCATCAGGCCGGAAGAGTTACAGGGCTTACTTATTCGTATCCGGAATGCTTCAGTAGGGCAATATGATTCAAGCTTCCTAGGTTTTTCATCAAGCCTCGGCCCATTGTTTCAGTCTTGGATTTCAGGAGAAATAATGGCTGATGATCGCTTAGAAGATGCCATGAACATTGATCGCCGTACTCTTAGGATTGACCATCCTGCTTATGTAGAGCTCCAAGACGCGGTTCATAATTACCTCGCATTTTTAATCAAGCGTGTTCGAGCTGAGATTTATAGTGCTCGAAGTAAGACCCGTAGGGCAGAACGTGCTAGTGAAGTGGAAAAAAAGATCATTAGCTTAGCAACTCAACGAATTGCCAAAGTAGCACCAGAGTCTGCAAAAGATGTCAGAAATGCATGGGTGGAATCTAACTTTGATGAAGTAGGTCAAAAGAAGCTGCTCCGAAAATTTACGGTGGATGAGCTATACGAGATAGTAGTTGATGTTGCTAGAGAAATTCTATCTCCTGAGCTTCTAAACGAATTTATTAAACGTTTGACTTATCGGCTTCGACGATGAATGCGACGTTCAGACCAGTTGATGGCGCGATGTCGGAAGATCGACCAGAGAAAAGAGTAATAAGAAATCTTTGGCTTGAGGAAGTTCGAGCAGTTGCTCATCAAAATCCCTCTAGCGATGAGCCTTGGTATCTTACGCTTCCTGGTGCAGAGGGGCGTGATATACAATTATTGATAGAAGATGGCTTGATAAGCCTCACTGAAGTTTCTTCAATAGCCGACGAGGATCAAGGAAAAATTGTAGCGGTAGAGTCTAATAGTCAAGCAATTGCTGCACTTCAGAAAAGATTCATAGGCCTGCGTATCAAGGAAGTGGATTTTCGAAGCTTAATCCGCGCGGAAGGACAGTTCAGGTGGCCTGAAGGAGAAGATGAGAAATATTGCCGAGCGCGAGTAGTAAATCTCGATCTTAATACTCCTCTGAAGGCTCTAATAGCTGATAAAGCCGTGGTTTTTCCTGTTCCGGCTTGGATTGATAAGCTATGCCAAATTCATGCAAAAGAGCCTCGAATAGATTGGACCCTCTGCCTCACTTTACACGGGGAAGTTATGTGGCCTGAGGCTGCGAATCTGCATACGCGAAGGTTCTTATGTGAGAATCTTGGCCGTGAACCTCTTTTTGACGAAGGTTGCAAAAATTTCTTTGGGGGAAAGCTCTATGAAGCAGCAACTCGAGAAGATTATCCAAATTTTGCTGAGCTTGACAGGATAGATCAGCAAAAAATAATAATGGTCATGGTTCCCAAAATAATAGCTAGACTCGTTCATGACAAGGGCTGGCGTGCAAGAACAGAGCGAAATCTTCGATATGGGGCCAGAGAGCATGCTCCTATGGTGACTTGGATTGTTAAATTCACATGGGACGAAGAAGCCATAGCTGAACCTGATGCCACATATAGAGAAGCTTTGTGCAACATATTCTCAGGTGTTGGCGTAGTTACGGAGGATGGTGAAATTGGTTGACTGTGTTGAAAGTGATAAAATGGGGTAAGTTTGCTCTTGACTCTTAGTAGATCATTGAGAACGTGAGAGGGGACGTAGTTTCTGAATGAACTTATGCGAAATAAAACGGTCAAGTCCCAGTTAAATAGGCTGCGCATTTAACGGGATAAATCTTTTTTTGACAATTGTTAGATAGTAAATCGTTCTGGTGAATTATGAAATGAAGGGCTTCGTCGGCGTCACTGACAATGATTGGTTCGCATTTCTCTCTCAGCAGCCAGAGATCGATGAGGTGAATTTCCAAAAAGAGAGGGTCAGGTCTCAACACTTGACATGCCTATGCTGTCGAAATTACCGAGAGCGGCGGGGTCAGGCCTCAAATCAGGATTGACTCCAAGCGTTGAGAGATAGATAGGTGAATTACAAATGAATTTCTATCCAGGCTATACATTACATCAAATTGGCCCTTACATCGGAAAGATGAGGCCTTCCTTGGCTAGGCAGCTTGTAATAGACTATTCCAGGGAAGGGGATTGGCTATGGGACCCATTCTGCGGTTCTGGGACAATAGCCCTCGAGGGTAGATTGTTATCTAGGCACGTAATTGCAAGTGATATAAATCCTTATGCGTGCGCCTTAACGAGGGCAAAACTACATGCACCTGCTTCAGAAAGTACCTCCTTTTCTCAAATAGATTCAGCGGCCGAAATCTTGCAGAAGTTACCACGGGAAGAAAACAACGAGCCACATCGATGGGTAGCAAATTTTTTTCATGGCCAAACGCTAAAGGAGACCAGGGCTCTGATGGCAGAGTTCATTAGAAGGAGGCAATACTTTAATGCTGGATGTCTGCTCGGCATACTGCATCACCAAAGGCCTGGCTTTCTTTCGTACCCAGCTAGCCATTTGGTTCCGTACCTCCGCGACCGGCTATTTCCACCTGCTCAATACCCAGAAGCTTACGAATATCGTGATCCTATTCCTCGTTTAAAGGCAAAAATCAAACGTGTGCTTAACAGCCCACCACTTCCGATAACTACACGATTCAGAGTTTTCCAAAAGTCAGCTCTCAAAAAGTACTTACCGGATGCATCAGTGGATATTGCTATAACTAGCCCTCCATATATGGATGCGTTAGACTATGCTAGGGACAATCGGCTTCGTCTTTGGTTTTTGGGAGTAAGAGACTACAATTTAATCAAAAAGAAAGAAATAAGAAAAATTGGTACCTTTGAGGTAGACATGCTAGTTGCTCTTAAATTAATGTCGCAAGCTCTTAAGCCAGAGGGAGCATGCATTCTAATTTTAGGTGATATGAGACGTGCCAACAGGAGGTACGACGTGCCTGAAAGGATTTCTCAACTTGTGAAGTGTAAAGTAAAGGACTTAGACCTTGAAAACCGATGGCTTGAAGACGTGCCAGATCGTCGTCGAGCACGGAGAAATGGGCGGGCAACCAAAAGCGAGACTGTCATGGTTTTCCGCCAGAAAAGAACGGGGGTTCGCTATGTCTGACCAAATCACAATGCCAAATTCAATTCGTCAATATCTAGAGACTAGTATGATAGGTCAAAAGATTAATAGCCTAAAAATCAGAAAAATACTTGGTTACGGAAAAACCGCTGTTACTTTTGAAGTTGAGGACCAATTTCACATTCCATGGGCATTAAAACTTGTGACACGCGAATCATATGGGGATAGAGCACCATTTCGCGAAATTGCTCGATTCTCGCATGCTGAGGACGAACGTTATCTGGTATTTCCAAAGGAAGTTGGCGACCTCTCGCTGGATATAAGAGGTGAGACTTATGAATTTATATGGTTTAAAAGTAGATGTGTGAGGGGCAAAAACCTTAACGATTTCCTCAAATTAAATTTGCGATTCTCTGCAAAATCAGAGATTCTTAGATATATTGAGAATCTAACTATAGCTCTTGAGGAGCTACGGCGTCTTGGATTTGCCCACGGAGATCTTCACGACCGTAACATAATGCGGGAAGTAATTGGTAAAACAGGCTCTTCTCCCGAGATCCGCTATGTAATAACTGACTTTAGTGAAGCGCATCCAATTGAAGAGGCGCAAGAAGGATTATTAAAAGACTTAGAGTGTTTTGGTCAACACCTCAGAAGTTTCTCCGATGCTATTTATCGAAGAAAGATCATTTCAAGAGAAGATGAGAGAAGCCTAGATGCGATAGCTCATATACCTGGTCTTGTTAATGGCGTAGCACCTGAATCAATGGCTATTTCGAGGGCGTCCCATATCTTGGATAGATTTAGGGATGGCTTACGGTCCACCGAACAAGCTCCCTCGAAACTTATTGATCCCTTTCATCCGGTAAGCTCAGAGAATATTGCTAATGATGCTCTGCTAGCGGATCTCTGCTTTATAAAAATGTGGTGGACCTCAGAGCTTGAGAAAAATGAAAATGTGCTACTGATTGGTCCTCGCGGATGTGGAAAAACAATGATTTTTCGACGCTTTCGTTTTAAGACTAAAATTGCGGCAAAGAAAACCGATGAGATTAATTCTGATCCTTATATCGGATTTTACCTTCCTTGCGAATCGCTTTTTTATATGCGATTTTCTGACTTATCAGAAGTCGACATTGATGACAATAAAGACGCACTCATATTGTTCTTTAATATGGCAGTAGTAGCCGAGGTCTGTTCAACTCTCTCCATTATCCCGAACGACTTGGGGACGGTTCCGCCAAGCGTCGCAGTAGGCATCAGCAGACTTTTAGAAGAAGAGGTAGGAGCGCTATGGAAAGAACTGAGATTTCCTGCAACCTTTGCAAGTCTAGACGAACTGAGTGCCTGTGCAGAACAGATAATGAGGCATATACGCAAGTCAATCGCTTATTGTGAGATCGTTCACGCTCGCGGCTCAACAGATTTCTTAACGCGTCTAGTTGAAATTGTAAAACGAGAAATTCCTGCTCTCTCGGGAAGATATTTCACCTTTTTCCTAGACGACTATACAGAAGAACGTGTTCCAATAGGACTTCAGGAGGCACTCCATCCCATCGTCTGTCAGCGCTCGGCCGATGTATGCTTCAAGATTTCAGCCCATATGTTTGGTTCAATTTATAATTTTCCGCGCCCTCTAGCGCTTGACGAAGGGCGAAATATTCAAGTAATTAATCTCGGTACTGCATATTTGAAGCGAAATAAACGAAAAGTAGAAGGAAAGCTTTTGCTTAAAATATTAGACCAAAGATTCAAAAAATGTGACGGGTGGAATGGAAAAATCGAAGACTGGCTGGGTCATACCTACTATCCGGGCGGCAGGTCTTTGAGCTGGGTAGTACGTGATTTAAACCTGCGAGCTAAGGTGCACTATCATGGAACTGAATGCCTAATGGATCTTTGTACGGGCGACTATAGCGAGATGATCCGTATGGTTGGAGAGATATTTCGTGAAGCGGGAATAGACCGCGGGGCTCCGGTTCAAATAATTAGGCCAGCGTTACAAGGCAAAGCAATTGAAAGCGTTTCAAGGGAATATCTTTCTCGTGTTCGTCATATCAGGCCAGATGGACAAAAGCTGTTCAACATAGTGGATTGTTTCGGTAATCTTTCAAAAAAATTATTATACGAGCACCCACTTGTTTCACAAGGTAAAGATAGTAGAGGAAGGCAACGAATGGACCCTTATGATCTTCTGAACATATACGTTGACGATTTCACAACGTCTGCAAAGGCTGCACGGCAGGTCTGGGAGCGCCTGCAAAAGGCTTCTATCTTTGTTGATATAGGGATTGCCCCTTCGCAACGGGCTGTTATTGCCGATCGCGCTACTCTTCGACGTATTTATTGTCCAGCATTCAGAACTACTCTCACAAGTAGCGAGCGGCTACAGCTAACAAGGCATCAATTTGAGTGGTTCACGGATAAACCCGATGAGTTTTGTAAGGATTATTTTGGGCGTGCGACAAACCAAGCTGAGCAGCCCCGTTTTTGGGAAAAGGATAGGGTTGAAGAGATTAAAATAGAAGAAGTGCCTCTTGTTGCCTCCTTCTTTCCAGAAGACAAGAATCAAGTAAATTACGTTCATAAAGCTCGGGCTCAGTGGGTTGAAGTTGTAAACGGGCTTCCCAAGCTAACCCCTGCGGACGAGCTAATTGGCAAGGATTCCTGCTTTGATCTTTACATAGGAGCACTCGGTTTTGAAGAACGAACAACGGAGGCTGCCGCCGCCCTGGCACGGAGGGGCGTTAGGGTGCAGAATGCTTTCCTGTTTGAGTTCGATAGGTATTACAAAGCAGCAGAGCAAAGACGAGAAAAGTACAATGAGATTATCAAACAACTTACAGCTGGTAATTCTCATCGTCCATTTAATGCGCCGATTACAGTTCAAGATCCTGGTTGCCCCAAGCGGATGAGGGATTTATTAGATGCTTTAGCAAGATCGGAAAATCCAAACATATTATTCGATTGTACAAGCTGTCCGTCGCTGATCCTTACAACAAGTCTAACAATTTTGTTAGATTATCCTTGTAATTTGACGATTCTATACTCCGAAGCATCGGATTATTTTCCTACGTGCAGCGAATGGGAATCTGGTCGACTTAGGCCACAAGAGATTAGGGTACTAGGACCATTCGCAGGTGTTAGATTCGTGGCAAAGCCAGCCATTTTGCAAGCGGATGACATTGGAGAGCTGCCTGTGTTACTCATTCTTTTTCCTACCTTCAACACCGAACGAACCGACGGTGTTTTGGCTGATTTGGATCCTGCGATGAAGATATGGCTATTTGGGGAGCCACATGATCTTTCAAAAAACCTCTATCGAATAGAAATGGCAAAGTCATTTGCTGCACCGATCATGGACCCGGCTGACCCATGGGCACTTGTAACCACTTTTGATTACAGAGAGAGCCTCCTTGCGTTGGCGGGTATATATGAAAAATATCATCGTAATTACCGCATAGTTGTCATGCCCCACGGTAGCAAGATGAATACTTTAGGTACAGCACTATTCGCTGCTGCTCACCAAGTTTCGATGGTATTTGCAATGCCAAAAACGTACAACCCCGACAGATACTCCAAGGGTTGTAGCGAAGTTTGGGGAATTCATTTAGGTAAAACAAGAGACCTTATCAAAAAAGTTAGATCAGGGCGAGTAAAAAGGTATAAAGGGGTCGGGTCTTTTTTTGACACTTGTTAGATAGTAAATCGTTCCAGGAAATACTAAATGAAGGGCTTTGTCGGCGTTACAGACAATGATTGGTTTCCATTACATGTGCTGATAAGGCAACTTGCTTTCACCGGAGATAAAATATGGCCATTAATATTCTTGAGCTGATTCAATACATCACCTGGCTTTCCACTGAGAGGGAGGAGGCTCTATCCCCCATCAGATTGGTCAAATTTATTTATCTAGCTGATCTATATTATGCCAGAAAAAATAAGGGCCTAACGCTAACCGGGTGGACATGGAGATTTGTACATTACGGTCCGTTCTGTGTGGAATCATTGCAGGCTATCAAGGAAGCTGTTGATAAGGGCTTTATAGAAGCCTTTCCTTTTGAAAGTCAATTTGACGAAGAGGAACACTTTCTTTACAAGTGTGAATCCGACGCGGAACCTGCTATTGGCTCTATGCTTCCATATTACGTTGCAGGGCTACTGCAGCCTGCAATAATAAAATGGGCCGGAGATACCTATGGCCTGCTTGACCATATTTATTTTGAGACAGAACCTATGAAAAATGTCTATCCCGGCGATATACTTGACTTTTCCAAGATACAAGAAGTCATAGCAGTTAAAAGAATTTCTATGAAAAAGCTATCTAAACAGAAACTTGCAGAGGGGAAAGATCTCGTTTCAAAAATGAGAGAAAGCCAATCAAAGCCTATTAAGCCAGACTATGAGCAGCCGATATTTGATGAAGCTTATCTCCAAGCCTTGAATTTCCTCAATGGTGAAGGATTAGATCTATCATTCACAGGTGAGGCTGAAATTGAGGACTCGGCAACAGAATTAGATTAGCCCATGGGAATCACCCAATTAATAGATCCTTTTTATGTAGATATATCTAAAGAGGAATTTAGAGATAGGCCGACGCTGGGCCAATTATGCTGGGTGCCATCACCTCAACTAAGTATTATCCCTCAAATTCTAGAAGTTCAAAGGGCCGATCCAACAGAGCACCACATTACCCGATTCTGCATCAGAAATGTTAAAGAAATTGATTTCCTGAGAAGAGAAGAACTCCCGCTTTATAGGCTTAAATTACGGTTAAACGAGGAACTCATTATTCAAAAAGCCAAGCGACGGCCTGCAATAGTATTACTGACGAGTAATACCATCTTTCCAGATATAGACCAGCTCTTAAAATCCCTAGGTAAAAGTCACTTGCAGCAAGAGAGTATTTTTGCTGTCCCTATCTTCGGCCTTGAGAACTCAGAGCACCCTGGAGGATTTCCACCAGTAATGACCGCCCGAGTAAAAGCCTTAATGTATAATCAGTTCTTCTACTGCGCAAGGACACCTTCGGGTATGGAGCTTATCGAAGGGATTGCTCGATTGGACCGACTGCAGATCGTTTTCCCTAGACATAGGGGAAGTTACAGGCCCCTGCCTATAAAATTGTCAGACGATGCCATAGCCGTTTTGATGAATCTTCTTAGAGCCTGGTTATGTATTAGAGGTACGCCGGACGATGAAAAGTACTTACGGGAATTAAGAGAGCTATTAAAAGAAACGTTAGCTGATTAAATAATTGAGATATGGACCCACAAATAAAAGGGGACGTAGTTTCTGAATGAACTTAGGAGCAGGATCAAGTCTGCTCTTGACTCTTACGCCTATCATGGACTTGATCGAGCGGTTTCATATATGTCATAAACAATATATTAAAGGGCGGGGGTCAGGCCTTGAATCGTGAATTTTGGCTCCTGCGCGAAAAAGGAAAGGGGTCGGGTCTTTTTTTGACACTTGTTAGATAGTGGAAGGCGGGTGAGGGCGTTTCAAAAACGGGACTGGGGGTCAAATTTTTATTTTTGACAAATTCAGAGGGGAGAGATGAGAAGTTTAGTTATAGTGACGGCATTTCTGTTGATGACCCTGTTTGACGGCGCGGTTTTGGAAAGGGACAACCTCACCAAAGGCAGGATCAATATTAAAAGTAAGACCGGTGAGCTGAAAGGATGGATGAAGAAGGATCAGCTACAGCCTAACAGGGTGAACGTTTATGACAAGTATGGAAACATCAAGGGTTATTTAGTGAGGGATACCCTGAATCCTGACGCCTGGTTTTTAAAGAAGAAGTGAGAACAAGCTCGTCTAACATAAGAAACAAATACTTATGACACAAGGGGGCAATTATGCCACAAGATATTAGGATATGGGAAGTCCTTGATGGAGATGACCTAAGGGAAATCCAAAAGGCCAAACTGAACTTAGAGGAGCGCATTGAAAGTTGGTTGGAAAATGATATTTCCATCATAGCAAATGACCTCCTTGTAATTGGGAGGCAAGTTGAAACGGATTTTGGGGGTGTAATTGACCTTTTATGTTTAGAAGCAAATGGAGACCTTGTCATTGTTGAACTAAAGCGCGACAAGACCCCAAGAGAAATTACTGCTCAAACCTTGGACTACGCTTCGTGGGTGAAGGACTTGTCCAATGACAAGATAACTGAGATTGCTAACAAGTATTTGGGGAATAGGGGCCCATTAGAAGAGGCTTTCAAGAGAAGATTTGGTGAGGACTTGCCAGAGATACTTAACGAACATCACAATATGCTTGTTGTTGCCTCAGAAATCGACAGCAGCACCGAACGGATCATCAAGTACCTTTCTGATTACTATGGCGTTGGAATAAATGCGGCCACATTTCATTATTTTCATGATCGGGATCAGCAAGAGTTCTTGGCAAGAGTTTTTCTTATCGAACCAAGCCAGGTGGAGCGCAGTACACAAATTAGGACTACCTCAAAGAGAAAGCCAAATCTTACAATTGAAGAGTTACAAGAGATAGCTGAAAGCAAAGGCGTAGGAGAAACTTACAAGGATCTTATAGAAAGGTTGACGCACTACTTTGACCAAAGAGTCACAACAAGAAGCACGGTGGCATTCATTGGAATTATGGGAGAGAGTCGGAGTACGATCTTCAGTATTGTTCCGGGAGAAAGCGATGCAAGTCAAGGTGTGAGGTTCATGGTTTACGTTGACAGATTTAAGGACTACTTCGACATCGAAAAGCAAGTCGCGATTGATGCTCTCCCTTCTTATGAGAAAAAGGTCGTTCATGAGGAATGGGCTGGTGAGTTGGGTGGCGGATTCTTTAAAGAAAATAGCGAAGTTGAAAGATTCTTAGCAAAATTGAACGAATTCAAGAAGTGAGCCGGGGCTCACACATGAAAAGCGAAGCCAAGACATAATCCACCTGTGACACCAAAGAGGTGGTTTTTGGCTTCACGGGACGACCGTTGCTCGGTATCGTGTCCATAAGATCTGAAATACTAAGGGTAAAGGGGTCGGGTCTTTTTTTGACACTTGTTAGATTGTAAATCGTTCCAGGAAATACGAAATGAAGGGCTTTGTCGGCGTTACGGGCAATCCTTGATCCACCCCCAGCCGACCCCAGTGCTGCCCACAATACGAGGGAGGAGAAATAATGCATAAAGAGAATTAATGAGAATTTGCTTTCATAGCTACTCTTAGTGGAATACCTATGAAAACATATAGGAGGAATAAATGTCCGAAAATCCTGGAATGGACAACGTGGAAGATCTACTGAAAAATATTGAACATGGTGGGTACGTAATTCCATATTTTCAGAGAGGATTTGAATGGCAGCCTAGTATGGTCTGTGATTTAGTCGAGTCAATATTACAAAATTATTATGCCGGCCTTATTCTCCTATGGGAGCTTAATTTAGAGGGAACAAGGTATGAAGAATGGGACCCAGTTTGGGGGGCAGAGTTGTCTGAAAACCCAAGCAAAGCCATACTTGACGGCCAGCAAAGGCTGGCTTCTCTTTATTATGCCATCTATAGCCCTTCCATTAAATTCCCAAATAGACAATCCTATTATTTGTTCTTTCTTAACCTAAACAATGTACTTAATGAAGACTATGAAGGGGCTGTGACGTATAAGTATTATTCCAGTCACCAGCATTGGAATGCCCTAAGAAATAACAGAAATGAATGGGCTGAGACAGGAATAATTCCCCTGCTAATCCTATCTGCTAAGGACCCTAAAAATCCAAGCCAAAAATATATAGATTCAAAAGAGTTCGATGGCTGGGTAGGCCAATACCTCAATTTTAATAAAGATAAGTTACCCGAAGGTACAACTACCCATAAAGTTTACAAGATTCTTAATGGAATTTTAAATTATACGTTTGTCTTTTATCCGTTAGGCGTTGAGAGAAAGCTACCCGATATTTGTAATATTTTCGCAAGGGTTAATGCGAAGGGAATGAAACTATCTACTTTTGACCTTATGAATGCTTTTCTTTATCCAAAAGGGGTGAGATTAAGAAAGGAGCTATGGGAAGGATTAGACAATGATGCCCTAAAGCGAGTCGATGATAATATGAATGAATATCTGCTTAAACTAATTTCTTTAGTGAAACAAAACTATTGTTCATCAAAATATATATATAATTTGATCCCTGGAGAAAAAACAACAAGAAAGGATGAATCGGGAACAAAATATGAGGAAATCTTAGTAAAAGATGGAGCTGAATTTAATGAGTTGTGGAAAAAAGCATGCATTTATGCAGAGAAGGCTAGACAGATAATTATGAATACTGGTGAGGTAGATTTTGGGGCAATTAAACCAGAATTCATTCCAAATACTACTATAGTTCCAGTCCTGGGATCCATACTATGGGAATATACGGATGATCCTGATAACCCTGCACTCAAAGAGACTTTAAGGCAATGGTATTGGTCTGCTGTATTTTCTGAAGATTACAGTGGTTCCTCGGATAGCATTATGGCAAAAGATTTTCGCGATTCGAAGGGGTGGATCAATAATGAGGGTAATATCGAGAGAATAAGCAAGGTTAATAGAGAATTTGTGAATGAAATGGATTTGAGTAGCGTCAGGAGAGGATCAGCTAGATATAATGCGATCATTTCTATTCTGGCTCTAAATGATGTTAAGGATTTCTATAAAGGGAGAATAGTTGGAAGAGGAGATTATTCGGATGAGAGAATTAATGATCATCATATTTTTCCAACAGCGGTTGAGGGGTTAGATCCAGCAAAATGTACAAAATTTGCAGATGTTAGAGATTCAATTGTAAATAGGACTCTCCTCTTTGATGAAACTAACATTAGTATTCGCAACAAGTTGCCATCCGAATATATAAGAAGCATGATAGTAAAGCATGGATCTGAGGATAAAGTAAGATTGATCCTCCAGGGGCATTTAATCAATGATGCTGCCTATGGATTTATGGCGCAGAATGATTTCGATCATTTTGTGCTTGAGAGGGAAAAAGAAATTAAGAAAGAAGTACTTAACAAACTTAATATTATTTGAATTTAATATTAATCTTCTTGCTGAAAAGCGAGAATATGGAAGAATTGAGAATTGGGGTCAAACCTCGACTATTGAAGACGGGGACGTCCTCCACAATAATGGCGGGCAAGTCCGTTAGAAAGTAAATAACCATTCGGTGAGGGTCAGGCCCTCCAGAAGCACGGCGGGCAGGACCTTGAATCGTGAATTTTCAATCCTGGGCGAGATGAGCACATCGTCATTCCAGGAAAAATCACCTCCTCGCCTGATGCTCATGAATTTTTGAAACATCCGTCATGATACGCAATCACAAGAAGCAGTTGGGATTTCCTTTTTGAAGGCATCTGAAACAGGCGCACTATGAAATATTTTGCATACGGTTCAAATATGGATCCTGAAAGGATGAGGGAAAGAGGCATAAGGTTCTCGCAAAGAATACGTGCAGTCCTTAAGGGTTATAGATTGGAATTCAATAAAATAGCTTCGCGTAATCCACAGGAAGGTTATGCAAATGTAGTTAAATTTGAAAATGGGATTGTGGAAGGTGTTCTTTATGAAATACCAGATTCTGACTTGTCGAAGTTGGATAGGTTTGAAGGATATCCAGATCACTACGATAGGCTTATGATAAAGGTCCAACTAGATGACGGGCAAAAAC